>Ga0209164_1003577_pt1 | contig 14627 bp, 7 predicted proteins | sample MTBNYHSulfiMetaG_FD_187458 | JGI IMG/M metagenome (GOLD analysis project Ga0209164, IMG submission 187458) | Enrichment culture microbial communities from rom New York Harbor, USA that are MTBE-degrading - MTBE-NYH (New York Harbor Sulfidogenic)... | ecosystem: Environmental > Aquatic > Marine >...
AGGCTGTGGCCCGGCAGATATACAATGATCACATAGATATCCTGGTGGACCTGGCTGGACACACCACCAACAATCGCCTTCGGGTGTTTGCCAGTAGGCCTGCGCCCGTCCAGGTGACGTGGCTGGGCTACCCGAATACGACCGGGATGCCGGTTATGGACTATCGGTTGACGGATGAGATTGCCGATCCTTTAGGGGAGGCCGACCGATATCATTCGGAGCGGCTGGTCCGCCTGCCAGAAGGCTTTCTTTGTTATTCCCCGCCAGAGAAAGTGGCTAAGGTTTCAGCCCTTCCAGCCCTAAATCAGAGGCAGCTGACCCTTGGATCTTTCAATAATCTTCCCAAAGTGAACGAAGGGGTGGTCGCCATATGGTCCCGGATCCTGAGCCGGTTGCCTGGATCATCGCTGTTGCTGAAGAGCAAATCTCTCTCTGACCAAAACGTCAAACGCCGCTACCTGGATATGTTTTCCACGTATGGGGTATCGAACGATCGTATCCGGTTTGAGCACTATACCCGGACGGCCCAGGAACATCTGGCCGTTTACAATAGGGTGGATATAGGACTCGATCCCTTTCCGTACAACGGCACGACCACCACCTGCGAGGCGCTCTGGATGGGCGTACCGGTTGTGACGCAGAAGGGCAAATCTCACCGCGCCCGGGTGGGCGCCAGTATCCTGAAGCGGATAGGGTTGGAAGAGCTTATCGCCGAGACAGGTCAGGATTATGTTAACAAAGTCGTGGAACTCGGTTCTGATTTGGATAAACTGGCGTCATTGAGGATGAGTATGCGAAAGCGGATGAAAGAATCCCCGCTGTGTGATGCCGGATCTTTTGCACAGAAAATGGAGGCGATGTACAAAGAGATATGGCTCCAGTGGTGTGCAGAATCGCGTTAAAGGCAGCCGCCCCCCTTGATCACTTACATATTCCGGAGAGCATTCTCATGCGTTGGCGTCCTTATGACCCGCTTGCAGGATGACAGCGCCCAACTTCGTTGGCGTGGTCAACGCCGTTTCAGACACATATGGGGATATTCTGAAGAACAATTTCGTTGTTGCCACGGAGAAACACAAGTCCGCGTTAGATACTTGCCTGTGCTTGCCGATGCGAACGCACGGTGATCGGCTCTTCCCTATGCATGGGGGCCTTAGATCGGGCCACCCGGCCATCCAGCGAAGCCTCCATTCATCCGAATCATCCAGCCCCCCGGATGCGTCATGCTCCGCCTGCTTACCACGACATTCCTGATCAGACTTCATGTCAAAAGATTGACTACTTTTCTGCCTGTTTCAATTTGTCATGAAAGCCAAAACGATCTGAATTCTAAAGTAAAATAGGGTCGTCGAGTTTGGCACGGCAATTGCTTATCACTATGATAAGTGAATTTCTGGGGGTGCGCGTGATCTATTCGTGAGTAGTGTACCCTTGACGTAATAGGATGTGGAGATCGAATGGAATCCGTCAGGATTGGGTGCTCATTGGGTACCATGAGAAAAGGTCATGTAACTCAAGGGGCGAAGCTGTATTTTTATACATTCCTTAAATTCGTTCAATTTCGCTGATAATTAAAAGTCGACTCAACTGAACCTCATTTGCGGGCATAACCAAGAGGTCTTATGAAAACATTAGCGATTGCTGAGTTTCAAAAGGCGATAAAACAGTCTACGCACGAGGATCATAGAAAGTTAAAGCGAGTATCCGATAAAATGCGGATAAATGTTACTCAGCCCGCGCTCCCACCATTGACAGAGTTCGTAAAATATTTGGAAAAGATATGGGAGAGCAAGTGGCTTACCAACCAGGGCCCATTTCATCAACAGTTTGAGCAGGAACTGGCTGACTATCTCGGAGTGAAACATGTATCCCTCTTCGCCAACGGCACACTGGCACTGGTAACGGCCCTGCAGGTTTTGCGCATTACAGGCGAGGTGATAACGACACCCTATAGCTTTGTGGCTACGACTCACGCCCTGCACTGGAACAACATCAAGCCGGTGTTTGCGGACATCGATCCGGTTTTTTGCAATCTGGAACCTGAAAAGATCGAGGCCGCCATTACACCCAAAACAACTGCCATCCTCCCAGTGCATGTATATGGGAACCCCTGTGATGTGGAGAAGATCCAAGAAATCGCAGATATGTATGGCCTCAAGGTCATCTATGATGCAGCTCATGCTTTTGGCGTAAAGAAAAATGGTACATCGATTTTGGACTGGGGTGATCTGTCTATTCTGAGTTTTCATGGCACCAAAGTTTTCACTACTATGGAAGGCGGAGCTATCATTTCTCACGACGAAAACATTAGAAAAAGGATCGGTTATCTGAAGAATTTCGGTTTTGCTGGAGAAACTACAGTAGTCCAGCCCGGCATTAACGCCAAAATGAATGAAATGCAGGCAGCACTGGGCCTGCTTCAACTAAAAGAGATTGATAAGAACATCTCAAACCGGAGAGAGATCGCCCTTCACTACCGCCAGGGTCTGAAAGATATCCCTGGTATCCGGCTTATCGATGATGTTAAAGGGGTCAGGCACAATTATCCCTATTTACCGATCTTTGTGAACGAAAGCGAATATGGCAGGTCGCGTGATGAGCTGTATGATGTATTAAAGCAAAATCATATTCACGGCAGACGATATTTCTATCCTCTTATCAGCCATTTTCCAATCTATAGAGGATTTGATTCCGCCCGGCCATCCAATCTGCCCGCCGCAGAAAAGATCGCCAGCCGGGTCATATGCCTGCCGATCTATCCGTACCTAAACGTGGAGCATGTTTTAGAGACTGTCGACATAATAAGAGGGTTCGTTGACTAAAAGACTGGTGACAGTACAACCCTCTTATCCGTGGCAAATTGCGGCGTCCTTCCGGTTCTTAGCTACCAGTGCTGCCGATTAAGTGCTGGGGCCAGCCCTTTCAAGGTAGCACTTTAGGTGGTCTAACATATTGAGTTAGCTTCATAATGTACTTTTTAGAGGAGCAACAATCAGCAAATATCTTGTTTTGTAGCTTTCCAATTACACAAGCTGAGTGACACAGAACCCGTCAAACAGAACGTGTTGGCAGCAAGAACTTCAAGCCGTCTTTAGAAACTGACATGTAGCGCAAGGAAAGCAATTAAGATGTAACTCTAAATACATAATATTATCAGTTGTTTATAATCAAATGAATACTACCTTGAAAGGGCTGGTGCTGGGGCCCGGAGCCCGCTGACCCTGTCAATCTTTTGGTCGCATCTCGGGTGTCCGACCCAGTCCTTTGTCTCTTCATATTGCCGGCGATGGCGCAGGAGGTTCAGGGCAGGGTAATTGAGATATGCAAAACGCCTTCGACCGTTCAGCTTTCTCACGAACAGGGCAAAAAAATCAAAGATACTGGTTTTCGCTTAAGGGTTAAAAATCAAATGGAACATGACAAAAACTATCTTAGAGGACTCGATGAGTTTGCGGTAGGTCAGGTCTACAAACATTACCCATCAAAAACGATCACTGAAAGCGACAATAATTTTTTCTGCCTTCTGACCCGCAACCACCATCCCATCCATAGTGACATAGAATTTGCGAAAAGGAGTCAACATGGCAAGATCCTGGTTGTTGGAACGTATGTTCTAAGTCTGGTTGTTGGCATGTCCGTACCCCATATCTCTGGTTCAGCCATTGCCAATTTGGAGTATGAAAAGATCACCCACAATGGGCCTGTATACATCGGCGATACCATCAGCGCAGAATCGACTGTTCTGGATATTAAATTATCCTCAAAAAAACCCGATAGAGGAATTCTTTACGTTGAGTCCGTTGCTTTTAATCAACATGGAGAAAAAGTACTTCAATTGCGAAGACGGGTCTTGTTGCCAAAAACATCTTTGAAATAGACTGGAGAGAGCGAGCATGATCAAACCGTATAAAGGACCTTGGGTGATGCGGTCCTTTCTGTTTGTACCGGGCCACATAAAGAAATTGCTGATAAAGGGCGCCCAGGTCAATGCTGACTGCGTTGCATTGTGCCTTGAGGATGCAGTCCCGACGAACGAAAAGGAAAATGCCAGACAAATAATCAAGAAGGTCCTTTCTGACGGTTGTTACAAAGACATCCCTGTATTTGTCAGGATCAATTCAATGGATACAGGTCTTACGCTGCGGGATCTTGAAGCGGTTGCCTGCAAGGAACTGGATGGGTTTGTCTATCCAATGGCCTATACTCCCGACGACATCAAAAGCTTTGATGCTCAGTTACGCCTAATCGAAACACAGAAAGGGTTGTCCAAAGGCCATTTCTCAATCGTCGTTCTTATTGAAACACCTCTTGCAGTCCTGAAAGCGTACGAAATTGCAAAGGCATCGGAGAGAGTCGTGGGTCTCCTTTTCGGCTGTGAAGATTATATGGCAGAAATGGAAAGCAGGTATTCAATTGATGAGCTTTCCTTGTTTACGCCTCGAAGCATGATGGCCATGGCAGCGAGAGCTGCTGGCGTGGTACCCCTAGATACCCCATTTGTCAAAGTCCATGATGTTGAAGGCCTGAGGCGCTTTGCAACGTTAGGCCGCGATCTCGGCATGGCTGGAATGCTCGCTATGTCGCCGCGTCAGATTGATGTCATACACGAATGCTACACACCCAGCGTAGAAGAGGTGGAGTATGCCAAGGATGTGGTAAACGCTGCGGACATTGCTGAAAAACATGGTAGAGGAATCGTTATTGTTCGTGACAAATTCATTTCCCCACCTACTCTGAAACAGGCACGGAAACTGCTGCATCGCTTTCAAGAGATAATGGAATTTGAAGCAGGGTTGCCAAACGGCACAGAATGCCTTCTTTATACAGACCAGAGGCGAATATGAAAAAGAGACTGGTGATGCTGGGAGGCCGCGGAGTAGGGATGATAGCCTCGACCATAATCGACAAGTTAGGCGAATACGAACTACTTGGATTCCTCAACGACATTGTCCCTGTTGGAGAAAAGGTCGGCAGGTTCAAACAAATTGAGGTAATAGGGAGGTCAGAGGATATAATCAGATTTTTAGGCGATCAAGATGTATACTTCTTTATTGCATATCTTGGCATGCTTCAGAAAAGTGATGTTTTTACTAAGCTCCGGAAATTGAACATACCGTCAGATCGCCTTGTTAATCTAATTGATCCATCAGCTGTGATTCCTTATGGATACTGTTCATTGGGCAGAGGTATCCTAGCGGCACCTCTGGTTCAGTTAAGCCCAGATACCATGATTAGGGATAACTGTACTCTTCTTCCGAATTCTTTTGTGGGACATGATTCGACCATTGATGAATTTGTGTCAATTGCGAATAACGCCACAGTAGGTGGTAATGTGCATGTGAAAAGAGGCGTACATATTGGCACGAATGCAAGTATAAGAGAGAATATCCAGATTGGAGAATACAGTATAATAGGTATGGGCTCAGTCGTGATAAATGACGTGCCACCACGATCGGTTGTCGCAGGAAACCCAGCCAAAATAATTCGAAAAGCCGACTAATGGGAACGAAAGACTTTGCGGTGTCAGGTATTGTTGAGTGATAGATCTTCATCAGAGGAAACGGTCTGAAGGCAGTGGGAGTTCAGCAGTTTAGACAAGGAGCACCAAATTGTATGCACCAGTTCTAATTTCCGTATATGACAGAATCCATTGCTTGGAAGCCTGTACTAACTCGCTGAAGGCAAACGAAGAAGCGGATAAAACGGACTTGTATATTGCAATTGATTATCCTTCAAAGAAAGAAGATGTTGAAAAAGTACGAGATGTAATCTGTTTTTGTCAAAATATCAACGGCTTCAAGTCTGTCAATATCATTGAGAGGAAAGAAAATGTTGGGCCAAGCCGAAATATCCGGGAGGCGAGGAAGAACCTGCTAAAAAGACATTCAACTCTAATAACCGTTGAAGATGATAATGTCGTTTCGACAAATTTCCTTTTATATATGAACGGTGCTCTTAAGTACTATAGAGAGTTTGACCAGATATTCTGTATATGCGGGTACAATTTTCCAGTCGAAATGCCTCGTGAGTATGAGGCGGATGTTTATGTTTGGCCCGGATTTAATGCCTATGGTGTCGGATGGTGGAGGGAGAAAATCGATTACACCTATTGGAATTACACGAACTTTGGAGAATTTGTGAGGAATCCGTGGCTTGTTTCTGAATTCATGAAAGTTGCGGAGCATATACTGCCAGTTGCGATATCGGGCTTAAGAAAGGGCATTGTTCATGGCGATGCAGCGATAAGCTACAATTTATTCATGAACAAGAAATATCAGCTATATCCCTCAATTTCAAAGGTCAAAAATATCGGATACGATGGGAAAGGTGTAAATTGCAATACTGATGAAAGATATCTAAATCAAATTATAGATAATGGCCAAAAAGAAGTTATGTTTGAGCCTAACATTAAACCTGATCCCTCTGTTTATACTAAGCTTTACGAGTATTTTAAGGTAGACGGGAGAGTAAAGGTTCAGGTCTTCAATTTCATAAATTCCTATAAAGAAAATGGAAAACAAGGCCATTCGAAAAGCCAGAGCAATCTTGGTATGCAACGGAGTCGGTCGACGTCCATGGGAAATGATGAGAGATTGAAGAATGGTCGCATAATTTCACCTGTTACACATTACCAGGATGTATCATTTGTTCGAGACTTGCAGTCAGATGTCATCATTAATGAATACCAAAAATATGATATAGACGTTTCTGGCTATTTTGCCGAGTTAACCAATATCTCTGTCTATGAATGCGATAAAACTGGTTATAGATTCTTCTATCCCTTTAATTTGGAAGGGGATGGAGCATTCTATGCACAGCTCGAGAGGATTCCTTGGTATTACATGGACGAAAAGTGGGAATTTCAGAAAGGATTGGAGCTAATTTCAGATAGAGAGCGCGTTCTGGAGATCGGTTGTGGAGCAGGTGCGTTTTTAAAAAGGTGCTCGAAGCTGGGAATTGATATATGCGGCTTAGAGATCAACAAGTCGCAATGCGAACGGCTTTGGGCAGACGGATACAAAGTATTGAATAGAAAACTAACAGACATCAGCAATGAATTTAGTGAATATTTTGATATAGTTTGTGCTTTTCAAGTGCTGGAACATATTTTTGATGTCAAGGGATTTATTGAAAATTCGCTAAAGATGCTGAGAAAAGATGGTAGACTAATACTTAGTGTCCCCAATCATGATTCATTCATGGGTTTAGATGATAGGAATGCGTTGGATTTGCCACCGCATCACATGGGACTATGGGGTGAAGATTCACTAAGTGGGCTTGAAAGAGTTTTTAAAATGCGATTGCAGTCGCTATCTACTGAGCCGTTGCAATCTTACCATATGGATTACTACAAGGTTTTGATGAATAGGAAATATTACGATGCTTTTAACATTGGCTCAGCTATAATTGATTATGCTGAAAAATATAGTGAACGGATTAAAGGCTTTTCAGTTTTAGTTGAATTTGTAAAGGGATAAGATGCTCCAGGACTTAGAAGGAATCAGAAAGTTGCTGGCTGAAGACAATATTGGAGAAGCTGTCAAATCGATGGCTCAAGTCGAGACATATGACGGGATCTTCAATCTAAATTATTATAGAGCGATTTTGGATATAAAGCGTAATAAGTTTCGCTCGGCCAACAGCGCGCTTGATTTAGAATTGAAATGGTTTCCTGAGAATGATCAGGCAAGAGTTCTAAAAACGCTAATTTCAGAACCTTTTTGCCAGAATGGTACGATTGAAAGCGAGAAGCGGAATGAATCAGAGGATAAGAAGAAAGACACGTCTGGGATTGAACGGAACTCTCCGGAGATGGCCGCTTCTACGTTAAATTATAGGGATAGCATAATTGTGGACAAAAAGAAAATTCAATTGAAATATCTTAACCTGGGCTGTGGTAGTCGATTTCACGCTGCTTGGACCAATGTTGACTTCAAGGCTTTAAGTAAAAATGTCATGCAATATGACTTATTGCAAGGAATACCATTTCCCGATGGGGTTTTTGATGCTGTCTACCACTCTCACCTCCTTGAGCATTTGCCAAAGGACCATGCCGATGAATTTCTCAAGGAGTGCTTTCGCGTCATAAAGCCTGGCGGTATCCTCCGTGTGGTGGTGCCTGATTTGGAAGCCATCGCATCGCTGTATGTGAGTTTACTTAATGAAGCAGCGAGAGGTGATAAAGTAGCTCAGGAGCGGTACGATTGGATCATGTTGGAAATGTTGGATCAAATGGTGAGGAATGTTTCTGGCGGTGAGATGCAAACATACTTAGAACAGACCCGGATTCCTGCTGAAGATTTTGTCAGGGAGAGGTGCGGGAAAGGGGCCGTAGGGAGAAGGCGGATCTCAAAAGCATTGAGCGGACGCCGGAACCGAGGCCAAGCTATCCAAAATAAGGCAAAAAAGCCGACAGGAGCATTAGAAATAGGAAGTTTCCGGTTAAGCGGGGAAGCTCATCAATGGATGTATGATCGCTATTCACTGGCAAAATTATTGAGAGAGGCAGGATTCGAAGAGATAGCGCTTGTCAGTGCGGATGAATCGCGAATACCGAAGTTCAATTCATATTTGTTGGATATTGATGAGGATAACTTGGTCCGTAAGCCCGATTCTCTGTTCATGGAGGCGATCAAGCCGTTCAATGGAGCAAAAAGGGTGAATGTGAATTTACAAGGGCCAGAGGTTGCTCATGACGTCAGAAAGCTGCCTTTGCGGAGCGTAAATGTCGTCCATCTCTGTATGCAGGATTTTGGGGGGGCAGGAAATGCTGCTTACAGGTTGCATAGGGGCCTTCAGAAGATCGGTGTCAACTCAACAATGGTCGTGCTGAACAAGAGAAGTGGTGATTCAAGCGTAAGGGTGGTGCCTGACGGATATACGGGAGAGAGCGTTCGATGCATGGGTGCACCGGGTTGTATGTCTCCGGTTTGGAATCGACAGAATGCGAGGTGGCAGAGTCAATTATCGCAGTATCAGGAAAGGCCAAGGGGACTGGAGATTTTTACAGACGCGATGTCGGATGTCAGGCTGGATTGCATTCAGGAGATTCAGGAAGCAGACATTATCAACTTGCACTGGGTTGCCGGGATGGTAAATTGGCCCAATGCCAAGACAGCTTTTGGAGATAAGCCAATTGTCTGGACACTTCACGATATGAATGCTTTTACGGGTGGGTGCCACTATGCCGAAAACTGTGATAAATATCGGGAAGGGTGTGGCGCCTGTCCTCAGTTGGGGTCGAATAATGAGGATGATCTTTCTTATCAGGAGTGGATGAAAAAGCGGCGGGCTTTTGAGTCATTGAATATTGTTTCAGTGGTAACGCCAAGCCGTTGGCTTGGGAAGTGCGTGGGTCAAAGCAGACTATTGGGGAAGGTCCCTGTTTCTGTTATTCCAAATGGATGTCCACTGGACACTTTTGAGCCGTATCCGAGAATTGAGAGCCGTAGGAAATTGGGTCTGCCTGAATCAAAGAAGATCGTTCTTTTTGGGGCCGATTCTGTTCTGAATAGGAGGAAGGGCTTTGCATACCTGATTGAGTCTTTGAACCAGCTCTCCCTTAAAGATGGAAGTGATGTTATCCTTCTCACATTCGGGAATTTGCCGAAAGGCATCAACATTCCGTCAAAATATTCCGTTGTGAATCTCGGTATGATTGCCGATGAGAAACAACTGGCCATGGCCTACAGCGTGGCGGATGTCTTCGTCCTTCCCTCTCTTGAGGACAACCTCCCGAATACCGTAATTGAGGCAATGGCATGCGGGGTGCCCGTGATCGGCTTTGACATCGGCGGCATGTCGGATATGGTAGAGCACAAAAGCACCGGATATCTGGCGAAAGCCAGGGATATCAAGGGGCTAAGCGATGGGATGGATTGGACGTTGTCATCCGCGGACCGGGGGAGAGATTTCCGGAAAGCGTGCAGGGAAAAGGTAGAACGGGAGTATGGTCTTGAAATACAGGCAAATGCCTACAGGGAGCTGTATGCCGAAATGAAAACAGGACCCTCGATGCACACGTCTGAAATCGGAGATAGGAAAACCAAAAGCGAAGATCGGTGGGGGGAGTTGCAGGGACACGGGGGCAGGACATTGCAGGAGAAACTGTATCGGAGCGCTCATGATGCAGTGGCGCAGGGGAACCCAATCCAGGGGATAAGGGTATTGGAGGAACTGGTGAAGGCCTATCCCGAAGTTGCACCGGCCTATCACGACCTGGGGGCCTTGCATTTTGATCAAGGGAACAGGGATAAGGCCTTGGCGTGTTATAAAAAGGCCGCGGAACTCGAACCCAATAGCCCCATCTTTCAAAAAGATCTGGCGGATTTTTACTACGCAGTACTGGGCCAGGTAGAGGATGCATTGGAGCACTACGCATGGGCTTTGAGCGTAAATCCGAAGGACGTTCATACCCTCCTCATGCTGGGGCATATCAGCGTATCTAAAAAGAGGTTAGATTCGGCTGAAGAGTTCTATACCAAAGTTTTGGAAATCGATCCATGGAATACGGATGCACGTAATAAATTGGAAGCGATCAAGGAGGCACGTAACTCAAATGGCGGGATTCAGGGGTGAGATAGGATGTTTTTGGGTTTGGCGTGCATGAGGATGAATGAGGGCGTCGACTGATTAGTTGTCCAAAGATTCCGCAGATTAGACATATTTTTAGGGTACAGTGAATTCCAATATCCGAATCAAAACAGGGGTTTTGAGTCCGTCTTGGTTCAATTGATAAACAAAAACAGAAAACACCCAAAACAGGGAGAGATACGATGGGATATCAAATTGGGGCTGAAAAAATAGATCATCCGCCGGGGGCCGGGAAATCGCCCGATGCGTTATACGAAGAGGTTCAGCGGTTGATGGAGACGAACGAAAAACGGGAGGCGATCGGAGGGCTGAGGATGTTGTTGGCTGTATATCCGGATTATGCGCTGGCACATAATGATTTGGGCGTCCTTTATTATAATGAGGGGGAGAAAGACAGGGCGCTTGAGCATTATGAGGAGGCCGCGCGGATTGAGCCTGAAAACGCGACATATCAGAAGAATCTGGCTGATTTTTATTGTGTTGAAATAGGCGATCTGGAAGGGGCGCTCAAGATATATCTGAAGGTTTTGGAGGCCAATCCGACGGACTTAGAAACACTGGTTACCATAGGCGATGTCTGCGTTTCGTTAGGGAAAAACGAGGATGCCAAGATTTTCTACAATCGGGTCTTAGAGCTTGAGCCCTGGAATATGGATGCTCAGGGGAAGCTGGATGCGATAGAAAGGGGACTGAAGACAGATTTCGGAAGTCAGAGGACGGAAGGCGGACGACAGAGGACAGCGTTCGGAAGTCAGATGTCGGAGGTCAGGGGTCGGACATCAGAAATCGGAGATCCGTGGGGCAGGAAGGCGGGTGCCCAATTTGCTGAAGAGGCATATTCGCATGTTCAGGATTTGGTGAACAAAGGGCAGCAGGCGGAGGCGATTCGGGAATTGGAAAAGATGGTTGAGAGATATCCGGATTATGCCCTTGCTCATAATGATCTGGGGGTTCTCTGTTATGGAGCAGGAGACAAAAAGGGTGCGCTCACGCATTATGAAAAGGCCGCCCGACTGGAACCTGAGAATGCCACTTTTCAGAAGAACCTGGCGGATTTCTACTGTCTCGAAATGGGTGAAGTGGAGCAAGGGTTGAAGATATATCTGAGGATTCTGGAGGATAATCCGACCGACATAGAGACGCTTCTTATCTTGGGGGATATCTGCGTATCATTAGAGAAGAATGAAGATGCGAGGGTTTTTTATGACCGCGTCCTGGACCTTGAGCCTTGGAATATGGAGGCACTTAGAAAGATAGAAACGGTATCGTCCGGCAACCGCTTTTGACAGGATGTTTTGAATACTGGAATTCTTGATTCTATGGTCTTTCATGGGATATTTCGAAAGGTGATCCTTGTCGGAGCATAATCACAGATATATCATCTCGGCAATCGTCTCTACATACAACGCCGAACGGCTTATCCGCGGATGTCTGGAGGATTTGGAGGCCCAGACGATCGCGGACCGCCTCGAAGTCATTGTAATTGATGCTGCCTCAGAGGAAAATGAGCATGCAATTGTAAAAGAATATCAGAAAAAATATGACAACATCCGGTATTACCGTCTGGAAAAACGTGAGACGGTTTACCAGGCATGGAACCGTGGGATTAAGCTTGCGCATGGCAAGTATATCACCAATGCCAATACAGATGACAGGCATAGAAGGGACGCCCTTGAAAAACTGGTCGATATCCTTGAAAGGGATCCAAGGGTTGCCATCTCTTACGGGGACTGCGTGGTAACCGATACCGAGAATGAATGTTTTGAAAACTGCACGCCTGTGGGGAGACTTCGAATGCCCGACTTCTCCCGCAATAACCTGCTGGCCTCTTGCATTGTGGGGCCACAGCCGGTCTGGCGCCGATCGCTGCATGAGGAGTTGGGCTATTTTGATGAGGAATATCGGTGCGGTGCGGATTACGAGTTCTGGCTTCGCATATCGGAGAAACACAATCTTATACATGTCAGGGACTTCTTGGGGCTCTACCTGGCCAATAAGAACGGGGTTTCCATGAAGGGCGATCAGCCTCAGAAAGAAATGCTCGCCATACAGGAGAGATACCGAAAGAGATTCCTCGCCACCCCTCACCTGAGATCGGGCGAGGTCCACCTATTCCGCGCGGTGCATCGCCTGCATATGGAGAAGGCCTCTGTCCATGTCCTCGTGAGCCCGAATGTCCCCTATGTGTTGTTAAGGGATCTGGAGAGGCTGCCGGGGCTTGTTATCTCCGGAACAGGCACAAACGACGCGGCACTCCTGTGGGATATGGCACTCATCGATATCCGAGACGCCCACATGGATCTTGTCAGCGATCTCATGTCCCGATTACGCATCAGGTACATCGGTGTCGCCGGGCTGTCAACCCCTCACTCCAAGGAGAATTACGCCGAATTTGTCAGAGCGCTTCAGGAGTTTGGATGCTGCAGCCCATCGGCGGGCGGGGCTGTATTTGAGTGGGCGGAACCCATCGCCTTTGGCAAGGCACTTTACAGAAGGGACAAAAAGGATGAGGCGATGGCCTATTTTGGAAAGGCCCTTGCCTCCAACGGCGCCGATTCGAATCTGCTCAACACCTTGACCCGGATCGCCCTCGAAGAAGGGTTTGTGGGTGAAGCCGAGGGGTTTTCGCTTAAGGCCGCCCGGCTGGACCGAAGATGCATTGCAGCTCTGATGAATAGGGTCAGGATCTGTTTGGCAAAAAAGGAATATCAGAAGGCGAACGAACTTTCAAGATATATTTTGGAGATAGACAGGACTAAGCAGCCGGCAGTAGAGGAGCTAATGGGGTCGCATCTGATTCCATATGCCTCATCGCATGCCCTTGGGCGATTGACGCAGCAGGACCGACCCATGAAGATCCTTGTGATCAACAACCTTTATCCGCCCCAGGAACTGGGCGGGTACGGGAAAAACATAGCGGATTTTGCTTACCTATTGGAACAGAGAGGCCATGAGATCCATGTGTTGACATCCGACACCCATTATTTTGGCGAACCTGCTGAAGACGAACCCAGTGTGAAGCGAGAACTCCAGCTGTGTGGTGCATGGGATGATGGGGGCCAGCGTCTGTTCGAAAAGGAAAAGATCAATTTATTTATAAGAAGCAATCAAGCGACCATACGACGAACCCTTAGCGAATTCCATCCTGACATCTGTCTGGCGGGGAACATTGATCTTCTAGGGGTTCCGGTGTTTGAACCATTGTTCGAATATCAGATTCCAATACTCCATTACTTGGGAAACGAATTCCCGGCATACAACCCCCCGGATTATCCCAGTGTCCCCCACTATCATGTGGCGACAGCCAGTCACTGGCTAAAGCAGGATGCGATCCGACGGGGCTATCCATTCCAGGATGCGCATGTCATCTATCCGGGGGCATTTGTGCAATCGTTTGAAATGCCCGTCCCGCCTGATATCGACAGGTTGCGCATCGCCTATGCAGGCTTGGTCATGGACTCCAAGGGTCCACAGGTGCTGATTAACGCCCTCAACATCCTTACTGAAAAGGGGATTGGTTTTGTATGTTTTATTGCCGGGGGGACCATCAACAAACGATTCCTGGCCGGCCTGACGGGCGTTGTGCAGGACATGGGCTTGGCGGACAAAATTCACTTTACAGGCCAGCTCGACCGCGAAGGGATCCGGAATCTATTTGCTAAAAGCAACGTCCTCGTTTTTCCTTCATTGGCCAATGAGACTTTTGGCATCAGTCAGGTGGAGGCCATGGCTGCGGGGCTTCTGGTAGTAACCAGTGGACCGGGAGGCCCCCGGGAGGTCATAGAAAATGGCAAGAGCGGTCTTTATTTCGAATCAGGGAACCCCGCCCATCTGGCTGAACAGCTTTTTGCCCTGACAACAGATCGTTCGAGATGGGAGAATATCGCCCTTGCAGGCCAGCGGCGTGTCATGGATCTGTTTGATATCGAACGATCCGTGGACAAGCTTGAATCCCTCCTTGGGCGAATACTGAGTAGATCAGATGGAAACGCTCGGCAGCACTCAGGGCAGACAGGCAGGGCCCGACCTTCTGA
>Ga0209164_1003582_pt1 | contig 14616 bp, 13 predicted proteins | sample MTBNYHSulfiMetaG_FD_187458 | JGI IMG/M metagenome (GOLD analysis project Ga0209164, IMG submission 187458) | Enrichment culture microbial communities from rom New York Harbor, USA that are MTBE-degrading - MTBE-NYH (New York Harbor Sulfidogenic)... | ecosystem: Environmental > Aquatic > Marine >...
CGGTCTCCTGGCCCACCTCTGCCCGGGCCCCGGGACCGTTCCCGTTCACCTGCTCAAGTACCACCTGAACGCTGGACTCCATCCGGGTGAGGATGGGGCCCGGCTGAACCCCGATCCAGATCATCAACGCCAGCATGGGAGCCAGGATGGCGATCTCCCGCCTGGAGAGATCTGGCATGGTGCGGTTTTCCGGCTTCTCCAGGGCATTGAAGAACACCTTCTGGACCATGGGGAGCATGTAGTACGCGGCGAAGATCACACCGGATGCGGCAATGATGCCCATGACCGGCCGAGCTTCGAACGTCCCCAGCAGGGCCAGGAACTCCCCGACGAACCCACTGGTGCCGGGGAGGCCGATGGAGGCCAGCGCCGTGATCATGAAGGCGGTGGCGAACCAGGGCGTGACCCGGCCGATCCCACCGAAGTCGGCGATGAGGCGCGTGTGCCTCCTCTCGTACATCATGCCCAGCAAGAGGAAGAGGGCCCCCGTGGAGACGCCGTGGGAGATCATGACCACGAGCCCGCCCTGGAGCCCGTTCGTGGTGAGGGCGAAGATGCCAAGGACCACGAAGCCCATGTGGGCCACCGAGGTATAGGCCACCAGCTTCTTGGCGTCCGGCTGTACCGCGGCCACCCACGCCGTGTAGATGATCCCGATGATCCCCAGGATCATCATGATGGTCACCACCGTCGAGTGCTGGGCGGCGGCCGGGAAGAAGGGGAGGAGGAACCTGAGGAAGCCGTAGGTGCCCATCTTCAGGAGCACGGCCGCCAGCACCACCGATCCGGGGGTCGGAGCTTCCACGTGGGCATCCGGCAACCAGGTGTGGAAGGGGAAGACCGGCACCTTGATGGAGAACGCCAGACAGAAGGCGGCGAAGAGCCAGAGTTGCTCGCGGAGGCTCAAGGGCACGTTCAGGAGGTCACCGTAGGCAAACGACCCCACGCCGGTTCCGGCCTTGGCGGCGAAGTAGAGGTACAGGAGCGCCACCAGCATGAGGAGGGACCCGAAGGCGGTAAAGAGGAAGAACTTCACGGCCGAGTAGATCCTCCGCTCCCCGCCCCAGATCCCGATGATGAAGTACATGGGGACGAGGGTGATCTCCCAGAACACATAGAAGAGGAAAAGGTCCACGGAGATGAAGACCCCGATCACCCCCGTCTCCATCAGCAGCATGAGGGCGTAGAAGGCCCGTTCATACTTCTTGATGTAGTTGAAGGACCCCAGGATGGCCACGACGGTGGTGAAGGTGGTCAGCATCACCATGAAGAGGCTGATCCCGTCCAGGGCCACCGCGTAGCTGACCCCCCAGCTCTCGATCCAGGGAATCGAGGACGAGAACTGGAACGATCCGACGCCCGGGTCGAACGCCCACCAGAGGCCCAGGCTCAGGAGCAGGAGGACCAGGCTCCAGCCGAAGGCCACGTGCTTGGCCCGGGCCACCGGACCAAGGAGCACCGTAGCCATACCCACCAGCGGCAGCCAGAGAAGGGCGTGGAGAATCCAGTCGCCGTACCCAATGGAATCAAGGAACGCAGGCATTCGTGTCTTCCCTCTAGAAGGCGATGACCCCCAGGATCACCAGCACCCCGATGGCCAGGAAGAGGGCGTAGGTGTTCACCGAACCGGTCTGGAACAGGCTTCCGAACCAACCAGCCGCCCGGGCGGTGTGGCCGAGACCATTCGCGATCCCGTCCACCACCCCCGCATCGATGACCTTCCAGGCGAACCGGGAGGCCTTGAGGAGGGGCTGGACCACCAACCCGTCGTAGATCTCGTCCACGTAGTACTTCTTGAAGAGGACCTTCTTGAAGCCCGACGGCTCCCGGGACTGGTGGGCCGGGAGGATCTTGAATCCTCCCACCACCCTGGCCGACACCAGGACCACCACCAGGGCAGCCGCGGTGGAGAGGAGGGCCCAGAGGAGCTCTCCGCCACCGAAGGGGGAGTGATGGCTGAAATCCCCCGCGTTGGCGGCCTGGATCTCGGTGGCCAGCCCGGCCACGGGGTGCAGCCATTCGTGCATCCACTCGGTCATGGGCAGCAGCCCGAAGCCTCCAAGGAAGGATTCGGAGATGGCGTGGGGAACGTTCACCCACCCTCCGAAGACCGATAGGACCGCCAGGACCATGAGGGGGACCGTCATGACCCAGGGGGCCTCGTGGAGGTGCCGGGCCTCCTCCTGCCCGGTCCTGTTGGCGCCGTGGAAGGTCATGACCATCAGGCGGGTCATGTAGACGGCCGTGATCATGGCGGCGGCCAGAGCCATGATCCAGATGAGGGTGAACCACCCGCCGTAGGTACCCGCGGCCCGGGCCCCGGCGTACCAGATGATCTCGTCCTTGGAGAAGAAGCCGGCAAAGGGCCAGATACCGGCGATGGCCAGCGTGGCGACCCACATGACGATCCAGGTCACGGGCATGTATTTCTTAAGCCCGCCCATGTTCCGCATGTCCTGGGGATCCGCGTGGTTGTGCGTGTGGTGGAGCGCGTGATGCATGGCGTGGATCACGGCCCCGGAGCCCAGGAAGAGGAGGGCCTTGAAGAAGGCGTGGGTCATGAGGTGGAAGATCCCCGCCGCATAGGCTCCCACCCCCACCCCGATGAACATGTAGCCGAGCTGGGAGATGGTGGAGTAGGCAAGAACCTTCTTGATGTCGTACTGGGCCAGGCCGATGGTGGCGGCGAAGAGGGCGGTGGCCGCACCGATGAGGGCCACAGACAGCCCCCCCACCGGGGCCAGGGCGAAGAGCACGGAGGTCCGGGCCACCATGTAGACGCCCGCCGTCACCATGGTGGCAGCGTGGATCAAGGCGGACACGGGCGTGGGCCCGGCCATGGCGTCGGGAAGCCACACGTACAGCGGGATCTGGGCGCTCTTCCCGGTGGCTCCCAGGAGGAGCAGCAGGGTGATGGCCGTGACCAGGGCCCCGCCGTAGGCCAGGGTGGCCGGAGCCGCCTCGAAGACCTCAGTGAAGTTCAAGGTCCCGAAGATGGTGAAGATGAGGAACATGGCCACCAGGAACCCGAAGTCCCCGATGCGGTTGACGACGAACGCCTTCTTGCCGGCGTCGGCCTTTTCCCGGTCGCTGAACCAGTACCCGATGAGGATGTAGGAGCAGAATCCTACCCCCTCCCACCCCACGAAGAGAACCGGGAAGTTGGCGCCCATGACCAGGGTCAGCATGAAGAAGACGAACAGATTCAGGTAGGCGAAGTACCGGGGGTAGCCCTGATCATCCCCCATGTAGCCCACGCTGAAAATGTGGATGAGGAAGCTGACACCCGTCACCACCAGCATCATGACCATGCTGAGCTGATCGAGCTGGAGAGCCGCATCCACCTGGAGACTTCCCGTGGCCATCCACGTCCAGTAGGTCCGGACGACGGGCTCATGGAGATCTGCCCCCAGCATCCGGAAGAAGTTCACCAGCACGATGACGAAGGCCAGCCCGATGACCCCCGGACCGATCCAGGTGGGCAGGACGTGGGTGAGGGGCCGCTTACCTCCCTGGAAGAAGTCCAGCTCTCCCCCTCCCCGCACGGCTTCGGCGGACCGCCGGGAGGCGGCCAGCGCCAGAGCGCCGTTCAGGAGGAAGCCCAAGAGCGGGAGGAGAACGACCAACCCTGGCAGGAACGGCTCGAAGGCCTCCCCGGCGTGCCCTTGGGCCGCCTGGAGCTCGTGCCCTTGCTGCAAGACGAAGTACCCCAGTGGAAGAGTCATGCCCCTACCACTTCAAGAGGTTGAAGTTGTCCACGCTGACGGTCTCGTAGTGACGGAAGATGGAGATGATGATGGCCAACCCCACGGCCGCCTCCGCCGCCGCCACCGTCATGACGAAGAAGACGAAGATCTGTCCGTCCATTCCAAGGTACCGGGACAGGGCCACGAAGGAGAGGTTGGCCGCATTCAGCTGCAGTTCGATGCAGAGGAACATGATGATGGCGTTCCTGCGCACCAGGACGCCGAACGTCCCCACCACGAAGAGAACCGCGCTGACGACAAGGGCTTCGGTCAACATGCTCTCTCACACCTTCCGCTTAGCCAGGGCCACGGCCCCGACGACAGCCACCAGGAGAAGGATCCCCACGAGCTCGAAGGCCACCACGTAGTCCGTGAAGAGAGGATGGGCGATGGCTCCCACGGCCCCCTTCTCCGCCAGGAGGGCGTCCATCCTCTCCGCTCCCTGGAAGCGCTCGTAGATGGGACTGGCTCCGCTGCCTCCAAATTGGCGAGCGAGGATTCCCGCCATGGCTCCGGCCACGATGAAGGAGAGGATGGCCCAGACACCCCCCTTCAGGTCCCGCTGGTAATCATGCCCCAGGTTCAGGAGCATGATCACGAAGAGAAAGAGGACCATGATGGCCCCGGCATACACGATGATCTGCACCGCAGCCAGGAAATGGGCCTCGAAAAGGACGTAGAGCCCAGCCAGCGAAGCCAGGGTCGCCACCATGAAGAGGAGGCTGGCCACCGGGTTGGACCGGGTCACCATGGCGATGGCGCTTCCGACGGCCACCGCGCTGAAGACGTAGAAGAGGATTTCGGCCATGGTCTTCGCTCGCTCACTCGGACCTGGGATCCGACGGATCCCAAAGGAGGGCGCTGGGATGATCCTGCTCCATCAGGCGGTCCAGGTCGTACACGAACCGCTCCCGGGTGTACTCGGCGTTCTCGAAGTGGACGCCGACATGGATGGCCTCCACCGGGCACACCTCCTGGCACATGCCGCAGAAGATGCAGCGGAACTCGTCGATCTCGTAGACGATGGGGTACCGGTTGCCCTGGTCGTCCTCACCGCCGACAAGGCGGATGCAGTTGGCGGGGCACACCGTAGGGCAGAGGCCGCAGGCCACGCACTTGGGTCTCCCGTCCGCATGGACCTCCATGCGGTGCGTCCCCCTCCAACGGGGCGAAAGCTCGAAACGCTCCTCCGGGTACTGGACCGTGACCTTGTTCGGGTTCACAAGATGCTTGAAGGTCAGGGCCATGCCCTTGAGGGTGGCGCGTAGATACGACGTTCTCTCCCCTTCCGGGCGTCGCAGGACCTTTACGGTTGGTGGCATCTCTCTCTCGTCTCTCCTTCGTTCGCTTCCGATTCCAGCCGGCGCCTGCTTCCCGGGGTCAGTCCCCGCGGGCCGTGACCGCTTCCCTGCCGGCAGCGATGGCCGCCGCCCGGAACCGCTCCCGGCTCCCAAAGGACGCTCCAGAGAGGGTACGGCCCCGGTCCACCACGTAGAGGAAGATCCCCGTGCAGATGGCGCTCACCCCTGTCAGGATCAGGCCGAACAGGAAGCCGAAGGGCACGCCCAGCTGGTCCAGGACCAGGATGGTGGCAGCCACCACCATCAGGTAGGCCAGCGCCGCAGGCAGCATGACCTTCCAGCCCAGCTGCATGATCTGGTCGTACCGGAACCTCGGCACCGTCCATCGTACCCAGATGTAGACCAGCATGAAGAAGTACGTCTTGGCCGCAAACGCACAGAAGGTCAGGAACGTCTTCCACAGGGCCAGCTCCGCCAGCACCGGAGTCCCGTCCGCCGCGAAGCCGCTGATCCACGCCCCCTGGTGCAGGAAGGCATCGTCTCCCGACCAGAAGGGGATGTCCCATCCTCCGAAGAAGAGGGTCGCCATGAGTGCGGAGGAGGTCAGCATGTGGCTGTACTCTCCCATGGGAAACATGGCGTACTTCATCCCCGAGTACTCGGTGTGGAAGCCACCCACCAGCTCCGATTCCGCTTCGGGCATGTCGAAGGGCAGGCGGTTGGTCTCGGCGAAGGCGGAAACCACGAAGAGGATGAAGGCAAGGGAGAGTGGAAAGGCGAACCAGAACCCCAGCTGCTGCTGCTGCCAGATCATCTCCGTGAGGGTGACGTTGCCGGCCATCATGAGGACTGCCACGATGGACAGGCCCAGCGCCACCTCGTAGCTCACCATCTGGGCCGAGGCCCTGAGGGCCCCCAGGAAGGAGAACTTGTTGTTGGAGGCCCATCCGCCCAACACCACCCCATACACCCCCAGGGAGCTAAGGGCCAGGATGTACAGGATCCCGATGGGCACGTCCGCCACGATCATCTGCACCACCCCCCACGGCGTCGGCAGCGGCGCGGCAAAGGGCACCACGGCGAAGGTGACCAGGGCGGGAGCCATGAAGAGGATGGGACCCAGGAGGAAGTAGAGCTTTGCCGACGTGGCAGGAAGGGTCTCTTCCTTGAGGAAGTTCTTGAGCCCATCGGCGACGGGCTGGAAGAGGCCCAGAGGACCCACCCGGTTTGGCCCGAGCCGATCCTGGATGAACCCCGCCACCCTCCGCTCCACCAGCGTCGTAAGGGCCACGACCAGGAGGACGCCCCCGAAAACGGCCAGGACGATAAGGGTCTTCTCGATGAGAAACGCCGTGAGTGATTGCTCGTTCATGGGCTCGTCGCCTCAATCCCCCGCCACGCCAGCGGGTTCGTTCACAAGTGCGCCCCGGGTTCCCATGTCCCTGTAGGTGATCCCCGCGAAGGCGGAAACAGCCTCGGCCACAAGGGAGAAGGCCTGATCCGCCCTCGCCGGCGCCCCACCTCCGGTGAGCTCCGCCAGGGCAGCGCCCAGGACCATCCATCCGGGCCGGGCATTGCCGGGGGCCCGGAGGCCGGGCCAGAAACGCTGGACCCGGCCCTGCACGTTCGTGTAGGTGCCTTCCTGCTCCGCGAAGGTGGGGATGGGGAGCACGAAATGGGCGTTGGATGCGGCCCTGGAGGGATAGCTGGCCATGTGCACGAACAACCGTGCCTTGGCACCGAAGCTCTCATCCAACTCCACCAGGGGATCACCCACCACCAGGAGCGTCCCGGCGTGGTCTGCCAGAGCCCCCAAACCACCCCGGGCCTCGTCGTCTCCCACCCGCTCGAATCCCAGGATCTCGGCGCCCTTCACGTTGGGGGCCAGGTCCTTCCTCCGGGCCAGCAGCGGGAACCCCGGGAGCACGATCTCGTCATGCGTCCGGGGAGACCGGTACAGGATCTCCCCACCGCCCAGGGCTTCCACAAGGGCCTTCAGGAGGCCCATCTCCTCGTTGGGCGAATGGGCCCAGCAGACGGCCTTCACGTCACCCTGGTGCTCCCTCAGCCTGCCGAGGAGATCCTGCAGGGCCCGGGGCCAATCCGTGACCCGGCCCTCCACCATGGGCTGCTCCAGCCGGTCCGTGCGATTCATCCACTCGTAGTTGTGGCGGCCGAAATCGCACATCCACCAGCCGTTCACCTCCAGGTTCTCCCGGGGCTTGAGGCGCTGCACCAGGTTGTCCCGCGTGTGAAGCTGGATGTTGCACCCCTGGCTGCATGACGGACAAACGGACGGCGTCCGGTCCAGGTCCCAGGCCCGGGCCTTGTGGAGGAAGTCTTTGGAGATCAAGGCCCCCACCGGGCATATGTCCACGATGTTCCCGGCAAAGGGAGAGCCTTCCAGGCCCCGGTCGAAGAAGGTATCGATGATGGCGCGGCTCCCCCGCTCCACCACGCAGAGGCGTTCGTCTTCCGCCACTTCCCGCATGAACCGGACGCACCGGGTACACATGACGCAGCGGTCGCCGTTGAAGAGGACGTCCCCCCCGAAGTCGTCCCTGCCCAGGACCCGCTTGGGCTCCCGGCCCCGGCCGTGCTCCCGGCCCTCGGCGAACACGAAGTCCTGGAGCTGGCACTCGCCCGATTGATCGCAGATGGGGCAATCCAGCGGGTGGTTGACCAGGTAGAACTCCAGAACACCCTGCCTCTGGGACCTGGCCTTCTCACTCTGGGTCAGGACCACCTGGCCGTCGGCCACCGTGGTCTTGCAGGACGGCGCCAGCTTGGGCCACCCTTCCACTTCCACCAGGCAGAGCCTGCACATGGCCGGGGACGATAGCCCCGGATGGTAGCAGTAGTGGGGGATCTTGACCCCCGCCGACTCGGCGGCCCGGAGGATCGTCGTTCCCTTGGGAACGGTCACCTCCATGCCGTCGATGGTCAGGGTGACGGTCTGTGGGCTTTGCTGATCAGCCATATTCGGTGGAATCCCCTGATTTCCCTTGAACGCGCTCATCCCGTGGGTCGGAGTCTAGACCGCCCCCACCTTCTCCCCGGTCCGGATCCTGGCCAGGTACTCACCCCGAAACTTGTTGATGGAGGACTTCACCGGGGCCGCCACCGAGTCGGAGAGGACGCAGATGGTGGTCCCCTCCATCTGGGTGGTGACCTCCACGAGGGTGTCCAGGTCCTCTTCCGTTCCCCGCCCATCCTCGATGCGGCGGAGGATCTTCTCCACCCAGGCGCTCCCCTCCCGGCAAGGCGTACACTGCCCACAGGACTCGTGGGCGTAGAAGCCCACCATCCGCCGGACCTGCTTGACGATGTCGGTGCTGTCGTCCATGACGATGACGGATGCGCACCCCAGCTGGGAGCCGGCCTTCACGACCCCCTCATAGGAGAGGAGGCAATCCCTGCATTCCTCGGCATTCAGGATCGGCACCGAGCTCCCTCCGGGGATGACCCCCTTCAGGGACCTTCCCTCGCGCATCCCTCCGCACACGTCGTCGATGAGCTCCATGAGGGGGAAGCCCAGGGGGAGCTCATAGTTCCCCGGGCGCCGGACGTGGCCGCTCACGCAGAAGAGCTTCGTCCCGGGGCTGTCGGGAGTGCCGTAGGCCCGGTAGGCTTCGCCGCCGTTGGTGACGATGAAGGGCACGGAGGACAGCGTCTCCACGTTGTTCACCGTGGAGGGCATCCCCATGTACCCGGCCTGGGCCGGAAACGGGGGCTTCACCCTCGGCTGTCCCCGCCGCCCTTCCAGGGAGTTCATGAGGCCCGTCTCTTCCCCGCAGATGTAGGCCCCGGCTCCCACGTGGACCGTAAGGTCGATCTTCACGCCGGACCCCATGGAGTCTTTACCCAGGATCCCCGCCTCGTAGGCCTCTTCCACCGCCCGGGCAAAGACCTGGGTGGTCTCGAAGAACTCACCCCGGCAGTAGATGTAGGCGTGCTCGGCCCCGGTGGCGTAGGCCGCGATGGCCATCCCCTCGATGACCTGGTGAGGCGTCCATCGCAGGAGCTCCCGGTCCTTGAAGGTCCCCGGCTCCGACTCGTCGGCGTTGCAGAGGAGGTAGTGGGGCCGGGTGCGCTCCTTGGGCATGAAGCTCCACTTCACGCCCGCCGGGAACCCCGCCCCTCCCCTCCCCCGGAGGCCCGAAGCCTTGACCTCGTCGATGACCTTCTCCCGGCCCAGCTCGAAGGCCCTTGGAAGGGCCTGGTATCCCCCCCGGGCCTTCCAGCCCTGGAGCGTGCGGGCCTCCGGATCCCCGAAGTGCTTGGAGAGGAGCCGGACCTCTTTCGCGTGCGTGTATGGGTATGCCATCTACTCACCCTGAGCCTTGAGGCGCTCCAGAATCCCCGGGACGTCCTTGGGCGTGACGTTCTCGTAGTACCGGGAGTTGATCTGGACCGTAGTGGGGAAGCCGCAGCCTGCCAGGCACTCGGCCTCGATGACGGTGAAGTTGCCGTCCTCGGACGTCTCCCCGAGCTCCGTTCCCGTGTTGTTGAGGAAGGCCTGCAGCACATCCTCGCCACCGCAGAGGTTACAGCTGATGTTCGTGCAGACCTGGATCAGGAAGCGTCCCACGGGACGCTTGTTGTACATCGTGTAGAAGGTCGCTACCCCTCGCACGTACGCCGGAGGGAGGTCCAGGAGCTTCGCCACCTGGTCCAGGGTCTCGGGGGAGAGGTGCCCCCTGAGCTCCTGGGCCATGCCCAGGGTGGGCAGGAGGGCGGAGCGGGCGTTGGGATACCGGGTCCGCAGCTTCTCCCAGCGCTCCTTGTAGGGCCCCTCGAAAAGAGGAGCGTCCGGGTGCTTGTCGGCCAGCATGTAGGGGTAGGACGAGGCGCCGGAGGGATGCCCTCCCTCCGGGGGCCGCTTCCCCACGTAGTCGTCGCCCCGGACCTGGGCCTCGGTAAGATCGAACTCTCCCGTGTTTCCAGCCCATCCGGGGTTGTTGAAGGGGATCTTGGATGACTCGCTCATCGGTCAATCTCCCCCAGGACGATGTCGATGCTCGCGTTGATCATGATGAGGTCGGCGACGAGGTGGCCCTCCAGCAGCTTGGGCAGCACGGAGAGGTTCACGAACGACGGAGGCCTCACCCGCCAGCGCACCGGCTTCGTGCCCCCATCGCTCACCACGTACATCCCCAGCTCTCCCTTGGAGGCTTCCACCGGGAAGTAGGATTCGCCCGGGGGCGCGTGGATCCCCTCGGTAATGAGCTTGAAGTGGTGGATCATGGACTCCATGTCGTTCATGCAGTCCGTCTTGGAGGGGAGAGAGATTCTGGGGTCCTGGACGTCCATGGGACCGGTAACCTTCTCCAGCCGGTCCAGGGCCTGGTGGAGGATCCTGAGGCTTTGGCGCATCTCCTCCATGCGGCAGAGGTACCGGTCATAGCAGTCCCCGTGCTCCCCGATGGGGACCTCGAAGTCGTAGGTCTCGTAGTCGTAGTAGGGCTGGTCCTTCCGGACGTCGTACGCCACGCCGCTGGCCCGGAGATTGGCCCCGGTGAACCCGTAGTTCAGGGCGTCCTCTCCCGAGATGGCTCCCACTCCCAGGGTCCGCCCCAGGAGCACGCCGTTATCGTTCAGGAGGACCTCACACTCGTCCAGGGTCTTCGGCAGCCCGTTGCAGAACTCCCTGATGCCCTTGGGCCAGTCCGCGGGCATGTCCGACATCATCCCTCCGACGCGGGTGGCCGAAGTGGTGATGCGAGCTCCCGTATAGGCCTCGTGGAGACGGTAGATCCTCTCCCGCTCGATGAAGGTGTAGAGGAAGGGCGTGAAGGCGCCGGCGTCCATGGCGAAGGTCCCCAGCCAGAGGAGGTGGCCGAAGATCCGGTCCAGCTCCATCATGATGAGCCGGGTGAGCTTGCACCGCTCCGTGACCTCGATCCCCATCATGGCCTCCACGCTCATGACGTGGGCGCAGTTGTAGATGAGGGGAGCCAGGTAGTCCATGCGGTCCGTGAGGGGCACGATCTGATTCCAGGTCCGGTACTCTCCCAGCTTCTCGAAGGACGAGTGCAGGTACCCGATGTGGGGAATGCACCGGACCACGGTTTCCCCGTCCAGCTCGCACACCAGCCGCAGGACCCCGTGGGTGGCGGGGTGCTGGGGACCGAAGTTGACAAGCATGTTGTGGGACTCGAAGTCCGGCTCCTGAATGTCGATGGGGGCCAGGGGGCTCGTGGTGGGCCGCCCATCGACTCCCATCTCCGGGTTCCGGCCGAGGGTGAACTCGACGGTCTTCTGGGCCATGTATCTCGTTCCCGTTGCGCGCTCGAACTCGTGGTGTAAACGAAGGGGTCCTGAACCAACTGCGGCGTCCTCCGCCGGTCAGTCTACCCCGGCTGCCTTCTCCGCCGCCTCCGCCTCCATCTCACTGACGGTGGGGGGCAGCGCCTGGGATTCCCCACCGAGCTCGATCTCTTCCATGATGTAGTAGTGCCCCAGGTCCTGGCTCAATGCCTGCCGGGTCTGCTCCGCCCGGGAGAACCGGCCCCGGAGGGGGAAGTCCTTCCGGAGGGGGTGACCCTCCTGGTAGTCCTCGGGCATGAGGATCCGGCGGAGGTCCGGGTGGTCCAGGAAGGTGATCCCGAACAGATCGTAGACCTCCCGCTCCAGCCAGTTGGCAGCCTTCCACAGGTGATAGACGCTCCCGATCTCAAGGGCATCCAGGGGAAGCTCGCACTTGACCCTGAGGGCCCGCTTGTGGGTGAGGGAGAAGATCTGGTAGACCACGTGGAGAGGGCGCCCTACCCCGTAGTCGATGGCCGTGACATCTCGAAGCAGATCGTACCGCTGGGCCGGATCGTCCCGGAGCCACCGCAGGATCTCCACGTTCTGCCCCGGGGGGATGAAGACCACGTGCTGGTTACCGGCCACCACCTCATGATGGAGGATGGCCACTCCGAATCTCGCCCTCAATGCGTCCACCGATGGGTGGCTGGGGGGCGTAGCAACGGCGCCCGTCGCCGGCGACTCCACGTCCTGGGAGGGTACCGGCCCTGCCGCCACCGCATCGAAGCTGGATTTTTCGTCGGCCATGGAGCTGCTCTTTCTGCCCTTGTCTCCTCAGGGAATCCGGTCACCGGGACGGTCGATGGCGTCCGTCTGGACGAGACCCCCCACCCGATTCTGCTTCGTGGAGTTGCCGAAGGGGCCCGAGAGTGCGGCCACTTCCTCGTCGTCTGCCCGGGGCCGGGCCACGGCGGCGGGGTCCTCCAACCGGAGGATACCGTGCTCCGCCAGACTCTCCTGCCGGATCTTCTCATGCACCATGAGCAGCCCGTAGATGAGCCCCTCCGGCCGGGGAGGGCAGCCGGGGACGTACACGTCCACCGGGACGATGGTGTCGATCCCCTGCACCATGGAGTAGACGTCGAACACCCCTCCGGTGCTGGCGCAGGCGCCCATGGAGACGCACCACTTGGGCTGGGCCATCTGGTCCCAAATTCGGCGGAGCACCGGGGCGAGCTTGTAGGGGACCCTGCCGGCGCAGATCAGGACGTCGGCCTGCCGGGGGCTGAAGGACATGCGCTCCATCCCGAAACGGGCGAGATCGAAGTCGCTGGCGTAGGACGCCATCATCTCGATGCCGCAGCAGGCAGTGCCGAAGGGCATGGGCCAGAGGGAATTCCGCCGGGCCCAGTTCACCAGGAAGTCGAGCTTCGAAGTGAGGAAGGTGGGGGTGCCTGCCCCGAAGAGACCCGGGGAGTCCCCGGCCACGCTGGCCACAGCCTTGTCGCTCAATCCCACTCAAGGCCTCCTTTTTTCCATTCGTAGACAAGTCCCACCGCCAGGACGATGACGAACAGCATCACCGCCAGGAAGGCGCTCCACCCCAGCGCTCTCATCTCCACGGCCCAGGGGATCAGGAAGATCGTCTCGAGGTCGAAGACGATGAAGCTGATGGCCACCATGTAGAACTTCACGGAGAACCGCGCCCTGGTGTCGCCCAGCGGGATCATCCCCGACTCGTAGGGCATGTCCTTCTGGGGAGTTGGCCTTCGCGGGTTCAGAATGTGGGAGATGACCACGAAGCCGAGGGCCGCCGCACCCGAGAGGGCGAACAGGATCAGGAGAGGAACGTAGGATTCCGCCATTGGGAATGCCCTGGACATTTGTGATTTCGTTCACTTTTTCGGACGCCCGAATGTAGACGGCCGTCCGGAGGGGTGTCAAGCAATCGCCCGTACCCCGTCGGGGCGGTCGAGCGAGCACGTTCCATGCCGCCCTCGAGGGCACTCCGGGAACTCTCTCGCCTGCTCGCGGTATCCCGTTCGTCCGAGGCCTGTTCCAGGTTCCCAGGAGCCTCCCGACCGTCCCCGAGCCCCCACCCCCATGAGCATCCAGAACGATCGATGGATTCGCCGAATGGCGGAAGAAGAAGGAATGATCGAGCCCTTCCACCCCGGCCAGGTGAGGGAGGGGACCATCTCCTTCGGGCTATCCTCCTTCGGGTACGACATCCGGGTGGCTCCGGAGTTCAAGGTCTTCACCAACGTCCACAGCGTGGTGGTGGACCCGAAGCAGTTCGACGAACGGTCCTTTGTGGACGTCCACGCCAAGGAGTGCATCATCCCGCCCAACTCCTTCGCCCTGGCCCGCACCGAGGAGTACTTCCGCATTCCCCGTGACGTCCTTGTGCTGTGCGTGGGAAAGAGCACCTACGCCCGCTGCGGCATCATCGTGAACGTCACCCCCCTGGAGCCCACCTGGTGTGGCCACCTCACGCTGGAGATCTCTAACACCACTCCCCTGCCCGCGAAGATCTATGGCGGGGAGGGCATCGCACAGCTCCTCTTCTTCAGGGGGGAGGCGCCGGAAGTAGCCTACGCCGACCGGAAGGGGAAGTACCAGGACCAGCGGGGGGTGACGCTGCCGAAGTTGTGAGGGCTCTCCGCCCCACTGCGGAGCTGGTGGCCCCCTCGGACAGGAAGATGGTTGCTCCGGGCCTCTGCGCTTCCTCCTGGTTGATCCGGACCCTATTCCTCTGAGCCCGCGTCCGAGGACCTCGGGACATCGTCGAGCCGGGCCTTGCCACTGGCCGGATGATCCCTTGCTTAGCCTTGACGCCATTGCCTGGAACGATTCGAGAGAGTCTACATGGGCACCCCCCGGCGCGGGCACGACCGGTTGGAACAAACCGTGGGCTGGAGCAGACAGCGGGCTGGAGCAAACGAGTGGACCCCCAACCTGACAACCGATCCCTCTGGCTACATCGCGATCCGGGTTCGGTGCACTTAGAACCCCCAACCTGACAGCGGACCATATGTGCCATCATCGCTTGGCAGGTTGGGGGCCTGGGGAACCCCCAATCCGCCGCGCGATCACGGCGTTGGTCCAGAGTGTCAGTTTGGGGGTCTCTCCAAAGCCCGGGAAGGGTTCGCAATGAGCAGAATCATGTCCCGGGGGCTGGATTCGCCCCTTCCGACCCCCCTCCGGAGCCGGATTCTCTCTGAGGTTATCCGCAGCTTCAGGTCCCCTCCACCTCCACGAGCTCGATCTGGAACACCAGGGTGGCGTTCCTTGGAACGCTGCCGGGAACCCCCCGG
>Ga0209164_1003586_pt1 | contig 14607 bp, 16 predicted proteins | sample MTBNYHSulfiMetaG_FD_187458 | JGI IMG/M metagenome (GOLD analysis project Ga0209164, IMG submission 187458) | Enrichment culture microbial communities from rom New York Harbor, USA that are MTBE-degrading - MTBE-NYH (New York Harbor Sulfidogenic)... | ecosystem: Environmental > Aquatic > Marine >...
AGGGCGATGGCCTTGTCCAGGTCGGCGTTGGCGGTCACGCACACGGGGCAGCCGGGGCCCGACAGCATCTCTATGGTGTCGGGGAGGAGCTGGCGTATGCCGTGCCGCATGATGGTGACGGTGTGGCCGCCGCAGAACTCCATGAGCCTCACGTGTCGCCTGGACTGGCGGCGGATGTGGCCAAGGACACCCCTGGCCATGTCGGCGTCTCGAAACTCGTCGATGAACTTCATTATCGGGTCTATACGGGCTGAGGTTTCGCTCAGGTCTGCCCAGCGGCTACAGCCGCCTGCCGGCGGGGCTATGTCTCCGCGAAGCGCTCTATCTCCTCGAACAGCCGCAGCGTCTCCTGCGCCTCCTCTTCGTTGATGACGCTTATGGCGTAGCCGGTGTGGAGGAGGACGTAGTCGCCCAGCTTGGCTTCGGGAGTGAGCAGGACGCTGATCTTCTGGGTTATCCCGCCGAACTCAACCTCGGCTTCGCTCCCCTGTATTGACTTGATCTGTACCGGTATTGCCAGACACATTTCTTCGCTTTCCGCCCTTCGTGCTCTATTCCCTTCGTTTCTGACGTCCTTCGATATTCCGTCTGCGCGCTCATGCCAGGTTGGACAGGGCGACGACCGCCTGTCCGAGGGAAATGCCGCCGTCGTTGGTGGGCACAAGCGCGTGGGTGAGCACCTCGAAGCCCTTGCTCTCCAGGGCCGCAACGGTCAGCCTCTGGAGGAGGCGGTTCTGAAACACCCCGCCGCTCAGGGCGACTGTACTCAACCCGGTTTCCCTGGAGACCCGCAGGCACATCTCGGCCACCATATCCGCCACCGTATGGTGGAAACGGAGCGATATTGCGGGCGTGGGTCGCTCGGCGATGTCGTCGAGTATGGCCTGGAACAGCTCCTTCAGCTCCACCACCCTGACCCCGTCCCGCTCCCCGATTGAATAGGGATACGCCCGCACCGCTTCGGTGTGACCCGTTGCCGCCATCTGCAGCTCGACCGCCGCCTGCGCCTCGTAGTCTACCCTGCCTCTGATGCCGAGCAGCGCCGACACCGCGTCGAACAGCCGCCCGCAGCTGGAGGTAAGAGGCGCATTGAGCCCCCTTTCGATCTGCTGCTTCATCACGTCGATTTCCTCACTGTTTGCTTCACGCAGGAAGGCCAGCCCCTGGTCAAGCGCTTCCTGTCCCAGGAGAGAGTAGACATATGAGAAAGCCATGCGGTAGGGCCTCTCGACGGCGGCCGCACCGCCGGGCATGGGGACAGGCTGCAGGTGGCCTGCCCTGGTGAAGCTCTTGTAGTCGACGATGAGGAACTCACCACCCCAGATGGTACCGTCGCTGCCGTAGCCGGTGCCGTCGAGGGCGACGCCGATCACCGGGCTCTGAACGGCGTTCTCCACCATGCAACTCACGATGTGCGCGTGGTGGTGCTGCACGCCGATAAGGGGCAGGTCGCCGGCACGCTCTTTGGCGTACTTGGTGGAGAGGTACTCTGGATGCAAGTCGTAGGCCACCGCCTCTGGCTCGAGACGGAAAAGCCTCTTGTACAGCCCGATGGTGTCCTCGAAATGCTCCAGAGTCTCCAGGTTCTCCATGTCGCCGATGTGCTGGCTGACGAAGGCGTAGTTGTCTTTGGTCATGCAGAAGGTGTTCTTCAGCTCGGCGCCGCAGGCGAGGACCTGCCTGGCCTCAAAGGGAAGGTGGATGGGATAGGGCGCATAGCTCCGCGCCCGCCTGATGAGCTGTGGTTTCCCGCGCTCCACTATGGCCACACTGTCGTCGTAGCGGGCACGTATGTCGCGGTTGTGCATCACGAAGAAGTCGGCGATGCCCCTGAGCCGGCGCAGCGCCTCGTCGTTGTCCTTGGCGATGGGCTCCTCGCTTATGTTGCCGCTGGTCATGACCAGCGGCAGGCCGGTCTCCCGGAGCAGCACGTGGTGAAGTGGGGTGTAGGGCAGCATCACCCCGAGGTACTTCAGTTCGGGCGCCACGTTCCTCGAGACGGAGGAATCCTCCTTCCATGGCAGCAGCACGATGGGACATTGCGGGGAGGTGAGCAGCCCCTCCTCCTCCGCGGAGACGGTGCAGTGCTCTCTCACCGACTCCATGGTGTCCACCATTATCGCCAGCGGCTTGTAGGGGCGCCTCTTGCGGTGGCGCAGCGACTGCACCGCGTGGCTGCTGGCGGCGTCGCAGGCCAGGTGAAAGCCTCCCAGGCCCTTGATGGCGACGACTTTCCCTTCCCTGAGCAGCGTGCTGGCGGCGGTGATCACATCGTTGCAGGGAACGGCCTTCCCGTCGGCGTCCATCAGTTGCAGGGACGGCCCGCATACAGGGCAGGCGTTGGGCTGGGCGTGAAAGCGGCGGTCCAGCGGGTTGTCGTACTCACGCTGGCAGTCGGGGCACATAATGAAATGGCGCATGGTGGTGTTGGGACGGTCATAAGGGATGTCGTCGATAATGGTGAAGCGGGGCCCGCAGTTGGTGCAGTTGGTGAAGGGATAGCGATAGCGGCGGTCGTCAGGGGAGAGAAGCTCGCTGCGGCACGCGTCGCAGGTGGCGATGTCGGGAGAGACAAGCTGGTATTTGCCTTCCACGGCAAGGCTGTGGCGTATCTCGAAGACCGGATAGCCTGCCGGTGCGGCTTCCTCGGCCACCACCTCCTCGATGTTGGACAGCGGGGGGGCATCACGCTGGAGTTCGAGCAGGAACCGGTCGAGCGCTTCCTGCTTGCCTTCGACCTCGATCTTGACGTCGCCCGATGTGTTCACCACCCAGCCAGTCAGCCGGTGTTTCGTTGCCAGCTGGTAGATGAACGGTCTGAAGCCGACGCCCTGGACGACGCCGCGGACGCTGACACAAACACGTTTGGGGGCTTCCGTCGTGGTCATTGTTATCGAGCAAAACCTGCTGTAGTGCTGCCGGGGTGCACGCGATAGGCGGCCGAGCTTGCACGCGGTGGGGCAAGACCGAGCTTACTTCTCCATCTCACCCAGAAGCCAGGCGACCCAATCGTCTATTCCCTCCCCGGTCTTGCATGAAATCTGCATGAGTGCGGCTTTGGGATTGACTACGCCCACCCCTCGACTGAAGTTGCGAAAGTCAAACTGAACGTAGGGCGCGAGGTCAATCTTGTTGACCAGAATGGCGTTGGCAATGCTGAACATCAAGGGGTACTTGTAGGGCTTGTCGTCACCCTCGGGCACGCTGGCTATCATGACGCTGCGGTCCACCCCCAGCTTGAATTCGGCAGGACAGACGAGGTTGCCCACATTCTCCAGGACGAGGAGGTCAATGCCATCCAGGGGCATATTCTCCAGGGCGTTGTTGAGCATGTTGGCATCGACATGGCAATCGCCGCCGGTGTTTATCTGGATGGTCGCCACCCCCTCGCTGCCAATCGTGTCGGCATCCAGGCTCGAGGCGATGTCGGCCTCGATGACGGCGATGCTGAGCCTGTCTTTCAGCCTGCGTATGGTCTCCAGAAGCAGGCTGGTCTTGCCGGCACCGGGGGAAGCCATGATGTTGACGGCGAACACGCCTTTCTCATCGAGCAGGCGCCTGTTCCTGTCGGCTATGCGATCGTTGGCGCTAAGGATGTCCTGGAGGACCTTTATCTCCGTCATGTCGTCTCCATACTGTCGTTGCGGTGCCTGGCCGCCTTCGCGGGAGTGTGGATAATGCTCCGGGCGCCGGCCAACTCGTGCATCGAATCGGCTCCACTTACATTCTATCATACGAGGGGCAGGCTTTCCATTTGGCGTGCTGGTGTCACCTCAGGGGTAGTACGTTCGGCCACTGCACTTGCCCAAACGGGGCAAATCCTCGCTAGAGGGTGGTTTACTTGGAGAAACACGTCTGATATACTACGAGGTAGGAGATAACGTACCAAGAACCGATGGACTGTGGTATTGAGATAAACCACTGGTATGTTGGCGGAGGGTGAGAACTGGAGACCGTAGCAGGGACAGTAACCCCCGAGGCCAACAGCGAGTTCCGCCGCCAGGTGGAAGAAGAGAGCGGACAGAGCATCTTCCAGTGCTATCAGTGTGGAAAATGCACCGCAGGTTGCCCCGTTTCCTACGCGATGGACCTTACCCCTCGCCAGATCATGCGGGCGATACAGCTTGGCCTGAAGGACGACGTGCTGTCCAGTTCCGCCATCTGGGTGTGCCTGTCATGTCAGACGTGCTCGGCTCGCTGCCCCATAGAGATCGACATCGCCAGAGTGCTGGAGACTCTGCGTCATCAGGCGGTACGGGAGAAGGTCAAACCCGGCGACAAGCACATCGAGACCTTTCAGCGCATCTTCCTTGGACTGATTGAGAACCGGGGGCGTGTCCACGAGTTGGAGTTGGGCGTGAGATACAACGTGGCAAGCAAAGACCCGCTCGCTCACAGCTCGCTCGCCGTCGGCATGCTGAAGAAGGGCAAGATCACCAAGATCAGGCCCGGTCGTGTCAAGGGGGCGTCGGAGATCAAGGAGCTGTTCCGCAAGGTGAGAAGCCTGGAGGCACGAGCGGCATCGCAAGAACCCGGAGAGAAGAGCGATTGATGGAGACTCCCTACAGCTACTACCCCGGGTGTACCCAGCTCTCCAGCGCGAAGGAGTACGACGTCTCAGCGCGGCTCGTGTGCAAGAAGCTGGGCATCGAGCTTCGAGAGCTGCCGGACTGGACCTGTTGCGGGGCTTCGGCAGCCCATACCCTTGATGAGACGCTGAGCGTGGTGGTCCCGGCCCGCAATCTGGTGATTGCGGAGAAGGAAGGCCTGCCTCTGGCTACAGCATGCGCCATGTGCTATTCCCGCCTCAAGATTGCCGCCCACGAGCTTGGCGATGCGCAGAAGCTCGAACGGTTTAGGGAGGTCACGGGGAAGGACTTTGGCAACTCGGTTGAGGTGCTGCACCTTCTGCAGATACTGGATAGTGAGAAGGTGAGCTACCCGGTGGAGAGGCCGCTTCAGAACCTGAAGGTAGCCTGCTACTACGGGTGCCTGCTCACCCGCCCCAGGGAGACGGTGGGCTTTGACGATGAGGAAGACCCGCACAAGATGGACAGTCTCATGGCCGCGGTTGGCGCTGAGGGCGTTGAATGGGCGTTCAAGACGGAGTGCTGTGGCGCCAGCCTTCCCTTCAGCCGTCCCGACATCGTCGTGAAGCTGTCGCATCGGATTCTGCGCAATGCCAAGCAGGCAGGCGCTGACTGCGTTGCCGTCGCCTGCCCCATGTGCCATAGCAATCTGGACGCCAACCAGGGCGATATGAAGAAGGCGTACGCAGACGATTTCACACTGCCGATCCTCTATTTCACTCAGCTTGTGGGCCTGGCGTTGGGCTACTCGGCTCACGAGCTAGGCTTGGAGAAACACTTCGTCGACCCCAGGCCAATGTTGAAAAGCAAGGAACTGGCCTAGCCAGTTGGAAGGACGGTCAAACAGATGGCCAGGATAGGAGTCTTCATCTGTCACTGCGGGACCAACATCGGCGGCGTGGTAGACGTCGCCAGGGTCGTGGAGTCAGCCAGAGATCTGCCCCAGGTCGTTTTCGTCGATGACAACAAGTACACCTGCAGCGAGCCGGGGCAGGCGTCGGTGCGTGATGCGATAGTGGAGAACAACCTGGACAAGGTTGTCATTGGTTCCTGCTCGCCTCGAATGCATGAGAGAACGTTTCGCAATACCGTTGCCTCGGCGGGACTCAACCCCTACATGCTGGAGATCGCCAATCTGCGGGAGCATTGCAGCTGGGTGCACGGCCACGACAAGGAAGAGGCGACCGCCAAGGCCATTGAGCTCATCAGAATGGCGGTGGCGAAGGTCAGCCGCCACGAAGCGCTCTTCCCCAAGGAAGCAGGAATCACCAAGCGAGCCCTGGTAATCGGTGGTGGCGTGGCCGGGATCCAGGCTTCTCTGGACATTGCCAACGCCGGCTACGAAGTGGTGTTGGTGGAGCGGGAGCCCACCATTGGCGGACGCATGGCCCAGCTTGACAAGACCTTCCCCACGCTGGACTGCTCGGCCTGCATCCTGGCACCCAAGATGGTGGATGTGGGGCAACACCCCAATATCACCCTTCGCACCTATGCGGAAGTGAAGAAGGTCAACGGCTTCGTCGGCAACTTCGATGTCGAAATACTGCAGAGGGCCAAGAAGGTGGACCATACCAAGTGCACCGGCTGTGGCACCTGCTGGGACAAGTGCCCCGAGAAGGTTGACTCGAAGTTCGATCTGGGACTGGGCAAGCGGACCGCAATCTACATTCCGTTCCCCCAGGCAGTCCCACCCAAGCCGGTTGTCGATACCGACCACTGCCGCTATATCAAGTACCTCAAGTTCACCGAGGAAGGTGGGGAGGGCAAGGCGCCGCCGCAGTGTCGCATCTGCGAGAAGATGTGTCCTTCACAGGCCATCGACTGGAGCCAGGAGGATGAAGTCATTACCGAGAAGTTCGGTGCCATCGTGGTGGCGACCGGCTTCAAGACGTTCGACCATACGGCCTACGAGGAGTTCGGGGGCGGCCGGTACCCCGACGTGATCACCAGCCTGCAGCTCGAGCGGTTGATGAGTGCTGCCGGGCCGACCGGCGGGGAAGTTGTCCGTCCGTCAGATGGCGCCCATCCCAAGACTGTGGTGTTCATAAGCTGTGTCGGGTCACGGGACAGGCAGAAGCAGCGAAGCTACTGCAGCAAGGTATGCTGCATGTACATGGCCAAGCATGCCATCATGCTCAAGGAACATGACCCTGATGTGCAGTGCTACATCTTCTACATTGACATCCGGGCTGGCGGGAAGGACTTCGACGAGTTCGCCGTCCGTGCTCAGGAGGAGTATGGGGCGCTGTACCTGCGGGGCAGGGTATCCAAGATATACCCGGAGGGGAAGAAGCTGATAGTGCTCGGCGAGGACAGCCTGATGGGGCGGCCGGTGGAGATCCCAGCCGACCTCGTGGTACTGGCCACGGGGATAGAGCCCAGTGATGGGGCGGCGGAAGTGGCTCAAACCCTCAACATAAGCTACGACACCCACCACTTCTTCGTTGAGGCGCATGTCAAGCTGCGCCCGGTTGAGACCCAGATGGATGGCATTCTGCTGGCAGGCTGCTGCATAGGGCCAAGGGATATTCCCGAGAGTGTGGCCCAGGGCGGCGCCGCCGCCTCCAAGGTGACCGACCTCTTCAGCCAGGAGAGCCTTATCACCGATCCGATGGTGGCGGCCATAGACCCGGCCAAGTGCAGCGGATGCCTTCTCTGCGTTGAACTCTGTCCGTTCAATGCTATTGAACCCGGGACGACCAGGGACGGGCGGACAATCGCAGTGGTGAACGAGAGCCTGTGCAAGGGATGCGGCCTGTGCACTGCCGGTTGCCGCTGTGGAGCGGCCAACCTGCGTGGGTTCACCCAACAGCAATTGCTGGCGGAGGTTGCGTCTCTATGGCAGTAGAGGGCTTCAGCCCCCGAATGGTGGGCTTCCTGTGTAACTGGTGCAGCTATGCGGGTGCCGATATGGCGGGCACCAGCCGCATGAGCTATCCCGCCAATATCCGAATCATACGCGTCCCCTGTTCGGGGCGGGTCGATCCCCTTCTCATCATCAAAGCGTTCCAGCAGGGCGCTGACGGCGTTCTCATCGCTGGCTGCCATCCCGGCGACTGTCACTACGTGGAGGGCAACTACTATGCCCGCCGCCGCCTGGCCATCTTTCGCTCTCTTCTGGAGTTCATTGGCATTGACAGCAGACGCCTGCGGGTGGAATGGGTCTCGGCGGCGGAAGGCAAGAGGTTCTCCAACGTGATTACGTCGTTCACTGACGAACTGGTCAAGCTGGGGCCGAGGAGTGAGGTTCAAGTTGGCGCCTGAACTGGTGCAGCAGATACGTGACAAGGCCAGGGAGCTGCTCACGAGCGGGGCGGTTGACTGTGTCATCGGCTACGGGCGGGCAACCGACGGGGTGACCGCTCGGCCGCTGTTTGTATATGAGCCGGAGAAGGTAGACGAGCTCATCTTCGACGAGACCTGTACCCACAACCTGGTGGGCTACCTGGTGAATCGCAAGGGCAAGAAGACCGGAATCGTGGTCAAGCCGTGTGACTCTCGCGCAATCAATGTGCTCCTCAACGAGGGGCAAATCAGTCGGGACGACGTCTCTATCATTGGGGTGGTATGCGATGGGGTGGTTGAGACAGGGTGGAACCGGGTCGGCGAGGCACAGCAGGCGCGGTGTCAGTACTGCCATCAGCACACACCGGTGGTCTATGACTTCCTGATAGGGGAGCCGCGGGAGGAATCGCCACCGTCGGCTGAGGACTACGCCGCTGTCGCTGAGATGGAGGCCAAATCGCCGGAGGAGCGGGAGGCGTTCTGGGCTGAGCAGTTTGACCGCTGCTGCCGCTGCTACGCTTGCCGCCAGGTATGCCCCGCCTGCTACTGCACCGAATGCTTCGTCGACAAGCTGGACCCGATGTGGGTCGGCATAAGGGTCGCCCCCGAGGAGAACCGCATCTGGCACACCATTCGCGCCTACCACCTCGCCGGCAGGTGCAGTGGCTGCAACGAGTGTGAGCGGGTCTGCCCGGTGAATATTCCCCTCAGCCTTCTCAATCGCAAGATGGCAAGGGATGTGGAGGACCTGTTCGGGTTCCAGGCCGGGCTCGATGACAAGGAGATGCAGCCCCTGGGAGCCTTTGAGAAGGACGAGAAGCTGGGGATCGGAGAATGACGCAGGTTATATCCAAGAGCGACCTCATGGTGTGGCTTGGCCGGTTGACTGAGAGCCACAGGCTCATAGCGCCGGTCGATGAGGCCGGGACAACCCTTTTCCAGAGGGTGTCCAGGGTGGAGGATATCGCTCTCGATTTCACTAATACCGTACTCTCTCCCAAGGAGTGGTTCTTTCCCCCTACGGAAACGCTGTTCAGCGTGGAGAAGAAGGATGGGGGGATCGAGCTGGTGCCGAACGAAGGTGTCGAGGAGAACGTGATCTTCGGGGTGCGCCCGTGTGATGCCCTGGGCATCGCCCTGCTGGACAAGCCCTTTCTGAACGAGCCCGCCGACGCTCTCTACGGGCGGCATCGAGACAAGACCACGCTGATAGGTCTCTCCTGCCGCGAAGCTCGACCCGAGTGTTTCTGTACCTCTATGGGTACTGCTCCCGATGACCCGGCGAATGTGGATGTACTGCTCACCGAGGTGGCGGATGGCTACATTGTCGACGCAGTCACCGACAAGGGCAAGGCGATACTGCCGCAAGACCTGCTGAAGGAATCTGACGTAACGGCTCCTCCGCCGCCTTCCATGGCAACTGTCCCCGTCGAAGGTATCGAGGACGCGATGTCGCAGAGCTTCGACGACCCTTACTGGGAGCGGTTGGCCGACCGGTGCCTGCACTGCAAATTGTGCGCCTACGTTTGTCCGATATGCTACTGCTTTGATGTGCGAGACTACAACGACAAGGGGACGGTGCAGCGGGTGCGCAGCTGGGAGAGCTGCCAGTCCTCGGGGTTCACCACCATCGCCGGAGGCTACGACCGGCGCGCCGGCAAGGGCCCTCACCTCAGGCAGCGCTTCGGCCACAAGCTGCTCTACTTCCCCCGCGAGTTCGGTTCCCCAGCCTGCACCGGCTGCGGGAGATGTGTGAAGGTGTGCCCGGTGAACATAGATGTTCGAGAGGTTATCGGCGACGTCCAGGGTCTGGGAGGAACGAGTGGCCAATAATGACCCCTTCATTCCCTATCTAGCTACCGTACAGAGTGTGGTCGACCTGACTCCTGACGTGAGGCTGTTCACGGTGGAACTGAACGATCCCGCCGTTCGGGAGAGCTTCACCTACCGGCCGGGTCAGTTCGCCTTCGTCTCCGTTTTCGGGATGGGCGAAGTGCCGTTCGGCATAACGTCGGTGGCGCATCGCGACGAAGGGCTGCAATTCGCCGTGCGGCGCGTCGGCACGGTCACCAACGCGCTGCATGAAGTGCGGGAGGGGGATACCGTAGGCGTGCGCGGTCCCTTCGGCAACGGCTTTCCCCTGGAGGACTACGAAGGCAAGAACATCTTCATCATCGGCGGTGGTATTGGGATGGCACCGTTGCGGCCAGTGATAAGCACCGTCCTTGACCGCCGGGATTCCTATGGCGACCTTCTCATCATCAACGGGGCACGCACCCCGAGGGACCTGGTGTTCGCCCCGGAATTCGACGTTTGGGCGCAATCACCCCGTACCAAGGTGGAACTCACGGTGGACCGGGGCGACGATAACTGGACAGGCCGGGTAGCCCTGATTCCCGATGTGGTGAGAGACATAAAGCCGTCGCCAGAGAACATGATAGCGATCACCTGCGGTCCTCCGATCATGATACATTTCACCCTTCAGGCCCTTAAGGAACTGGGCTTCGCCGATCGGCAGATTGTGACTACCCTGGAGTCGAACATGAAGTGTGGCCTGGGTAAATGCGCCCGGTGCAATGTGGGGGACAAGTACGTCTGCAAGGATGGGCCTGTCTTCGACTTCGAGCAGATCTCCCATCTCTTCGAAGAAGCCTGATGATGGTTTGGGGAACACAACCTGAATTGGGCAGGTAGCCTCTTTCGGTCGGCGTCAGTCGAAAGCGAGTCAAGGTAGCTGTTGCGCATGGCTTCATCAAGCCCGTCCTTTGAGAAGGGGCGTGACACGGCACCATAGCTTGGACACCATCATCGGTTGACAGCGTCTCCCTTGGCCGGCCGCATCTCCCGTGCATGAGTGTTGACCACCTGTGTATAATGTTGGCAGCTATTGGGTCGGATATGAGACAGCCTGGCGAACGTCCTGTTGAGTTTGTTGTCACGCACGACACGAGAGAGGGTTCACACTGATGCCTGACTACACGCTGCCTGTGGCGTTTGGGGCAGGGATACTGTCGTTTCTTTCCCCCTGTGTGCTGCCACTGGTGCCAATATACGTAGCCAACCTGGGGGGCGCGGTGTCGCTATCGGGGGAGGTGAAGCGTTGGGTCATTCTTGCTCATGCCGTTTGTTTCGTGGCGGGATTCTCCATAATCTTCATAGTTGTAGGCGCATCGCTGGGGTTGATAGGAGCCATCCTGCCAGCCAATGTGCTGCGAACCGTGGGTGGGGCCGTGCTCATCGTGTTCGGGCTGTTCTTGTTGGCCGCTACCAGGATACCTTGGCTCAATTACGAGGTGCGGCTTGGGCGAACAATGGCTGGAAGCACCGGATATGTGCGGTCCGCTCTGCTGGGGGCGGCGTTCGCTCTGGGGTGGACGCCATGTGTGGGGCCAATACTCGGAGGTATTCTGACGCTGGCGGCGACGTCGCAGACGGCATGGCAAGGGGTGTATCTGCTCGCTGTCTACTCGCTTGGGTTGGGGCTGCCGTTCATCGCCGTCGGCCTGGCTCTGGGAGCGGCCCTTCCCGTTGTCAGGTGGCTCAGGCGCTGGTCGGGGGTCGTGTCTATCGTCAGCGGGATACTGCTCATCATAGTTGGCATACTTATGCTCACCAATACGCTTCTTCTTCTGTCTTGATTGCGGGCTGGAAAGGCTGATCCATGATTCAAGAGTGGCCAAGGCGATGGGCGATGCTTGGGGTGGCGGCAGTCCTGGCCGCATTGAGCCTGTTGTCTTCTGGATGTGATGATGGATCGACTTCGGTGGCGACGCCGACGCCGGCGGCGACGCCAACACCGTCCGTCGCGCCAGTCGTTGGCGCTCTCGCGCCCGGTTTCACCCTGGCAACTTGTGGTGGGCAGACGGTGAAGCTCGATGAGCTGAGAGGCCAGCCGGTCGTCCTGACCTTCTGGACGACGAAGTGCGGTGCATGCAGGTATCAGATGCCCTTTCTCCAGGCTGCTTTTGAGGAGAAGGGAACCGAGGTGAGTTTTGTGGCCGTCAACATCGGCGAGGGCGGCGACGCGGTGCAGCAGTATGTCGATGATGAAGGTGTCGGCTTCACCATAGCGCTGGACAGTGACGCGGCGGTAGCCATTGCCTACAACATCAGGTATGTCCCCCACAACTTCGTGATAGACGGGAATGGTGTGATCAGGGACATGAGGGTGGGAGCCTTCTATAGCACCGAGGAGTTGCTGGCTGCGCTGGAGAACCTGTAGCACAGGTGCGAAGCTGCGCGCAGTGGGTGGAGAGGAGGAGCGGTCATGGTGGACGCGGAGATAGTCGCCGGGCTGAAGGGATGCGAGCTTTTTGCTGAACTGAGCGAACAGGAAGTGGAGGAGTTGATTGGCTCGCTGGCTGGCTTCTGCCGGGTGGAGGCCTACGGGGCTGGCGACGGCGTATTCGTGCAGGGTGAGCTCAGCCGCATACTGTACGTGATTGTCGATGGGCAGGTGTTGGTGCGGCGGACCTTCCCCCTGGGAGACCGAACCGGAACGAAGATGATTGCGCTGCTGGGGAAGGGCAGGGCGATGGGGTGGTCAGCGTTGCTCTACGAGCATCACTACGCTACGGCCTCCGCCGTCTGCCAGAAGCCGACCCGGGTGATAACGGTTGATGGCGCCAGCCTACGCTCAACGCTACAGACGAACGAGGCCATCGGCTTCAAGGTGATGGAACGGCTGGCCTCCATGCTCGGCGACAGGCTTCGGGCGGCGTATAGCGCCATGGAAACACACCTGTGATGGGCTGGGACCGGCTGGCTGCTGCGGTGCTACTTAGGCGCTAGCCTCCGCCTCGCCGTGCCTACCTCCCTTTCGCTCGTCGCTTCGGGAAAAGAGCTCATGGACGTGCTCCATGATGAGCGCCTGGTCCTCTTCGGTAATGGGCGCTGGCTCGGCCTCGGGCGTTTCCACGCCGTCCGAGCTCCTGGTGAAAAGCTCGTCGATGTGCTTCACAATGAGCGCCTGGTCCTCTTCAGTAATGGGTCCCGCCTCGGCCGGGGCGGCAGGTCCTTGCACAGCGTGCTCCGCACCCGTGGTGAAAAGCTCGTCGATGTGCTTCATAATCATCCTTTTGTCCCGCCGGGTAATGGGCCCCGGCTCTATCTCCTCCGGTGGAACCGGCACCGGAACAGGTTTCGCTGTTGGCTTGCCGAAGGCTTCAACAATTCGCTTTAGAGTCTCGCCAATGCTCTTCATCGTTCTGTATCCTCCCATTCGTGGTCTGGGCATGTCATGCCGCGACTAGAGGTCGCTCCTCACCCAGACTTCTCTCTACCGTTTGCAGAAGCTGCCCCATGTCGAATGGTTTCTGAATGTAGGCATAGGGCTTAACGTCGGCCAGTTCTCTTCTATCGGGTTCCAGGACCGATATCACGATAACGGGTACCCTTTCCAGCCCTTCAAGCCTCTCCAGAAGTCTGGCGATAAACCAACCATCGCAGTCGGGCAGCCTGATATCCAACACCACTGAGTCAGGCTTCTCTTCGAATAGACACTTGACGGCGTCCACCCCACTGTAGAAGGTCCTAACGTTATGCCCTTTCTTGCTGAGGCAGATGTCTATCGTCCTCGAGAGAAGCGAGTCGTCGTCTATGATCAGGATCTTCTTCGCAGCCATCTGAGTCGTCCTTCAACCTCTCACCAGCATTATGCATGGGAAGGCATAAGGAAGGCATAAGAGTATGCGGGCAAGGCATAAAGATACTGTAAAGAGTGCGGGATAAGATAAACGGAAGGGGTGGGAAGTGGTGAGGAGGGTCTTGGCGGCCGAAGACAGGCTAGCAGGTGTTAATGTGGCTCAACAAACCGGTAGCCCAGGCCTGATTCAGTGAGGATGAAACGAGGGTTCGACGGGTCGTCCTCTATCTTGCGCCTGAGCTGCCTTACAAAGACGCGGACATACTCGCGTTCGTCACCGTATTCCGGCCCCCACACGTTGTGCAACAGCTCCCTGTGGGTCAATGCTTTTCCGCAATTGGAGATGAGGTATGCCAGTAGCTCGTACTCTGTCCGTGTCAACTTCACAATCTGTCCTCGCCTCCTCACGACACGCTTGGCCAGGTCCACCTCCAGGTCGGCGGCGCTGAAGACGGGAGCCGCCGAGGTCGCGGGTGTGGAACGCCTCAGGGCGACTCTGATTCTTGCCAGCAACTCTTCTATGCCGAAGGGTTTGGTGACATAATCATCCGCGCCCTGGTCAAGAGCTCTGACCTTGTCCTTTTCATCACCCCTAACGCTGAGCATTATGATGGGCATGTCGGCCCACTCCCTGATGCGCCGGCAGGCCTCGATACCGTCCATGCGGGGCATATTCACGTCGAGCACGATCACGTCGGGGAGGAGGCGCTCCGCCATTTCGATGGCCTCAATGCCGTCCTGGGCAAGGTGTGTCTCATAGCCGCGTGCCTCCAGGTTGGCGCGAATGAACATGCGAATCTTGGGCTCATCGTCAGCGACGAGGATCTTGGTCTTCTTGGCCGTCATCAGTCTCGAGCCTCACTCGGCGGCAGGGCGACAGGTAGCGTGAAACAGAACGTGGAGCCGCGCCCGAGTTCGCTTTCGGCCCAGACCTTCCCGCCATGGGCAAGGACGATTGCCTGGCAGATAGCCAGGCCCAGGCCGGTACCGCCGGGCTTCGTCCGCCTCTGGGTGCCGCGGTAGAACTTTTCAAACACCTTCTGCAACTCTTCCTGTGGTATGCCTACGCCCTCATCAGATACGCACACC
>Ga0209164_1003589_pt1 | contig 14596 bp, 9 predicted proteins | sample MTBNYHSulfiMetaG_FD_187458 | JGI IMG/M metagenome (GOLD analysis project Ga0209164, IMG submission 187458) | Enrichment culture microbial communities from rom New York Harbor, USA that are MTBE-degrading - MTBE-NYH (New York Harbor Sulfidogenic)... | ecosystem: Environmental > Aquatic > Marine >...
CCGCGAGCCCAAGCGACCCGATGCCGCTACCCCTACTCGCGGCCCATACCCAATCATACGCCCGAAACGAGTCAGGCGCTCACCAGCCCAGCGCGGCAAACACAGCGTCCTTCACGGCCGGCGTTACCGCTCCGTCCCCGCCGAAGATGTCGCAGTGTACGACCTGGGTGCCGCGTGCGCCAAGCTCGTCGGCGGTTGCCTGCGGCAGCGCATCGGTGCGCGTGAGAAGCACCACGCCTTGGTTGGCCCCGGCGCCCACACCACCGGCGAGCGCGTCGGGGAAGTTCGAGCCGGTGGCGATGCCCACGTACTCGAACCTGCCGAAGCCCTCGTCCTCGGCACCGGATGCCACCTCGACGGCCGTCGCGTAGCGGTCGATGCCGCCCCAGCGGTCCGATGTCACGTTCGGGTCGCTAGTGGTTGTACGTATCGTCGCGTCCACGGCCGCCTTGACGCCGTTGGAGACGGCGCCGGTGCCTCCGCACACGAACACCTGCTCGATCTTGAGGTCCTCGAGCGCGGCCCTCGTGACATCAGGGAGCAGGGTGGGACGCACCAGCAGGATCGGCGAGATGTCCGAATACGCGTACGGTGAGACCGCGAGTGCGTCTGGGAAGGCGTCGCCGCGCGCGATGAAGGCCCGGTAGGAGAACCAGGTTTCCGAGGCCGCCGCGACCTCCTCGGCGATAAGGGCGGATGTCTCGTAGCGGTCGATGCCTGCGATACGCATGATCTCGTAGTCCGCACCCAGCTCGGTCTCGACGGCCGCCGATACCGCACCGGTGCCGCCCACGATGATCACGTGCGTCACACCCAGGTCCTTCAGCGCTTGGGCGGTGACGTCGGGAAGCGACGCGGTGCGGGTGAGCAACAGCGGCGCCTCGTATGCGCCGCACAGGCCCGCCGCCGACAGCGCGTCGGGGAAGTTCTGACCCGAGGCGATCACGGCCATCTCGGCCTCGCCGAAGGTCTCGAGCGCTACCTCGGCCGCCGTAGCATAGCGGTCGATGCCGAACAGGCGGCCAAGCGTGGGATACACGAACTCGTGAAAGCCCATGTCGGGTGCAGCGGCACCATCGCCGTCGCCATCCACGGGCCGCAACGTGCCGAAGAAGTCCGTGGCGCTGTACTGGGCGGCATCCGCGGCGTCCACGCAGGGGGAACCGATCAGCAGCCGGTAGTCGGCAGACGCGGCGTCGCGGAACATCGGGTCGTCATGGATCACATTCGAGATGCCCGCGTTGGCGTCGCCCACCAGGTCCGTGTCCTGCGTGCATGTGTACTCGATCGCCGTCGCGCCGTACACGTCGTGGCCGGCGTGCCCCCACACGATACAGTTGTGCAACGTTGTCTCGGCAAAGCCCGCCGGGTCCGCCCATACGCCGGCCCACGTCGCTCCGGTGTTGTCGGCGATAGTGCAGTTCTCGAACGCCAGATTCATGAACTCGCCATCCGCGGCAGCCCCGCGCGGGGCCGCGTTCGCAGCCACAACGCAGTCGGTGAGGGTGGCCGCGCTGTACTGCAGCGTGATGCCGCCACCGCTGAAGACCGCCGAGTTCGCGACAACCGTTGTCCTGCTGATCTCCGGGTCGCAGCCGTATATCCACAGCCCCCCACCGTCGATGTCTGACTCGTTGCCGGAAATCTCGCAATCGGTGAACTCGACCGCATCGGCAGCACTCATGCTCAGGTATACTCCACCGCCCGATCCACCGGCCTCGTTGTCGACGATCCGCGAGTCGGACACCGTGATACCACTCGTGAAGCTCGTGCTCACGATGCCGCCGCCGCCTCCCACCGCACGGTTGCCCTCGATCGTGCAGCGAGCGAGCGTGATGCCGGTGTAGTTGCCGGCCCACACGCCGCCCCCATCGCCGTCCGACGCGTTGTCGCGAATCACGCACTCGTCGAGCGTCACTTCGCAGACGTTGCCTGACGAGCCACTCACGTGGATCCCGGCGCCGTCGCCTCCCTCGTTGCCCTCGATGATGCACTCGCTGATGCGCGGCCAGCCTGCGAGCACGCCGCCTGAGGAACGCGTGATCCTGATTCCCGCTCCGTCACCTCCACCGCCGGTGATCGTGAAGCCGACGACCTCGCTCCCCTCTGCGGGGTCTATCATCCGTATGACGCTCGAAGAACCATCGCCGACGATCGCCGTGACCTCCGCGCCACCCGTGCTTGCCAGCTTCACGCCCGGCGGCAGGAAGATCGGGAAATCCTGCTCGGCATCGTCGACATATGTCCCGGGTGCCACCAGGATCGTGTCGTCTGCAGATGCCTGCGAGACCGCCGCCTCGATCGTCCGGAGCGGCGCAGCCTCGGTACCGGGGTTCGCGTTGTCGCCGGACCCGATGTCGACATGCCAGGTCGTGGGCGCACCCACGGCGGTCGTCGGTCCGAACGGCGTCACACTCACGAGCACGCTCAGCACCACCGTAGCGATGGCGACATTTCTCGCTCTGCGCATCGTGCCCCTCCTTCTAGTGCCGGGCGCCCCTCACGCTATTCAAAGCCCAACGGCGTGATTGGGCAAGCGGTGGCGTGAGGCTCAGCGCCGGTTTCCCCTATAGCGCGCAAGAATGATCGAGCCGAAGAACCAGAACGTCACTATGAAGGCAGCTATCAGGCCTACCTGCCCCACAACGCGCACCCAGCCTACCTCTCCCGTGACGCTCAGCAGCGTCGAGAAGCCGACGACCAGCGCCGAGACCACGAGGGCGAACGCCAGGCGGTTCACCAGCTCGTGCAACTCAGCGATGATGCTCTCGAACCCGGTGGGGCGCACGGAGATGCGGATCTCCCCGCGCGACGCGCGACGCAGCAGACGCTCCGTGGTGTCCGGCAGCGATTCGAGCAAGCGTAGCGAATGGCGCGCGGAGCGGCCGAACCGCTCGAGCAGCGCCTCAGGCCGCGTGCGGCGGCGCACGTAGTCATCGGCGAACGGCTTGGCGGTTGCTGCGAAGTCGAACGTGGGGTCGAGCGCCGTGCCCACGCCTTCGAGCACCACGAGCGTGCCGAGCACAAGTGCGAAGTCGCCAGGCACACCCAGCTCGTAGTCGCGGATCAACCCCATGGTCTCGCTGAACAGCTCGCCGAACCGGATGCGCCCGAGCTCCCGCCCGTGGTACTTGCCGATCAGCCGACCAACCTCGCGACGCATGGCGATCTCGTCGATGCGCGGGTTGTCGGCGACAGCGATCAGCGTGTCGGTGGCGAGCTCGATGTCTCGGTTGACCGCCGCCCACACCAGGTCTATGAAACGGTCCTGCGACTCCTCGGTAAGTCTTCCTACCCTGCCGAAATCCGTGAAGCCGACGCGGCCGTCGGGCAGCGCCAGGAAGTTGCCGGGGTGCGCGTCGGCGTGGAAGAACCCCAGCTCGAACATCTGTCGCAGATAGCACGTGATCCCGCGCTGGGCGAGCTGCTGACGGTCGGCACCAGCCTCCTCCAGCAGGTCGATGCGGTTCATGCGGGTACCCACGAGACGCTCCATCGTGAGCACCCTAGATGTGGTGTGCTGCCAGTAGATCCGCGGGAAGGCGACGGTCTCGTCGTCGCGGAAGGCGCGCCACAGCCGCTCGCAGTTGCTCGCCTCCATCGTGTAGTCGAGTTCGTCACGGACGGCTTCGGCGAACTCCTCGGCGATCGACACGATGTCTATCTCGCCGAAGATATCGGTGTGCTCGTGCACCCACCGCGCCTGCGTGAGCGCGATATCGATATCGACCTCGACTTGGCGGCGGGCATCGGGACGCTGTACCTTGACCGCGACCTCGGTGCCGTCGTGCAGCACGGCCCAGTGCACCTGCCCAAGCGAGGCCGCCGCCGCCGGGAACTCGTCGAACGAGAGGAACGCGTCCTCGATCGACATCTCGAGTTCGGTCTGCACCATCGCGAGCACGGCATCGTAGGGCTCGGGCTCTACCTCGTCCTGCAACTTGCGCAGCTCGGCAGCCAGACGCGGGGGCACGAAATCCGTACGCGTCGAGATGGCCTGGCCGAGCTTGATGAAGGTCGGACCCATCCTCTGCAGCGCGTTGCGCACGTGCTCCTCAGGCGTGAGCGCGTCGCCCGTATGGCGACGCCACCTGCGCGTGGAAGGCGCCACGCGCCGCAGGCCGGTCACGTCTATGACCGCGTGCAGGCCCTCGTCGGCAAGGACGGCTGCGATCTGCTGGTACCGCGCGAGATGCTTGCCGATGTCGGGACCGGCAGCTCGCCGTGGGCTCACGACTCGGTGGTCCCGCCCTCGTCAGGCCGCAGCGCAGCGAGCATCGCCTTGATCTCGGTCAGCTCGTCGTGTACCTCTGCCAGGTCTTTCTTCGAGGCCAGGCCCATGCGCTCGACGGCCTTCGCGGTCTCCTCGGCCACAGTCTTCTGAGCGCCGGATGCGGCCTGGTCGGCCTGGGTGGCGAGCCTGCCCGCGAACGACTCGGAGTCCGCCCGGCTGATCTCGCCACGCTTCACGAGCTCGTCGGCGAGCTCCTCGGCCTTCTCCTTGGCGAACATCGCGGCTCCGACGCCCATGAGGAACGCCTTCTCGATCAGACCGACCTCCGGCGAGGCCGCCTTCACGGACTCGGATGCTCCCTGCGACTCGGTCGCCTCAGTGCTGTTCTCGTCGGCCACGGTGGTCCCCCTTCGGTCGGCATGTGCCGGTCACTCTCATTATCCCCACTGCCGAGGAATGGCAGGTAGGTGGTCAGGCATTTGTTGATTGCGTCAGTGGAGGCGGTTCTGAACTGCTGTTTAGCCTCCGGCTGCGCGGGGTACACCGCCCATGTTGGGAGGGGGTGAATCCTATGAAGCGGTTCGCTCTGCTTGCGACGCTATGTCTCGCCCTCCTGCTAATCCTACCCGCGGTCGCGTATGCCGGTTCGTACACGCAAGTCATCAAGGTGCCGGGTTCGAGCATCGACGACGTGCACTTGCGCGCGTACTACTGGACAGCCGGACCCACTCGAAACGACCTGCCCATCTCATCGGCCACCGTACGCTACCCGAACGGCACGTCTGCCGGAACCACGACGGTAAGCGGGTCGACCACGGCAACGTGTGACTCGCCGGTCGATTGGCCTTCCGGCCAGCAACTCGTGGTCAACCTTAAGTCCCCGAGCAGTGCCCGCAACGTCTACCTATGGTACGAGTGGACGAAGGACGGGACGGTGGTGTGGAAACCACTCGGCGACTACGAGGACATCGAGTACCCGGGTGCCGCGCAGAACGCGGTGGTGGGTCTGGACGCGTGGGTGCAGCGCTCCATCAAGCTCACGTTGACCGACACGGACCTGAGCTTCGGCCGCGTGCGATACGGCGACGGCGTCTACACGCAGGCGACGCAACTGCATGTCGAGTCGAACGACGAGTACTCGCTGTATGTGAGTGGCCACCCGGCTGATCCGGTTCGTGACATGACCGAGTTCCTGGACGTGCGCATCGAGGAATCCCTCAGCGGCTGGCTCTGGTCTAGCGGAATGGGCGATCTGGCAGGCGAGCACACGTGCTCGGTCATCGGCGAGGACCTCGATGGCGGCGTCGCTCTACCGCCGCCGGCCAACCCTGACTGGTGGGTGGAGTCGTTCTTCGACGTGTACTTCGACGTCGACCCGGAACCAGGTCACAGACCGGGATACTACCAGTGCGACGTGGATTTCTTTGCGATTCAGAACCTCTAGCACACACGCCGCTTCGAACCGTGCGGGCTGTTCCTGCGCGAGGGGACGGTTCGCACGGTTCGTCACGCGTTCAGTGGCCGCGCTTGCCCTTACGGCGGCAGGTTGCCTGACCGCGCATCCGAGCGCACACGCCGCCGGTACCGACATCTCCGTGGGCGTCGCGCCCGCGCTGCTCGAGGTCCAGCCGTCACCGATCGGCCCGGCCACGTATCCGATCACAGTCTTCAACGACGGGTCAGTCGCCTGCGATATCGAAGTTCTGTTCTACGACTTCGCAGTCAGTCCCGACGGCGAGGTGATGATCGCGGAGGGCGAACCGGGCTCGGAGTCGTTCTCTGCAGCGACCTGGATGGAGGTCTCCGACAGTCGTTTCGCCCTCGAGCCGGACGAAGAGCGAGACGTGATGCTCAGTGTCCACGTCCCACCCGACGCCGAACCCGGCACCCACCGGGCGCTCGTGGACTTCCGGGCTTCCTCGGCGAGCGGGCCCATGGCCCAGGAAGGCGTGACGCTTCGCCCCAATGTCGCCACCGTGGTCCTCGTCGGCGTACCCGGCGATGCCGCGGCAGATCCGCAGCTGACACTCGACTTGCCACTCGTGTGCCTGAGCGATCCCGTGGCTTCGGTGACGCTCTGCAATGACGGCAGTGCGCATTGCTTCGCGGAGGGCTCGGTGGTTTTCGCGCGGCCCTCGGCGCTCACCGAGCCGCTCGCCGAGGTCGCGTTCGATGTGCCTCCTTGGGGCGCCCTCGTTCTACCCGCCGAGGAGCGCGCGCTCGAGGCCCGCTGGACGGACCCCCCGCTCGTCGGCCGGTACACGGCAGTGGCGGACATCGCTGTGTCCGACTGCGAACCCTTGGGGGCGCAGCGCACGTTCTGGATCGTGCGGTGGCCACTCCTTGCCGGAGCAGCCGTCGTCGCGGTACTCGGGCTGCTCGGCGTCGTGCTGTCTCGACGCTACGCCGTCGTCCCTCGCAACAGCCGAAACGCCAGCAATGACTCTGACCTTCGTGAGTCCTAGTCGACCACGTCTTTGACCGACTCGATCACCTCCGGCTCGATGGCTCCCGCCCCGCCAAAGAACGTCACCCATGGCGCGTCATTGCACTCGGTGGCCAGCACGTGCTGCGTGGATGGCGTCAGGTAGCCCGCGTGGGTAAGCAGCATCACCGTGCCGCGGGACCCCGCCAGAGCACCGCCTGCAAGCGCGTCCGGGAAGTTCTGGCCGGTCGCAAGGGTCACGCCGCAGTACTCGATGAACGGCATCTCCTCGACCGCCCACTCCGCGATCTCGGCGGCGGTGTCGTACCGCGTGGCTCCGGCGAGTCGATGCACGTGGTCGGTACCGAACGCGTCGGTCAACCGCTCCTCCGTCAGCTCACTCACCACATCCGCCCCGCCGATGATGTAGACCTCGGTGATGTCGAGGTCCTTCATATGCGAGATGTTCGCCGAGGACATCCCCGATGGTTCGGCTAGGTAGATCGGCATTTGCAGGGCAGCAGCGACCGGCGACGCCGCAAGCGCGTCGGGGAAGTTCGCTCCGGTTGCGACAAAGGCCTTTCCGCGGAACTCCTGACGGGGATGCCACTTCGCCTCCTGGGCGACAGCCCGCGCGGTCCCGTATCGGTCTGCGCCCTCCAGTCGTTTGATGGTCACCCCGGGCAGGATTCCCTCGATCGCATCTTGGACCGCGTCCTCCACGGCTCCGGCCCCCCCAAGGATGTATACCGTCTTGGGCATGAGCCTGCCCAGCTCCTGCGCGACCACGGCTGGCAGCTCGCCCGGGCGGGTGAGCAAGATCGGGCAGTCCACCGCACCAGCCAGCGCCGATCCGCCGAGCGCGTCGGGGAAGTTCTGTCCCGTCGCCATGATCACGTTCTCGCACGTCCCCGGCGACAAAGCCTTCGAGATCTCCACCGCGGTGTCGTAGCGTGTCGGCCCTTCGAGCTGTTCGACTTCCAGCGTCACATCGAGGCGTGCGACGTGCGCGTCGGCGTCGACAATGAAGTCCCACCAGCCCACGTGCTGCCCGTACGCCGAAGTCTGGCCCAGGATCCACGCGTTCGGCGCGTTCCATAGCTCGTGTTCTTCGCCGGACATCAGGTCGTAGACGTACACGTGGGCCGAAGAAAAGTCGGTCGCCAGGGACGTATACACGACCCTGTCGTCATAGACCGACGCGTTGCCGTCGAAGGCCCCGTCGTGACCGATGATCGTGTCCTTCCGGGTGAGGATGTTATGTGCGACGACGTCGTAGTCGGCAGACGTGTGGTCCTCCCACACGATCCATTCTCCCCACACGTCGGGACTCATGCGGTCGCCCTGTGGCCATGTCGGGTTAGGAGTCACGCTCCAGCCCCCGTCCAGCGGCTCATAGAACACGTTCGAGGTAGGACCGGATGTCACGATCCACTCGTACGCGACGATGTTGCGCCACACGCTGGGCCTCCGGGTGCTGTAGGGACCTGGTGTCGGCTCATAGACCACGTTGTGCTTGCTCGTGGTCACATCCCACCAGTACACGCCGTAGCGGCCGTCGGCATCGGAATCCAGGGCGTATGCGCAGATGTCCCCCCACATCGCCGGGTCGGCGTAGTCGAAGTTGCTGATTATCGACCCACCGGGGCCAGTCGACGGTATCGTGTCAAGCATCAGCTCGTTGGTACCGGAGGGTCGTTCCCGCAGATACGCGACCCTGCCAGCCGCCACGGCGGGAGCGAACTCGTCGGCCGCAGACACAGCGACCGGCATCTCGACGGGGCTGCCGGCCCGCAGGTCGTACGCGACGATGTCGGCGCTCGATGTCTGCTTCTGCATAACGGCATATCGGTCGCCGACATCGACGTTGAGGTAGTCGCCCGTGCCGGTCTTCTCCACGAGCGCTTCGTGCCCTACAACGGCCGCGTGGGCGGACGCGGCCACGATCCCGACCACGCACAGCGTGCATGTGACGCCAAGCGCCAACGAACGTGGCGCGCGAATGAAGGCCCACATCTCGATCCCCTCCCCCAAGGACCGGCGGGCAAGCGCGCGCCCGGCGGACGGGCGTCGGCCCGCCTCTGCGACACACTGTACATACCCGCGCAGCACATGTACGGGACGCTGCAACGGAGCTGGGATTGCGACATGGTTGGCGCCGTTCAGCGGGCGCGCACGCGCGCATGGGGGTATTATCAGAGCACGCGGACATCGAGGGGGGCTCGATCATGCACTCGCCGCGACTTGGCGCCTTTCGGCGCGACTTCTCACGTGGTCTTACACTCGCGCTTACCGTTCTCGCATTCATAGCTGCTCTCACAGCCGCTCCCGCTGCAGCGCATGCGGCCGACATCCACGTCGATGTCACTCGCGGCAGCGACTTCGCGGGTGACGGGAGCATCGGCAGGCCGTACAAGACGATCACCCGTGGACTGAGTGTGGCGAGCTACGGTGACACGGTGCGCGCAGCGGCCGGCGAGTACTCTCCGCTCAGCGGGGAGATACTCCCTCTCACGGTGCCGGTCGGGGTCACCCTCCAGGGCGACACCACTCGCGTGTTCCACGTCCAGGGACTGTGGGGCACGGTCGTGAAAGGCAACGACACCAGTCGGCTCCTGCAGATCGTCAACGGTAACGAAAACACCATCGTCGACGGGATCTACTTCACCGACAATGAGTCTCCGCACAACGGAGGCGCTGTCTTCATCGACGGTGGATCACTGCCTGGCGGCGGACCAATCGTCCGCGACTGCACGATCTTCTTGGTCCAGGCGCCTCACGGTGGGGGGATCTTCGTGGACGGCACAGGCGCCACGATATGCCGGCCGAGGATCGAGCGAACGTTCGTGCTCGGAGCGCGCGCCGTCGCAGCGAACGGACGGGGCGGCGGCCTGTGCGCCGGGGAAGCTGATGTGACGATCACGGACTCCTACTTCGTCTCGTGCACCCTAGCCGTGAACAGCTTCGGTGGCGGGATCTACCTGGACGGACCGGGAGACTCCGAGATCAACCGCAGCTACATCATCGGATGCGGCGGACCTGCCGGCGCGACCGGCGCCGGCGGTGGCATCTACGCGTACCAGACCGACCTGCGCATGACCCAGTGCAGCGTGGACAGCTGTGGGTGCGACTGGGGTGCCGGACTGTTCTTCTGGGCCACCGGCGGCGAGAGTCTGTATCTCGAGAACAGCCTGTTCACGGAGAACATCGCGACCGCTTTGGGTGGCGCGGCGCGTGTGGGGGGACCCGCCACCAGCCTCGTCCGCAACTGCACGTTGCTCGACAACTCCGTAACGGGGGGAGGCGTCGGCGGCCTCGCGCCGTACCAGGGCACGCACACTATCGTTAACTCCATCCTGTGGGGCAATGGTGACGACATCAGCGCAACAGGCGGCGCGACACTCGCGCTGTTGTACTCGTGTGTCGAGGACCTCGACGTGGGCGTTTCGGTCATCCACAACGATCCAATGTTCACCGCCGCGGGAGCATTCCCGCGCCTGGCACCCGGCTCGCCCTGCGTCGATGCGGGCACGAACACAGGAGCGCCCTCGATGGACTACGAGGGCCGTTCGCGCCCAGCGGACGGTGACGGTGACGGCACCGCGGTGGTGGACATAGGGGCCACCGAGCGCAACATCATCGTGGACAGTTCGGCCGGCGCCAATCGCTACGAGACCGCGATCGCGGCCAGCGAAGAGCATTTCGACCGGGCCGACACGGTCGTGCTCGCAACCGGCGCCGCGTATCCCGACGCCTTGTGCGCCGCACCGCTCGCTGGGGCAGCGCGGGCCCCGGTTCTGCTCACCCCACCGACAGCGCTGGCTATCGGCCTCGCCGAGGAACTCGAACGGCTTGAGGCGGAGAAGGTCTACATCGCAGGAGGAAGCGGAGCCGTCTCGGAGGGTGTCGCTGACGATCTGCGCGATCTGGGCTACGAAGTAGAGCGACTCGCTGGCGCCGACAAGTATGCGACGAGCCGGGCTATCGCCGAGGAACTCTCCGACATCCTGGGAGCCGCACTCCCGGCCACGGTCGTGGTGGCCCGGGGAGACGCCTACCCTGACGCCCTATCGGCCTCTCCGTTCGCGTGGCTTGAAGCAACGCCGATCCTGTTGACACGCCCACACACGCTGCCCGCGCCGACGGCCGCGGTGATCACGAACCTCGGCTTTGTTGAGGCGATCGTTGTCGGAGGTGAGGGCGCGGTGTCCGCAGAAGTGCTCGACGAAGTCGACGCGCTGCTCGCCGGTGGAGCCGTTCGCGTCGCCGGCGCCGACCGCTATGCGACTGCAGCGGCCTTCGCTGGCCATGTGCACGACACGCCCGCCTGGTCCGGGTTGTACGTGGAGAGCTACGTGGGCCTTGCGACCGGCACAAACTTCCCGGACGCGCTGTGCGGCGGAGCCGCATGCGGAGCCGAACGCGCACCGCTGCTGCTCACGCGTCAAGACCGGCTCCCCTCGCCCACGCGCGAATACATCTCAGACTTCGCCGATGAAATCTACGACGTGCATGCGTTCGGCGGGACGGCCGTGGTCAGCGATGCGGTCTTGGCGGAGGCACGTGGGTTGATCCCGTAGGGAGAACCGGAGGAGCGGCGATGATACGCAGACGTTACGGGCTCGCGTGGGTCGTGACATGCTCACTGGTGGTGGCCATGCTCGCACCGGCAACCTCGAGCGCGGCGCTCACCTTCACGTTCGTGAAAGCGTGGGGCCAGCCGGGCACCGCCGACGGGGACCTCGATGTCCCCTTCAACGTGGCCACCGACTCTCAGGGCAAGGTCTACACAACCGAGCAGATGGTCTCACTCGAGCGAGTGCAGGTGTTCACGGGCGAAGGGGCGCACCTACTCACGTTCGGCTCACATGGAACCGGGGCGGGACAGTTCGACTCCCCCGAATCCGTCGCGGTGGCGGCCAACGGAGACGTCTTCGTGTGCGATTCCGACAACCACCGCATCGTTGCCTTCGACAAGTCAGGCACCTATCTGCGCTCCTTCGGCGGCCCTGGAGACGAGGCCGGCAAACTAGGGGCACCGACGGGAATCGCTTTGGGCAAGTACGGCCGTGTCTATGTGGCGGAGTACCTGAACAACCGCATACAGGTCTTCACGGCAGCAGGCACGCCCATGTTCTCCTGGGGTTCCCCGGGCACCGGCAACGGCGAGTTCAACAAGCCACAAGAAGTGGCCATCGACACCGCAGGTGACGTGTACGTCGCCGACGAGGGCAACGACCGCGTCCAGAAGTTCGACGCGAACGGGACCTACATCCGGCAGTGGGGCACGACTGGTACCGGCAACAGCCAGTTCGTAGACCCCGAGGCAGTCTCGTGCGACCCATGGGGCCGGGTCTACGTGTTGGACCCGACCAACAACCGGATCCAGTGCTTCTCCTCGGCCGGCACGTATCTTGGGCAGTTCGGAACGCCAGGGTCGGGCAACGGCGAGCTCAATGTGCCATGGAGTGTAGCGGCCGATGGGTTCCGCAACGTGTTCGTCGCTGACACCTGGAACAACCGGGTCCAGAAGTGGCTCGCGCCGCAGCCCACCTTCGTGATGGCCCTTGCCGGCAAGACGCGAATCGAGACCGCCATCGAAATCGCGAAGCATGCATGGCCGCTCGGACTTGCCGAGGACTCCGACGGCAAGCGGACCGCAATCATCGCCACCGCCCGCAACTGGCCCGACGCTCTTGCTGCGGCACCGCTTGCGGGTGCGGTGGACGGCCCGATCCTGCTGGTCGACCCCGACCGGCTTCCGGACCCGGTGGCGGCTGAGATAGAGCGCCTCCAAGCCAACCGTGTGATCGCCGTCGGTGGGGCGGGCGCCATCGATGCGGCCGTGCTCGCCGCCGTCGATGAGGTGACCGGCGTCGATGAGGTCCAGCGCATCGGCGGTTCGACCCGCTACCAGACGTCGGCGCAGATCGCAGACCGCGTGAAGAGCATCCTCGGCGAGGAGTGGGACGGCACGGCGATCGTGGCGACGGGCCGCGCGTTCCCCGATGCGCTTGCCGGCTCCCCCATGGCCGCCATGCGTGGCTGGCCGATCCTACTCGCCGGTGCGTCAGGCTCCCCCGAAGGCATCGAGGGCGTGGCGAGCGTCGTGATCCTGGGCGGCGAAGGCGCTGTGGCGCCACAGGTAGAGTCGGCGCTTGCGACCGCAATCGGCGCCGACATGGTTCGCCGTGTGGCGGGCGCGACCCGATACGAGACCGCGATCGAGGTTGCGAAGTGGGGCACTGCGAATGCCGGCATGCGGTGGAGCCACACGGCCATCGCCACCGGGGCGAACTGGCCGGATGCGCTGGCCGGAGGCGCTCTGCAAGGCCGCTCGCAATCGGTGATGTTGCTGACGCCGCCTGCTACGGTGCACTCCGGAGTCGCCGACATCGTGGAACAGTCAGCGGTGGGCATCGGCGAGCTGCGGTTCTTTGGCGGCGAAGGCGCGATTGCGCAGCCGGTACGTGAGGCGTTGATCGAGCGCACGATCGATCCGCAGTAGCGGGAAGAGCTCGTCGAGCACTGTTGACCGATGCCCTTCCTGCGTCTACGGCGGCTGTACGCTCCCCGTGCCCCCGCGAGAGCTGGCGAGCGCCATCACGTCGACGGCCTCGATGTCGGCCGCGAGAGGCTCCAATCGCCTCAGCACGACTGCCGTGCGCGCGGTCGCAAACGGTGAGGGCTTCTTCTTCTGGCCGAACGAGTGGTTCTCGAAGCCCTTGAATGCGGACCGTGGGGTGACGCGGCCGTCCGGCCCCACGTTGTATGCGACGAGGCATGCGGCAATCTCTGCGAGCGCCTCGCGATCTTCCTGCATGGCCGTCGGCGAGTCCCATAGCTCGGGAAAGCGACCAAGCGTGTCGGCCACCTCGAAACCTCCGTACCATGTCACAGGCCACTTGGCGCGCTTGAAGTTGCGCCCGTGGCCGAACATGTACGGCTTCTCGGCGGCTCTCTCACGCCACGCGCGCAGGACGACGCGACCCGTCTTCACGATCGCAGCCGAACGCATCTCGGGTGACAGGTAGGAGGTGGCACGCAGTGCCTCGAGCGTCACCTGCGGACAGAAGTCACCGACGCGCCCCGGCCCGCGGAAGCCGACGGCCGGGTCCTTTCGACATCGCCACGCCCGACCCTGATCGGTGTCTTCGATGTCCGCGACCATTCGCTCGAACGAGCGGATGACTCGCAGGTCCTGGGCATACCCGAAGCGCGCGAGAGTATCGGTGATGGCGTGGGCATCGCACAACATCGCTCCCCAGACGGGGTGGTCGGCGCTGCGCCAGCGCCCGAAGGACTGGAAGCGGCCTTCTGCGTACTGATGCTCGAGCATCTCGGACAGGATGTCGCTGAGGCGCTGGTCATCGGCTGGCGTGATGCCCATGTCACCCAGCAAGGACAGCACGTTCGGCGTGTAGTTGGGCTTGTCGTGCCCTGTTGCTTCGGATTCGGTGTCCCAGGGTGTGAGGGAGTCGAGCAGATTCTGGGTGCGTGGGTCGGCGAGTACCTGCTGGTGTGCTGCGACGACATCGGAGTCGGTCTGCGGCCGGTCGAGTAGCTGCGTGAGGGTGATCCAACACGCGGCAGGATCGTCTTCGGCGTCGAGAATCCACTGCCTTGGATCGACCGGCAGCATAGCGAGCCATGGCTCGTGATGCAGCGACATAGCGAACGCGCACCTCCCCGTGCAACGGTTCGGCCGAGCTCCCCCCACCGCGATGGTACCACCGGGTAGCGTGCCGGCGGCACGCGAATTCGGGTGGCTCACGCGGAGCAGGGCGCTTGCCCGTGAAGCGTGCTTCGCGGTGGCCGCGGACCCCTTCTAGACCGTGCAAGCTGTGGGTGCGATCGCACCCATGATGGGTGCACCTGCACCCACGACTCGCAGGGACCGCGAACCCCTACCCTACAGCGCCGTGTGTCAACGCGAC
>Ga0209164_1003592_pt1 | contig 14583 bp, 11 predicted proteins | sample MTBNYHSulfiMetaG_FD_187458 | JGI IMG/M metagenome (GOLD analysis project Ga0209164, IMG submission 187458) | Enrichment culture microbial communities from rom New York Harbor, USA that are MTBE-degrading - MTBE-NYH (New York Harbor Sulfidogenic)... | ecosystem: Environmental > Aquatic > Marine >...
CATCAGAGCCAGAATTGAACCCGATTTAAAGGGCAAAGCTGAGCGCATATTTCAGCAGCTTGGGCTGACTACAACCCAAGCGATTACTTTGTTTTATAAGCAGGTCGAATTAAAAAAAGGGCTGCCTTTTGACGTAGCCATTCCTAACGAGGTCACTCGCAAGACGTTTTCTGATACGGATGCCGGACGTGACCTGATTATTTGCAATGACGCCGACGATATGTTCAAAAAGTTAGGCATCTAATGTTGACCCCCGCATATACAACGCAGTTTGAACGCGACGCTAAGCGGATGAAAAAGCGCGGAAAAAACCTTGAAAAATTGAAAATAATCATTCGTTCTTTAGTGGCTGAGGAGTCGCTTGATGACATTCATCGTGACCATAAGCTGATTGGCGATTGGAAGGGGCGACGGGAATGCCACATTGAATCCGACTGGCTGTTGATTTATCTGGTTGATTCCGACCGTGTTGTCTTCGAGCGGACTGGAACCCACTCTGACTTATTTCAAAAATGAAGGGCATTGATAGCCCAACATTTTGCTGCAGAGACGCAATTCCATGGAATAGGTCGTCAAAAGGAAGACCCTGTTGCGCAGTTTGCGCGTGGCGCTGATTAATCGCTCGACTTCGTTCAGGGCAAGGATATCAGGCCGCGGTGTCACTTTCGGGACTTTGACGATGTTTACCCACTCCCAATCGCGTTTGAGCACATGCTTTCAGAAGAATTGCAGTCCGTTGCGGTCGATCTTGACGGTGCTCCAGGAGTGGGACCCGGCCAAGTCGGAAAAATACTGTTCTCGTCAGAATCAATGAAGAATTCTTGTTCGTCAAAGGTGAACCTTATGATGTGTATGTATTGATAGATGCCGGTAGCTGTTATGTATTTGGACAAATTTTTTTACGTGTGGTCGATGAAGCACCCGCAGAAAAGATGTAGAAGAATTGCTTCAAAAGACGTTCCATGGAAAGAACCAGTGGGCGGATCTGTTGATCTTAACTGGCAGCTCCCCAGCAGACGCTGTTTTTAAAAGATTAGGCGAGCAAAAAGGCCTGTCTATGAAAACCGTGGATTTGTCAGAGCTGGAACCGATTGTCGGTCCTTTGAAAGAGTCTTTTGCCTCGCATTTGATGAGAAAAGCCCCATAAGAACTGCATAAAGAGCGAGGGTAAAAATTTCTCCGGGCTTATGCGTGGCGTTCACTACGAGGGAATCGTTAGAAGAGAGTCCGTATTCGGTCGGGTACCATTGCTGTGATGGCTGGCAGGGGTTTTGAAGCCAGCCGACCATGCAATCTTGCGCGGCGGATTCTTCTTTTCTGGCGGCTGGTTAAGGAAATTTCAATGAATCATACCTTTGCGCCCGGGGCGCGGATCGAGGTGCGGGATGCGGAGTGGGTCGTGCGGCGCGTGGACCGGACGTCCACCGGCGGGCTGGCCCTCAGCGTGACGGGCGTCAGCGAGATTGTCAGGGACAAGTCGGCGGTCTTCCTGACCGAAATCGAAAAAAAGATCGAAGTCCTCGATCCGGCGCAGACCAGGCTGGTGCCGGATCGGTCGAGCTCCTACGAGGCGTCGATCCTCTACATGGAAAGCCTTCTCAGGCGCAAGCCCCCGACGGACGAAAAACTCTACATCGGGCACGAGGCGGCCATGGACCTGGTCCCGTTTCAGCTCGATCCGGCCGTGCAGGCCCTCCGGCAGCCGCGCCAGCGCATCCTGATCGCCGACGCCGTGGGCCTCGGGAAGACGCTCGAGGCCGGAGTCCTCCTGAGCGAGCTGATCTTGCGGGGCCGGGGCAAGCGTATCCTCGTCGTGGCGGTCAAGAGCATGCTCACCCAGTTCCAGAAGGAGATGTGGACCCGCTTCACCATCCCGCTGGTGCGCCTCGATTCCATCGGGATTCAGCGTGTGCGCTCGCGGATCCCCACCAACCAGAATCCGTTCTACTATTACGACAAGGCGATCATCTCCATCGACACCCTGAAGCAGGACGCCGAATACCGCACTTACATCGAGTCGGCCTACTGGGACATCATCGTCATCGACGAGGCGCACAACGTGGCCGAGCGCGGCAACAGCCTGAACATGAGGGCCAGGCTCGCCAAGCTTCTCGCCCGGCGCTCCGACACCCTCATCCTGCTTTCGGCGACGCCCCATGACGGCAAGGCCCGGAGCTTCGCGAGCCTCATGAACATGCTCGATCCGACCGCCATCGCCGACCCGGAGCATTACGGGCCCGAAGACATTCGCGGCCTTTACATCCGCCGCTTCAAAAAGGATATCCAGGAGCAGGTGGCGGCGTCCTTCAAGGAGCGGCGGATCGCTGTGGCCCACTGCGACGCCTCCGCCGAGGAGGAGGCGGCCTTCGACACCCTGACGGACCGTGAGTTCGCGCGCATCGACCAGCAGCGAAGCGGCGGCCTTCTTTTCAGGACCACGCTCGAAAAGGCCCTCTTCTCGAGCCCCGCGGCCTGCATCGATACGATCCGCCATCGCATCGTCCGCCTCCGGAAACTCGAGGATGAGCAGGCGGCTCTGGACATCCAGTCGCTGGAGGCCCTGGCGGAGGGCGTGGGGAAGGTGGCGGCGCAGCAGTACTCGAAGTACCGGAAACTCCTCGAGGTGATCCGCGATCCGCTCGTCGGGTTCGGCTGGAAGGGGGATGACGAATCCGACCGGCTGGTGATCTTCACCGAGCGGATCGAGACCCTCCGGTTCCTGCATACACACCTGCCCCGCGACCTCGGGCTCAAGGAGCGCGCCGTCGCTGTCCTTCACGGCGGTATGTCGGACGTGGACCAGCAGCAGACGGTCGAGGAGTTCGGGAAGGACGAGTCCCCCGTGCGCCTGCTGCTGGCATCGGACGTGGCCTCGGAGGGCATCAACCTCCATTATCTCTCGCACCGCATGATCCATTTCGACATCCCCTGGTCGCTGATGGTCTTCCAGCAGCGCAACGGCCGCATCGACCGCTACGGGCAGGAGCGCACGCCCGAGATCGTCTACCTGGTGACCCGCAGCGTCAACCCGAAGATCCGGGGCGACATGCGGATCCTGGAGCTGCTCATCGCCAAGGACGAGGAAGTGGTGCGGAATATCGGGGACCCGGCCGAGTTCATGGGCGTCCACGACATCGCCGAGGAAGAGGCCCTGACGGCCTCGGCCATGGAGGCGGGAAAGAGCCCGGAGGAGTTCGAGGCCTTCATCCGCGGCAGCGACTTCGACGACCTGGCGGTCCTGCTGGGGGAGGTGGAAACGCCTGTCGGCCGCACGGCGCGGGGTTCGACCGCGAAGCCGGTTTCGCTCTTCCCGTCCACGTATGATTATCTGGCCGCCGCCATCAGCCACCTCCGCCGCCAGGCACCCTTCGAAGCCGATCTCTACCCCGCAGAGCAGCGCCTCGACCTCACGGCGCCTCCGGACCTGAGCCGGCGTTTCAGGTTCCTCCCCCGCGAGATCGTGCCGGAGGACGGGCGGCTGGTCCTGTCGGCCGACAGGGATCTCATCCAGGCGGAGATCCGCCGCAGCCGCAAGGAGGAAAAGGCCTGGCCGCTGATGCATTATCTGTGGGATCTTCACCCGGTGGTGGACTGGGTGAACGACAAGCTCCTGGCTGCCTTCGGCCGGCATGAGGCGCCGGTGCTCGAGCTTTCAGGGGGCCTCGGACCGGAGGAGGCCATCTTTGTCATGTCGGGCCTGATCCCGAACCGCAAGAGTCACCCCCTGGTTCACGAGTGGTTCGGCGTAGGCTTCAGCGGAGGCGCTTTCCGGTCTGTGGAGCCGCTCGACGCGCTGGGCGGCAGGCTCCAACTCGGGCGCCGCAGCTATCCCAACCGGGGGCAGGCCCTCGATGTCGATGCGCTGAGGTTGCTCCTGCCGGAGGCGGTCTCCCGGGCGCGCGCCTGGATGAGCGAGCGCCGGGAGGCATTTGAGGAGGGCATCAACGCCAAACTGAACCAGCAGCTCGAGGCCCTCGAGCGGCTGAAAGCCAAACAGCTCCGGCAACTCGAGTTCGAGTTCGGGGGCAGCAGGCAGCCCGAGAAGATCGTCGAGGCGCGGCGGGAGGCCCGCAGGCGCGAGGTCGACCGGATCTTCGACGAATACTTCGATTGGGTCGAGGACACCCTCACCACGGAGGATCACCCCCACATCCAGGTGATCGCGGTCCTCAAGGGCTGAGGTGCGCACCGTCCGGGCGCGCGGCAAAAGGAGCATCGATTCGCATGACCATGGATCTCACCGGCATCACCAATGAGAACGAGTTCTACACCCAGCACTATATCTCGGCGATCCTCGAAGCCGATTTGAAGGACATTTTCGCCCGGTGGGAGGCGCGGCGGAAGGAAGAAGGCGTCCGGCCGCCCTACGCCGAATTGCGGGCGCTGGCCCGCGACTATTTCACGGTCCGCAACCAGATGGGCCGCCTCCGCGACGCGGCCGAGAGGCTGGAGCTGCAGCGCCGGTTTCTGGAGCGGCTTCTGGGGGCGCTCGGGTACGAATATCAGCCGGATGCAAAAATCCTTGAGGACGGTGCGGCGCTGCCGCTCCTCTCGGAGATCCTAAAGAGCAGCGGGGCCCCCGAGCTCTGGATCGTCGAGGCCTTCAATGCCGGACCGGATGACATCGACCTGCTGCAATTGGAAGTTGCCCGGGCGCAGGTGCGGCCCCCGGAAGGCCAGGGCATCCGGGGCCGCCGGGCACTGCCGAAGGAGCAGGCGCCGAAGCCCCTCGAGGAGATCATCACCCGGTCGGTCTTCGGCCTGGACGAGCCACCCCGCTGGGTCCTGGTGGCGGGCATGAACCAGCTGCTCCTCATGGACCGCGCCAAGTGGAACGAGAAGCGCCTCCTCCGCTTCGACCTGGCCGAGATCCTCGGCCGCCGGGAGGAGTCCACCCTGAGGGCCGTGGCGGCCCTGCTCCACCGGGAGAGCGTCTGTCCGGCGGACGGGTTGAGCCTCCTCGACACCCTGGACGAAAGCTCCCACAAGCACGCCTTTTCCGTCTCGGAAGACCTGAAATACGCCCTGCGCCAGTCCATCGAACTCCTGGGGAACGAGGCCGTGCGCTACCTGACGGAAAAGAAGAAGGAGGCGATCTACGGCCGTGAACTGGCGAGGGACCTCTCCCTCGAGTGCCTGCGCTACATGTACCGGCTGCTCTTCCTCTTCTATATCGAGGCGCGGCCCGAACTCGGTTACGCCCCCATGAAATCCGGCGAGTACCGGACGGGATACAGCCTCGAAACCCTGCGGGACCTCGAGATGACGCCCCTGACCACCGAGGAGTCCCGGAACGGCTCCTTCCTGAACGACTCCCTCGATCTCCTCTTCGAACTCGTCTACCGCGGGTTTCAGCCGCGCGGCGCGGAACTCCAGATGGAGCTGCAGGGTGCTGAGGGATCGGACCATCACCTCTTCCGCATGGCGGCCCTCAACTCGCACCTTTTCGACCCCGCGCGGACGCCGGTCCTGAACGGTGTCCGCTTCCGGAACGAGATCCTCCAGCAGGTGCTCCGGCGCATGTCCCTGACGCGCCCCAAGTCCGGCAGGGACCGGCGCGGGCGCATCAGCTACGCCCAGCTCGGCATCAACCAGCTCGGGGCCGTCTACGAGGCGCTTCTCTCCTATACCGGATTTTTCGCCGAAAGCGACCTTTACGAGGTCAAGCCCGCCGGGGCCGGGTTCGACGAACTCGGCATCGGCTACTTCGTCCAGGCCAGGGACCTGGAGCATTACACGGAGGAGGAGAAGTTCGATGAAAACGGGCGGCTCATGAAGTACCCGCGCGGGACCTTCATCTACCGCCTGGCGGGGCGCGACCGTGAGAAATCGGCCTCCTACTACACGCCCGAGTCGCTGACGCGCTGCCTCGTGAAATACGCCCTGGATGAACTCCTGCAGGGCAAAAGCGCGGAGGAGATCCTCAGCCTGACCGTCTGCGAGCCTGCCATGGGGAGTGCGGCTTTCCTGAACGAGGCGGTGAGCCAGCTCGCGGAGGCCTACCTGCGGCGCAGGCAGAAGGAACTGGGGGTCGATATCCCCCATGAGGACTACGCCACCGAGAGGCAGAAGGTCAAGATGTTCATCGCCGACAACAACGTCTTCGGCGTGGACCTCAATCCCGTGGCCGTGGAGCTGGCGGAGGTCTCCCTCTGGCTCAACACCATCTATGACGGCGCCTTCGTCCCGTGGTTCGGGATGCAGCTTGCCTGCGGCAACTCCCTCATCGGCGCGCGGCGGCAGGTGTTTCCCGCAGGGCTCCTGGATCGAACCGGAAAAGGAGGCCTTTCCTGGCTTCAGGCGGAGCCGGAGCGGGTCCAGCCTGGAATGCCGCGCCCGCCTGAAGGCATCTACCACTTCCTCCTGCCTGACAAGGGCATGGCCTGCTACAACGACCGGGTGGTCAAAGGGCTTGCGAGGGAGCACATCGCGGCCGTCAACGACTGGAGGAGGACCTTCACCCGCCCCTTCAGCAAGTGGGAGGTCGATCCGCTTCTAACGCTTTCCGAGGCGGTGGACCGGCTCTGGGAGCGGCACACGCGGGACCAGGAGCGCATGCGCGCCCGCACCACCGATCCCCTGGCGGTCTTCGGGCGCGACAGGCCCGGCAAGGAGTCCAAGATCACCCCCACCGACTGGAAGGACCGGGTCTTCGAGCAGGAGATGCTCTCCCGGAACGTCCGGAATTCCAGCGCCTACCGCCGCCTGAAGATGGTCATGGACTACTGGTGCGCCCTCTGGTTCTGGCCCATCGAAAGATCGGGTCTGCTGCCCACGCGGGAGGAGTTCATGCTCGATCTGAACCTGCTCCTCGAAGGGAACCTTTATTCGAGCGGCTCCACGCCCGGCGAGCAGATTTCGCTTTTTCCCGACACCATGCCACGCCAGTTGGCGCTGAATCTGGTGGACGAATTCGGCTTCGTGGACGTGGACCGGCTCACCCGTGAAAATGAACGGCTCGGGCTGGTGCTGGAACTGGCCGAACGGTACCGCTTCCTCCACTGGGAACTGGAGTTCGCCGATGTCTTCGCCCGGCGCGGCGGGTTCGATCTGGTGCTCGGGAATCCCCCCTGGATCAAGGTGGAGTGGAACGAGGGCGGGGTCCTGGGCGACGCGGAGCCCCTTTTTGTGCTGCGCAAGTTCAGCGCCTCGAAATTGGACCAGCTCAGGGAGGAGACCCTGGAGCGCCTGGGGCTTCTGAGCCGGTACCTGGCGGCCTTCGAGGAGGCCGAAGCGACGCAGAATTTCCTGAATGCGGTGCAGAATTACCCCCTGCTGAAGGGGATACAGACCAATCTCTACAAATGCTTTCTTCCGCAGGCCTGGATGATCGGACGGGAAGGCGGGGTCTCCGGGTTCCTGCATCCCGAAGGGATCTACGATGATCCGAAAGGGGGCGTGTTCCGGAGGGCTGTATATTCAAGGTTGCGGAGGCATTTTCAGTTTCAGAATGAGCTGAATCTTTTTGGGGATGTTGATCATCACGCCAAATTCAGTGCAAATATTTTTATGAACCAGGAACTGCCACCCGGTTTTGACCAGATCGCTAATCTTTATGCCCCCAAAACAATCTATGCCTCTTATGAAGACGGCGGGCATGGCTCGGTGCCCGGCATCAAGGACGACGAAAACCGTTGGAACGTCAAAGGGCATCCAGCTAGGGTGATCCGGGTGACCGAGGAAGAGCTGAACTTGTTTGCGAGGCTTTACGACGCTGAGGGCACTGAGGCGTTGGAAGCCCGGCTGCCTTCATTGCACTCGAGACAATTGATCAGCGTTCTGAAAAAGTTCGCCACCTATCCGAAGCGCTTGGGCGATTTGAAAGGGGAATATTTTTCGACGGAGATGTGGCACGAAACCAACTCTCAGAAGGACGGCACGATCCGTCGGGAAACACGGTTTCCCAAGGATGCCGGAGAGTTGGTGCTGTCGGGTCCGCATTTCTTTGTCGGCAACCCTTGCAACAAAACACCCAGAGCGGAATGCACCCAGAATTCCCATTACGATGTGCTGGACCTCACGGAATTGCCCGACGATTACCTGCCCCGGACGAATTATGTGCCGGCGTGTGATCCTGAGGAGTATTTGCGGCGGACGCCTCGGGTGCCTTGGGGAGCGAATGAACCGGTGACGGAGTTTTATCGACTTTTCGCCCGCAGGCAGCTCAGCCAATCAGGGGAAAGAACGCTAATTGCTGCGATAGTGACTGAAGAATTAGCGCATATCCACCCCGTAATATCCACGGCCTTTAAAAAATACGATTCGCTAGCGACATTTGCATCTTGCTGTGCATCATTACCGTATGACTTCTTCATAAAAACGACTGGCAAAGGTGATTTATATGAATCGACATTGAGGCTTCTGCCTGCTTGTCAGTCAACTGGCCAGTTGCAGCTGCGTATTCTTATTCTTGCGTGTTTGACTTCCCACTACTCACGTTTGTGGGGACATTTGTGGTGTGGCTTTTTCCTAGCGGACACCTGGACCAAACCCGACCTCCGCCTGCCAAACGACCATTTCCGCAACCTCACGCCCCAATGGAACCGTCACGTGGCCCTCCGGACGGACTATGCCCGGCGGCAGGCGCTGGTGGAGATCGACGTGCTGGCGGCCATGGAACTGGGCCTTACCCTGGACGAACTCAAGACCATCTACCGGGTCCAGTTTCCCGTTCTGCGCCAGTATGAATCCGATACGTGGTACGACCGGAACGGGCGCATCGTTTTCACCTGCAACAAAGGGCTTCCGGGGGTGGGGTTTTCCCGGGCCGAGTGGAACGACATCAGGCCAATGCAGTCCGGCACGGTTTCGCGCACCATCCAGGATGACACCCTGCCGGGCGGCCCGCGCGAGCGCACCATCGTCTATGAGGCCCCTTTCGACCGCTGCGACCGGGAGAAGGACTACGAGACGGCATGGGCGGAATTCGCGAGAAGAAGGGATTCTGCAGGCTGAGGAGTGCAACTGACCTGCGGTCATGGAAAGAATATCAGGGGTTGACTCCGTGCAAAAATGATACTATATGTAATATCAATCAACCCTGGAGGTGCAGTTGGGCAAGGCTGAGAAACTCTACCAGAAGTGGTCCGCACATATTCCCAGGGAGGCCCATCTGCACGAAGTCACGACCTTTCTGGATACCTATTTCCCCGGAATGTGGAAGCAAAAGTCGTCTTCGCACATCGTAGTGCGCTGCAGCCGGCTGGCCATGTTGGCCGATTACCGCCCCTTCGGCGAAATTTCCATACCGGTGAAAGGCGGTCAGCGGGTGAAAGGGTTTTACATAAAGGAGATTATCCGGGCTAAAAGGGCCCTGGAGGAATTGGGAGTAGAAGACCATGAAAAGGAATGCTGATGATTACGCAGCGCTGCCTTACAGAGTGGAGATCACGGCTATCGCGGAGGAGGAAGGCGGCGGGTATCTCGCCAGGCTGCCGCAGTTCGGGCGACTGGGGATTGTGGGCGACGGCGAAACGCCCGAGGAGGCCCTGAGGGAACTCGAAGCCGCCAAGCGCGAACGTTTTGCGGAATACCTGGCAGAAGGGCGCGCAATCCCCGAACCCGAGACGGAGGAGGAGGATTTCAGCGGTCGGTTTGTAGTGCGGCTGCCGAAGTTTCTGCACCGGGAACTCGTGTCGGCGGCGCGCAGGAACGAGGTCAGCCTGAACCAGTATGTCGTTACGCTGCTTACCGTCAACTGGCGGGATGACAAGATCGGAGGCCGGCTCGAAAGGCTTGAATCCGAACTCGGGCGGCTTCGGAGATGGGTTGGTGCCATTACATATGACACCGAATCAGGGCTGCCGTCCATCCGGAAACCTACGAAACAGTACTTCGCGGACGAGTACGCCACGGCGGCGTGAACCGTTATTCGGAGGCAGGAATGGCCAAGAAGACCGCGCAGGCACAGATGTGCCCGGAGGCCTACCGAGCAAGGCTTGCCGGAGTGGAACTGGTCAGCATTACGCTTGAATCCTTTACATTGAAAACCGACAGGAGCCGGCTCGGCGAGGGGATGAAACTCAGCGTAAAACACAAGGTCGGTTACGAGCCCCTGGATAATGGGTCTGTAACACTTTCGATCGCCTACGATCTCACTGCCACCCGGTCAAACAAGAGAGAAGCTGCTGTCACCCTTTCGGCGGCGTTCTCAGTGGTGCTCGATTCAGACGAACCTCTCATGGAGGCGTTCCTGAATATCTTCACGAAGGTGAATCTTCCGGTGAACACCTGGCCTTACTTCCGGGAACTGGCGCAGAACATGCTGCAGCGGGCGGGATTGCCGCCGATCACGCTGCCTTTTTGGAGGAGTTAAAAGAACGGTTTTTAACGGTCTGTGAAGGACCGGCGGACTCGGTTGACCATTTCATCCGTCAGCCTCCGCAGATATATTTCAGCGAGCGAGGGAGCAGCCCCCCATCATGATCCCTTCCGTCATTTCGCAGCAGCTCAGGCAGGGCGTCGAGGACTTCCTGCCGACGACCTTCCCCGTCGCGACCCACCACTTCAACGGCATCCTGGAGCGGCTCCTGGGGGTGGAACGGGCCGGTGCGGGTCCTCGGGGGAGCCGGCACGGGCAAGACCGTCGCAGCGAGGCAAAGGTGGTTCTCGGGCAGTGCGGCATCGACATCCGCGGCCGAAGCAGAAAGCTCAGGATCAACCACCGCACGACGGATGAAACGCGCCCTCCTCTATATGGCGTCGACCCGGGCCAAGAAGGAGGTGCTCGTGACCGGTTTCGGGGCGCCGAGCCGGTTCCTGTCCGAGTGAGAGAAGGGTGAAAGCCCGGATCTTCCTTGTCCTCTCCGGAGGGGTCAGGTGCGCCAAACGGCTGGAATAAAAACTGAAAAACACAGCAGCAAACCGATCGGGGCAGGCAGTGATGATGGGAGGTGATCGAGGGCCTATGGACTTGCAGGCACTCTTGAGAGCGGTGATTTCTTTCCGGGATGAGCGTGATTGGGCTCAGTACCATAATCCCAAAGACCTGGCAATCTCCCTTGCGCTGGAAGCAGCTGAATTATTGGAAATTTTCCAGTGGAAGAGCCCGGAAGAGGTGCAGGCCATGAAATCGGACGCACAGGCTTGCCGGCGGGTCAAGGAGGAATTGGGGGATGTTCTCATTTACGCTTTGAACTTGGCCAATGAATTCACGTTCGACCCGGCGGAAGTGGTCTTGGAGAAGCTCGCCATCAATGGCCGGAAATACCCTGTAGAGAAAGCAAAAGGCCGCGCGGACAAATACAATGTCTATGAGGAGTGAGCGTCATGCGGTTTTATATTGGCGTCACGGACGATGAATGGTTCGGCTTCCTGGCCGGGTTGCCCGGGATTGACGAGGTCAACTTCTGGCAGCCGGGCGGCGCATCCGGCAGATTCAAGGCCCTGCAGCCCGGCGAGCCCTTCCTGTTCAAGCTCCATGCACCCAATCATTTCATTGCCGGCGGGGGCTTCTTCGCCCACCACAGCGTTCTGCCCTTAAGCCTTGCATGGGAGAGTTTCCGGGAGAAGAATGGAGCCTCCTCTTTTCTCAGTATGAAACGGCTTATAGAGAAAAGGCGCAGGGCGGATAATACCTTTGAAGATTACAAAATCGGCTGCATTATCCTGACGCAGCCCTTCTTCTTCAGGCGGGGGGATTGGATCCCCGTGCCCGCGGATTTCAGCCTGAACATTGTCCAAGGCAAGACGTATGACACGGCTACCTTTCATGGCCGTGCCTTGTGGGACGCCGTATCTGAAAGGCTGGCGTTGGCTCAGCCCTATCCGGATTTTACAGGGGAAAAACGGGTTGCTGAAGCTCCGGGAGGGTATGGCAAGCCTGTAATTATACAGCAGCGCCTCGGTCAGGGGACCTTCAGGGTGATGGTGACGGACGCCTATGAACGGCGTTGCGCCGTCACGCAAGAAAAAACCCTTCCTGCCCTGGAGGCTGCGCACATCAAGCCCTTCAGCGAGTCGGGCCCACACCGGGTTGATAATGGACTGCTGCTGCGATCAGACATCCATAAGCTTTTTGATGCGGGGTATGTGACGGTGACTCAAGAGCATCGCTTCATCGTGAGCCACCGGATCAGGGAAGAATTTGAAAACGGCCGCTTGTATTACGCGCTGCATGGCAACAGAATCCACCTGCCGCTGGATTCGCGTTTCAGGCCGGGCGGAGAATATTTGATATGGCACAATGAACACTGCTTCAAAGGTTGATTTAGATAGTCGAATTCAATTATATGGTGAGTAAGGAAATGACATTAATCTTAGATTTTTCGAAAAGTATGATTTTATACTTTTTCAAAGTAAATATACTATTTTCATGAAATCATATCCTATCGGGAGAACACACTATCTCAACTAGAGGCAATTCCCACTCTTTTGCATTGATCTTATGAATAAAATTTGCATCGGGGTCATTTTGATCCCTTCTCAGCACTGCCAGGATCCTCGCTTCAAGGATGGAACCCAACCGATTTTGCCACTTGCCGCGTCCCGCCTCCGAAAGCCTTCCCACGCATCTACCTGCTGAATCCCGGATTTCTATTTTCGAATGGTTCTGGTGCAGAGAAACAAGCTGCCCGGCTTCCAGCCTGGCCAGGTGTTCATGGATGGGATGGGTGCCTGCAAAGCAGCCCGCGTAGTCCATATAAACGTCATCCAATCCTCCACGATGGCTTTCTGCAGACTCGCGCCTTGAATCGTTTTCGGTTTCTCACGGAAGGACAGATAGCCGAAGATCCGGCGCAAATGTTCCTCCGCGTTGTGGTTCGCTCTGCAGTAATCGCATGCTGGGTCGCCGCAGGACCGCTCGCGCAGGATCTGAATGATACCAGGGATCTCGGCAAATTGATGCTTCACCCAGGGGGGCAGCACGGAGTTGCCGCCGGCTACCCGAAGCCAAGCCATGCAGTAGGCGAGCACCGGGCGTTTCTCCGGATTTGAGAGCAGGCCCGGGACGGTCTCCTTTGCCCAGTTGCTGCAGACCACTCCGTCCGTCTGGGCCAGGAAACAGTCGAGGGCATCCACAGCGGTGTGGAGCGCGGCGGGCGCCATCCCGGCAAAAACCATGGAAAGCGCCTGCCCGGAAAAGCCGTTGAACTGACTTTGATCGAAACAAAACCGATAGAAATCTGTGAGGTGTGGATTTTTCTGTGCTAAGGAACGAAAGCTTTCATACTGATCCTTGAACACGGAGGCAGCCAGTCTCGCATCCTCCAGTGGATTGTTGACCGAAGAGCGAACCAGCTTGAAATTTTTGACGAGGCGGTGATACGGGTTTTCAGGAAATGCAATGGGCGACAGGTAGAGGGTGTCGATGACTGGCTTTTTGAGAACCCCAAGCCAGGGGGAAATGGTCTGCAGGACGGGAAAATCATGTCCCAGGAGATTGTGGCCAAGAACAAAGTCAGCGTCCCTGGCGAATTCGTCCAGTTCCTGGAGGCCGGCCTTCGACCCGGCGCCTTCCTTCTTCAGGCGGCTTTCCTGGTTTAACTGGGCTCCCCAGTGTGTGATCCTACCCGTGCGTGTCGTTTCCAGATCCAGCAGAAGTGTGCGAGACATCAGGTCAGAAAAATCCATACTCACCCCAGGCAGAGTCCGTCCAAAAGGAGTCGCCCCTTTGCAGGTCATTGATCCTGATTAAGTTCACGCGTCGAGCTTTAAAACTTTTCTGACTTTTCTTCAAACAAAAGTTTTGAATGTTCTCCTTCTCTTATTAAAACAGAATAGACATCGTCCATTTTTTTGATGTTCTCCTTCATGTCCCTCACGAGTCGTTTCGGCTTGATCAACCTGGCCTCATCCCCGAACGACAGCACCCAAGGCAGCACCTCCGGCTTGGACGAAGGACTGAAGATCAAGGTTGTATTGCCGTTGCGCTTCCTGACGATCTTCCGGTTCGGGCTCCAGACCCTTTCCGCCACGAAGACAGCCGCCTTCCCCAACCGTATCCTCTGGGCAGCCACCATCGACAGGCTTCGTCACGGTGCCTACAAAGTCATGCTCGAAGACAAAAGCTACAGATCCCCACGGGGGACCCAGAAAGACCAAAAAATCACCTGCTCCAAAACGCAAAATACACCAGTCAGAAAGAGGGTGAAATCGGTTGATTTGACAGGTGCCTCGAGACCCTTTCCCTCCACTTTTTAATGGTTCCATTTGGGCGATCATGAGTGGCTCCATTAGAGGGTGATCATTGACACGAGCGGAAATCATTAGGGCCAGGATCGAGAATCGGTGGCGTGCGAGATATTCGGAGAAACCGGAATAAACGCCGCCCAGTCCGAAAAATGCACAGGATAGGACCGGTGGTTTTTATTGTTCTGCACGGTGGATCCCGCTTGACATATTACGCTTAACGTAATATTTTTCTCGTATGATCAAATCATTTGGCTACCGACATACTGAAAAATTATTCAACGATCAAAGGGTAGGTCGTTTCTAGGCCTTTGAAAGGCAGGCGCGGAAACGGCTTATGGTTTTGCATGCCGCTGTCGTCTTTCACAATAATCTGACATTTTTTTTCTGATTATCCTGGACGATTGGTGGTGATTTTCGGGGTAATCTGGCCAGAGGGATTTTGGATGATGG
>Ga0209164_1003593_pt1 | contig 14582 bp, 12 predicted proteins | sample MTBNYHSulfiMetaG_FD_187458 | JGI IMG/M metagenome (GOLD analysis project Ga0209164, IMG submission 187458) | Enrichment culture microbial communities from rom New York Harbor, USA that are MTBE-degrading - MTBE-NYH (New York Harbor Sulfidogenic)... | ecosystem: Environmental > Aquatic > Marine >...
AGCCGGATCGAGGGGGCCAGCTCCTGCCCCAGAGACTGGACCAGCCCCCACACGGCCGCCTTGGAGCCGGCGTAGTGGCTGTGCCCGGGCTCCCCCCGCTGGCCGGCGGTGGAGCCGATGAACACGATGCTGCCGCGCCCCATGGCCCGCGCCGCCTCCCGCGCCAGGTAGTAGCTCGAGAAGGTGTTGGTCCGGAACATCTCCTCCAGAACCTGGCGGGAGAGGTCGCGGATCGCACCGTCGTTCCAGATCCCGGCCGAGTGGACCAGGACCTCGAGTGAGGGCGCGGCCGCCACAGCGGCCACGCACCCTTCCTCGGTGGCGAGGTCCGCCTCCACCGGCACGACCCGGTCCGCGCCGTACTCGCCGGCCAGGGCGGCGACCGGGCCGGACTGGGTCCGGTACTGGGCGACCACCCGGTCGCCCCGGGCCAGGAAGGCCCGCGCGCACTCCAGGCCGATGCCGGAGGAGGCACCGGTCACCAGCACCGTCCGTCTCGCGTTCGCAGTCGTCATCGCGCACCTCCACGGGGCGGTTCGAGCACGGCCCGCAGCGGCGCCGCCTCGACGCCGACCAAGGGCAGCGGCAGGGCGAGGAGTCGGTAGAGGCCCGGCGGGGCACCCTGCAGGGTGAGCCCCTCGATCCAGGTCAGGCCGCGCTCGAGCAGGCGTTGGTGGCACGGCATGTCGGACGCGTCAAAGGGGTCGACCGACGGGGTGTCGATCCCCACCAGGAGCACCCCGCGGTCCGCCAGCCAGTCCGCGAGCTCGGGGGCGAGCCCCGCGAAGCGCCGGTCCACCGGGGCGCCCACGGGGTGGGAGTCGGTCCGCAGCAGGACCCTCGGGGCGCGCGGCTCGAAGCCCGCCGGAAGGGTTGCCACGGTGACCAGACCACCGGCGGGAACCACCCGCACCACCTCGGCCAACCCCACGTAGCGGTCCAGCGGGATGGCGTCCACCGCGATCCCTGACGCCGCCACGTGGAGCGGCGCGTCGACATGGGTGCCGGCGTGGCAGCTGGTCACCACCGCCGAGACCAGGACCCCGTCGTCCGTCCGCTGTCGCAGCTCGAAGGGCACGTCCCCGGGCCAGACGGGAAGCCCCGGCGCCAGCGGTCGGCTGATGTCGATGAGCTCCGCCGGCATGGGCTCAGGGGCTCCCCGCCGGGGGTTGCCCGGACCCCGGGCGCAGCTCCCCCGCGCTCCGGATCTGCTGGCGGACCACCTCGAGAAAGCCGCGCTGGTCCACGATCGGCTTGGCCACGTAGTCGTTGGCCCCCGACGCGAACAACAGCCGTTCGCGGTCCCCACGCATGGCGTGGGCGGTGAGCAGGACCACCGGCAGGTGCCGGCCGCCCGGCACGGCGCGGATCCGCCGGGTCAGCTCCAGGCCGTCGACCTTGACCCCTTCCACCATCGTGCCGGCGAGGGAGACATCCATCACCACGGCGTCCAGGCGCCCCTCACCCACCAGTCGCAGCACCTCGCCGCCGTCCACCGTCGAAACCACGTCAAAGCCCCCGACCCGGTTGAGGATAGTCTCCACCAGCAGGGCGTTGACCGGGTTGTCCTCCACCACCAGCACCAGCTCGGCCACGCCTCCACCCTAGCAGAGAACCGGGGCGTCGCAAGCGACGCCCGCGCCCGCTCGCGGCCGCCCTCCGTGCTATAGTCGAGCCGCGTCCATGGGCGTTCTGGCGCGTTTCCGGTCGAGTATCGCGTACCCCATCGCGGCGACCCTGGTGCTGGTGACGGTCGTCCCGGTGGTGCTGGTCGGACTGCGCCTCGCCGCCTCCAACCGAGAAAACCTCACCACCACCGAGAAGATCAACCTCACCCGTCAGGCGGCCAGCCTGGCGAGCGAGATTTCCCTGTTCGTGGCGGCCCACCGCACCGCCCTCGAGAGCACGGCCCTCGCCCTCGGCGCCCACGAGCCGATGGCCCTCGCCCGGTACCCCGCCCTCCTCCAGGGCCTGGCCGGGGCGCCCGGCCACGGCTTCGTCTATTTGCGGATACTCGACCGCGACGGGAAGGGGAGCTTCGTCCGCGCGCCCCGTCTCGACCTTGCCGCCGAAGCCTCCCTGGCGGAGGTCCTCGGGAAGTCCCACGACAGGGCGCTCGGCGGCGAGAGGGTCCACGAGCTCAACGTCGCGCTTCCCCCTCCCCGCCCCCCGGTCGCGGTGTTCTCCTTCCCCCTGTCGAGCCGGGACGGGGCGGTGTGGGCAACCCTCGAGGGGGTGCTCGACCTCGGTCCGCTGGAGCGACGCCTGCAGGACGACGCCTACAGCGGATTGCGGGTGACCCTGTTCGACCGTCACGGCGAGGTGGTGGTCTCGCGCCAGGCCGAGCTTCGCCGGCAGAACCTGGCCAGTGTGCCGCTGGTCGAGGACTTCCTCCGCAACCCCCAGCGCCTGACCAGGGTCTACCGCAACCCGCTCGAGCCCACTCTGGGGGAGATGCTCGGCTCGGCCGCCCCCGTCGCCGACCTCCACTGGGGAGTGGTGGTGGAGCGACCCACGGCCGAGGCCTTCGGCAGCGTGCAGGCGATGCAGCAGCGCACCCTGGTCGTCACCGGGCTGGCGGCGCTCGTCGCACTGGCGCTCGGCTTCGCCCTCAGCCGGCAGCTGATCAAGCCGCTGCAGAACCTCGCCGGGGTCACGACCCAGATCGCCGACGGGGACCTGGCGGTGCGGGCCACCCTCTCGGGGGACCACGAGATCGCTCGGCTGGCGGCGAACTTCAACAACATGGCGGGCAGCATCGAGGCGCTCGTCCGCCGCCTGCGCCAGGCGTTGCGGCAGAACCAGGAGCTCTTCCTCGAGACCATCCGCACCCTGGCCGCCGCCATCGACGCCAAGGACCCGTACACCCGAGGCCATTCAGAGCGGGTGTCCTCGTACTCCATGGCGATCGCCAAGCACCTCGGATTGACCCAGGACGAGGTGTTCCGGATCCGGATCGCCGCCATTCTCCACGACGTTGGCAAGCTCGGGATTCGCGACGGCATCCTCAACAAGCCCGGCGTCCTGACCGACGACGAGTTCGCGGTGATGCGCCGTCACCCCGACATCGGGGCCCAGATCATGTCGCCAATCCGGATGCTCAAGGACATCATCCCGGGGATCCGCAACCACCACGAGTCGTGGGACGGCCGCGGGTACCCGGACCGCCTCCGGGGGGAGCAGATCCCCCTCGTGGCTCGCATCATCGGCATCGCCGACACCTTCGACGCCATGACGACCAACCGACCGTACCAGACCGCGATGCCGCTCGACCAGGTGCTCGAGCGCATGCGGTCGATGGCCGGGTCCCGCTTCGACCCCACCGTCGTCGACGCCTTTCTCGGCGCCGCGTCCACCGGCGACATCACCCCGCCCGGAGCCGAACCGGCGGCCGACACGGCCCGCATGGAGGTCTCATGACACGACTGCTGACGACACTGGCTCTCCTGCTCTCGCTCATCGCCTGCGCCAGCAGCGGTCAGAAGCCCCAGTCCTCGCCTGCGACACCGGCCGAGGAAGAGGATCCCTACTACTCCTTCACCCTGCTCCGGCAGGGCTCGCTGCTGCTGCAGCAACGTCGCTACGAGGAGGCGCTCGAGCGGTTCCTGAAGGCGCAGCAGATCAGCCCGACCAACGCGACCATCCACAACATGATCGGCCTGTGCTACATGCAGATGACCCGGGTGGACGACGCGGTGTCGGCATTCGACCGGGCTCTCGCGATCGCGCCGTCCTTCACCGACGCCCGCAACAACCGGGGCACCGCCTACCTGGCCCAGGGCAAGTCCCAGATGGCCGAGGTCGACTTCCTGGCGGTCCTGGCCGACACCACCTACCCCCACCGCTGGGAGGCTTTCTACAACCTCGGCATGGCTCAGCTCCAGCAGGGCCGTCTCGGCTCCGCCGACGAGAGCTTCAGGAGGGCAGCGTTCTCGCCGGTCCCCGTCTACGACGCTTACCTGCGGCTCGCCGAGATCGCCCAGCGCCAGGGGCGGACCGACGTCGCCCTCGACCTGCTCGAGGAGGCCCGGGTCAAGGCTCCCGAGCGCATGGACGCCGCCCTCGAGCTCGGGCGCCTCCTGTCCACGCTCGGCCGCGACGACGAGGCGCGCCCACACCTCGAGGCGGTCATCGCCTCCAATCCCGGCTCCAGTCTCGCAACCGACGCGAGAGCCCTGCTGAAGCCCCGCTGATGCCGTTCCACTACCTGCTCACCAACCTGCTCGTGGACGTCCCCTCGGCCATCGGGGCGATCTTCCTCGACCCGGAGGGGGAGGCGGTCGAGTGGGTCACGCGCCACGGTGACCCCTACCAGCTCAAGATCGAGGGCGCCTACCAGGGGATCTTCAAGCGCCAGCTCGAGGCGCTCGCCAGCGACCTCGGACGGCTCCGCGCCTATGCCATCGAGGGGGACCAGCTGGTCGCGTTGACCCACGCCCTTCCGCAGGGATACTATGTGGTGCTCGTGCTCGATCGGAGTGGCTCCCGGGCGCACGCGATGCACCAGCTGCGGCGCACCGCCCGAGTCCTCGCCCGGGAGATCGCCTGAGCCTCGACCGGTCTGGGGGTGCGTCAGATGGCGAGCAAGTTCCTGAGCAAGCTCAAGCGTGGCTTGTTCATGACCCACACCGAATTCCTCGAGAAGGTGGGGGAGACGTTCCGGCGGACCGGCCCGGTGGAGCCGTCACACCTCGACTGCCTCGAGGAGGCCCTCATGGCGGCGGATACCGGGGTCGAGCTCTCCCTGCGCCTGGTGGACGAGCTCCGCCGTGAGGTCCGGGAAAGTCGGCTGACCTCGGCCGAGCAGCTTCGACCCGCGCTTCGAGCCCGCCTCCTGGCGCTCCTCCAGGACGCGGAGACCGCGACCCCGTCGGCGGCGGCGGTTCCCCTGCGGGTGACGCTGGTGGTCGGGGTCAACGGCACCGGCAAGACCACCACCGTCGCCAAGCTGGCGAAACGCCACAAGGACGCGGGCCGCAGCGTGGTCATCGCCGCCGCCGACACCTTCCGCGCTGCCGCCCTCGAGCAGCTGCAGATCTGGGCCGATCGGGTCGACGTTCCGCTCATCCACCACCGCGAGGGGGCCGACCCCGCGGCGGTGGTGTTCGACACCATCGGCGCGGCGCGGGCGCGCGGTGCCGACGAGGTCCTGGTCGACACCGCGGGCCGCATCCACACCCGCACCAACCTGATGAAGGAGCTCGAGAAGGTCCGGAGGGTTGCGGCCCGCGAGGTGGAGGGGGCCCCGCACGAGGTCCTCCTCGTCCTGGACGCGACCACCGGTTCCAACGGGATCGAGCAGGCGCAGCGCTTCGGCGCCACCGCCGGGGTCAACGGCGTGGTCCTCACCAAGCTCGACGGCACCGCCAAGGGCGGGGTGGTCCTCGCCATCGCGGACACGCTCAAGCTTCCGGTTCGCTGGGTCGGGGTGGGCGAGGCGGTGGACGACCTGCTCCCGTTTGACGCCGTCGGCTTCGTCGACGCGCTCCTCGAGGCCTGACGCCATGGGCGACCACCCCACCACTCCCCTCTCCAGTTCGGGCGCCAGAGGGCCCGCCCTACCGTGGTCGAACCGGACCTGACCGCGGCGATGGGCCGGGCCCTCGAGCTGGCCCGGAGGGGTCGCATCGGCGCGTCGCCCAACCCCATGGTCGGTGCCGTGGTGGCAGACCGGGAAGGGCGGATCGTCGGGGAGGGATACCACGCCGTGGCCGGCGGGCCCCACGCCGAAACCGTCGCGCTGGCGGATGCCGGCGATCGCGCCCGCGACGGAACCGTGGTCGTCACCCTCGAGCCGTGCGCCCACCACGGCAAGACGCCGCCGTGCACCGACGCCCTGGTGGCGGCTGGCGTGCGGCGGGTCGTCGCCGCGATGCGGGACCCCAGCCCTGCGGCCGGGGGGGGAGCGGAGCGACTGCGCCGGGCGGGGGTCGAGGTGACGCTGCTCGACGACCACACCACCCTCGAGGCGCGACGGCTGAACCGACGCTGGCTTCGGCGGGTGACCTCGGGGCGACCGTGGGTCACGGTGAAGGCCGGTGTCTCCCTGGACGGGCGCATCGCCACTCGCACCGGCCAGTCGCAGTGGATCACCGGCGAGGCCGCTCGCCGGCGGGGGCTCGAGCTGCGGGAGGAGCACGACGCGATCCTGGCCGGGGTCGGCACCGTTCTCGCCGACGACCCCCTCCTGACCCGCCGCCTCGGGCTCAACCCCGGAACCGGGTGGCGACGCGTGATCCTGGACTCGCGCCTGCGCACGCCGCCCGGCGCGCGGGTGGTGCGCCACACACCGGAGCAGACCGTGCTGGTCTGCACACCGGCCGCGCCGGCCGCGGCCCGCGACCGGCTCGAGCGGGCGGGGGTCCGCGTACTCGAGGCGCCCGCGGGAGCCGACGGGCGGGTCGACCTGGTCCGAGCCCTCCAGGTCCTCGCAGGGAACGAGATCTCGGCGCTCCTGGTGGAGGGGGGATCTCAGGTGCACGGCGCCGTCGTGGATGCCGACGTGGTCGACGAGGTGGTGCTCTTCGTCGCCCCGATGCTGCTGGGCGGGACCGCGCTGCCGGCGGTGGGCGGGCGCGGGGTCGGCGAGCTCCGTCTGGCCCGCCGGCTGCGGTTCGAGCGGGTGCGACGTCTCGACGACGACCTCGAGATCGGGGCCGTGGTGGCGGAGGAGGCCGATGTTCACCGGGCTGGTTGAGGCGGTCGGTCGCCTGCGTGCGGTACAGCGGACCGGGGCGGGGGCCCGTCTCGAGGTGGAGGCGCGCTGGCCCGACGACCACCCCCCCCGAACCGGAGACAGCGTCGCCGTCAACGGCATCTGCCTGACCGCCGTCCGCCCCGGCCCCGAGAGCTTCGCCGCCGACGTCTCGCCCGAGACCCTGGCCCGCAGCACCTTCGGCGAGTCCCGGGCCGGTGAGCCCGTCAACCTGGAGCGCGCGCTGCGCCTGGGCGACCGGATCGGCGGTCACCTGGTCGCGGGCCACGTGGATGCCGTGGTCCGACTCCTCGCCGTCACCTCCGAAGGCTCGTTCTCCCGCTGGCGGGTCAACCTGCCGGACGACCTGTCCGGGCAGGTGGCGGTCAAGGGAAGCGTCGCCCTGCACGGGGTCTCGCTGACGGTGGCCGCGGTCGGGTCCGGCTGGTTCGAAGCGGCGCTGATACCCAGCACACTGACCGCCACCGTTCTCGACGGTCTGCGGGCCGGCGCCCGCCTCCACCTCGAGACCGACGTACTCGCGAAGTACGTGGAACGGGCGATGCGCGGACGCGAGCCGTCGGCCGTCGAGCTGCTCTTCGGTGGCGAGGTGGACCGTGCGTAGGGTCCAGCCGGCGTACCCGGACCTGTTCCCGGTGAGCCACGTCGCCCGCCCCGGCTACCTGCCGGGGAGTCGGGTCACCCTCGACCCGCTGCGGATGGCCGTCGTGTGGGGGGACAGCCCCCGCCGCACTCTTCCCCGCGACACCACGGTCCCCAGGGAGCCGGTGCGGGCGATCGCCTTCGCCCGGGTGGTGGCCGGACGGCCCGACGTCCTGCCGCGGCTGTGCGAGGGGGGCAGCTCCACCCTGATGGTGCTCGACGACCCGTCCTTGGGCCCGGAAGAGCTCGGCCTCGACCGCCTCGACGCGAAAGACCTGGTGACGATCCTGGTGCCGGTTCTTCCGGGGCCGCTGGCCGACGGAGCCGGGCCGCCCACCGGCTGGAAGGGCTGGCGCTGGGGAGCCGTGCTCGGCCTGTTCCCGTTCCCCGGGGCCGGCCGGGAGCTGGAGGTGAACATCGAGCACCTCCACGGTGCCGGCGCGGCGTTTGCGGTCTGCGCTCCCCTGCTCCTCACGCCGAAGGACCGCCACCGCATCGTCGACGCCCGCGAGGGGTCGGGGGACGAGGAGCAGCTCGAGAACTGCCTGTTCCACGCCGACCCTTCTCGCGGGCTGCAGGCCCTCGAGCGGCGGGCCGGGGTCGCCATCCACATCGCCGGCATGGAGCCGGTCGTCGCCGGCCTGACCCACCAGGGCCTCGACCCCGACGCGGTCCGGACCTCGGCGTTTCTCCGCCTCTGGGCCCGACGACTCGACCAGTCGCACGAGGAAAGCTCGTGGGGCTGGCGGCTGCGCCGCGCGGCCTCCGCCCTCGACCGCCTTCCCCGCAACCCCAAGCTGCTCGCCGCCGAGGACAACCTGCGGGTGGTGCCCGGTTTCGACCCCTGGGTCGAGAGCTTCACCCGTGCGCTGTGGGAGGGGGGGGAGCCGCTGGAGTCGGCCTGGCGGTTGTGGGCGGGGCTCGAGGTCGACGCCGGGTGAGCGCGACCTGGCGGGTGATCCTCGACCCCGACCTGCCGGGTCGGGTCAACATGGCCCGCGACCGGGCGCTGCTCGAGGGCGTGAGCGCCGGCACCAGCCGGCCCACCCTGCGCCTCTACGGCTGGGTGCCCCCCTGCCTGTCCCTCGGCCGGCACCAGCCCCCGTCCGCCGTCGACCCGGGCTTCTGCCGCCGGCACGGGCTCGACATGGTTCGGCGCCCCACCGGCGGCCGGGCGGTGCTCCACCACCTCGAGCTGACCTATGCCGTTGTCGCGGCCCTCGGCCGCCCCCCGCTTCCGACGAACCTCCAGGACGCCTACCGGCGCCTGTGCGGCCCGCTGGTACTGGCCTGCACCTCCCTCGGCATTCCCGCCGTCCTGACCGCCGGCGAGGTCAACCTCCGCATGCCGCGCCCCCAGTCCTCGGAGCCCTGCTTCAAGCAACCCGCCGCGGGCGAGGTGGTGGTGGGGGGACGCAAGCTGGTGGGGTCGGCGAGCCGCAGCCACCGCGGGGCGATCCTCCAGCACGGGGCCATCCTGCTCGGTTGGGACGGCGCCCTGCAGGCGGGCGCGCTCGGCCTGGCCGACGACCGCGACCTCCGCCCCCACGTCACCACCCTCGCCGAGCAACTGGGTCGCCTGCCCACCCGTGGCGAGCTGGAGCGGGTGATCGTGACTGGGTTCGCGAAGGCTCTCGACCTCGACCTCGAGCCCGGGGAGCTGACGACGGTGGAGGCGGAGCGGGCGCGGGAGCTGGAGGGCGACCCCGCCCTGCGGGTGGAGTGAACCACCCGGGCTCGACCCCCACCCACCCAGAACGCAAAGACACAAGGAAGCGCCAAGGCGCAAGCCCTCATCGTGCCGAGACCGTTACGATGTGGGTTTCTCGAGCGGCCGATCCCCGAGGGAGCGGTCCGCATGGCGGGATCAGGCGTGACAGGGGCAGGGTCAGCGACAGGGGCAGGTCCAGCCCAGTCGCAACCGCGCTCGGGGTCAAGGGTCGCGAAGCGACCGGCTCGAGGCCGGCTTGCCCTTGACGCCGACCGCCACGGTCAGCCCCATCGCTGCTCGCTGCTCGCTGTCGCTGCCGCTGCCGCTGCTCGCTGTCGCTGCTCGCTGTCGCTGCTCGCTGTCGCTGCCGCTGGCGTGAAATCAGCCGAGCCGGCTCCCCGGCAGCATCGCCTTCCCCGTCACCGTTGACTCCGTCTGGGGTGACTGCCCCCCACCACCCAGCGCAGACTCCGCTGCAGCAACGTCCTGGCGACAGCAAAACGCCCTCGTGCCGTCTGGTGTCTTCGCGTTCTTCCCTTCGACCGCCGGGTATCGCCGGACTCCTGGGTTGCGGGCAGCGCCCGCGCTGGGTCTTTGCGTTCTCTTCGGGCGGGCGGGGTGAGGGTACACTCGTCCCATGGTCATGGGGGTTCGGATCCACGCCACCGGGGGGCCCGAGGTGATGCGGTGGGAGGAGGTGGAGGTCGGCCGTCCGGGCCCGGGCCAGGTCCGCCTCCGCCACACCGCCGTCGGGCTCAACTTCATCGACACCTACCACCGCACCGGCCTCTACCCTCTGCCCCTCCCGGCCGTGCTCGGCACGGAGGCCGCCGGCGTCGTCGAGGAGGTGGGCGAGGGGGTGACCGCGGTCGAGCCGGGCCGGCGGGTCGCCTATGCAGGGCCCCCGGTGGGCGCCTACGCCGAGGCTCGCCTGTACCCTGCCGACCGCCTGGTCGACCTCCCCGGCGAGGTGGACGACGAGAAGGCGGCGGCGATGATGCTCAAAGGGCTCACCGCACAGTATCTCGTCCGTCGCACCTATCGCGTCGAGCCCGGCGACGCGGTGCTGGTGCACGCCGCCGCCGGCGGGGTCGGGCTCCTGCTCTGCCAGTGGGCGAGCCACCTCGGCGCGCTGGTCATCGGCACGGTCGGCACCGACTCCAAGGCCGCGCTCGCTCGCTCCAACGGCTGCCATCACCCGATCGTGACCTCCCGGGAGGACTTCGCAGCCCGCACCCGCGAGCTCACCGCTGGTGAGGGGGTGGCTGTGGTCTACGACTCGGTCGGCCGGGACACCTGGGAGGGCTCGCTCGACTGCCTGCGGCCCCTGGGGTTGATGGTTTCCTACGGCAACGCGTCGGGGCCCGTGCCGCCGTTCGAGCCGCTCCTGCTCTCGGCCAAGGGCTCGCTGTTTCTCACCCGCCCCACCCTGATGGCATACACCGCCCGGCGCGAGGACCTCGCGGCGGCTGCCGAGGAGCTGTTCGCGGTGGTCCGGTCCGGTGCCGTTCGGGTGGATGTCCGGCAGCGCTACCCCCTGCGCGAGGCGGCCGCCGCCCACCGCGACCTGGAGGCCCGCCGCACCACCGGCTCGACGGTGCTGCTGCCGTAGGAGAGCGAACAGCTCTCAGCCGTCAGCCGTCAGCCGTCAGCCGTCAGCCTTCACCTTCCCCCACCCGCCCAGAACGCAAAGACCCAGCGCGGGCGCCGCCCGCAACCCAACCGACAGGACCTGCGCATCGTCCGTGTCCGGACGAAACGCAAAGGCGCGAAGGCGCAGAGGCGCAGAGGCGCGGAGACGCAGAGGATGCTAACGCTCTTGCTGCCAGCGTATTGCGAGCTCTCGTCGACGAAAACCTGGCCAGACCACACCGACTTCTGAGCCAAGAGCAACGCAAGGGAGCGCAAGGACGCGAGCCCGAGTCGTGCGATCTGGCAGCTCTGCGCCTCCTTCGTGCGCCTTTGCGCCGCTTGGCGTCATGGCGTTCTCTTCGACTGGGTGGGGGACCTGACGGCGCTCCCTGCGATAATCCCCCCGTGCGGTCCCGGCCCTTCCCCCTCCTCACCGTCGGAGTCGGTCTCCTCGCCGCGGTGGTGGTCTTCTTCCCCTCCCTGTTCTTCGGCCGGGTGATCTCGCCCCTCGACACCGTCCTCACCCGGCCCCCGTGGCAGGCCACCCACCACGCGGTCGAGGTCACCAACCCCGAGCTCGAGACGGCGGCGACGACCTTCGTCCCCCGGCTCCTCGAGGCCCGCAGGTCCGGACTCTCCACCGCGGTGTGGAGCCCCCACCGGGCGTGCGGGGGACCGGGCACGATGGCCTTGAGCGGTGGGCTCCTGTCACCCCTGGTGGGGCCGCTCGTGCCCTGGCTCGCCGAGGCGAACCTGCTCAACGGGATCGTGCTCGGCAAGCTCCTCCTGGCCTTCGCCGGCAGCCTGGCGCTCCAGCGGAGGCTCGGCCGCAGCGAGGCCGCAGCCGCGGTCGGCGCCGTCGCCTTCGCCCTCGCCGGCCCCCTGACGGCGCGCTGGCTCGAGCCGGCCAGTGCCACCGCGGCGGCCTTGCCCCTCCTGCTGTGGGCCGTCGATCGCTGTGTCGGGTCGACCGGCCCGCTGTGCGCCCTCCCCGTGGCCACGGTCGCCTGGCTGGTGCTGCTGACCGGGGGTGACTCCGAGGGCGCCGCCGTCGCCGTGACGGCCACGGCCGCCTGGGCGCTGTTCCGAGCCGCCTCCGGCGGGCCGTTTCCGAGCTTGGGCCTGCGGGGGCTCGCGGCGGCCCTCGTTGCCCTCCTCCTCGCCCTGCTGATCCTCGCCCCGGCGCTTGCCCTCGACCGTGACACCTTCGACCGGGCCAGCGCGGCGCCGGACCCGCAGGCCCGGGGCTGGGGCCTGTGGGTGCCCCGGCTGCTGGTCGACCCGATGGCGTGGGGAGACCCCCGGCAGGACACCTTCGAACCGCCACGGGACGTCGGGGCGACGACCTTCGCGGCCTGCTGCCTGACCCCGGGAATGGTGGCGCTCGGCCTGGCCCTGGTCGGGGCGGCCTGGCGCTGGCCGGGGCGCCTCCTCTGGGTTGGCGGCGCCGCCCTCCCACTCGCGGCGATCGCGTGGACCCCGCTCTCCCGCCTCGTCGAGTCCCTGCCCGGCGTCTCGTCGGCGACCGCGCTGGCGCCGTTGGCCGCCCTCGCGCTCTCCACCCTGGCGGCGGCCGGCTGCGACCGCCTGCTTCCCTTCGCTCCCGGTCGCACCGGACGCGTTCTCGCCTCGTCCCTGGCGGCGGCAGTGGTACTCGAGCAGGGGCTTCTGGCGGGTCACATGCTGGCGTTCCTGCCCCCGAAGGCCGCCACTCTCCGGCCGACCCCGGCTCTCGACCTGGTCCGGAGCCGCCTCGCCTCCCGGCCCGACCGCACCGCGCCCCTGCAGGACGTGCTGTGGCCGGACACCGCCGCCGCGCTCCGGCTCGACGACGTGAGAACCCGCGGGCGGGTTCAGGATCCCTACCGGCGATGGCTCGAGACCTTCGACCCGCAGGTCTGGGGACACTTCGGCACTGTCCTGCGACTGAACGCGCCGACCCTTGACGTCGGCCACCCCTACCTGCACGCCCTCGGCGCCCGATTCCTGATGGAGCCCCCCGGCCTGCGCGTCCTGGAGTACACCCTCGGTCGCGCCGCGGTGGAGGTGGAGGGGGAGCCGGACCGCGTCGGTCCCCTCTCGGGTGGGGAGGTCGTCCAAGAGCTCGGACTCCCGGCGGGATGCTCGCGGCTCGGACTGCTCGCCTCCTCGGGCGACACCGAGCCGGAGGGCTCGCTGGAGGCGAGCCTGGTGGACGAGGTGAGCGCCCGCGAGGTGGGCCGGTGGACCCTCGACGCCCGCACGCTCGCAGCGGAGGGCCTGGCCTGGCTCGACCTTCCGGTCCTGGACCCCGACCGGCGCCACCAGCTGCTCCTCCAACCCCGGCTCTCGAGCGGAGAGCTCTGGCTGCGGTGCGTGCGCTCCACCGGCGCCCTCAGCGGCCGCCTGCTCTCGGGTGGCGTCGAACAACCCCTCGACCTCGCCCTGCTCTTCGACCAGTCGGGCATGTGCCTGCTCTCCGACGGGCCAGATCTGAGACTGTGGGAGCACCGGCGGGCACTCCCGCGATTCTGGGCGGTCCACGGGGTGATCCCCGGCGGTCTCGACGAGGTGCTGGCGGCGTCCCCGCCCTTGCCTCTCGACCGGGTGGCCGTGGTCGACGCCGCGACCTTCGACGCGCTCGACCTCGGCGTCCCTCCCGCCGGCGCGCGGGAGAGGGTGCGGCTGCTCGGGTGGACGCCGTCGTCCTATCGGCTCGACGTCGACCTCGCCGCACCGGCCCTGCTGGCAAGCTCGATCCCTCACCGCCCCGACCTGTGGCGGGCCAGCCTCGACGGCCGCCCCGCGAGGACGGTCCTGGTGAACGGGATGTTCATCGGCCTCCCGCTGCCCGCCGGGTCCCACAGCGTCCGGCTCGACGCCCGTCTCCCTCCCCTGTGGTACGGTTGCAGCCTGGTCGGTGCGGTGGTCGCGGGGTACCTGGTTTTCGCCGGGCGACGGCGACGCGGCCCGCGCGGCGGGGAGGCGACCGGAGCATGAAGCTCGTCATCCAGATCCCTGCGTGGAACGAGGAGGAGCACCTCCCCAGGGCGCTCGCGGCGCTGCCGTCTCACGTTGACGGCTTCGACCGGGTCGAGGTGCAGGTGGTCGACGACGGCTCGGTGGACCGCACCGCCGAGGTGGCGAGGGAGCACGGCGCGGAGGTGGTCTCCCTGGCCACCCACCGCGGCCTGGCGGTCGCCTTCTCCACCGGGCTCAAGGCCGCCCTCGCCCGCGGCGCCGACGTCATCGTCAACACCGACGCCGACAGCCAGTACGAGGCGGACGACATCCCGTCGCTGGTGGCGCCGATCCTCCGCGGGGAGGCGGAGATGGTGGTCGGGGACCGCCGGGTGCAGACCCTGGGCCACTTCTCGCCGACCAAGCGCCTGCTGCAGCGGCTCGGCTCGGCGGCGGTCCGACGCCTGTCCCGCACCCCCGTGGCCGACGCGACGTCGGGATTCCGTGCCGTCTCCCGCGAGGCCGCACTGAAGCTGCACGTGTTCACCCGCTTCACCTACACCGTGGAGACCCTGCTCCAGGCCGGCGAGGCCGGCCTGCGCGTGGTCTCGGTCCCCATCCGGGTCCGCACCGACGTCCGCCGGCCGTCCCGCCTGTTCCGGTCGAACCTGGGCTACATTCTGCGCTCGCTGGAGAGCATCGCCCGCATCGTCATCCTTTACAACCCGCTACGGATCTTCCTCCGCGTCGGGGCGATCCCGGTCCTGCTCGGCCTCGCGTTGATCGTGCGCTTCCTGTGGTTCTACCTGACCGGCGACAACCCGGCGGGTCACGTCCAATCCCTCCTCCTCGCCGTGGTCCTCATCGTCGTCGGGGTGCAGGTGTGGGTGGTAGGGATCGTCGCCGACCTGATTGCCGTCAACTGTCGCCTCCTGGAGGAGT
>Ga0209164_1003595_pt1 | contig 14575 bp, 9 predicted proteins | sample MTBNYHSulfiMetaG_FD_187458 | JGI IMG/M metagenome (GOLD analysis project Ga0209164, IMG submission 187458) | Enrichment culture microbial communities from rom New York Harbor, USA that are MTBE-degrading - MTBE-NYH (New York Harbor Sulfidogenic)... | ecosystem: Environmental > Aquatic > Marine >...
CTCCTCGCCCACGCTGCAGCGGCCCTGGTCAAATCGGGGACCACCACGCTCCAGGCTGCTCTGGCGGGGACTCCCTTCGTCACTGTCTACCGGACGCATCCTGTGACATTCCTCCTGGCCAGGCGTTTGGTAAGGGTGCCCCATGTGGCCCTGGCCAATCTTGTTGCGGGGGAACGCGTGGTGCCGGAGTTGCTCCAGGGCGAGGCGACCCCGGAGCGCATCTTCCAGCTCCTCAATCCCCTTATCGACCCGACCTCCGCACCCCGGAAGGCCATGCTGGACGGACTGGCACGGGTCCGACTAGCCCTGGGAACGCCGGGAGCATCCGACCGGGTGGCGGGCCTGGCCGGGGAGATCCTCCGGGGAAGACCGGGCATACCGGACCCCGCGGAAGCGTCCGGTCCTCCTACCCCCGACGCGTAGGAGGGCTGGGATGGACGGAACGGAGCTCCGTTTCTGGGCAGCAGGCCATCTGGGTAGGATTCTCCTGGGTGCGTATTTTCCGCTCATCCGGTGTGAGCGGGAGGGCACGGAAAACTACGAGCGATTTCGGCGGCAGGGGAAACCCGTCATCTTCGTCTTCTGGCACGGCCATCTCCTTCCCCTGGTCCATTACCACAGGAACGAGGGGATCGTGGTCCTGGTCAGCGAGCACAAGGACGGAGAGTACATTGCCCGGGTGATTCGCCGACATGGGTTCGAAACGGCCCGCGGCTCCAGTACCAGGGGAGGGGTGAAGGGGCTCAAGGCGGCGCTGCGTGCTGCCCGGGCTCAGCGGGATCTGGCGTTCACGCCCGACGGTCCGAAAGGCCCCCGGCAGAAGTTCAAGAGAGGAGCGGTGGTGGCTGCGCAGATCACGGGTCTCCCCCTCATCACCGTCACAGCAGGCTCTGACCGAGCGTGGTACCTCAGGAGCTGGGATCGGTTCATGGTTCCCAAACCCCTCTCCACACTTCGGATTCGCTATGGGCCACCTCGGTGGGTGCCCAGAGATTCTTCGGACGAGATGCTGGAGGCAGTAGCCCAGGAGCTGGAGGACCAGTTGAAGGAGAACACACTCGAGTTGAACCCTGCCGAGGCGGGGATCCGTGAGGAGCTCGATGCCCAGCGCTGACCTGCCGTCACCGCGCAGGCCAGCGGTTCGCAGGAGGGCCTCCTCCGTCTGGACCCTGCCATCGGCCTCCTCCACAGCCCGGGAATGGGTGGTGAGGTGGTGGAGTGGGGAGGGCGGGGGCGCAGGGAGCCTCCTCCGCCTGCTTGCGCTCCCGCTGGAGGTTGGGTTCCGCGGCGCTTCCGGTCTTCGGAACCGGATGTATGACAGCGGTGTCCTTCCGCTTCAGAGGGCACCCGTGCCAGTCATCTCCGTGGGAAACCTATCGGTGGGAGGGAGCGGCAAGACTCCCCTTGCCGCCTGGCTGGTCCGGGGTCTGAGGGCACGGGGGGAGAATCCTGCGCTCATCGTCCATGGGTATGGGGAGGACGAGTTGGTCCTCCACCGCAGGTGGAATCCGGATTGTCTGGTCATTGCCGAGCAGGACAGGGCCTATGGAGCCTGGAAGGCGGCCAGGAAGGGTGCCTCGGTCGTGGTCCTGGACGACGGTTTCCAGCACCGGCGCCTCGCCAGGGAAATGGACGTGATCCTGATTCCATCGAATACTCCCGCCAAGATGCGTCTCCTGCCCAGGGGACCCTTCCGGGAGCCCCTGTCTGCCGTGGCCCGCGCCGACGTGGTGGCGGTGACGCAGAAGGGTAAGGGGGAGCCCACCCCTGAACTTGAGCGATGCCTCGCCCCCTTCCTCAAGGCGCCGCTCATGAAAGTCGCACTCGTCGCCGACGGCTGGACGAGCCTGTCCGGAGAGCCGGCAGAGCCTCCGGAGGCGGGGTTCCTGGCAATCTGCGGCATCGGTGACCCGGACGGCTTCGCTCGAACGCTCAGGGAGGCCACGGGGAGAGAGGGTGAGCTATTGGCTCTTCCGGACCACCACGACTACTCCTGGGGAGACGTGCTGGAAATCGAGAGCCGCCTGCGGGGCCGGACCCTGGTCACGACGGAGAAGGATGCCGTGAAGCTGGAGGCATTCGCGGACGACCTCCCTGAGACCCTGGTCCTGCACCTCCGGGTGGAAGTGCTGGAGGGTGAAGAGGCCTTCTGGAGCCACGTCGATCGCATCCTGCGGCCTCCGGAAGCGGAGGAATGAAGGTCAACCTCCTCTGTGTCGGGGACGCCCGGGGCGTGCTGGGCCCCGCGGTGTCGGAGTACGAACAACGGGCTCGAAGGTACTGGCGCCTCCAGGTCTGGGAAGTGGAGGCCGGCACAGGCCGGGGTGGCAAGACCGATGCGGCCGGCGTGCGGAAAGCGGAGGAGGCTCGCCTGCTGGCCCGGTTGCCTCCAAGAGGGGAAGTTGTATGCCTGTCCAGGGAGGGACGGGCCCTGGGTTCGAGGGACCTGGCTCGATACCTGGAGGAGCGGGCTCTCCGCTCGGTGGAGGACGTGACCTTCGTCATTGGCGGCGCGTACGGCCTGAGCGGGAAGGTCCTGGAGCGCTCGGCCCTGGTCCTCTCCCTCTCGGCCATGACCCTCCCCCACGAGCTTGCCAGAGTGCTCCTGTTGGAGCAGCTGTACCGGGCAGGAACCCTGGCAAGAAACGAACCCTATCACAAGGGGCCCTGATTCCGGTCCCCGCACCCACAAAGGAAACGACCCCTGAAACCCGAAATCCTGGTCCGCAAGCCGGGGGGCCCGCCCCTTGTCAGGGATTACGTTGAAGGCGAGTCCAGCCCGGCCCCGTTCTACAGGGGTAGTCACCGTGACCCCACGGCCTTCGAGGAGAAGGCGGCGGAGGTGGACAGGCGCTTCCCCGGAGGCGCCCGGGAGCTGGCTTCCTCGTTCATCCTCCCCCCGTCGGGCCCCGCTGGAGGCCGCCTCCGGCGTCTCGTGGACGCGGGCGGGTACTTCGTGACCACGGGCCAGCAGCCGGGCCTCTTCACCGGCCCCCTCTACAGTCTCTACAAGGCACTCACGGCAGTCCGTCTGGCCCGGGCGCTGGAGCAACTTCTGGCACGTCCCGTCCTGGCGCTCTTCTGGATCGCTTCGGAGGACCACGACTGGGCCGAGGCTGACCACACGCACGTGCTGGACACACAGAACGACCTCCGGACCGTACGTGTTCCCCCCCCTGACGGAGCCCACCAACGTCCCCTCCACCGGATCCGGGCGGGCAGGGAGATCGGGGAGACCGTGGAGACGTTCCTGCGGTTCCTGCCCGAGAGCGACTTCAGCGCCCCCTACCGCGAGCTCCTCCGAGAAGGGTATTCGCCCGGCCGGACCCTTCCCGAGGGCTTTCACACCGTGCTGGCGGGCGTGTTGAGGGAGCTCCCCATCTTGTTCGTGGACGCAGCCGATCCCGGGTTGAAGGCGGCGTCGCTTCCCATCCTCCTGCGCGAGCTGGAGGAGGCCCAGGATCACGAGACGCTCCTTTCCGAGACGTCATCACGACTCGAGAGGCTCGGGTACCACACCCAGGTACCGATCCTCCCGGGGGGCGTCAACCTCTTTCTGGAGGGAGACGAGGGAAGGGACCGGCTGTACCGAGATGGGGCCGGATTCCGGCTACATCGGTCGGGAGTGCGTCTTTCTCTCGGGGACCTGAGATCCCGGGCCGCGGATGATCCAACCGTCTTGTGTCCGAACGTGCTTCTGCGTCCGGTTGTCGAGAGCAGTCTCTTCCCTACGGTGGCGTACGTCGGGGGACCGGGGGAGGTCAGCTACTTCGCCCAGCTCAGGGACTTGTTCGAAGCTCATGGCATGCGGATGCCCGTCGTCCAGCCACGGAGCTCCGCAACACTCGTGGAAGCGAAGGTCCGGAAGGTCCTGGACAAGTTCAGTCTCACCCCGGACTCCCTCGACCGCCCGCATCAGGAGCTGGCCGCCGAGATCGCCCGGGCGGAGATTCCGGAGGAGGTTCGGGCGGCGCTGGCGGAGATGCGCGCAGCCATAGGCAAGGGTTCGGGATCCCTGGTGAGGGCCGTCCAGCAGATCGATTCGACGCTCAAGGGCCCCGTCACCCACGCACGGAACTCCGCCTTTGCCGCCCTGGACGAAGCGGAACGGAAGATCCTCCAATCCGTGAAGCGGGAGCAGGAGATCGCTCTGGAGCAGGTCGAGAAGGCCCAACGCCATCTCTATCCGTTCGGGAAGCCCCAGGAACGCATCCTCAACATGTTCTACTATCTTACTCGATATGGGCCAGACCTCATTCCGGGTCTTCTGGACGAGTTCAAGGTGGCTCTTGGAGACGATTCTGCATAAGTTGGCGGCATGATGTGGTCGATCATCTTCCTCCTGGTGCTGTTGATCCCGATCCTGGCAATCGTGCTCGATTCCCAGGTGGGACGGGCTTTGGCCTCCCGCCTGGAACGCCGGAGCCTGGAGCGCGCAGACGACCTCCTTCTGGAAAGGTTGGGGTACCTCGAGGGGGAGGTGGAGCGCCTTTCCCAGGAAGTCGGACGGCTGGACGAGGAGGGCAGGTTCCTGCAGCAGCTCCTCGAGAAGCGCCCTGGAGGGGCGGGAGCGTTGCCCCCTGGTGACGAAGAGCGCTGAATCCGGGCCGGGAGACGGCCGGAAGGCCCGCGCCGCCATCTGGGTGGGCGCGGGCATTTTCTTGAGCCGGATCGCAGGGTTCCTTCGGGACGCCGCGCTGAACTTCTATCTCGGCAACTCCCGGGAAGCGGATGTCTGGAGGGCCGCCCTCCGCACGCCCAATGTGATCCAGAATCTCCTCGGGGAGGGGACGCTCAGCGCCTCATTCATTCCCATCTACGCGGAGTTCCTCGAGGAGGGAAGGGAAGAGGAAGCCGGCCGCTTCGCCGGAGCCGTGCTCGGAATCCTGCTGGTGGTGGCCTTCTCGGCCGCTCTGGTGGGGATGGCCCTGGCCCCGTTCCTGGTCGGCGTCCTGTTCCATCGATGGGATCCGGAGAAGCAGGCGCTCACCGCGCACCTGGTCCGGATCCTCTTCCCCATGACGGCTATCCTGGTCATCTCCTCCTGGGCCCTGGGCATCCTGAACAGCCACCGTCGCTTCTTCGTCTCTTACGTGGCGCCCGTGGCCTGGAACGCAGCCATCATCGCCACCCTGGTGGGCTTCGGATCCTTCATGGGCTGGGGAGCTGCCGGCCGACATCCCGATCTGGTCACGGTCATGGCCTGGGGCGCCCTGGCGGGGGGGGCGCTGCAGGTAGCCGTCCAGTTGCCCTGGGTCCTCCCGGTCCTCCGTCACTTCCGGATCTCGCTGGGGCGAAGGGTGACGGGCGTCCGGGAAGCCGCTCTCAATTTCCTTCCGGTGGTGGCGGCCCGGGGTGTGGTGAACCTCAGCGGACTCCTGGACGCGGTGCTGGCCGGCCTCCTGGCTGAGGCGGCCCTGGCCATCCTCTCCAATGCCCAGACCCTCTACCTCCTGCCCGTGTCTCTGTTCGGGATGTCCATTGCCGCGTCCGAGCTGCCGGAGCTCTCCCGCAACCGCCTGGCTGCAAGGGAGGTCCTGGCGCCCCGGGTCACGGAAGCGCTGCAGCGCATGGCCTTCCTTCTCGTGCCCTCGGCGCTGGCCTACATCTTCCTGGGAGACGTCATCACTGCTGCGCTGTTCCAGCGGGGGGCCTTCGGGCCCACGGATACGGCTGCGGTACATGTCGTGCTGGCGACCTACGCCTTGGGGCTTCCGGCGTCCGCCTCCTCCCGGGCTCTCTCCTCCGCGTTCTACGCCGTACGGGACACCCGGACCCCCGCGCTCGTGGCAACCGGGCGGGTTCTCGCGTCCCTCGCCATCGGCGCGAGCCTCATGTTCCCCATGGACCGGCTGGCCGTGGGTGGTCTCCGGTTGGGGGCGGTGGGTCTTGCCTTCGGCTCAGCGGTGGGTGCCTGGCTCGAATACGCTCTCCTGCGACGGCGATTGGCCCGCCACCTGGGACCCCACGGTCCGAAGGGCGGCTCCTTGGCCCGGGTCCTGTTGGCCGGGCTCGCCGCCGTGGCCGCCGGGCTGGCTGCAAGGGAGATCCTGGGGTTCTCGTCGGCACCTGGGTACCTTCCCGACCTCCTCAGGGAGGCTCCCCTGTGGCTCGATCCCTTGGCTGCCCTGGGAACCGTAGGAGCCTTCGGGGTAACGTATCTCATGGTGGCTTCCCTTCTGGGGGTCGGGATGCCACTCCGCCGGAGATCATCCCGGGCACGTTGAGCCCTGTGGTTCCATGCCAGCATCCGATCCCATCTCGCCCAACCTCCTTGGCGCCCTTCCAACGGCCCCGGGCGTCTACCTCTTCAGGGACCCGAGAGGAGAGATCCTCTACGTCGGCAAGGCCAAATCCCTCCGGCCCCGGGTCAGGAGCTACTTCCGGGGAGACGCCTCCCACTCGGTGAAGACCCGAGAGCTGGTCCGCAGGGTCGCCTCCCTGGACACCATCGTCGTGGGATCCGAAGCCGAGGCCCTCATCCTGGAAGCCAACCTCATCAAGGAGCACCACCCTCGGTTCAACATCCAGCTCCGGGACGACAAGCGATACCCGTACCTCAAGGTCACCACCCAGGAGCCGTTTCCCCGGGTCATGGTCACCCGGGAGGTGCGTAACGACGGAGCACGCTACTTCGGCCCCTTCACCTCCGTGGGGCCCCTGAGGCAGGCCCTGGAGGTGGTGACGCGCCTCTACACGGTCCGGTCATGCCGCTACGATCTCCCACGCGAGGCCCCGGATCGCCCATGTCTCGATTACCATATCGGTCGGTGCCTCGCCCCGTGCGTCGGCCTTCAGACCCGGGAGTCCTACGGCGCTATGGTCCGCGAGATCCTCCGGATCCTGGAGGGCGACACAGCGTCCCTGAGGGAGGAGGTGAGCGCGCGGATGGTGGAGGCGGCCCGGGAGCTCCGCTTCGAGGAGGCCGCCCGCTTGAGGGACGTGACCCGGGGCCTGGACGCCATGGCCCGGGAGCAAATCGTCCATAGGGTGCAAGGGGATGACCAGGACGTTCTTGGCCTGGCCCGGGATGGGGACATGGCGACGGCCGTCGTACTCAGGATCCGGCGAGGGCTGCTCCTGGGGCTTGACGCACAGCGGTTCTCCGATGTAGCCGACGAGGAGGACGGCCCGCTCATCTCGGTCTTTGCCGTCCGCCACTACCTGGGAAGGGGGGAGGAGGGGATCCTCGACCTTCCCCGGGAGATTCTCACCCCCCAGGAGTTCCCCGACCAGAGCCTCCTGGAGGGGCTCCTGTCGGAACGCGCCGGACGAAAGGTGCGAATCAGGGTTCCGCAGCGCGGGAACAAACGGCGCATCCTGGACCTGGCTGGCTCCAATGCCCGGAGCGCCATGGAGGACCGGGTCACCGCCGAGTCCCTGGCCACGAACCGGGCGGACGAGACTCTCTACGAGCTCCAGGACCGCCTCGACCTGAACGTGGTTCCCAGGGTCATGGTCTGCTTCGACATCTCCCATCTCCAGGGAACGGAAACGGTAGCTAGCGCCGTTGTCTTCGAGAACGGGGCTCCCAGGAAATCCGCCTACCGGCACATGAAGATCCGGGGCGACTGGGGTAACGACGATGTCCGATCCATGGAGGAGGCGGTTGGCCGCTTCCTCCGGCGCAGGCTCCAGGAGGAGGTTCCACTTCCGGATCTGGTGGTCGTGGATGGGGGAAAGAGCCAACTCCATGCCGCCGAGGAAGCCTTGCGCTCCCTGGCCCTTGAGCAGGTGGCGGTGGTGGCATTGGCCAAGCGGGAAGAGGAGCTCTACCGGTCCGGAGAGCCGGAGCCCCTACTGCTTCCTCGGAGGAACCAGGCTCTTCGTCTCCTTCAAAGGATCCGGGACGAGGCCCATCGATTCGCGAACTCGTACAACCGGAAGCTCCGCTCGAAGAGCACCCTTCGAAGCCGTCTCGACGAGATTCCCGGGGTGGGACCTGCCAGACGTGAGGCCCTCATCACCCATTTCGGATCCGTTCGAGCTCTTCGGGAGGCGGGTGTCGAGGAAATCGCCCGGCTTCCGGGATTCGGAAGGAAATTGGCCATGAGGATCTCCGTGGATCTCGCCGGATCTGGAGTTTGACGTGTCCGCGGGTGACCTCTAGATTTTGGGGTTGTTTGGACCCAGGGGCTCCGGGCAGACGGACCGGGCCCCTTTTGACCAACGAAGAGGAGGAAATCGGGATGAATGTCCGACTCGGACTCGTCCTCGCCACTGCTGCTATGATCTCCGGGACCGGCTGTGCTACCGGAGCCAGTGGAGGCGGCGAACCTGGAATGTCCCCCGCTGCGACCACTACGCTTTCGGGACAGGTCCTTCCTGAGGGAATACGGCCCCGCGACAACACGCACACCCGCTCCGCCGATCTCTATCTGACCCAAGCGCAGACCGCGGCCACGGACGAGGAGGGCGAGCAGCGCTTCCGCCAGGCCATGGAGGCTGCGCGTGCCGGGATTGCGGCCGATGCCGAGAACCCGAAGTCCTACTTCCAGGCCGCACAGGCCGCCGTGGGACTGAAGGAATTCGCCGTTGCCGACTCCATGTTCGCCAGGGCCGAGGAGCTCCACCCCAGGTACGTCCTGGAAACGGAGCCATGGAGGGAACAGGGTTGGGTCAATGCCTACAACGCGGCCATTGAACCCTTGAACGCGGGCGACCTGGAGAAGGCCGCGGAGCTCTTTGACGTCGGGAACCGGCTCTACTCCTCCCGGCCCGAGGGCTTCCTGCAGCTGGGCTCCATCTACTCCCGACTGGAAAGGATGTCTGAATCCGTCGCCGCCTACCGCAGCGCCATGGAGCTTCTGGAGGAGTCGAAGGAGCTACAGATGGCTGATCCAGAGCTGGCCGAGGTATGGCAACAGCACTGGGACATCGCCACCCTGGGCCTCGGACAGGCCCTCACGTTCTCCGAGCAGTACCAGGAAGCCGCAGAGCTCTACGGAAGCATGCTCGCGGAAGATCCGGAGAATACCGCGCTCCTGGGAGCGCTTGCGGGAGTCCTCACTGAGATGGGTCAGGCTGACTCCGTGCAGGTCCTTTATCGTGACCTCCTGGCCCGGCCGAACCTGACGGAGCGAGACCTGTTCAACGCCGGTGTCGGCCTCTACCAGATCGAGCAGTATGATCGTGCGGCCGAGGCCTTCCGCGCCGCGGCGGAGATGAATCCGCTCAACCGGGACGCCCGGATGAACCTGGCGCAGACGCTCCACATCTCAGAGAAGTTCGAGGACCTGATCCCGGCGGCTCGTGACCTTCTGGAGCTGGATCCCCTGAATGGGCTGGGCTGGATCTTCCTGACCCGCGCTTACTCAGAGCTGGAGCGGGTCGAAGAGGCCAACGAGGTCTTCCTGGAATACCAGGCCATCGGGTACGAGATCGAGAATCTCCGCCTGGACAGTGAGCCCGATGGTGGAGCCCGGATCTTCGGAGAATTGAAGAACACGGCGGGAACGCCCGGTACGACCATCACCCTCCGCTTTCAGTTCGGCGGGGAAGCGGGTCGGGAAATCGGCTCCATGGACCTGCCGGTAACGCTGCCGGAGGTCGACGGTCTCCAGGTGTTCCAGGGGACCTTCAACTCTACTGAATACGTAACGGGTTACCGTTACGAGGTTCTTCGCTGACGAGGGAGGGCACGCCCTCTTCTTCCGGTAAGGGGACCGTTGCCGAGGGCCGGGTAGCCTTGAGGGGCTGCCCGGCCCTGAGTACATTATCTGAACGATGCGGGCGTAGCTCAGTTGGTAGAGCATCAGCTTCCCAAGCTGAGGGTCGCCGGTTCGAACCCGGTCGCCCGCTCTGATCGAACGACCCCAGGTGGCGTAGCTACCTGGGGTCGGCCCGTTATGGGTCTGTGGCGGGCTCGCTGCGGACGCCGCCGTTTCTTGGCGCGAGATGCGTCCCAACCCATTTCGGCTCTTCTACGGTTGGCAGTCTCCCCAGGTACCGAACTCGTTGCGAAGACCCCTCCCGCGGGACTATCGTCTGCTAGCGCTTGCGCATCCGTATGACCCTCGATACGTAATTCGCGACGTTCTGCTACGTCGTTCCTCCTAGATCCTGCCCAACCCGGAGCGGACACCTTGGTCGCAGTCGGGTGATCGCCGCGCTCAGGGACGTATTGGAGGGAGAAGAGCCATGTCCATCGGAATCGATGTGGGCACCCGGTTCCTCAAGATCGCCGTGGTGGACCCGGACGGCCGGGCCTCGTTCCCCACCTATCTCCCCCACGAAGGCCGGCCTCTGGAGGCCCTCGGGAGCGCCGTCCGCAGCCTCGGCCTGAACGGGGACAGACAGGTCGGCCTCACGGGCTCGGCTGCGGAGGCGGTGAGCCTGACCACGGGCCTCCCGATCACGGACCTGTGCAAAGCCACCATCCGGGGGGTCAGACAGATCCTCCCGGAGGTCAGGAACATCATCGACATCGGGGCGTCCTCGGTCACCCTCATCCAGCTCGACGAGGAGGGGCGCCTGAAGGACGTGGCATCCAATACCCTCTGTGCCGCTGGAACGGGGTCCTTCCTGGATGCTCAGGCCGTTCGCCTGGGGCTTGGACACGAGGACCGTCACGGTTTTCCTCCCGTGCTGGATCCGCCGTCCATTGCCACCCGCTGCGCCGTCTTCGCCAAGTCCGACCTGATCCACCGCCAGCAGGAGGGGTACGGCAAGGAAGCTCTGTGGTGCGGCCTTTGCCGGGGGCTTTCCGCCACTGTCCTGCAGACGCTCCTGCGGGGCAAGACGCTCCAGGGCCCCACGGTGGTCACGGGCGGGGTGGCCAAGAATACGGAAGTCCTGCGGTGGCTCCGGGAGCTGGCCGGCACCGAGATTCTCACCTTCGAGGCGGCGGAGTTCTCCGCGGCTCTCGGTGCCGCTCATCTCGCGTCCGGGAACGGCGGCAGCCCCCGCTCCCTCCTCTCCATCCAGACCTCCGGCCCTGGTCCGGTCTCCCGAACAGGCCATCTGGCACGCCCGCCGCTGCTTCTCGAGAGATCCCTGTACCCCGACTTCGCCGTGGCCGAATGCTGGACGGACGGCATGGACAACGAGATCCGGGTTACGCGGGATTCCCGTGATGGGCGCTACGAAGCCTACCTGGGGATCGACGTGGGATCCACCTCCACCAAGGCCGTCCTCATCGACGAGGAAGGCGGGGTCCTGGTGGACGTGTACCGGAAGACGGCGGGGGACCCTGTGGGAGCCACCAAGGCACTCTTCTCGGCGCTTCAATCCGTGGCGGAGAGCCGTTCCTGGCAGCTTCGGATCCGGGGGTGCGGCACCACCGGATCCGGCCGGAAGATGATCGGCGCGGTGGTGGGGGCCGACGAGGTGGTGAACGAGATCACGGCCCATCTGGCCGGCGCCCTGGCCACGGACCCCGATGTGGACACGGTGTTCGAGATCGGGGGCCAGGACTCGAAGTTCATCCGGGCCCGCAACGGGTTCATGCAGGACTCGAACATGAACTACGTATGCGCCGCCGGCACGGGATCGTTCGTGGAGGAGCAATCCCTGAAGCTCGGCTTCCCGGTGCAGGACCTGGGTCCCATGGTCCTGGGCGTGGCGCCACCCCACACGTCCGACCGCTGCACCGTGTTCATGGAGCAGGATGTGGAACGGCTGATCCGCCAGGGGCATACGCCCCGGGAGGCCCTGGCGGCGGTCATGTACTCGGTGGTGGAGAATTACCTGGCAAAGGTGGTGGGGACGCGGCCCTACTCCAGGCGGAAGATCTTCTTCTGCGGGGCGACGGCCCGGAACCAGGGGCTGGTGGCGGCCTTCGAGCAGCTCCTGGGCACGGAGATCGTCGTGTCTCCCTACTGCCACGTCCTGGGAGCGTATGGGGTGGCACTCCTCACCCGTGATCGCTCGAGGGACCACGCTGACGGCACGACCTTCAGGGGGCTCGACCTGACGCGGCGCGCGGTCAACCTCACCCAGGAGGAATGTCATCTCTGCCAGAACTCGTGCAGGATCACGTACGCCAGGATCGAGGGAGAGGACCATTCGCCCAGCTGGGGGTACCTGTGCGGCCGGGACCCGGATGCCACCGAGAAGAGAAAGTGCTTGGAGTTCGAGCCTTTTCGACTGCGATCGAAGCTGGCCGCCGCCGCCTTTGCGGACCACAGGGATCCGGGGCCACGAACAGGGCCCAACGTGGGCGTGCCTCAGACCCTCTCGACCTTCAGCCACGGCCCGCTTTGGCAGACCTTCCTGGCCAACCTGGGGTGCAAGGTCCGGCTCTCCCGCCCTACGGACGAGAGGACCCGGAGAATCGCCGGGGCGCTGGTGGGATCCGAGTACTGCTTCCCAGCCAAGCTGGCCCACGGGCATATGGGGCAGCTCCTGGAGGAGAAGGACGTCGAGTTCGTCTTCATGCCTCACACGGTGAGCGAGCCTGTCCCGGAGGAGCACACCAATGCATTCTTCTGCCCCGTGGTATGTGCCCTTCCCGCCATGGCCCGCTCCGCCCTGCGGGTCGCCGGGAAGGAAGGGGACGAGAGGATCCTGAGCCCACGGGTGGACTTGCGCTGGGAGGCCGGCCGCCAGGTGCGGGAGCTCGCCAGAGTGCTGGCCGGGCCCCTGGAAGCTTCTCCCCGAAGGATCGGGAGGGCTTGGAAGACCGCCCTGGAAGCTCAGCGTCAGTTCGAGGAATCGTGCAGGGCGGAAGGAGATCGCCTCGCCCTCTCGCTGGCTCACGAGAACGACCCCAGCATCCTGTTCCTGGGCCGTGCCTACAACCTCTTCGATGGGAATGCCAACCTCGAGCTTCCCCTCAAGGTGGCAGAGAAGGGATTCAAGGTGATCCCTGCCGACCTCGCTCCCATCCACGAGGCGGAGTTGGGTCCGGAGCTCCGGAACATCTACTGGGTGTACGGGCAACGGCTGCTCAAGGCTCTGCTCTGGGCGAGGGACCAGCCCAACGTCTTCCCCATCTGGCTCACCAACTTCAAGTGCGGGCCGGACTCCTTCCTGCTCACCTACGCGGAGAGGCTGTTGGGGGGAAAGCCGTTCCTCATCCTGGAGCTGGATGAGCACGGGGGGGACGCAGGGTACCTCACACGGGTCGAGGCGTTCCTGGACGTGATCCGGAGCCGGCAAAGAACTCCGGCCTCCCGTGCGGTCCGGCCCCTGCCGGACCGCACCGATCCGGTCGAGGCGTTCGCGAATCGTACCATCTGGATTCCCCAGCTTCACTCCATCGCCGCACCTCTGGTGGCGGCGGCTCTGCGGGGCGAGGGTTTCGATGCCCGCTCCCTTCCTCCCGAAGACCAGGAGAGCCTTTCCATCGGCCGGCAGGTGACACGGGGAGGGGAGTGCATGCCCATGACCGTCACCATCGGCCGGCTGCTCCAGACCCTTCGGGAGAAGGGCGGCGACGGGAGCACGGACGCGTTCTTCATGCCCTCGGGTTGTGGCCCTTGCCGTTTCGGGCAGTACAACCTCCTGGAGAGGGTCATCCTGGAGGACCAGGGATTCGGAAAGCTGGCCATCATGGCTCCCAACAACGACAACGCCTACCAGGGCCTGGAGGAAGGCCTGCGGCGGAAGATCTGGACGGGAGCTCTCCTGGGGGACCTCATCTTCAAGGTGGGGTGCCGATACCGGCCCTACGCCGACGACCCCGCCGCCATCGACGACCTGGTGAGCGATGCCGCGAGGCTCATGGAGGAAGCGTTCGAGAACCGGGACGCCCTCAAGCCAGCCCTCAGGAGGGCCCTGAGTCCTTTCCGGGCCCTTCCGAAGCCCCCCTCCGGAAAGCCGCTGGTGGGAGTGGTGGGTGAGATCTTCGTACGCTGCAACGAGTTCACCAACCAGAACGTGGTGGCGGCCATCGAGATGCATGGTGGGGAGGCCTGGCTGGCCCCCTTCCACGAGTGGGTCCTGTATGCCTGCTGGGAGCACGAACGCCGCGCCAGGGAGGGGTGGGACATCGCCGGACGGGCCAAGAGCTACATCAAGAACCGGTACCTCTTCGAAACAGAGCATGCCTGGTACGAGGAGGCGGGGGACCTGCTGGCCGACCGCAAGGAGCCGTCCATCCAGGAGTCGGCCGAAGCGGCCTTCCCCTACGCCGCGTTCAATTTCGGGGGAGAGGTCCTCATGACCATTGGGCGGACGGTGGAGTTCTTCAAGCAGGGAGCGGACCTGGTGGTGAACTGCTCCCCCTTCGGTTGCATGCCCGGCCAGGTGATCTCGGGCATCCTCAACGAGGTCCAGAAGGATGCGGGAAGGCCGGTGGTGAACCTCTTCTACGATGGAACGGGGGACCTGAACCGCATGATCGGCGTGTTCCTGAGGAACCTGCCAGGCAAGAGAACCGAAGGGGCCTAGCCGTCCGACTCGGCACGCACCGGCCTGCGGGTCCTCTCCGTCAAGCGGCTGGCCACGAAGCCGGCGGTCCCATCCGGGAGGAGCACCCGGAACCAGGTACCCACGCCGCCATATACCCGGACAGCCGTACCCCGGGGAAGCTCCGCCAGGACCGGGCTTCGTAGAAAGGGACCTTCCCGGATGTGAATCCCGTCCCCCGTCGCCTGGACCCACTCGCCCAGCTCAGCCAACTCAACCTGCA
>Ga0209164_1003596_pt1 | contig 14575 bp, 12 predicted proteins | sample MTBNYHSulfiMetaG_FD_187458 | JGI IMG/M metagenome (GOLD analysis project Ga0209164, IMG submission 187458) | Enrichment culture microbial communities from rom New York Harbor, USA that are MTBE-degrading - MTBE-NYH (New York Harbor Sulfidogenic)... | ecosystem: Environmental > Aquatic > Marine >...
AATATCATTATCCTTTAATATATCTGTATCCTGTAACCGCCTGATATTATCCGGCGGAACAATAAATACTGGTTTGCTCTGCATGATCGTACTCTTGAAGGCAAGATTAGAACCTCTACCGATCGGATCGGATGGGAATAGGATCAGCATTGAACATCTGTTAGTCATCCATAATGTGCGTCTTGCAAGAGCAGCGCGGGGAGGAAGTCCAGAAGGAACAACATACAGAGGATAGAGACCTCTTAACTTTTGAGCCCTCTCTTTAAAAGCACATGCAACTGTAGAGCTCTCTGCATAATCACTACCAGCAAGAGCCCTGCGGAATGATGCGTCTACTCCATTGGCGCATCCTGTCATAAAGGTAAGTCCTAGTGATCCAAGTGAACCTATTAGATCGGTGCAGACCTGATCTGCAATATTGATATGTCTTGATCCTGCAAAAAGCACACTGCCTGACTCGATCTTAAAATTGATAAATCTCTTATCATCCTTACAGGGGACTGAGAAAGTAACCATAGTAAACCTCCTTTTAAAAAAATCTGGGGGCGTCTTTTGCTATATTTTTTTGAAAGTCAAGATTGTTTATAATTTTTTTACGGTTTTTTTGTTTTTTTATTTTTTCCTTATTTCTTTTATAAATAATTTATGGTTAGACTTTATCGCGAGGGTGATATAGGGAGTGCATTTTTTTTAAATCCGAAATATCCAAATGGCAATATTTTGCAGTGGTTTTTAATGATTCATGTCCTAATAATTGCTGTACAAATCTTATATCGATTTTGTTCTGGATCATATGTGTCGCTATCGAATGCCTGAACGTATACGCTGTAACTCTTTTTTTAATTCCTAAACCTTTTGTGATTTGTGCAATTACACATTTATTCAATGTTGATCTGTCAAATGGTCTTCCTCTGGATGATAGGAATAAGTAGCCTTCATCTTTGATCTTTCCTTTGAGCATGAATTTTCTTGCTTTTAATAGATATTGTTCTATATAAAAAGTTGCCTGTTGTGTAAGTGGGAGGAGTCTCATTTTGTCTCCTTTTCCATGAGCTATTAATACAGTCTGTTCTTTTAAATCAACATCATGTATTTTGATGTTACATATTTCTGATGTCCTTACTCCGCAAGAATAAAAGAGTTCTGCAACTGCTTTGTTTCTTAATCCTATTGGTGTTTTTGTATCGATGGAAGTTAATATTTTGAATGTTTCTTTTTCTGTTAATACACTTCGAGGGATCTCTTTTCCTTCTTTGGGAAGTTCTAAACTTGAAGTTGGGTCTGTTACTACAAAATCATTTTTAAGAAGAAAAAAGAAAAATTTCTTTAATGCTGTAAGTTTTAATTTTTGTGTTTTTGAAGATAAGCTCTTTCCTTTATTGTCTTTGTAGGAAGAAAGATAATTGCTGAAGTCATTAATAATGTCTTTTGTGACCTGTCCTATTGATCTTACTCTTGGATAGTTATGTGTTAAAAACTCCAAAAACTTTTTTGATTCAAAAGTATAACTTGAAACCGTACGTTCTGAAAAGTTTTTGGTTTCAAGATATTCTGTAAAACTGTTTAGGTGATCTGTAAATCTCATGATTTGCTCCTGAAAAAAATATATTTATAGCCTTCATACAGAAGGTAATTTATTGAGAAAAAATATTAATATGAAAATGATGAAAAATTATTTGATCTTATTTCTAGGGTGTTTTGTGGACAATTCTTTTTTTAAGTTTAGAGTGCTCACTCTTAAATAAGTTTGTGTTGTTTTAATCTGATTATGTCCCAAAAGTTTCTGAATATGAAGGACACTCATACCATTTAGTAGACAATGAGTTGCTGATGAAGAACGCAATGAATATGCAACTATTCGATCAAGTTTATTTCTTTTTAAAGTTCTTTTAATTGCACTATGAAATCCCTGGTAACTCAATTTATTTCCTGCAGGGCAAAATGTTAAGAAAACATAATTGTTGGATTTCTCGCTGACAAAATTACATCTTACTTCATTCATGTATTTATGGATCCAGAATAGTGCGGTTTCTCCAACAGGTACAACCCTGTCTTTTTTGTTTTTTGACTGATAGATGAATACAATTTTTTTAATAAAATCAATATCTGTTGTTTTTAAATTATATATTTCTCTTGGACGAAGGGAAGAAGAATATGCAAGCTCTAACATCGCTTTTGTTCTTAGATCATAAGAATCTGTTGTGTCGATCTTATCCAGAAGATTTTTTATGTATTCTTCATCATAAACTTTAAAATGTCGTTTGATCTCTTTTGGAAGAGGATAAGCTTTTATGGGAGATAAAAATATAATCCGGTTTTCTTCAAGAAAATCAAAATATCTAATTAAAGAGTAAACGCTTCTTGTATAAATCCAATTGGTTTCATTCTTTTCTAAATGCTTGAAATATTCCAAGCAATCAATCGGCTTAATTTTACTGTCAGCAAAAAGCATTTTTTTGTAAAAATAATTTTTGGCTCTTTTTAAGATGTAATAGTAACTTTCTATAGTACTTTTAGAGAGTCGTACATCTTTTAAATGTTTTAAAAAAATATCAATATATTGCATTTTATTCCTCCTAATGTTTTTTTATGTGCAATTAATAAAAGGTTGCTTGTTCATATTTATGGTTCAGGTGTACAGGCAAGGTTAATTCTTTATATATAAATAAGTTAGAGAGAATAAGGCTAAAAATATGGGTATGTTTACAATGTACAGGTATATTTTAATTTTTTAAAGAAACAGCGATCTTTTTTTCTAATTCTTCAGGTGATAAAATTGTATTTTGAAAATCTATATCACTGTAACTTGATGTTAATTTATACTGGTTTGCAAGACCGTTTTTTGATTTGATAAGTTGAAGGTATTCATAGTCAGTAAGAATTCTAAAATTGTTACGAATCTGAGCAAAGCTCCATGAAGAAAACTCCCTGATTTCTTTACGGGTAAAAATTATTTTGTCCAGTGGTGTATCATCGTTATCGGATTTATCCTTAATATATCTTTTAATGACATCTAATAATTCTCTTGCAGGACGGGGAAGATCATCGAGGGTGTTATCAAGTACACCATCTGATAAAAGTTCGTATGCAATTTTGTAATCGAAAGGAGTGCATTCTATATACTCAATAACATCATTATTCTCAAACTTGAACTTCTTGATCTTGCGCTGGTATTGATGAAGAAAACATATTACATTTATTATCCGTAAAAACTTTTCATTATCACGTCTTGTTTGAAGTTTTGAACTCGGGAAAGTCAAAAGATCTGCATAAGGATTGAAGATGTAAATATTGCGAAGTAACCTTTGAGCGTAAATATGTTTCTCAACAATTTTATTCAGTTTTCTTCTTTTGATATGTCCGTCAAGTGTATACCTGTTACGCTGTTTACTGTGAATCAATCTTGTCTGTTCCTCTGTCTCGTCAATACCGATTACAAAACATCGATTCAGGTTTTCCGGATTGATCTCACCATTAGTTGTGGTCTCGGCTAGCGCAATCGGTCCATTAACCCTGATACTCACGGTTTTAATCTGACCTGTAATCTGATCTTTCATTGGAATAGCTTTTGTAATTGTCTTTTTGGAAATCAACTCACGAAGGGGATAATCACTGTTACGGCTTCCTTCTTTCTCACCGATAACAACAAACTTATTCTTTAAATTATCCTCACCATAATAATAAAGACTTTGTGGAGAAAGATCACTGACGCTTTCTAAATCCTCGGGCGGACATAAAGTCTCGATTATATCTACAAGCTGACTTTTACCTGCACCACTGCGAGAAATCAAAATCGTATGCAATGGATTTTCTAAAAGACGGGAAGTCATTACAAGATACATCAAAATCTTATTCTTTTTTTCTCTGACATAGCCAAGAGTTGTAACATCATTATCGATCTCATTTATTAAATCGGGATTTTTTAAAAAACGAAGTCCTATATCTTTTTGATAATCGGTAAGCTCTATTTTTTGTTTTTTCTTCTGTTCTTCTTTTTTCTCCTTGTGCTTCTCGATGATTTCTATAATCTGATTAAGGTCATTCTCAAGTTGTATCTGGTCACGGATACCGAACTTTTCCATGAGGTTATAGATATAATTTTGCCTGTCACGGTTTTTGTATAAGTCGATCTGGTCAACAAACACTTCTTCATCTGTGAATGCTTTTATATTTGATTTAAGATTCATTGTGTATTCAGAAAAATTACCTATGACCCTGTAACTAAGATGTGGAAACTTGAATAAAAAACCATTTTCGATCTCTGTGATTTTATCTTTTGAATCAGCAAGATTACCGGTTTCATTAAATATATTTTCTAAATATTCAGCCGAATTAATATCTTTAAGCATATCAAAATCGATCATGATTCTCTTTACAGAAATACCGCTTTTGGTTAGCTCATAAAAAAGACGAGCTTTGCCCTTATGGATTAAAATTGCCCTGTGTATAGTATTCTTGGAAAAAAAGCTTACATATTTATTGTCATCCCCGATCAAAAAAGTTGTATTTGGATAATTATTCTGAATGAGAAGCAAGGATTGAATCGGATCATCAGTCAGGATGATTTCTTTAACAGTAGAAAGATAAGGCTCGTTGAATATTCCATTATTATTAAGGAAGAAAAGCTTATTTTTAGCCTGAGGATAGATGTTGTAGAAAGCAATATTGATGATCGCTCTATTCCTGTCATAGATAGGGATTGTGATATAGTTGGTGTATTCCTCTTTATTATTTTTAATAATCCCGATTTCTGTAAAATAATTGATTATGTCATGATTTTCACCTATGATCTCGAGCAGGTTGCCATTAGAAAAACCTATGTTGAAGTTTTCAAAGATGAAGTTTTCATATATTCCGATGTTTTTTAATCTGGAAAGAATCTTAGTGTTTTCCTTAATATTGTTATTGCATAATTCTACATATTTTTGAATATAATCCTGTTTAATCATAAGCCCTCCTTAATGTATTACTAATTACCCTATATTGTCCAATATATTATCTAATTATTAAATTAATATGTCAAGTGGAATGTCAAAAAAATTATTGTTTTTTGTGTTATATATTGTATAATTATTTATAATTAAGAAATAATATGTATATAAAAAAAATAAAAATAGAAAATTATAAAAGTATTAAAATAATTGAATTTTCACCAAATAAGGGATTAAATGCATTAATAGGTGCTAATAGTACAGGCAAAAGTAATATTTTCAATGCTATTAATTTATTATTAGGACATATATATCCATCTTTTAATTCAATACATCAAGAAGACCATTTTTTAGGTAATGAAAACAATTACATTAAGATTAATTTAGAGTTTAATGATAATCATAGTTTAGAATTTAATGAACATAAAAGAATTATTAATTTTAAAGGAGAAAGTGAGATAAAATCTGGATTGTTTTATGATGATAATGATTATTCTTGCAAGAAAGAATTAAGAGATAAATATTGTTCAGCTTATCTTGGAATAGATAGAAAAATTCTTGATTACTTACCTTCAAACAAATGGTCATTAATTGGAAGAATTTTACAGGAAATAAATAAAAAGTTTTTAGATGAGCAATATACATATAAAAATAAAACAAAATTTAAAAAAGAATGGTTAATAGAATGGTTAAATTTTATTAGAGATAATCTTTTATTTTCAGTAAAAGATACAACTGGAAATGAAATGATGAAGAAATTATTAGATATAATACAAGAAGAAAGTGCAAAACAACTTAATAAACCAAAATCAGATTTTAAGGTTGATTTAAGTTTATATGATCCATGGAATTTTTATAAAACATTACAATTATTAGTAAAAGAAGAAGATATGGAACTAGAATTTCAAGCCTCAAATCTTGGAATGGGTGTACAAGCATCAATATCAATTGCAATATTAAAAGCTTATTCAGAGTTGAACTTAGCAAATAAGAGTCCAATATTTATAGATGAACCTGAATTATTTTTACATCCTCATGCACAAAGAAATTTTTACAAAATATTAAGAGAATTATCAGAAGATAAATATGATGATGATGGAAATATAATACGAGAAGGAACACAAGTTTTTTATACTACACATTCTCCTAATTTTTTATCAGCAGGGAATTTTAATGAAATATTTTTAGTAAGAAAAAATAAAAAAGAAGGTACTTATATTAATTTTGGAAATATTAAAAATTTTATTAAAGATCTTGAAAATAGAACCACAATAAAAACTGATGAAAAATCACTCTTATTGTTTTATAAAAATGCATATGAAAATACTGGAGATACTCAAAAAGCAAATGAAGGTTTTTTTGCAAAAAAAATTATATTAGTTGAAGGACAATCAGAATCTTTAATAATTCCTTTTTTCTTTGATTTAATAAAATTTGATTATATAAAAGAGGGAATTTCTATTGTTTGTTGTGGAAATAAATGTGAAATAGATCGTTTTTTTAGATTATATAATGAATTTGGAATACCCTGTTATACTATTTTTGATGGTGATAAAAATTTAGAAGGTACAAGTGATGAAAAAGAAAATATAAAAAGAAATAAAGCTATATTATCAATATTTAATGTTGATAAAGATTATCCAGACAATTCTGTATATGATAGATATTTAGGATTTGAATATTATTTAGAAAAGAATTTAGGTTATTCAACAAGTAAAAAGGGATTACAGTTATTTTTAGAAGTAAAGAAAAAAGTTGAAAATAAAGAAATAAACATACCAGATTGGATTAATGAGGTTAAAGAAAAAATAATAAATTTATCTGAAGAAAATACTAAAAGTATATTAGATTTAAAATAAGGTAAAATAATTATGAATGAAATTTCAAGAAATATAAAAGAATTAAGAAAAAAAACCGGATTATCGTTGAGAGCATTAGCAGAAAAAATCGGAGTATCACATAATACACTTGCAACTTATGAAAAAAATAATGTAATTCCGACAATTTTAAATGCATTAAAAATCTGTGAATATTTTAAAGTACCGGTAGAATATCTTATTTATGGGAAGAAAACAATTACCGATTTTAATGATGCGGATTTGTTGAAGCTTTTTAAAGAGATAGATGAATATGATGAATCCGACAGGTTAGTTGCAAAGAATATCCTGGAAAAGCTTGTTAAGAATGTGAAGGAGCGAAAGGAAATTGAAAATAATCTTTTAGATATTAGTTAATTAACATTAAGTATTAATATATATTTAACTTTTATCAATTATTTCTTTTATTTCCATTTTTACTAATTCGGGCATATTTGAAGTCATCCATTCATTTGATTTTAACCATTCAATTACTTCTTTTTCTGATAAAGAATCATTTGTTATTATTTCTGAAATTAATATAGCACTTGATCTGCTTAAACCAATACCGATTAAAGAAAGTTGAGTCTTTTGAGAAACACCGAACTCAAGTAAAATATGCATCTCTAATAGTTTATTTGCTAAATCTTGTCTATCCCGACTTAAAAAAAAATATCTTAAAATATCAGAATAACATGCTAAATATTTTGGAGCTTGGAACCTTGCAAATTCTTCAACATCTGACATAGTATCTCTAATTAAATTATCCAATTTATAAAGATTATTCTTTTTTTTATAATAAGACTCTCTACTTGATATAATTCTTGAAAGTGGAAACCCTTTCATCCAATCTATAATTAATAAAGCAAGTTGACATACTCTTCCGCGTACTCCAAAAACATTGCTTAAATATTTATTTATTCTATGTAAAATTTGTGTGTAGACGTTTAAAGCATTATCACTTTCTGGATCAACTGGAAGTAATTCATCAATTAATTTATTTTCATTATCAGTACGGTCAATAAAATAATTAAATAAGTCATTCATGGCATATGGACTGATGCCTGGATTTTTTAAAATAATTTCATTAGGAATATTAATTTCTTTAAACATAATCTCTATTTTTGAATCTAACAATTTAACTATTGTTAGATCAAATCTATTAGCCCATAAAGTATTTTTAATACATCCTTTATTAATATATGCAGCTGACAAAAAAGAAAATACATATTCAAATTTTGGATTTTTATTTGAAATTTGAATTGGTGACTTTTTATCAATGTAATCAAAAAAATCTTGATCTATGATAACATCATCAGTTGTTCTCTTAATTGCATATTTCTGTCTATTTTTAGGAGGACCATTTTTCCAAATTCTTGGTAATTTTGCATCAATACAAAATATATTTCCTTGAAATTCTTTGCCCCAACGACCTGCTCTTCCGGCTAAGTTCCAAAAGTCCGTTTCATTCATAGGCTTACCTCGTCCTTTACAAGGGCCTCGAACAAATAAATTTTGGCAAGGCATATTAATTCCTTCAATTAACGTTGATGTACATATAAGATACTTAATAACTCCAGTACCAAATAGTTTTTCTATCTCATTTCTAATAAGTAAAGGGATATTTCCATAGTGGAAAGCTATGCCTTTTTTTAAAGAATTAACCAATGCATATTTTGGATGAATAATTTTTTTAATTAAATCAATTAGATCTTCAATCTGCTTTTTTTCACTAGAAGTTAAAATGTCAGGAATAAGATCATATATTTGTTTTGCAGTTTTTTCAGCATCGGCTGCACCATTTACATAAATTACATTTCCACCATAAGGATTACTTAATTCAAATGCTATAAAGGGTAATTTTTTACTTTCTGGAGTTGGAGAAAATTTTAAATTAATAATACCTAATTTTTCAATTGAGTCATTATGAACTAATTCAACAATCCATTTTTTAGGATTTCCATATTCTTGTGAAATCCAGAAAAGATTTTGATTGACTGTAACTTCTTCACTGAATATTGAAGATTTATTTTTATCAAAAGGCGAGTCTTCTAATAATAATTCAGGATTATTAGTCATTGGGCTTGCAAATATCACTTTACATTGAGGATTTTTTATTATAGCTGTATCAATTGCATGCTGTAATAATACACCTCTATAATTATCTCCTACTTTATGTGCTTCATCAATGATTAATAAATGTATCCCTAATTCATTATCATTCAAAAAAATATGAAATCGTTCTTGAGTTAAAATCAAAATATTTGATTTATTATTTGATATTGATGAATGAATTGGTAATGTTGTGATTGTATAATCAGTAATTTTATATTTGATTAGAATATCATTAATATCATGTTGTACTTGACTGATTAGAGCTCTGGTTGGTACTATATAAACTATTGTTGAAAATTTATTATTTTTTACAAAATAAGCTATCCAACGCTCGATAATATATGATTTTCCAACAGAAGTTGGAGCGGAAATACTAAGCCAGTCATTTTGTTCTGCCTGTTCCCAAAAATTTCGTTGAAATTTATTAACTTCTAGAAATGATTCATTGAATAGATAAATTGAATTTTCAATTGAACGTCTAGTCCAGTCTTGAAGAAGTGTAATTGATAAAGTCAATTCTATATTCTCTTTTATTAATTTACGTTTTTCAGCAAGTTTAATTGCTGGTTTATTACGTAATGAATCGAGTATTATAACTGCTGCATTTTTTTCAATTTCAGTAGTAAAATTTGACTCTAAACAATAATGAGCTATTCGTAAGGAAATAGATTGACAGCTTTCATTTAATGATTTGGATAGTATGCTTGCACATAGTAACATATATTTCCAATCAATTTTATTTTCTTCAGATATAAACTCTCTTAAATTTTTGAATTGATGAGATATAGAAGCTTTAAGTAAAGTATTAAATTCTTTTTTAAATCCATTATTAGTAATGAGCCATTCTTGTATGTTGGTTTTACTCATTATTTAAACCTAATTCTTTTCTGAATGCCAGTCGAAATTCATCGACATTTGGAAAAGGTAGTAAAAAAAGTTCAATAGAAAAAGTATTAATCTTTTCTTTAAAAATCCTATTTTCTATATGCACTTTTCTTTCATTAAATATTTGTTGAATTTCATTTTTTAATATTTCGGTTGTTTTAGTATTTGGTTGAGTGGGATATTTATAAGAATCGAAACCAACTAAGCATAATCCTCTATATTCAAGTTTGTTAAAAAAGGAATTATTAGGATCTAAATATGATTTTAAAGCATTTTCTAAATTGGTATCATCAAATTCTATATAGTCTCTCATGAGCTGTAAATCTCTTTCATTTGTTGAATCACTTCCGCCAGAATCTAGTAAATATGGTGCTAAACTTGAAAAACATTTTCTAACTGCAGTTGTAACATCTGCATAAATTTTTGATTCACCCCAATATATAGCTAAATGGCCATCTGAATTAATACCAGCATGAATTCCGTCAGATCCATGAACATGCATATCAGAATTTGTTTTCAAAACCATTTTCGTAAATAATTGTGGAAGTTTTAAATAAGTTTCAGCTAAAATCGATAAGATTAATTCACCGCCTTCTCCACTTTCAGGTAATTTCGTGAAAAGTTTTCTTGCTTTTAAATTTAATGCATCTGTTGGTGCTGATGAATTTTTAGTGATAGCTTCATTTAATGCACGAAGTACTTCTTTTCTAGGAATTGCAAAATCTGAAATTCTTGTTGCAATAAACTTAGCAAAATCTTTAACTCTAGGCCTTTTATTACCATCAAGAGTTATAAAATAACAATGGGCATATGTACAAGTCTCTCCAATTTTATCTTTTATTATTACTTGATTTAAATATGTACTAAGTTCATTTTCATCGGATCTTAATAATTGATGCAATGAATTGTATAAAGTATTATGTTGTTTTTTAATTTCAGTTAATGTTAACATTTATTGCCATTTCAAAATAAATTAAATATTTATATAAATTATAGAATAATTATACGTTTACACAATAAAAAAATAAAAAAACAAAAAAATCGTAACAAAAATTGTAAACAATCTTGACTTTCAAAAAAATATAGCAATCTCTTGCCTCCAATTTTTTTAAAAGGAGGTTTACTATGGTTACTTTCTCAGTCCCCTGTAAGGATGATAAGAGATTTATCAATTTTAAGATCGAGTCAGGCAGTGTGCTTTTTGCAGGCTCAAGACATATCACACTTCCCGATCAGGTCTGCACCGATCTAATAGGTTCACTCGGATCACTCGGTCTCACATTTATCACAGGATGCGCCAACGGAGTAGACGCATCATTCCGCAGGGCTCTTGCTGGTAGTGATTATGCAGAGAGCTCTACAGTTGCATGCGCATTTAAAGAGAGGGCTCAAAAGTTAAGAGGTCTATATCCACTGTATGTTGTCCCTTCAGGACTTCCTCCCCGTACTGCTCTTGCAAGACGTACATTATGGATGACAAACAAATGTTCAATGCTGATCCTCTTCCCGTCCGACCCGATCGGCAAGGGTTCTAATCTTGCCTTCAAGAGTACGATCATGCAGAGCAAACCAGTATTTATTGTTCCGCCGGATAATATCAGGCGGTTACAGGATACAGATATATTAAAGGATAATGATATTTATACGGTTTATTCTTCAAATTTATTCGGCATTGTTGACGGTTGGTGGTGTCTACCGCCAATATATGAGGAGTCAGGTTTATGTTATGAGCCTGTATGATTTTTAAGGGCAGGTTTTAATCCAGACAGGTTTAAAACCTGTCTCTACATATTAAAAGGAGGAATTAAAAAAATGAATAATATAAATGAAATAATTATAAAGAGAGTAAAAGGCAGGGAGAGAGATTATATAGCCAGTTACTACAATGATTTTTTAAAAGCAAATTTCAGTGTTTATTTTACAGACAACGTCTTCGGCGCGGTGGCTCTTACCAGATTTTCAGAAATGATTAAGCAGGTATTTAATGAAGAAAATGTAAGAATGGAAATTATAGAAGATTTTAAAACAGACAGGAACAGTCCTGTATTAGAAATACTTGATATTGAAATATTCGAGAAGGAGGTGATGTAGTTATGGATTTAGATGATGCTGTAAAAAAGTTTGCAAAAGATTTTTCAGTAATACCTACAGGTTTAATACAGAAAGCATACAAAGATAATCCCGAAGATTTAGAGTGTTTAAATAGTGAAGAATATTTTGAAGAACGACCACTGGAATATTTTCCGGCCATGTGGGGCTGGATGTTTCGTTGTGAAGATTGGACTGATGAGGAGTGGATCAGAAGAAATATAGGTGAAGTCGAAAAGATAGGATTTTTAATTTATGATTGTGAGTTTTGTGGAATATTATTAGGGATGAATTCCTGTGGGCACGATTTTTATCAATCTTACTGGAAGCCTTTATATTTAGCTCGTGGTCTTTCATGGCATAGTATAGAGGAGACGGCGGTCTCTTAACCATAAAAAGCGGTACGTCCTGTACCGCTTTTTGTTTTTAGAAATAACAGGAGTCATGCAGGACGCATGACGGCATACAGAAGAGAAAATTTTTCTTGTTAAAACGGAGTAAATTTCATAGAATTAAGAAACGGTTCTTTAGGTGTTTTTTTTCACTGTATGGAAATGATTCTATAGAAAATTTTTGCTACACCTAAGTACCGTTAGATGAAATTGCCGGGCAAGGAGGTTTAGATGAAAAAAGTTATTTTATTATTATGTTTATTTTTGTTATCTTTTTTATGTTTTGCTGATGATAGCAACAATGGATTAAGTAAACCATCAGAGAGTTGGGTAGGAAAAAAACTTCTTATAAAATTTGGATCAGGTTGGGGTAAAGATTTAAAAAATAAAGAAGTTACGGTAACAATTAAAATAATTGAGAAAGATGATGATGGATATTTAATGTTTATCACAGAAAAGCCATATACAGAAAAAGGTCATAATTATATATATTTTAAATGGTTCAATAAAAATAATAAACCGCATTTAGAGGCATGGGAAGAAATTAAGAGTACCAATATAGATAATACAGATGATTTAAGTGATTCTGACTTCTGGATAGGACTAGTTATTTTTCTATCTATATTTATATTTGGATGGAGTATTTTAATTTTTAAAATTATTAGAAGTATTAAATTATCTAAATTTAAAAAACAATTTAACGCTGAAAAAATATTATTAATTATTGTAAAAAATGGATTCTGGGGAATATCTGTATCTAGAGTTATTCATTCAGATAAAAAAAATCAAATTATTTATAACTATACTTTTAGTGATATTTATAATAACGTTGTTGATAAAAATTTTTCAAATGAATTATCAAAAATTAAAAATCATAAAAATTATAAAAAATTTAATTCTTATCTTGAAAAATATTTAAAATGTGAAGAATATCCGGATTACAGAGATAATATCTTAAATAAAACTATTATATTAAATATGCCTATGGATCTTGTTATATTTATTTTTGGTCAACCAGGAGATCGGAAAGAACAAGTAACAAAAAATAAAATAAAAGAGAATCTATTTTTTGGAGGATATATAAATAGACAGGGAAGAATGAGTTTTACATTAAGAGTTGATTTTGAGGATAAGGTAGTTATTGGATGGAAAGATTTATAAAAATATAAGCTTGATATAGTTTTATTTTACCCGGCAAAATCATCTAACTAGGCGTAGCACGTCATTGATTTCGCTTTGCTCAATCAACGACGCATACGCCTTGACGTTAGATGTAATGTTCGACAATTATTTTTGAAAGTCTCGCCATCGTGGCTCGAATAGAATTTAAAATGTAGTGAGGTTTATTTGAATAATGAATATTTACAGGGAAATTGAACTTTATTCAAGTACAGGGAAAAATGATGTCTTCGATAAAATCATCAAATTTTGTAAAGATAATAATAAATGGCTATACTCAAAGAAATCAACAAAAATTATTCAAGATGGCTTAGTTGATGAAATAGGCACTGTTATTGAATATGATAACAAATACAAGTTTTCATTTATTGAAAAAAGTGATAAAAAAATATACCTTACAAATATTATACCTCTTGAAACAGACCAGTTATCTACATCCAAATATAACGAACTTGCAATGGTTTTTTATGAAAACTTTATTAATTGGAAAAAAGAAAATGATGTAAAAATTTCTATCAAAAAATCTAAAACAGAACTTGAACTTAAGGATATTATTTCTGCAAAAAAACCTAGGGAGGACTTTGAAACATTTTTATCAAATTTCCCTTTGAGTATGCATCCGTGTGATATTAATCGTCTGGATCAATTTATAATTTCTTCTGTTATATTTCCAAGAAAAGAGATTAATTGGGGACATCTTGCCGAATACTTAAGATCAAAATTAAGCTGGCCTGAAGATTCAATTAATAAATGTATGAATAGAATTGAAATAGGTAGATCTATATTAAAAAAGTATAGAGTTAATGATAGAAATAAAATAATAATTTAAAAATGACGTCCATGCCATTTTTAAAGATTGTAGACAATCAGTCGAACACTACATCTAACACGATGTAAAACGCTGCGCACGGAGTACCGTGCTTGGCCTTTGGCACATTTGGCTTCATGAGTACATTCCGCCAAACGTCGTTTACATCGAAAACGTTATACGCAACTGCTTAATGTCCAACCAGGACATAGGTAACGATTTAACTTCATGACATAGGTAACACTTTCAAATAAAATTTTGAGATAATCCTTTTAAAAGGAGGACTCAAAATGCCTTGGAAGGAGACCAATGTGAGTGATC
>Ga0209164_1003598_pt1 | contig 14574 bp, 14 predicted proteins | sample MTBNYHSulfiMetaG_FD_187458 | JGI IMG/M metagenome (GOLD analysis project Ga0209164, IMG submission 187458) | Enrichment culture microbial communities from rom New York Harbor, USA that are MTBE-degrading - MTBE-NYH (New York Harbor Sulfidogenic)... | ecosystem: Environmental > Aquatic > Marine >...
ATGACGGCATCATTCACAAAGGATTCCTGGTCTATTTGGGCGAGAGGGACTTCCCGGTCTCAAAGGACATAGAGATTGTCGGGGCGGAGCATATCCTGTTTTCCTGATTCCAAAAAACAAGGGGCTATGCCTGTCGGCTCCGGTCCCTGCCACAGGCTGTCAACAAGCGAAGATGTTTCCTCGACAGATGACCTGGCAAGACCTCATCCCAAGGCTGCTCGACCCCCGTTTCCCTGTCACCGCCCACCCCCCACGCTTCGGCGTGGTCCTTCAAGGCGCAACGTCCGCTGCGCAGAGAATTTCTCCATCCCTTTGCCGGAGGCATGCGGATTGTCGTTTGTTGTTGTCCCTGCCACAAACGACAAAGCCAGATTCCTTTGCGTCCCTTGCGACTTGGCGGTGAAGATGTCTATTCGACCCAATGGATTGCCGGGAGCGACGCGGCATGAAGTCCGAATGCGAACGCTTCGGCATTTCCCCCCAATTCTTTCAATTTTTGCTTGACACACCCCTGATTTTCACTATGATCCCCCACAATTACCCAATTTCGGACCAATTTTTTGAATTCTGATCCATCAGCCATTAACCTTGCGCCTTGTCGAAGATCCCGCGTCCTTTTGCGGGGTGCCTCGCGCCTATTACCTATGGACCACCCTCTCAAATACCCCCTACCCGGCTCCTGACAGGGGCCTTTTTACCTGTTGGGAGCGAAAACCTTATTGGGAATCAGCCGAACTAATTTTCATGTCAACTCCGGGACACAATGTGATGACGACTGGCTAATCCATCAATGTTGTCAACGGGGACCATGAGAAAGCAAGATACGATAAACAAGAGTCAACAGCAGACCTGACCCCATTTTTTAGATTCCGACGAAAATTGATGAGACACCTAGATACTCATTGATGGTCTCAGTCTTGATACCTTTGAAAAGAAATATTTCAGTCGACTAAAGCAACGTTTCTAGCGTTCATATCGGACTTTGCTTCTTTAGCATCATTTTTACCGCTTTCAATCTCTCTTATCGCCCTGCTCTTGATACACGTATACAGTCTATCATTCATGCTCAATGTCAGATTATTTTTTGTTCTTGAAATAGCCACCGTCCTAACATTTTTCCTCTTCATTCTCTCCTCCTATTCTTTCGGCGCAATTATAAGTTTCTGAAATTTCTGTATGTATATAAGCCGATACATAGTATAATGACAATATATCGGCAAAAATGTATCCAATCTTTTCATCATCTTCTGCATTAAAATAGTCTATGCTAGGATGATCGAAACAAAGAAAGCCCCAAATAGTTCTATTGTTTTTTTGTCGTTCGGTGAAAAAACGCTTCTTAAAATTGGGAGATAAATCGTTGTTTATTAAAGTCATGGGTATGATCAAAGTCGATTTATAGCAAGCACGATGCCAGTCAGCGCCAATAGCCACCTCCTTCTTCCAACACTGTTGCCATCTAAGGTCCTCCGTGTCTTTTCCAAGCCTAAAAAATGTCCGTTTAGGGGCATAATTACGTACGCAGTTATCGTCCAAGCGAGGATTCCTATAATGTCCCTGCTTTGCTTTATTTGGCAGGTCGTTGCAGATGAAGTATATGCCTTCATTGACTACATATTCAAAACCTGTATTGCTTTCAATTGTATGCTCTGAAACAAAATATTCTCTTGCACTACTTCTATAAAGATCAATTATCTTACCTTCTTTAGTCCCCTTTATACAAACCCTGGGCAAGAATTTTGATCTATTCTGTTTCTTAAAATAATCCGATAGAGACTGAAAATTATGATTTGATACAGTCTGAAGTTCGTCCTCTATGTATTGAGTCAACTCATTTAATTTGGCTAATATCTCAGAAGCGTCCTTATTTGTTAGAGTTTCTTTTAGTTCTTTATGTTTTAAGCCCAATAAGTATTCAAATTGTATGTATCTTCCTTGATTATAACAAATTGTGTCTTTAAGAAAGGATAATAAATAAGTATCGGCAATTTTGCTATGAGATAAAAAATCGGGTAAACTTATTAAATTAATATCCAGAGCCATTACATTGCTTAGATAAAGTTAAGATTAATTAATTTAAGTGCTTTATATGTTACATTAAATTTTGTGGATCAAAGTGATCCAAAAAACTCGATATAACTAATATTAAGAAATTTGTATGCTACTGTTCGTATTGTTCGCTGATAGGTAAGTCGATAAATTTAAATAGAAATAATATTATTTTATTGGATTAAATTAAGAAATAATTATTTTCTGGGATAGAAGTATAAACAGTATTCTCTTTTATGTCAAAACAAATTTCGCCCATGATGATGTATCGGGTGTCACTTGTCACTGACCGGTATTATTATAGGGGTACATCTATAAGCTTAGTGGAGCAAGGGGACGTTATGCGCATATTCCGCTCGAATTCGGCCACTTATTCCGCCCCATTCAGACCACCCTTCCGGGGGGCTAATGGGGACGACCATGCTTTTGGGCGTTTCTGTTTTCTGGGTCCAACGGAAAAAAGATGTCGTCCTATTCTGCTGTGGACGCAAGCGACGACTAGCGACCATTGTCCCATCCCCGCCAAACAAGAACGGCCGGCGCTGGGCATAACGATCCAAAGGCGTCTGGGAGGTAAAAGGGGACAGGCAAATTATGGTTGCTTCCTCTGGCAACTGAAAATCAGGTTGGGGAAAAAAGCACCAGCTATTACGCTGTCGCAGCTTAGAATATTGATTGAAGTTGTCCTGCCTCTCAGGACACTATGATATCCAGGCCTCACTTGATGTGGTCAGGTGGATCCAAGAAAGGAATCATCGAGCATACCTTTCACATCGCAGAAAGTGTTAATGATCGCCACCATGGAGCCATTCCATGATCGCACTATGGAGCCACTTGAAGATCGGGGTTATGGAGCCACCCTGATAATTCTTCATATATGTTGAGCCAGCCGTAAAGTGGGTCTCGGACATTCCTTATGAACTGAGCTATTCTCCTGAAAATTTAATTCCAGGAGGTGGCCTTATGTCCTTTAGGAGGTTCGAGATGCACCAGTATCGTCACATTCTGTCCCGTATGCGGTCGGGTGACACCGACCGGTCCATTGCCCGATCCGGACTCATGGGACGAAAAAAGTCCGCACGATTCCGTCAACTGGCCTTATCGCATGGCTGGCTTGACCCTCAAACACCGCTGCCAGACTCGGCAGCCCTTGCCCGTTTCACGTTTCAGATTCTTTTGATTTTTTTTCTTTTAATTTAAAACAAATTTTGCTAAGATCCCAACACGTTACCGTTAGAAAGCCTGATGAGCGGACCCCTCACTATGACCATCACCAAATCCAACCTAACAGACGCAATCTACCACCAGGCCTACCTCTCTAAGGCTAAATCAATACAAACCGTTGAAACAACACTGGAAATAATCAAACACACCCTCGCAGACGGAGAAGATGTCTTGATAACCGGCTTCGGCAAGTTCCAGGTAAAAGACAAGAACCCAAGAAAAGGCAGAAACCCCCAGACCGGCACTGACATGACCCTAGGCGCCCATACGGTTGTCAGGTTCAAGCGCTCAGGTGTGTTGAAGGGGAGGTTGAACGGGAAATAGGATAACGCTTCAGTGGAAACCAACTGAAAGAGGCTCGACAAAAACCGAAGAAGAAACCCTCTAACGATGACCCTCACCAAATGGGGAATGCATTCTCACCTTTCAAAGGATCTCTTATTTCGTTGAAATTAGGAGGCGTTTAGATGCTTTGGTCTAAGTTCCATATTGCCACCATAACTTTGACATTTTTAATTATTCTCCTTATGGCTGCCTTCGCTCATGGGGAGATATATAGGTATGTCGATAAGAACGGGGTATGGCATTTTTCTCCTGTACCTATTGATCAGAGATACAGATTATTTAATGACAAGCCGGGCAAAAATGAATCACCATCGTTGGAAAGAAGCCCAAACCAGGAGATTCGCGACGCACAAAACGCTTTAAAAAAGCTGGGCTATGACCCGGGAGAAGTTGACGGTATCTTCGGCAAAATGACCCGAAATGCTTTAGAGCATTTTCAAAGAGATGCAGGGCTGGAAATAACTGGTCAATTGGATGAACAAACAAAGCTAAGGTTGGGATTACCGCTACAAGCACCAGTTGAAGGGAGCAAATCACCTGAAGTGCTCAAATATGAGCTTATGCTTGTAGATGTCGATGGAAATCCTATTGAAGGTGTCAAAATTGATTATAAGCTGAAAGATGGCCCAAAAGTATTTAAGGATAGTACTTATATCACTAAAAGTGATGGCAAGTTGTCTGAAAATTTAAGTGCGACTCACAAATTTAACTATTCATTTTCAACAATTGAATATGAAGCATCCAAAACTGGCTTTTATTCCAAAAATGGAGCATTTTTCATATATAAACTTCGTGGAAAGCTTCTAAAAAACAAGTATGAGACTATAGTGCTAACAAGACCGACTGACTACTTTAATCAAGCTTTTTTTTCAATGCTGTCTGATTCGCAACTTAAGGAAGACATATTAAAAGTTATTAATCTGATTATGTTACAGAAATTCTCAAGCGAATCGATTCTGGAGGTTCATTCAGTTAATTTGGCCCCATTTAAAGGCAACAATTTTCTGCAATTTAAATTTCTGAATTTAAACGTGTACAATTCTTTGAAACTCGACAAATATGATGTAGGCAAGCGGCTTTTTGATAAAGTGATCAGGAAAGTCCTAAGTCCACTCAATGAAAATCTTTCCGAATTTAGTCAGCTTTATGGTTATGATCTCACTGTAATAAGCCATACAAAAAGCTTTATCGACAAACACGCGAAAGAGCAACCAATTCAATATAGATTCATGATTCCGAAAAAAGCTGTAAAGGCCTATAAAAATAAAGATATATCAGGGCAACAAGTATTGGATACATCAGTCATCCTTATGGATGATGAGCGTATCGAGTTGAAACTACAATAGAACACCTACCAGCTTCATCACCTTAGGCTATGGATCAGAATAGACAAATCAGATTCTTTATACCGCCTTTTTTCCTTATCGGTTCCGTTTTCTTGGCAGATTCTCTTTCATGTCTCAATCTTTTTCATAGGATTGCTGAGCTGCTAGGCAAGGACACATTGGCGATTGCTGGTGCCCTTGGTGCATCGACAATACCGCTCGGCTTTCTTATAGGGACTATCTCCGTCGGAATCTTAAAAATAGTCAGCTTTGTTATGTCTAATTGTTGTCTATCAAACTGGAATAATGAATGGGAAGGCTGGGATATTGAATCCCCTATTAGTAATGATGCCTGCAGAAAGATATGGCCTCAGCTTGATATTTGGACGAAATCCGAAGTTGAGTTCAAAAATAGGTTCTATATCAGTGCAACTTTTGATCATGGCATTCTACCTGAAAGAATTAATAAATGGACAATGAGGCGATGGAACGCGTTTAACACAAACGTGAATTGCCTTTCCGCCCTTGGGCTTTCTTGGATCGTTTGCGAGTATTTCGAAGTCAAATTAACTCCTGAATGGTATTTATCAGTCGGCGTAGTTGCATTTTTGTTAATTGTTAATGCGAGATTTTCATGGCAGGAAATTAAGAAAATGATCGAGTTCCAGGCTGGCCGCAAATTCTGCAAAAAGAATGAAGAGAGGTTGAACGGGAAATAACAAATAGATCAAAACGGAGCCACACCATGCCTATCCCAGATTACCAGTCAATCATGCTTCCCCTCCTAAAATTCATTGGAGATGGTGAAGAGCACTCTTTGAGGGAAACTATAGATTCCCTCGCACAGCAATTTGGACTTTCTCAAGAAGAGCGAAAAGACTTGCTCCCCAGCGGCCGGCAGGTGACTTTCGATAACCGCGTCGGCTGGGCTCGTACCTACATGAAAAAAGCGGGACTTCTCGATTACACGCGGAGAGGCTATTTCTGCATCACAGAGAGAGGGAAGGAAGTGCTCTCGAAAAATCCTACTGAAATCAATGCTAAATTTCTCAAAAAGTTCCCTGAATTCGTCGAATTTCAGAAAGTCAAAAAGCCTGACAAGGAAGGAGCAACACCGCTGGAAAAACCACCAGTGACGCCAGAGGAATCTTTAGAAGATGCTTTCCAGGAACTCAAGGAAAGCCTGGCATCAGACCTGTTGCAGACGATTAAGGGATGCTCATCTGAATTTTTCGAGCGCCTTGTTGTTGACGTATTGATAAAGATAGGCTATGGCGGCTCCCGAAGGGAGGCGGGCCAGGCCATGGGTAAGACCGGCGATGGCGGCATCGACGGGATTATCAAAGAAGACAAATTAGGCCTCGATATAATCTATATCCAGGCAAAGCGATGGGAAAATACTGTTGGCAGGCCCGAAATCCAGAAATTCGCAGGTGCCCTGCAAGGCCAAAGAGCCCGAAAAGGGATATTCATAACAACGTCCAATTTCAGCAAAGAAGCCCTCGATTATGTCAGGAACATTGACAGCAAAATCATACTGATTGATGGGCAGAGACTAGCCGAGCTGATGATCGAAAACAACGTGGGGGTGTCGCCAGTATCCTCTTACGAAGTGAAGAAGATAGACTCAGATTATTTCACGGATAGCTGAAATAGGAACAGATTCTTGTGACCTGTTAGACAAAATAGATCTGACATTCACTCAACCCCTTCATTTTGAGGAAAATAAGATGAATGACCTTGTCCCTCTTGGAGAGCTCCAAAAAGAAATGGCGATTGAATTTGGGAAGGAAACTGCAACTCAAATTTTCAGCTTTATATCTGACATTTTAAGACCGCCAGCCAAGGAATTGGGAGGATTACTAGCAGATAAAATGAGCTGGTATCGTTTCAAGACCCAGATAGAGATAATGAAAAAGGTCAAAGATTATATCGATAAGGTGGGTATCAAGCCTCACAAAGTGCCAATCAAATTCATGGCTGACTTCCTTGATAAGTGCTCTTGGGAAGAAGATGAAGACATGAAAGAACGCTGGGCCTCTCTGCTGGCAAATTCAGTATCAGAAGACCAGAAAAAACAGCCATATCTCTCTTTTGTGCGTATTTTGAATGAGCTGTCACCAATAGAAGCAAATTTCATAGACTTGATGTATGACGAGGTGCTCTGGCCTGCACGACGTGCACATAGAAGTCTTCCTAGTTATCAATCAACCTACCGCCTATCTGAACTACTGGATATCACAAAAGAAGAGGCATATGTTATTTGTGACAATCTTATCAGGCTGAATCTTATACAGACAAATTTTGAGTTCAAACCGCAGAAGAGAGACATTTCACGCTCTGAAATACAGCCTAATTATGATGAAGTCTCATTAACGTACTTAGGAAAAGAATTCATAAGAAATTGCAGGATTGCTTTCTCCACTGTCCACGCAGAAGAAATTGAGAGATTATTATCTGATGTTATAGCCGTTTTTGCCAGAAACCCAAAAGATGAACCTTTGGAGCCTTTTCTTGAAAAAGCAAAAACAATCTATCCACACTTTACCTCAGAAGACGCCAAACGGTCAATATATGGAGCTTTAGATCATTTTATATGGAAAGGAGGGATAATCAAGGACTTTGAAGGTTATGAAATCAACGAAAGCGAAAGAAAAGAAATAGTTAAATATTCTATGGATTTCATAATCGAAAATAACAAATAATAGGTCTGAACTAAAAAATGCTCAAGAAAATCATCTCAGGCGGACAGACAGGAGCAGACCGTGCGTAAGCGTCAGACCAACCCATCTTTTGTAGCCTGAATTCCCGTGCTATGGTTGTCCCAAATACTAACGCAAGGAGGGGCACCCATCATGACCGGACAAGAGCGATCAGCCTACTGGCAAGGCCTCATCAGCAAACAGATGGACAGGAGGGGAAAGGGGTCACATCTTGATTTGTGAATAGTGGGTATGCACTTTGCTCAACCAGGTACCATATGTTGTGTTTTACCGCCTATGAGCATTTTACGTGGCACGGGCGGACAATCTACAGCCTGCTCCATTAGGCGGTAGAATAGTAGACCACGGGCCTTGGATGTGCGTCTGTTAAATCTGAACGTAAATTCGTCCAGGTAATAATCCAGATGTGATGGTCTGATCGCACCTTGATGAATGCCAAGCCACCAGCGGTCAAGTAAGGATGCAACACGATGAACACGTGGCATAACAACATGAGCCGGCTCTTCGCTATCCGAGATATTGGTAACAGTATGTTTGTAACCCATGACATCTATCCCGTTATAACCAGACCACCCATCCGTTCGAATCTCGGCTCCGGTTTGAACGTTATCCTTGATGAAACGCCGAAGGCTTGCTGCAGACAGGTCAGGAATTCTTGCCATTCGGATTCGCCCTGGACCACGGCCTCGCACTTCTGCGGCAATTGCGACGATCGTTTTGCGTTTAGCACCTCGGCCCCGAATCTTCGTCCCAACTCCACCAACGTATGTTTCGTCGACTTCAACCGCTTTGGTCAGTTGGTTCCGCCCGGGACGAACCATTGCACGGCGAAGTTTGTGAAGCCAATTCCAAGCCGTATTATAGCTGCCAAGACCAAGAACCCTCTTCAATCCGAGGGCGCTGGCCCCATGTTTTTGGGTCGTCACAAACCACATTGCAAGAAACCAGGTCCGAAGCGGCTTATGACTTCCGTGAAAGAGCGTTCCGGCAATGATGGAAGTTTGACGTTTACATCTTCGGCAAAGGAAAAGGCCGCGACCCATCAAAGATGGAATATCAGTCTTATCTCCACAACCGGGGCAAATAAAACCCTTCTGCCAGCGAAGCTTCGCTATGTATTTAAGGCAAGCATCTTCGCTGCTAAACCATTCATCAAATTCCTGAAAGGTTCCAGGGTAATCAATGCCCGAAATAGGATGCCCTTCCTCGTCCATGCCCACATTCTACATCTTGTGGTCGGTTGAGTAAAGTGCATACCCACTTTGTGAATTAGGGTGGGTTATGGTATTCTCCATTTCAGAATGATGGGGAGGAATGAATGGCGAGACCGTGGAGAATTCAGTATAAAGCTGCCTATTACCATGTCCTTTCGCGAGGAAACGAGGGACGGGCGATTTTTTACGACGACCAGGACCGGCGGATTTTCCTCGACACGCTGGGAGAGGCCAGCGACCGGTTTGGCGCAGAGATATTGGCCTTTGTGCTCATGACCAACACTACCACGTCCTGCTGCAAACCCCTGGCGCCGATCTGTCAAGGGTGATGCAATGGGTTGGCGTCACCTACACCAGAAGATTCAACAACCGGGGCCGGTCATCAGCAAAAGGGGTCACATCTTGATTTGTGAATTAGGATGGGTTATGGAATTCCCATTACAAATGATGGGGAGGAGAGAATGGCGAGACCCTGGAGAATTCAGTATAAGGATGCCTACTACCATGTCCTTTCGCGGGGAAACGAGGGACGGGCGATTTTTTACGACGACCAGGACCGGCGGATATTCCTGGACACGCTGGGAGAGGCCAGCGACCGGTTTGGCGCAAAGATATTGGCCTTTGTGCTCATGACCAACCACTACCACGTCCTGCTGCAAACCCCTGGCGCCGATCTGTCAAGGGTGATGCAATGGGTTGGCGTCACCTACACCAGAAGATTCAACAACCGGCATTCAAGGGCCGGTCATCTGTTCCAGGGGCGATTCAAGAGTATGTTGGTGGAAAACGACGCCTATGTGGTGGAGCTTTCGTGTTACATTCATCGAAACCCATTGCGGGCCGGCATGGTGGAAAGGCTGATTGACTATCCATGGAGCAGTTATCCTGTGTATGCCTATGGGCGGAAGGGTCCCGAGTGGCTGAAAACGGATCTGATTTTAGGGTATTTCTCTGGAGAGAACCCACGGAAGGCATACCGGGATAAAGTCCAGGCCTATGCTGGTGAGGAGAAACGGCTGTGGGAGGATTTTCGACACGGCCTTATTCTGGGAAGCAGCCGGTTTCTGGACAGCATAAAGACCAGATATGCCCGCAGCAGACCTCACCGTGAGATTCCCCAGCAGAGGGGAATCGTTGGGAGGGGAAATGCCGAAGCGTTATTGAGACAGACTTTTGGGGACCGCTCCACAAATGGCGGTCGCCTTTACGGCAGGAAAAAGGAGGAAAGGGATCTCTGGGTGTTCCTGTTAAGGCAAACTGGTTCGTGCACGAATGGTGAAATTGGAGAGATGTTCGGCATCAGTTATACAGCGGTCAGCCATATTGTGAAGGAAACCAGAAACAGGATGAAAACCGATCAGGTTTTCCAGAGGGATTACGCCCTGCTCAATTCACAAATCAAGATGTGACCCCCATTGGATTCCCATTGGATTGCGACGGCGTCTATCCCGGAATAAGCCTATCGGAAACCATTTAGGCTCTCTCAAGTGGGCGCACTGACGAATTCCCGGATGCGGGTATGGGTGATTAACTGGTCCAGGGTTGCCATGGTGAATACCTTGCCGTTCAACCGTAACAACATCTGCCGCATATCTTCACGCCTTTCCCTGAATCCACGTCCGTCAATACAGGCCACCACCTCGTAAAAAGCACGGCCTTCTGCCACATGTTGATTGCGTTGGGTCTCCAGTTCCTTGATCCTGGCTACCTTATCCCTTGCAGTGCCGTCGTCACTGGTCAATTTGGCTTCAATGACCACGACGGGCTGAATTTCGTCCGGAATACAAAAATCCGGGGCCTGCCCGAACCCGGGAATCCGCTCTGCACGTTGGGTTTTGCGATAGGTGACGCCGCTCTTTCTCAGATAATCCTCGATGGCATTTTCTATGGTCTCCCCCACAAGCTCTGAAACAGCATCGCGATGAGCCGCGAAGGGCCGTCCCAGATAGCGCTCATAGAGCAATACGGCATACGGGACATTCTCTTTGGCAGCATATTGAAGAGACTCGATACCGTGTGAACTATCGAACTTGGCCATACGGTGGACCACGCCGTCCACCGCTTTGGGTGCGCCTTTGGCCAGGAAATGGACAGCGGTTTGGATCAGTGTATCGATTCTGACCAGGCTGACAGGTCGCTGGGGTGGCGATAATCCCTTTTCCCTATGCTTTTCCAACTGGGTCTGATACTTGGTTTCCAACCGTTGAACATAGCGTATATCCTCCCGGCATCTGCGATCCAGTATGCGGGCGGCATTTTGAGGGATGATCACATCGTATTGAGATTTGGCCAGTTCGGCCCACTCGGGCGGTGTCATGCCGAGCATGGACCTGAGAACGCAAAATGCGCGACTGTCTTGAATGACTGCGTCAAATATTCGGGCCGAGGTGAAATCGAGGAAGGCGTGTGTCCCTTTCTTCAATACCTCATATGCAGTGCGGAAATCGTCGTAAAGGATGAAGGCCGTCCCAGATGGCATCAGTAGGAACTCTGAACCCAGGTCCGAGATGGTTGCCTCGACCATCTCCTCCAGCTTTTCCTTGAGTTCATCGGGGCTGAGTTCAAAGGGTCTCATCAGCTCTGATACCTCTTGAGATGCCTAAAAGGTGACCGCTTCGCCTTTTTCCGCATATACGGCTGCGGGCTCGCCCACTGCGGCGCGTCTTGATTCGTAAAGATTCTCCGAGGTCAAATTCAAGAACCCTTCCACTGCGGACAGGCCCCCGAAATTATCGATCCAACGGGCCACTTCTTGTAGTCTCTTCTCTGTCTGCTTACGGTGATTCCACATCTTCCGAAGGGCCCAGATGGACAAGCGGATCAAATGACCGTAAGTGATGCACCTCAAGTCGCCATACGTTACTTTGACCTTTGCCTTTCTCAGCGCATCCACATTATCCTGAACAAGCCGTGCAAGCTCCTCAGGGGACTCGGCGAACCATGTCCTGGGAAACTTACCCGTGGTGCGGCAGACAAAGACCGTGTCAATGATGGAAGATCCCGTGCCGTTAATATGAATCGAGGCCCCCATTTCCGCAGGGCAAGGCAGGGAAGCGGAACACGTAAGCCCTGCATCGAGGATAGCTACTGCAACGGGATAATATGCACTGATGGCATTGTGATGATAGGTAAACACCAAAGGAGAACCAGGCTTCAGGGCCTTTGCCATCTGCCTGAAAACCGATGAAAGACCTTCCGTGAAATTCTCGGGACCCCGTTTCATACTTTCATTGGCGGTTAATTCGTTCACATGTCTGGTGGATGCCACATGAAAGCCGGTCTCTTGTTTGCCCACCAATTGGCGGAGCCACACATAACAAAAATCCATGAGTTCCGCGTATTGAACATTGCCGAGATAGGGCGGATCCGTAAACACCCCGTCCAGGCTGTTCGAATCCAGGGTCTTCAGGGTTGAATCCGCACAGGCAAGGGTTATGGCTCTCTGGGTTATGCCGCGACCGTCTTTATCTCCGATCCATTCACCGGGCATGGGAATGATTCGTTTGCCTTTGTCCCGGTAGAGTATCTCAAAGGGGTGGTCGCAATAGGCCTTGGCCTTGGCATATTTCTCAATGATATTCAACCATCCGCCGCTTCCAATGCTCAGTCCTTTGCGTTCATTTTTTATCCCCAGAAAATTGGATTCGCATTCAATAAGTCCCACCGGAAACCCGTGCACCGAAAAAATATCCAGGGACTTTAACGCCATTTTGTCATAACGGCAGACCATATTCTGGTAGCGGAGCAGGTCCGAGAGGTTTGTGGCCAGGGCATGCCGGATCCTTTGCGCAGATATCTTATGGATCATCCGGCAGCTCAATTCCAGCCCGAGTAACTGCCGAACGTTGAACAGCTCCTTATAATAACGGTAGCCCCATCGATGCAGCCGGGTGGATTCGTCGCCTTCGGGGATCGCCGCATCAGGGACGAACCGGGGCTTCATTCCCTCCCACCGGATCTTGGCTTCCTCAAATGACCTCAGGTCTTCGGTATCCGGTTTTTTAAAGAAACGACCCTGATGATCGGGCTTACAATCCGGGCAGTGGTATTCGATGGCGAACATATGGTGTCGGGGAGGGCCCGCTTCAGGCACAGGGTAGATGTTCACACGGCCACATCGGGGGCAGGTACATCTGTTTCTTCTTGCTGGTGCGTCAATTGACAGAGCATTTCCACAGGTGGCGCACGGTCCGGGGTTCTTGCGGTCATCCGCCTCTGTAAGGTTGCCGCACGCCAGGCATATAAAGACATTGGTGGGGTGTCTCACGTTTTGTGCAACCAGAGTACCCGGGAAAAGGCAGATGTCTTCGCCACATCCTTTGCAGGTGATCATTTTGACCCAGAGGAAATATTTAACATGGGCCCGGGTGCTGCCGCATTTGAGGCATCGGGTTCGATACAGGTGCCCTATTTCCTGTTCAAGGTTCTGTCTCAGGATCTCCGCCTCCCGCCGGTAGGCGTCGAGATCAATATGTTCGACCTCCCGTTGAACGATCCAGTGGGCCATGGGGTTGATATCGTACCCGATGATGTCACACCCGATCCGGTTGGCCTCAATCAAGGGGATCCCGCCCCCCATGAACGGGTCCGCAATTCGAAGTCCTTTGAATGTGTTGGGCTGATAAAAACACTTGCGCAGAGGAGAGGAGGCGAATTCGGAGAGGAGTAAACCACGGAAAAGCGTACCGGGCCGGCGGGCGAACCATTTGTGGACGCTGATAATCGGCCGATGATTTTGCTGAATCTGCTTTTCCCTGAGGGCCAGATCAGCAATAAATGGGATATCAAACTGGTATTCTATCATAGGTTCAACTTGGGCTCATGTTGGCCTGAAGTATAGAGGGTCGCTTCCAGGGTGTCAAGCTGGAAATACCGGCAGTGAAGACGCCAAAATGGTACCGTTAATATGTAAATTCAGTAAGTTATATTTAAGGAGGTGGAAGGCAGCTCAAAAGGTTTCGAACTCAACAGCGTGGATCGCTTCCGATACCGGACCCGATACTTTACAGACAGCGGCATCATCGGTACAAAGGAGTTTGTAAAATAAAGGGGTCAAGTCTGCCTTTGACTCTTGAATGATGATGTGATAATGAGAAAGCATGACACGACCGAGGAACTAAAGGCTGCGGCCATGATTTTATGCTTTTTAGTCGATTAGCTCGAAACGATTCTCTCTTTCAATTTGTTGATCCCTCATGGATGAACGACTTACGGCCTATTGGCCTATATTTAGTTTTTTTCCTATCTCTAATAAAGGAGTCAACTCTACGCTTGACTCATTCTGCGCTGCTGTAAAGAAGGATTATGTCCAGACCTCCTTTCCTATCGGAGCTTCATCAACAGGAAATGTTGGATTCATGCTTTCAAGTTTTTAAATCGTCTTTCTACCCACAAATTGGTATGAGGAGCCTAACATTCAGACCCTGTTTTGTATCGTGTTGTTTTTGGATTGACATTAGTTCGATATCGAATCATATTAGCCCCATGGATTTTGAGACCGACATCATTATTTCTCTGATCTCGAGGGTCCGGGACAAGGCAAACCGGTTTATTATAACCGAATTGAACCGACACGGTCTCGATGAGCTGGCGCCTGTGCACGGGGATATCCTTGTTGCCTTGTATCAGCATGGCGACCCCACCATGAAGGAGCTGGCTCAGATTGTGGACCGAAAAAAATCAACGGTTACCACC
>Ga0209164_1003599_pt1 | contig 14568 bp, 16 predicted proteins | sample MTBNYHSulfiMetaG_FD_187458 | JGI IMG/M metagenome (GOLD analysis project Ga0209164, IMG submission 187458) | Enrichment culture microbial communities from rom New York Harbor, USA that are MTBE-degrading - MTBE-NYH (New York Harbor Sulfidogenic)... | ecosystem: Environmental > Aquatic > Marine >...
TCGGCGCGTTCATCTTCAGCATCGCCTCTCTTACAGATTTTCTTGACGGGTATCTTGCGCGGCGGTCGGGAGACATTACAAAATTCGGGATTATCCTTGACCCCATTGCCGACAAATTCCTTGTTATCTCGGCCCTTATTGTCCTCGTGGACATGGAGAGACTGCCCGCATGGATAGCCATCATAATTATCGCCAGGGAATTCCTTGTTACCGGGTTAAGGGCAGTTGCCCTCTCAAAGGACATCGTCATTCCTGCGGAGATGGGCGGCAAGATAAAGACGACTTTTCAGATAATAGCAATCCTCTGCCTGATCCTGAAGCAGAGTCTTTTCGATATAGACCTGTATGATATCGGTATCGTCCTGATTTGGGGGGCGCTCGTGCTCTCTCTCGTCTCGGGCGTCCAGTATACTATTTCGTTCGGGAGAAAAATCTCGGAATGAGCACCTTGATCTTCAGTCTGCTTTTTCTTGCTGCCTTTCTTCTCGGATCTGTTCCATTTGGTATAATAATAGCAAAAATCAAGGGCGTCGACCTGAAAAAGGTCGGGAGTGGAAACATCGGAGCGACAAATGTGCTGCGGTCGCTCGGAAAGTGGCCGGCAGCCCTTACCCTTTGCGGAGATATTTTGAAAGGAACCCTCGCAGTAGCATTCGCACGATATTTTGAGGCCGGACCAGTCTGGGAAGGTCTTATCGGCATATCTGCTATCCTGGGACATAATTTCTCGGTCTTTCTCGGGTTCAGGGGGGGCAAGGGCGTGGCCACAAGCCTCGGAGTGCTAATGATCTATTCTCCGCTCGCAGCATTCCTGACCCTGATCATATGGCTTACCGTCGTTGTTCTCACAAAATATTCATCACTGGGCGCCCTCATATCTTTTGCGCTCCTTCCGTTGAATGTGTTCCTTTTTGACACAGGAGACAAGGAAAAAGCCTTGATTACCCTGCTCATCGCTGTTATTATTTTTCTCAGACACAGAGAGAATATCCAGAGACTCTTACAAGGCACCGAGAGAAAGATAGGACAGCGGACATGATACCACGCATTCTCCTTTGCATAATGCTGCTGCTTCTCCCTTCCCTCACTGCGGGGGAAACACCCTACGAAGAGCAGCTGAACAGGGGGATCCGGAATTCGGACCCGTATGCGTATATCCTCATCAAGCAGTCGAAAGCAGAAAACGCGAAATCCGCGGAACTCCTGAGGGAGGCACTGCAACATTCTCCCGACCTTCCCGCCGCATATTTCGAGCTTGCAAAGGCAAGGTTCTCTTTCCACCAGCCTGATAAAGTATTCGAGGCTGTCGATTATCTGCTTCAGGGAATCGGCATATACAAACAAAATTTCTGGTGGTCATTCATGCTGGCGTCCTCACTCCTCACAAGCCTTCTCTTGTCCTTCCTGCTCACCACAGGAATCATCATTCTCATCAGGCTATTGAAAGATATTCCGCTGATTTCTCATGAAATTCAGGAAAACAGGAAAAAAGTCCTGATGCTCCTGGTCCTTGTTCCGGCCATCTTCGGTCCTCTTTATCTTCTCGGCAGTCTCCTCATCCTGCTCGGACTCTATATGACCAGATGGGACAAGGTCGTCCTCTATCTCTACCTCGTTTTTCTGCTCTCCTCTCCCTGGACCTTTTATGCGCTTTCAACGGCGATGATGGCTCCTGCTTCCGGTGCGCTGAAAGCCGTCGTGGAAGTCAATGAAGCAAGGGGAAACACCTATGCGCTTTCAGTTTTACAAAACAGAGAAAACCCCGTTGAACTTTTTTCTTACGCCCTTGCATCAAAACGGGAAGGAAAGTACGACGAGGCCATCGCTTCATACAACAAACTGCTTGCGCTGAAACCGGACCCGCGTGTGTACAATAATCTTGCAAACTGCTATGTGGCCCTCCAGAACATTGAGGAAGCCAAGGAACTTTACAAAAAATCGGCTCAGATGCGCCCTTCTGCTACGGCACTGTATAATCTGAGTCAGGTATATCGGGAAACACTCGACTTCGGAAAAGGAGAAGAATATTTCCTGGCGGCACAACGGCTCGACACGAATGCCGTTTCGCAATTCAGAGCCATCTTCTCCAGAAAACCGAACAGGTTTGTCATCGATGAAGACCTGCCTGAGCCTGCGCTCTGGAACCATGCCAGGACAAAGACATACCGCATCTCGACGATGGGGTTGTCGCTTCTGCCGCCCTGGGCAATACCTGCGGTGGCAGTGCTCATGGGAATTTTCTTTTTTGGGATGAATGACCGCATAAAGAACAGGGCTTATCGGTGCACCCGGTGCGGAAAGATCATGTGCAGCAAATGTGAAAAACATATTCTCTGGGGGCATATGTGCCCCCAGTGCTTTAAATCTCTGGTAAAACTTGATGAACTGGATGCACGGGAGAGGATTGCGCGGATTCTCAATGTCTATGAACACAAGAAAACGCAAAGGGACATTATTAAAATCATCACCCTTTTCCTTCCGGGTTCCGGTTTTATCTATGCCGGGAATATCATGAGGGGCGTTCTTTTCCTCTGGCCTTTCCTGTTCTTCCTGCTCGTTCCCCTGACGAATTCTCTCTTTGTGATCGGCATGCCGAATTTTTCACATCTCTGGCTGAATCTCGTATCATTGGTCCTTATGGTGGTCGTCTATGGTTTGGCTAACATCATTACCAGACGGAGGATTGTAAAAGGATGGCTTTAGAAGGCTCTCTCAAAGATTTCGGCCTCGCTGATATTCTTCAGCTCATCTTCTTCCAGCGGAAGACCGGGGTTCTTATGATCGAAAGCAGGATGGACAAAATCAGGCTGCTCTTCATCGAAGGGCATATCACCGGGGCCGAATCGAAGCGGAGAATAGAGGCAAACAGGCTTGGCAAAGTCCTTGTAAAAAAAGAAATCCTTCGCGAAGAACAGCTTCAAGGCTTGCTCGATGAACAACGGAGCACCAACATCAAACTCGGCAACCTCCTGGTCAGAAAAGGACTGGTAACGAAAGAAGAGCTTGAGGAGATACTGACAGGCCAGATTAAAGAGACCATAATCCAGGTATTCGCCTGGAAAGAAGGCACCTATGAGTTTACTCCGCAGGCAGTGCCTGCAGATAAGGACATCCCCATATCCATTGACACCCAGCACCTGCTCATGGAAGGGCTGAGGATTGTTGATGAATGGACGCTCATAGAAGGGAAAGTCACACTCGATACCGTATTTTCAAAAATATCCGGCCACACTGCCGAACTTACCGAGGAAGAACAGGATATTCTCTCCCTGATTGACGGTGATAACGATGTGAGCACCGTTATTGACCTGAGCGGACGTGACGATTTCGAGGTATCGAAAACCCTTGTCTCTCTGCTCGAAAAGCATGCGATAGAGTTGACAACAGCGGCGCCGGTTGTTGGAGAGATACCGATTGTTGCGCCAAAGAAGCCTTCACCGTCTTACCGGCTAACCCCTGTCTTTGCGGTCGTTCTTGCGCTGCTTGTGTCCCTGTCTTCTGTCTTTCTTGACGGTAGCCAGATGTTTAAAAAACTGAGGGCCGCCGAGACAATCGATGATTTCAGGTTCGAAATCAAGGCTTACAAATTCGAGCACGGTTCATACCCTGAAAAACTCGACGTGATTTCCCGGAAAGCGGACCCGTGGGGAAACCCGTATTTCTATACACAAAACAATTATGCCTTTATTGTCCTCAGCCCCGGACCTGATGGTGTCCAGGGGACATCCGACGATATTTATTAACATTTCCAATGACCGGGAATAAAGCGTTAGTCCTCCTGAGCGGCGGGATCGACTCCGCGACAACACTCGCGATTGCAAAATCCGGGGGATACGAAATCCACGCCCTGAGTTTCGATTACAGTCAACGGCACGCAAGGGAGCTTGAGTCTGCACAGATGGTCGCCTCGGCCTTTGGGGTTGAACAACATCTTGTGATACAATTTGATCTCAGAGAAATAGGGGGTTCTGCACTGACCTCCGATATGGCAGTGCCAAAGAGACGTTTAAAAGATCAATTAAGCGGGGCGGGAACTTCATCCTTCATTCCTGTCACTTACGTTCCAGCCCGGAATACCATCTTCCTTTCCTTCGCTCTTGCATGGGCCGAAGTTCTTCTTGCAGAACATATTTTTATCGGCGCGAACGCAGTAGATTACAGCGGGTATCCGGACTGCAGGCCGGAATATCTTCAGGCATATGAAGCAATGGCCAACCTCGCAACAAAGGCATCCGTTGAGAAGAAGATTCAATTTCACATTCATGCGCCCCTTCTCCGGATGAAAAAATCCGAGATTATCAAAAAGGGGGTTGAACTGGGACTCGATTATGCCCTGACTTGGAGTTGTTATGACCCGCAACCCTTACCAGCAAAGAGCGTGAAGAGAAAAAATTTATCTTCCCTCAAAGCGCTACGCTCTTCGCTTGTGCCCTGCGGAAGATGCGACAGTTGCGTGTTCAGGGCCAAAGGGTTTCAGGAGGCGGGGATGCAGGACCCGCTGACAGGTTAGCAAACCTTGCGCCAGTTAAACTATTGGGACACCACTTATGGAATCTATGCATAAATTACCTGTCAGGCTGAGAGGGCATCACCTGATATGCCTTCATTTCTTCAATGGCGAAGGATACAGCCCTGACTTTGTGGCAAATCTCAGGGATGTTGTGGGGAGAGCAGAGGCAGGGGAACAGATCAATATTTGTGAGGGCGCCGACGATGTCTGTAATGCATGTCCTTCTCTGCAGGAAAAACGCTGCCTCTATCGTGAAGATTCCGAGAAAGAGATCAGGGAAATGGACAGGGCAGCAATTGCATTGCTCTGTATCCAGTCCCGGGTGAAGATCTCATGGCCGGAAATAAAAGAACGCATGCCGGAAATATTCGTTTCCTGGGCCGGGAAGTTCTGCAGGGGATGCGACTGGTTGGCTGTATGCAGGAATAACAAAGTCTTTACCCTCTTGCTCGATGAAAAAGCTCAAAGTGAATTTTGACGAGATTCAGAAGGCGATGGAAGACGTCGTACGCGACAACTTCGATTATTTCCTCGATGTCGAAACCGGGGAAATTATCACCTTTTCCGAAGAAATGCTGGAGGAAGCTCAATCCAGTCTGCATGTTGAAGACTTTGATGATATGATGGACGAGATTGAATCCATAGAATTTGATGAAGTGCCCGACCTCCCGGAATATATGGAAGACGAGGTTGAGACAATACTCGACATTCTGCTTGACGAAAGCGGACGGTATTTCAGGATACCGGAAAGGCCTTCCTCTGTCGCTTATGAATCCATCTCCCGTTTTATTGATACGGTCGCAGACTCCGATCTGAAAACAAAGCTGCGCGACGCCCTCGATGGAAAAGGAGCGTTCAGGAACTTCAAAGATGTCTTAGTGCAGCATCCCAAAGAAAGAAAACGCTGGCACAGTCATAACGCAAAAACAATGAAAAAAGAGATCAGGGGATGGCTTCATACCATCGGGGCCGATCCCCTCTCATAGCATTTCTTTGCTCGCCTTCTTCTATCCGGACATCTCTGCTGTACTTTCCCTGAAGCCGCTCCGGATTTTCTTTTATTCTTATGCCTCCTGAGAAACACCGGACACTATTTAATGCCCATTTTGTGCAGGGCCTCATCCGCAGAACTCTTGGCCGCCGGGGCCTCCTCGGGCAGATAGAGCATGACCCCGCCCCTGACAGGCCTTATAATTATCTTCCCTTCGCTTGACAGTTTATTCGTAACCTCAACAGGGTTTTCACCCTCAAAATACTTTTTGAACGCCTCGTTGAACCCTGAGTAGACACTGTGAATACCCTTATACCCTTCCTTCCTCAAACTAACAACAGCTTTCTTAATAAACTCCTCATGACTTAACTTTTCTGACATGGTTCCCTCCTCCTTTGTTTGTATTGTATTACTATAAGTATCTTACATATTAATACATACGTACTCACCATAACGTTATCAAAGTAACGCTGTTTCATCAAGTTTTATCTTCTCATCAGGGCCAATCGCTGTCTGTTTTCTGATTTCTTCTATTTTTTTCAGGGGTCTCTCAAGCATGTTGCTCCTCGTCGTGACGAGAATATCGTATTCCTTTTTTGCTGCATCCAGTCTCTCCCCCATGCTTGTGAATTTATCCTTATAGGCATTCCATTGTTTCGAAAACTCACTCAGCAGATTTAGTATCTCCGCAGCGGTCCGTTCAAGATTGAAATTTTCGATTGCCTGTCTTATGACTGCAAGCACTGCATACAAGGTAAAAGGAGAACATAAGATAACCTTCTGTTTCAGTGCCTCATCCATGATTGTTGTGTCCGCTTCATTGATAAAACTGAATACCTGTTCATTCGGGATGAACATGAGCACATAATCTACCGTATTTTCGGCAGGATTAATGTAATCGCGGGTAGTCAACTGCTTCATCATGACTTTCGTATTCTTCAAGAGTTCATCTCTGTACCGTTTCCTGTCGTGATCAGATTCTGCATTGAGATAGTGTATATAATTGTCAACCGGGAACTTCACATCCATATTGACCTTCAGCTGGTTCGGAAGATAGAAAGTATAGTCCGGCCTGCCCGATGAACTGTCCATCGTCTTCTGTTTAATGTAATTAATCCCTTCTACCATGCCCACAAGACGGATGATATCTTCTGCCATACGTTCACCCCACTCACCTCTTTTTTTGGAGCTTGCAAGCGCATGACTGAGCCGTTCGGTAGTCTCCTTCAGGGTAAACGTAACTTCTTCGTGCTTTTTGATAAGGGTAGCAACCTCAGTAAATTTTTCACCGCTCGTCTTGCCGACTTCCTCGATTTTTCTCTGGACCTCGGTGAGTGTTTTTCCTATCGCCTCGATATTCTGGTCAATCAGTTCTTTTTTGCCGTCGAGTTCCTTCTTGCCGTCTACAGTCTGGGTCTTCAGTTTCTCTTCAGCAAGCCGGATAAAATCATCTGCATATTTTTTAAATTCCTCGGTATTTTTTGTGAGTGCATCCAGAGAGAGGGATTTAAATGTATCGCTGAGTTTGGCTGCCATTGACTCAAATCGTTCTCTCTCTTCCTTCAGGTGTTTCTGGGCCTCCTCGAGCCTCGCCTTCATTTCACGCTCGATATCAAGCTCGTTTCTTATCTGTTCAAGCTCGAAATCCCTGTGCTGAACCTGCTGCCTCAGTTCCTCTACACGGGCCTCGGCTCCGCTTGCCCTTTTCTCCAGTTCCGTGACCTGGTTTACATATGACGACCGGATGTCGGAAATCTGCTTGTCCGATTGTCGCTGTCTGCGTGAAATTGCAAGGAGCCATGCGATGATGCCGCCTATTATCAGGCCGGAAATAAAATACAGTACTGATGTCGTCAATGGATACCTCTTTCCCTGGGTTTCTTATACATGCTCATAGACCAGAATCCTGCCGCCGTCCCGTGTCTCCTCTATCCTCTTCACAAGCTTCTTCTTGTGGAGGTTCAGGAGCCGTGTCCCGCTCGTGTTCATCCCGAGTTTCAGCGCATCCGACAGGTCTTTGGCAGTTATTTTCCCTGTTCTCATGATAAAATCCAACGTCTCCCGTAAATAATTATTCAGACTGCCGATAAGGATCTGCCTGCCGTCCTCCATCCGCGCCGGCACAGCCAGTTCTTTTCTCTCAAGCGCAACCTCGATATTTTCCTTCTGATTCTCATTCAGTCCCGCAAGAATAATATATTTCTCTCCATACTCACCACCGAGGAGACGGGAGATGAGCTTGGCGATAATTTCATCGGCGCAGGAATAATCGATAATCCCGATATTCGAGAAATCAAGGGCAATAACCTCACCGTCTTTTTCTTTCTCGATATCCCTTTCGATTCGGTTCCTTATGTTTTGCCCGGACTGACGGGTAACAAGATCAGATGAACGGTTAAGGAGTTCTTGTTCGAGGATATTTTTTAGATTACAGGAAATCATATTCTTCTTTCAATTGAATCAATTGAATCATAAAATGATCTACTTGTCAAGGGTACCATAAGTGCCTCCAACTCCAGCGCCAAAAAATCAGAGGAGAAGATGTGCTATAGAGGACATTGCATCCACTACATGCGGAAAGGGTATAATAGAGAAACTGTCCACAATGTATATTCAGAGTTCGTTGAACGGTCTGCGACTCACAGAGGGAATCCAGTTTTTTCAACTGGTTATGGAATTAAAGACCTCCGGATCAAGCAGGAGGATGACAAAACAGGACTTTATCGATCCGTGCTCCTTCTTTGATTTTATAGTAAGCAATTGATAATATTTTATAGTAAGATAAGGAAACCCGGCCAGGCGACGAATCCATGATCAGCAGACTGAACAGAATAAAAATCCGGATATTCGAAAATATACGGTTTAAGCTCGCGTTATTCCTCCTTGCGGTCCTCGTGGTGACTACCTTTATTTTTTATGTATTCATTGTACGGATGACGGACCAGTATGTCTTGAACGAACTGATAAAACGCGGAGAATCTCTGGGGAGAAGCACTGCGGTATCGGCAGCTCACAGCATGCTTCTTGGAGACTGGCTGGGTATTGATGCCATCATCACGAAATTGCAGAATTTGAATACTGATATAGAGTATATTGCGGTGGTGAATGCTGCCGGTACAGTCATCACCCATTCTGATCCGGCACAACGGGGCATGCTCTTAAAACCCGCCACGGGAACCCTTCTGAAAGAAACTTCAGACCACACCGTTATTAAAGAAATAGCGGACGCTTCCCGCAATTATTTCGAGATAGTGACACCGATTATGTTCAAAGAAAAGCAGCTTGGCACCGTGCTTGTCGGCATGAACAAATCGTTGCTTATTGATTTGAACCAAAGAGCCCGGAGAAGAATACTCACAGGGTTTGCTGCGACACTCTTTCTCGGCATTATCGGAATTGTCGTGCTCTCCGCTATTCTTACAAGACCGATCCATGAACTTTCTTCAGGAGTCAATGAACTAAAGAAAGGCAAACGCAGTAACCCTCTCAGGGTTTATTCAAAGGACGAACTGGGGAGACTGACAGAAAACTTCAATGAAATGTCCCGGTTGATACACGAACAGAAACAGAGTCTGAATACCTATGCGCAGGAACTGGAAGAAGCATATATAGCGACAGTACAAGTGCTTGCAGCAGCGATCGATGCAAGAGATCCGTATACCCTCGGTCACTCGACAAGGGTGGCCGGATTATCCATGAAAGTCGGACAGGCGCTCGGTCTCGGGAAAAAAGAACTCGACGACCTCGAGATTGCCTGTCTTTTCCATGATGTGGGAAAAATCAAGACTCCGGATATTATTCTGAACAAGAGGGGCAAACTTGATACCTCTGAATATGGGCAGATGATGAATCATCCGGAAATCGGCGCCGAAATTCTGAGCAAGGCCCCCTCGCTCGTGAAATATATTCCCGCAGTGAAACATCATCATGAGTGGTATAATGGAGAAGGATATCCCGAAGGATTGCGGAAAGACCAGATTCCGTTCTCTGCTTCAATTATTGCTATTGCCGATGCCTATGACGCCATGACCTCACAAAGGCCATACAGGAATGCACTTTCAGAGGAAGAAGCCATCAAAGAGCTGCTCAATTACTCCGGGACGCAATTCGATCCTTTCCTTGTCGAGGTATTCATCGAGACGGTCCGGGACAATAAAACCCTGCCGGTGGTGAGGTCTCTTTCATGAAAGCCCTCCTCTATAAATTCATTGTAGTTGCGTTATCTCTTTTCCTCTTTTCCTGCTCCTCGCTGAGGCAGGGTCCCGACAGAGATTCCCTCTCGAAGACCGCACAGGGGTATCTCGGGGCATATGAATACCATAAAGCATTGGGAACATATCAGCGCGCCTGGAATGATAATCTTGACGACGCAAGACTGGGCAATGACTACATTCAGGTGATCGAATACGTCAAAAAAAGCGCTGACCTCGCCTATGAAAAAGAGGACTTTCCCTCTGCAGGATATCTGTATTATGTCCTCCTTCAATATTTCCCTCCTGCCGGAATGCGTGCCGGCTCTTTCTCATTTTCGAAAGACACACTCCATGCCGGCATGAAAAATTGTTCAAAACACCTTGATATGCGCGGGCTTGAAGAATACAGAAGGGGAAACCTTAAGGCAGCGATCGCAACCTGGAAGTCTATCCTCGTTTTTGATGCTCACAATGCGGAGATCAAAAAAGCGATACAGACCGCCTCTACGCAGCTGAAAAATCTGGAAAAGAATTTTTAAAGGATCTCAACTATCCCCATCGGTTAACTCTGTCCGGACGAGCGCAAGAATTGAAGAATGGGGGACGATAAGGTATTTCTTCCCTTCAAACTCTATCTCCATAGCAGAATCCTTGAGGAAGATTGCATAATCTCCTTCGGTTGCCTGAAGGGGGATATACCTTACTTCTTGTGTTGTGCCCGCAGCCCAGGGTTCGTCGGAAACATTCGGGTTATGGATTGCGTAGCCCGGACCTGCTTTTACCACATAGCCTCCGATAACCTTCTCCTTTGCTTTCACCGTGTCCGGGAGATAGAGTCCTGAACTTGTCTTGTCCATTCCTTCATCCGGGTCGATGAGAACCCGGTCACCGACGACGATAAGGTTTTTCTTTGCTTTCATAGAGGTATTGTAAAATATTTCGGGATCCTGATGCACATACGCAGCGGTCATCTGCATCAAAGGGTAAAGACATCTCCCTTCGCGGGCACATGTGTTGTGAAACCAAATTTCTCCTTCACCAGTTCACCAAACGAGAGCGCCACCTCTTCTTCACCGTGCACGATAAAAACTTCCGGTGAATTGCGAAAATGCGAGAGCCATGCCATGAGTTCCGCCCTGTCTGCATGCGCGGAGAAGCCGTTGATGGTATAAATCGATGCCCTTACCGCAATCTCCTCGCCGAGGACGTTCACACTCCTTGCCCTGTCGACGATCTTCCTCCCGAGGGTCCCTTTCCCCTGGAACCCGACGAACACAATACTGCATTCACGCCGCCAAAGGTTATGCTTCAGGTGATGACGGATCCTCCCGCCGTCGCACATTCCGCTCCCCGCGATCACGACGATTCCTGATTTTATTTTATTCAGGGCCATCGAACCCTGGACGTTCTGCACGAAGTGCAGCCTGACGGCTGGATCAAAATCCAGCTTCGCAAAAAGTCTCTTGGCTTCATCGTCAAAGAGCTCCGGATGCGCCAGATAGACTTTTGTTGCCTCTTCTGCAAGCGGACTGTCGATGTACACCTGCAGGCCTGGAAGCCTCTTCTCCCTCACGAGGTCGTTGAGGATATAGAGCAGGTCCTGCGTCCTTCCGACTGCAAAAGAGGGGATATAGACATTCCCGCCTTTTTTGAATGTTGTTTTGATCGCTTCAGCGAGTTCGTCTATGCTGTCTCTCAGAGGCTTATGGAGTCTGTTCCCGTAGGTGGACTCCATGACAATGAAATCGGCTGCAGCAGGCGCGGAGGGGTCCTGCAGGATGGGATTCCCCCGCTTCCCGATATCGCCTGAAAACACGACCTTCTTCTCTTGTGCGCCGTCCTGAAACCAGAGTTCAAGCGAGCCGGAGCCGAGAATATGTCCGGCTTCGACAAACCGGTACTTCACTCCGTTCCCGAGAGGGAAAACAGTGTTGTATGTTTTTGTTTCGAAAAGCTCCATCACGTTCCTTACATCATCGATCGTATACAGAGGAAGAACAGGAGGCATGCCTGCTCTCTCCGCCTTTCTCGTCATCCATAGTGCATCACTTTCCTGAATATGTGCGGAATCCGAGAGCATGAATTCGAGAAGATCCCTTGTAGCCGGCGTAGTGAGAATCCTCCCCCTGAACCCCTCCCTCGCAACCCTCGGCAGCATACCCGCATGGTCCAGGTGGGCATGGGTGATGAAGATATACTGGATTTCCTCAGGCCGGAAATCAAACTCTCTTCTGTTTATTTCGTCTGCATCCTCACCCTGAGAGAGCCCGCATTCTACGAGCATCTTCAGTGCATTGCACTCCAGATAAAAACAGGACCCTGTCACCATCCGTGCGCCACCGAGAAATTTCAGTTCCATTATAGCCTCCTCTTAATCTCTCCTGTCCGGGTTACCCTTACAACGAATCACAGGCCCCTGCTGTCTCTCCCGCAACAGTCTGCGGCGTTATCATCCACTGGAGAGACCACATGCCTGATTCGTTTCTCTTCAGACACACTACCCCTGCCATCTGAAAAGTAATGATATTCTTTTCAGCATCACCGCACAGGAGGAGGGAAGAGAGTCTCGCAAGATGGGGGAGATGACCGACAAGAAACAGGTTGTGCGATAAACCGGTCAGCCTCTCTTGCCATATTTCCGGATTCTCAAGGGGGGAAAGGCCGTCTTTTTCCGATATTCCTTTCATCGGTTTGAGATATTCATAGAGTACTTCTGCTGTCTGTCGTGCCCGCAATTTCGTGCTGTGAATTATATCATCCACCCTTATATCGAGTTTGGAAAGGGAGGAAGCAACCCTAGTGATATCCAGCAGCCCCTGTGAGGAGAGGGGTCTGGAAGGGTCTTCCTCTTCCCTTTTGGCTGCTCCGTGCTGCACCAGATAAAGATACATGGACTACCTCCTTTTTCTCAGTTCTTGTGTCCGGTGACACCAATCTCTAAACCTTCTTTTTTGTATCTGATGTATTCAAAAAGCCCGAGGAGGTTGCCAACCGATATCGTAAGAAACCACGACAACGAAATTGCTGTTGCCGCATCGGGTTTTATGCCAATGAGTCCAAAAAAGAGTATGAAAGCCCCTTCCCTGACCCCAAGCCCGGAGATCGAGATAGGAAGCATGGTAAAAAGAATAACGAGGGGAAGAAATACGAGAAGCGAAAGAAAGGGGACGTTCTGCCCGATACCAAGGGCAAGGACATAGACAGCAAGAAAGCCGGAAAATTGTACGCCAATAGAAATGAGCAGTGCGTGTGCCATGGTATTCTTCTGGCTCCGGTATTCGTGAAAAGAGGAATAAAAGGCCGAGAGCACCGGTATCCTGTTGCCAAGGCGAAGACCGAAGATGAGCACGCTCGCAATGAAAAAAGACAGCACTGCAGCAGGAAGGAGCCACACAATTTCGGACCCCTGAAAATACGGATAACCGAAAGGAAAGGCCAGTGCGCTTATGACGATCATTACAAGTAAGCCGAGATACCTGTCCATAAAAACAGATGCAACGGCGAGGGTGCCTTTCCCGGTTGCCTGATAGAGATAATATCCTTTCACCGCATCTCCTCCAATCAGTCCGGGGAGAAAGGTGTTGAAGAACGACCCGATCATATAAAGCGAAAACAGTTTCCGCATTGGCATCTCTCCCGGGAGGAGAAGCTTCCAGCGTATGGTGGATATGAACTGGGCAAAGAGATAAAGCGCTATGGCAGAGAGAAAAGCGGCCGGGCTGAGATTTTTCAATACAAGGAATACCCGATCGAGGCCGGTTCGTGAGAGAACGAGGTAAAGAAGTCCGGAGCTGATGCAGATTTTCAGTATGAGAAGTGCTGCTTTATTTGCTTTCAGGGCCAAGGATCTTCTTGATCACATAAATGGGTTTTCTTTGACTTTCGTGGTAAACCCTCACGAGCATCTCTCCAAGGAGGCCCATGCCGATGAGCTGTATGCCGACAATAATCAAAAGGGCGCCAAGAAGAAGCAGCGGCCTCCCCCCGATATCATGACCAAAAAATAATTTATCAAACGTCAGATAGAACAGGATGAAGAACCCGAGAAAACCGCTCAGGACGCCGACCGGTCCGAAAAACTGAATAGGCTTTGTTGAAAAACTCTGGAGAAACTTCACCGTGATGAGGTCGAGCACCACCTTCACTGTACGGGAGATGCCATACTTCGATTTCCCGTGCAGCCGTGGATGATGCGTAGTCTCGACTTCAGCTATCCTGACTCCGTACCAGCTTGCAACTGCCGGGATAAATCTGTGCATTTCTCCATACAACTTCAGGTTCTTGATAACTTCCCTGCGGTATGCTTTGAGCGAACATCCGTAATCATGGAGTTTAACACCGGTGACATTACTGATCAGCCAGTTCGCAAGAATAGAGGGGAGCCTTCTCGAGAGAAAGGGGTCCTGCCTCTTCTTTCTCCACCCGCTCACCAGGTCATTGTCTTTGATCAACTCAATGAGTTTCGGTATGTCAGACGGGTCATTCTGCAGATCGCCGTCCATCGTTACCACAACGTCTCCCTGAGCAAAATCAAACCCAGCAGCAAACGCCGCGGTCTGTCCAAAATTTCGTCTCAGACTGAGGACCATCACATTGGTATCCCGCCGCTGAATCTCTTCGAGCAGAGAAAGCGTCCTGTCGGAACTTCCGTCATCAACGAGAATAATTTCATATTCCGTATTTAAGGTGTCAAGGACACGTTTCAGTTGCTCATGGAGCAGCCGGACGTTCTCCTCTTCATTGTACACAGGGATCACAACTGAAAGTGTCATCAAAATCTCCCGGGTTTCTCCTTCTGCAGTCCTTTGAAATCATAACACAGATACAGGGAATAGTCCCTGATTTTTACCCGTTGTTTAGTATAAGCGGTAAAA
>Ga0209164_1003609_pt1 | contig 14545 bp, 8 predicted proteins | sample MTBNYHSulfiMetaG_FD_187458 | JGI IMG/M metagenome (GOLD analysis project Ga0209164, IMG submission 187458) | Enrichment culture microbial communities from rom New York Harbor, USA that are MTBE-degrading - MTBE-NYH (New York Harbor Sulfidogenic)... | ecosystem: Environmental > Aquatic > Marine >...
GGGGGTGAGGGGCCTCTCCCCGAGCGCGGTTGCGACCGGGCTTGGGCCTGCCCCTGTCGCTGACGCTGACGCGGTCCCTGACTCCTGCCGCTGTCGCTGACCCTGCCCCTGTCACGCCTGATCCCGCCATGCGGACCGCTCCCTCGGGGATCGGCCGCTCGAGAAACCCACCTCGCAACGGTCTCGATCCCCAACCGGGGGTTTGCGGCGGTCGCGGGGCATGGTACACTCGCGCGCGTGAACCATGGGGAAGGAGGATCGTCACCGATGAAGGCTACCCTGAGTGTGCTTGCTGCCGTCCTGATGCTCGCCGTCCCGGCGGGCGCCGTCGACCAGGCGGTCGAAATCGTCAACCCTGACGAGGTGGGGGTGTCGAACCCGGCGCCGCTCACCGGCTGGGCCTGGCCCGAGGTCGTGCTCTACGACAACGGCCCGTTGGTCAACGAACCCGGCCAGGGCGCCGGCGGCGCCGACGCGTCGGCGCTGCAGACCGGCCTGGGCATGAACACCCTCGGCGCCGGGCACCAGTACTTGAATGGCTTCAGCATGGCGGACGACTTCACCGTCACCGACGCCGGCGGCTGGCAGGTCGACACCATCACCTTCTTCGCCTACCAGACCGGCTCGACCACGTCCTCGACCATGACCGGCGTCTACGTCCAGATCTGGAACGGCGCGCCCAACGCCGGCGGCACCGTGGTCTGGGGCGACCTGACCACCAACCGGCTGCTCACCACCGACTGGTCGAACATCTACCGCGTCACCGACACCACCCTCACCACCACCAACCGGCCGGTGATGGCGAACGTGGCCACCATCGGCACCACCCTCGCCCCGGGGACCTACTGGGTGCAGTGGTCCACCGACGGCTCCCTGGCCAGCGGACCGTGGGCGCCGCCGATCACCGTCAACGGCCAGACCACCACCGGCAACGCCCTCCAGTACACCACCGCCTGGGCCGCGTTCACCGACTCCGGCACGCTGACTCCCCAGGGGCTACCGTTCATCATCAACGGCGCAGTGGTACCGGTCGAGCTGCAGAGCTTCAGCGCCGAGTAGCCCGAACCGCACGCTCTCGTTCAACCGGGCCGCCCACAGGGGCGGCCCGTTGTCGCTTTGCAGGCGCGAGACTTCAGCGGTCGTGGAAGAAACTCCGTCGCTTCGCTCCTCCCGATGAGGCGCCACTCCACGGACCGTCATTGCGAGCGGCCTCACGCCCCTTCGGGGCACTGGTTCTGGGGACTCACAGTCGACATTCGTTGGGGAACGCCGCCCTATCGGCTCGAGACTTCTGCCCGCAGCAGCCCGTAGATGAGCCCACCGACGCGGTCTGCCCCTGGTCGACGACGGCGATCGCGACCGGGATGCCGCGCGACCGCAGCAGGAGGAGGTCGCTCTGGACCTCTTGGTTCTCGGCGTAGGCGGCCTGGAGGTGTTGACGGCGGTTGCCGAGGGTGCGACCGCTGGCCTCCGACAGCCTGAGCACCGTGTTGTCGGCAGCTCGCGTCAGGTGGTCCTTGAGGTGGGCGAGGCCGCGCGGGAAGGGAAGCTCGGCGACGCTGGTCGCGACGCGCACCGCGAGGTGGAGCGCGACGAGGCCGGCTCGGCCGCGATGCAGGTTGGCACGGTTGACCGTGGAGCGTCTGGGCGCGGTGCGTGCTGGCTCATGGTTGTCCTGAAGGCGGCCGGCGTCCGGCTGTCAAGGGCGGCCGCAGGCCGCGAGCGCAGCGAGCTTGCCCTTGACTGGCGTACGCCGGCCGCCCGCTCCTCCTCATGAGCCAGCACGCTCCCCCGTCCAGGCGCCCCTGACACCAGCCCAATCCCAGTCCCGGTCCCGGTCCCGCCCCCCGCAGCCAGCCGCCGGCCACCCGATCCCGGATCGCGGGCGGCGGGCCGCAGGCGGCGGGGCTCGGGTGACGGGGAACGGGGTCGGGGTCGTCGCACTTCCAATCCCGATCCTGGCCCCGCTCCCCGCTGCCAGCCGCCGGCCACCCGATCCCGGATCGCGGGCGGCGGGGCACGGGTGACGGGGCGCTCCCGGCCCGAGGGAGATTCCGCCACAGGCCCTGCGGGCCCCCGCGAGCGTCCCGGAATGGCAGGCGGCCAGGCGCCGTTCACGTGAGCATGAACGGAATGACTGCGACGTCGTCTCACCCCTCGACGAAGACCCGGTCGTGGCTGATCGCCTGCGCACTGGCGGCCGCCTTCGCCGGCGGGCCCGCCTGTGCCGAGCCGGGGCGCGGTGTCACCCCCACGCCGCAGCTCGAGCTCGAGGCGGTGGCTACCGGCCTCAGCCGGCCGCTGCTGGTCACCCACGCCGGAGACGGCTCCGGTCGCCTGTTCATCGCCGAGCAGCAGGGGGCGATCCGGGTCGTCCGCGACGGGATCCTGTTGCCGACGCCGTTCCTCGACGTCGACCCCATCTCCGCCTGCTGCGGCGAGCAGGGCCTCCTCGGGCTCGCGTTCCACCCCGCCTACGCTGCGAACGGGACCTTCTTCGTGTCCTACTCCGACAACGCCGGCGACTCGGTGGTCGCCCGCTACCAGGTGTCGGCGGCCGACCCCGACGTCGCCGACCCTGCCTCCGCCACGGTGGTCGTCACCCAGGACCAGCCGTACGCGAACCACAACGGCGGGCAGATCGCCTTCGGCCCCGACGGCTACCTCTACGTGGCGCTCGGCGACGGCGGCAGCGCCGGCGACCCCCTCAACTCCGGACAGACGCTGTCCACGCTCCTCGGCAAGCTGCTTCGGGTCGACGTCGACGGCGACGACTTCCCGACGGACCCGAATCGCAACTACGCGATCCCCCCCACCAACCCGTTCGCCGGCGACCCGTCGGCGCTCGACGAGATCTGGGCCTGGGGGCTGCGCAACCCGTGGCGATTCAGCTTCGACCGGGCGACCGGCGACCTGTTCATCGCCGACGTCGGGCAGAACCAGTGGGAGGAGGTCAACTTCCAGCCCGCGTCCAGCCCCGGCGGGGAGAACTACGGCTGGCGCCGGATGGAGGGGACCCACTGCTACAACCCTTCCACCAACTGCAACGACGGCACGCTCACCCTGCCGATCCTCGAGTATTCCCACGCCAGCGGCTGCTCGGTCACCGGCGGCTACCGATACCGGGGCCCGGACTTCCCCAACCTCCGCGGTCACTACCTCTTCGCCGACTACTGCTCCGGCCAGGTGTGGGGCGCCGTGCCAGACGGCGGAGGTTGGATCGCCACGCCCCTGCTCGCCACGGGCTTCGCCGTGTCCACCTTCGGCGAGGACGAGGCCGGTGAGCTCTACGTCGCCGACCACGCCGCCGGCGGGGCCGGGCGGGTGCTCAGGGTCGTCGACACCTCGCCGGTGGAGGTTCTCTTTGCCGACGACTTCGAGACCGGGACCCTGGCGGGCTGGAGCACGGTCACCCCGTAGCGCTACAATCCCGGGCCGATGGCATCCGCGGTCTGCATCGGGGTCGCCGGCGGGTCGGGTTCGGGCAAGACCACCGTGGCCGAGGCGATCGTCGCCCGGATCGGTGCGGACCGCATCGCCTCGCTGCAGCACGACTCCTACTATCGGGACCTCTCGGGATGGCCGCTGGAGGCCAGGCTCCGGCACAACTTCGACCACCCCCACGCCCTCGAGAGCGAGCTCCTCGCCGACCACCTGCAGGAGCTCCGGGCGGGCCGGACGGTGGAGGTGCCGACCTACGACTTCACACGGCACGTGCGCACGTCCCGCACCGTGAGGGTCGAGCCGCGGCGGGTGATCCTGGTGGAGGGAATCCTGATCTTCAGCGAGCCGGCGCTGCGGGAGCTGTTCGACGTCAAGATCTTCGTCGACACGGACCCTGACCTGCGGGTGATCCGCCGGCTGCGGCGGGACCTCGCCGAGCGGGGGAGGACCCTGGACAGCGTGGTCCACCAGTACCTGGAGACGGTCCGGCCGATGCACCTCGAGTTCGTCGAGCCCTCCAAGCGGTGGGCCGACCTGATCATCCCCGAGGGGGGCTTCAACCCCGTCGCCCTCGACGTGATCTGCGCCCGGGTGGAGGCGCTTCTTCCCGGCTGACTCGAGCTCCCACACCCCGACTCCGCTCCCCTTCCCGTTGTCCCGAGCACCCTACGGCCGCTGGCCTCCTACTCGGTCTTCATGAGCCAGCACGCTCCCCCGTCCAGGCGCCCCGGACACCAGCCCGCGCCCGCCCCCGATCCCGGTCCCGCCGCCGGCCGCCTGCTGCCCGATCCCGGATGCCGGGGGGCGGGCCGCGGGCCGCGGGTGACGGGGAGCAGGGCCGGAATCCTCGCAGTCCCGATCCCGTTCCCGGTCCCGCCGCCGGCCGCCTGCCGCCCGACCCCGGACGACGGGCGGCGGGGGTCGGGTGACGGAGGGGAGAGCGACAGGGCCAGGGACCGAGCAGGCCCGCGCCGCGGTACCATCTGGAGGGGGGACTCGGTGATGCACGTGCGCCTGGTGGTGGTGGACGGCCCGGAGGCCGGGCGGGTGTTCAGCTTCGACACCGCCGACTCGTTCCTGGTCGGGCGATCGCCCAAGGCGCACCTCGTTCTCGACCCCCGGGCCGACCGCTACGTGTCCCGCACCCACTGCCTGGTGGACATCCGCCCGCCGCGGGTGATCGTGTCCGACCTCGGGAGCACGAACGGCACGTTTGTCAACGAGCGACGGGTCGGTCACGACGATCTCCATGACGGGGACCTCCTCCGGGTGGGGCGGACCCGGATCAGGGTGCTCGTCTCGGACGCCCCGTCCGCCGAGGCCTTCTCCACCCGCCACCTCGCGGCGTCGCCACCGCCTGCGGACGAGGGGTGGCGCCCCCCCGACACCGACCGGCCGTGGATCCCGCCGGGCCCGCCCCCCGCGGCGGTTCTCGCCGAGCCCCCTCCTCCCGCCTTCGAGCCCCAGTGGTCGCACCCTGAACCGCTCCCGCCGCGGTGCTGGATCTGCGGGCTCGACCTGGCCGAGCTCGCCGACCGCGACCACCTCGCCGACGCGCTTCCCGACGCCGTCTACCTCTGCGTCGAGTGCACCGCCTCGATCAAGGTCGGCGAGCTGGAGCGCGCTCGGGTCGGTCCCTACACGCTCCTCGGCGAGCTCGGACGCGGGGGCATGGGCATCGTGTACAAGGCGGTCCACGAGGAGACCCGGCGGGTCTGTGCGGTGAAGCGGATCATGCCGGGGGTGGCCGCCGACGAACGGTCCTTCCGCATGTTCGAGCGCGAGATCGCGGTCCAGGCCAGGGTTCTCCACCCCAACCTGGTTCGTTTCCTCGGTCAGGGGCGGGAGCTGGGCTGGTTCTACTTCGTGGTCGAGTTCCTGGGCGGCGGCGACGCCGCCCACCTGGTCAGCACGGTGTTCAAGGGGCCGGTGCCGGCGCGTGTCGCCATCCGCGCCACGGTCGACGTCCTCGCCGGCCTCGCCGCGCTCCATCGCCACGGCTTCGTCCACCGTGACCTCAAGCCCGGCAACGTACTGCTGAGTCGACCGGCGAAGGAGGGGTTCGGTCGCGCCAAGGTCACCGACTACGGCCTGGCCAAGTCGTTCGAGGAGGCGGGCAACTCGCTGTTCGAGCTGACCCGCGAGGGGGAGGCCGCGGGATCCCTGATGTTCATGCCGCCGGAGCAGGTCCTCAACTACCGCTACGTCATGCCGCCGGCCGACGTCTACGCCGCCGGGGTGACCCTGTACTACCTGCTCACGGCGCAGTACACGGTCGACTACCCGCTCAGCTCCGCGGGCGGGGGCGCACCGGGAGCCGGCGGCAACCGCAACCCCATCGAGGCCCTGATCGAGGACCGGCCGATCCCGATTTTGGACCGGCTCCCGGGAATCCCCGACCGCCTCGCCCGGGTGGTCGACCGGGCGGTCGAGAAGGAGCTCAGCGCCCGCTACGGCACCGCCGAGGAGTTCCGGGCCGAGCTCCTGGCCGCGGCCGGGGCCGAAGGGCTCCTGTGAACGCCACCGACCCTCGCGCCTTGATCCGCTCCGCCCAGGAGCTCCTCCGCGACCAACGCTGGGGCGAGGCCCTGCCCGTGCTCGACCGCTGCACCCGCGAGCTCCCCGATCAGTGGCGGGTCTGGCACTGGCGGGCGGGCTGCCTCGCCCGCCTGGGACGCCTCGCCGAGGCCCTCGGCAGCGCCCGGCGGGCCGCAGAGCTCGCCCCCGGCGAGGCCAGGGCGGCATCACTCGCCCACACCCTCGAACGCCGACTCGCGGCAGCGGCCGGCCCGGTCCGGCCGCCACGCCCCGCCGACCCGCTCGCCACCGCGCGCGTCACGGTCGAACCCGAAGCAACCCTTGCCGAAGGGGTGCAGGCGGACTACCGCACCCAGGCCGACGGCGCACAGGCGGACTATCGCACCGAGGCCGACATCGCGCGGGCGGACTACCGCACCCAGGCGGATACCCCGGGGCTTGCCGACGACGGGGCCTGGTCGACCCTGGCCGACGGGGGCCAGGCCGAGCCACCGCCGGTCGAGGCGACGCTGGTCGAGAGCGGAGGTCCGGCACGACCCTCCCCCCTCACGACCCTCGCCGAAGCGGACGTTCCGCGCTCGTCGGGACCTGCGGGAGCCCGGGACGACGCGCCGCCGGCCGCTGCCACCGCGGGCCCGCTGGCGACCCTCGCCGAGGCCGGCCCCGCGGTGGCAGCGGCCGCCGCCGCGGCGCCCCGACTGACCCTCGGCGAGCTGGTCGAGGGGCGGTACGAGGTGCGAGGCGGCGCCCAGGGCGGAATGGGCGAAGTCAGCTTCGTGCACGACCGGGAGCTCGGCCTCGATCTGGCGATCAAGACCCCCCTGCCGGGCGCGCTCGAGACCGAGGCCGGGCGGGCCCGCTTCCTGCGCGAGGCCGAGGCGTGGGTCGCCCTCGGCCTCCACCCCCACGTCTGCACCGCCTACTACGTCCGGGAGCTCTCCGGTCTGCCGCGGCTCTTCATCGAGTACCTCCCGGGTGGGACCCTCGAGGAGTGGATGACCAGAAACCGCGGCGCCGGGCTGCCCGAGCGCCTCGACCTCGCCATCCAGGTCGCTGCCGGGATGCACCACGCCCACACCTGCGCGTTCACCGACGAGGCGGGGGTCGAGCACCGCGGCCTGGTCCACCGCGACCTCAAGCCGGCGAACGTCCTGCTCGGCGACGACGGCGCCGCGCGGGTCACCGACTTCGGGCTGGTCGGTCGCGATGCCGACCGGGACGAGGAGCCTGCCGTCGAGCGGGCCCCGTCGCCGGCGACACCGGCCCGACCGGCCGTCACCGGTTCGGTGTGGGCAACCGTCACGCTGGGCGGGCGGGTCCTCGGCAGCCCGCCGTACATGGCCCCCGAGCAGTGGACCGGCGCCCACGCCGCGGGCCGACCCGCCGACCTGTACGCCTTCGGCTGCATCCTCTTCGAGCTGGTGTGCCGGCGCCGCCCCTTCCTCCTCGAGCCCAGGCTCCAGCAGGCCGACCCGGAGGTCCAGCGGCGGACCTGGGAGCACCTCCACCGCACCCAGCCCCCGCCCGATCCCCGCGAGCTGGCGCCCGGCCTCGACCCGGAGCTGGCCGCGCTGATGCTCGCGTGCCTCGCCAAGAACCCTGGCGACCGTCCCGCGTCGTTCGCCGAGGTCGGGCGGACCCTCCGCGAGGCCTACGCCAGGGTCACCGGCTCGGCCTACCCCCGACCGGAGCCCGAACCGGCCGAGCTGCGTGCCGACTCCCTCAACAACCGCGGGGTCTCGTTCGCCTCGCTGGGACAGCTCAACCGGGCCGAGAGGGCGTGGCGGGAGGCCCTCGCCGCCGACCGCCAGCACCTCCAGGCCGGGTTCAACCTCGGGCTCCTCGAGTGGCGCCACCGCGGCGCGGGCGACCAGCAGCTGGTCAACCGGGTGGACGGGGTGCGGTCGGAAGGGCCCACGGCGTGGCGGCAGCGGCTGTTGGCCGGCCGGGCCCACCTCGCCGCGGGACGGCTGCCCGAGGCGGTCGAGCGACTCCGCGCAGCGGCCGATGGCGCCGCCTCGCCGGAGACGATCCGGGAGCTGGTCCTCGCGCTCGCCGGGCTGGCCGCCGTCGAAGGGGACCCGGACCGCTGGCGCGAGGTGGAAGAAGCCGTGTCCCGCGCCGGCGCCTGGGCGGGAGACGACCCCACCCTCCTCACCGCCGCCGCGCTGGCGGCGGATCGGCTCGGGGACCCCTCCCGCTCGGCGGAGCTGTGGGCCGAGGCGCGACGGCGGCTCCCCGATCCTCCCGCCGAGCTCGAGAGGGGGGCCCGGCGCCTGATTCCCGGCACGGCGCTGGTCCGCCGGCTCGGCGGCGTCGGCACGGGGGCCGCCCTGGTGGACGTCAGCCGCGACGGCCGGCTCGCCCTGGCGGTGTCCGACATCGGCCGCCTCAGCCTGTTCGACCTCGACCGAGGGCTCCCCGTGCGCGGCATCAAGGGCCGTCAGGGTCGCGCCCGCTGCCTCGCCCTGGTCGCCGACCGGGGGGTGGCCCTGACCGTGACCGGCAACGCGGCCGTGGTGGTCTGGGACCTCAACGCCGGCGTGGCCCGACGGACCCTGCAGATGCACGCCGGGTTTCTCAACGCGTTGGCCCGAACGGTCGACGGCCGAGTCGCGGCCGCGGTCGGCTCCACCGGCACCCTCTTCACGTGGGACCTGGGCAGCGGCCGTCGCCTGCTGGCGGCCAAAGCTCTCGAGGGCTACGCCAGCGCCCTCGCCGTGACGCCGGACGGCGCGATCGCGGTGGTGGGGGGCGGCGACGGCAGCGTCCGCCGGCTGGAGCTCCCCTCGGGACGGGTCGCCCCCCCTCTCCAGGCCCACGCCGGGGAGGTAACGGCGCTGGCGGTCTCGGATGACGGCACCCGCGCGATCTCCGGCGGCGCCGACGGGTTCCTCGGCCTGCACGACCTCGACGGCAGTGAGACCTTCGAGCGGATCGGCGGGCACGACGGCGCGGTTCGCTTCGTCGCTTCGAGCCGCGACGGCCTGCGGGCCCTGTCCGCCGGGGACGACGGGACCCTCCGCCTCCATGACGTCACGACCGGCGAGCTGCTCTGCGTCCACCGGGTCGACGACCCCGTCGACGACGCGGCCGCCTCCGCGGACTGGTCGGCGGTGGTCGTCGCCCACGGCGCCACGCTCAGCCAGTTCTGCTTCCGCGACCCCCCTCGGTACCGGCCGCCGTGGGCCGTCGCGCACCTGGTCACGGCGTCGGCCGCGGAGGAGCGCGCCGGTCGGTTCCGCTCCCACCTCGAGCGGGTGCGCCGGGCAGCCGCGGACCAGGACTACGTCACCGCTTTCCACGTCATTGCCGAGGCCCGGTCGGTCTCGGGCTACGAGCGGTCGCCCGAGGCCCTGGCGGCGGAGGCCCGTCTGGCGGCGATGTTCCCGCGAGGCGACCTGCGCGACGCCTGGGAGGAGCGCGCGCTGACCGCCCATGCCGGGCCGTTGACCGCCTCCGCGGTGAGCCCACGACGCCCGCGGGCGGTGTCCGCCGGGAGGGACCAGCGGCTCGTCCTGTGGGACCTCGGGGGGGGGGTGGAGGTGGGGCGCGTCGAGACCGGCTCCGTGCCGATCGCCGTCGCCCTCCTCGCGGACGGCAGAACCGCGTTCGCCGCCCACCTGGACAACGTGGTCCGGCGATGGGATCTCGAGCGGGGCGACTCCGGCCTTCCCCTCTACGGTCACGAGGGGCGGGTCCATGCCCTCGCGGTCGACCCCGTCTCCCGGACCCTTCTCAGCGCCAGCGCCGACCACACCGCCCGGGTCTGGGACCCGGCGACGGGGGACTGCCGACACGTTCTCCAGGGTCACCTGGGCCAGGTGCTGTCGGCGGCGCTCCACCCCGACGGACGCCTCGGCCTGACCGGGGGCGACGACGGGAGTCTGCTGCTGTGGGACCTCGACCGGGGTCGCCCGGGAGGAGAGTTCGCGGCGGCCCCCGCGGCGGTCATCCACCTCGCCTGGTCCCTCGACGGGCGGTACGCGCTCGCCACCGGTCGGGACGGCGCGGTACGCCTCTTCGACCTGCGCTCGCTGCGCTGCGTCCGCACCTTGGAGCAGGGGGTGAACGACCCCACGGTCGCGGCCCTGTCCCCCGAAGCTCGGTGGGCCCTGGTCGGCGAGGCGAGCGGACGGGTCGGCCTGTGGGACCTCCGCGAGCGACGGCTGATCCGGACGCTGGAGGGTCACACCGCCCCCGTGGTCGGGGTTCACTTCGACCGCAGCGGCCGGCAGGCGGTGACCGCGGCCGGGGACGGCACCCTGCGCGTCGCCTACCTGGACTGGGAGCCGAAGGTGAGGCCGTTCGCCGAGTGGGACGAGACCGCCCGGCCCCACCTGGAGGTGTTCCTCTCCCAGCACAGCCGGCAGGTGGGTGACGGGCACCGCGACGTCGAGTGGCGGGAAGACGACTTCCGGGAGCTGCTTGCCGACCTCGGCTACCGCGGCCTCGGTTGGTTGCGGCCGGACGGGGTCCGCGCCCGGCTGGAGCAGCTCGCCGAAGACGCCCGGCAGCCGGCGGGGACGGAGGCTCTCCGAAGCCGGACCCCGGCTCCGGCCGTCACGCCCCACAGCCGCGAGGCCCGGGGCCGGCGGTCCCGTCGAGCCCTCGCCGCCGTCCTCCTCGCGACCGCCCTCGTCCCGATCGGGCTCCACCTGCGGTCCCGCAACGAGCTGCACTACGACACCCGCGAGCTCGCCGACCGCCGTGACCGGAACCTCGCACTGCTGGTGGTGCCGTCGATCACCGCTCGACCCACGGACTGCAGGCCCGACCGTCTCTCCGACTACCTGCGGGAGTTTGCCGAGCCGAGCGACAGCCCCGCGGCCTGGGCCACCGCCAACTACTGTCTGGTGGCACTGAAGGACCCGCGGGTGGTGGCGCCGATGCTCGACACCCTCCGCCCCCGCGAGCCGGACCCGACGGTTCCCCTCGACGGGGAGATGCAGATCGGGTCGAGACCGCAGCTGGTCTTGGAGTCCCTCCGCCGCGCGATGATGGGCGGGGTCGAACCCCGCGCCGCGGTGCAGTCCATGCTCGCGCGGGTCGGCGGGTCGGCCGTGCCGGCCCTCACCCGCGCCCTCGACGACCCGGACCCGACGGTACGCCGCACCGCCGCCGGGGCCCTCGGTCTCAACGGCTCGCCGACCGCCATCGCGGCCCTGGTGGAGCGGGGGCGGGCGGGCAGCGCCCGCGAGCGGGCAGTGGTCGCCACCCAGGTCGACAACATCGCGGTCAGCGGCCAGCTCGACCCCCGCGAGCTCTTCGACCTGGCCACCGCCCTGGCCGGGGACCGCGACCCCGAGGTGCGCCGGAGCGTGGCGCCGGAGCTGAGGGTCTTCCGGGGCTCCGAGCCTCGCACCCTCGTCGACCGTCTGCGCGAGGACCCCGACGAGGGGGTCCGGAAGGCGGCGGGGGCGTTGTCGCGGTGAGGGGCGGGGAGCGCCAGCGGATCGCGTCCACAACAAGGTCCAGGTCCAGGTTCAGGTTCAGGTTCAGGTTCAGGTTCAGGTTCAGGTTCAGGTTCAGGTTCAGGTTCAGGTTCAGGTAGAGGACGATCTGCGGATTCTGGGGTCACGAGGATCGGGATCGGGTGGGGATGGTACTCTCGGCGGGGAGGTCGCGATGAGGAGCACCTTGACCCTGGTGGTTGTGGCGTGCCTGCTCCTTGGAGGGTGTAAGCCCGAGCAGCGGGGCCCGACGCCGGAGGAGATCGCCGCGGAGAAGGTGGGCCAGGCGCTTCGCGCCGGCGCCGACGACGGCGGCGCACCTGCACCGCCGATAGCGGTGGCGGTCGAGGGAGCTCGCTTCGACCCCCCAGTGCGAGTGGACCAGCTCCCGGCCGGGGTGTGGTACTGCGACACGGGCACGGTCCACTACGCCCGCCCCGACCGGGGCGACGGCCGCTGCCCGGTGTGCGGCATGACCCTCACGCATCGCTGACGACGGCTTGCGGGGCCCTCCCCGCTCGGCTAGCCTGAGTCGTGCCGTCATGAGGCAACGGAGGCCCGAGTGAAGAGCTTCGACTTCAAGATCGACCCCCTGACCGGCGAGCCCTATTTCGAGGTCCACCTGCGAGGGCAACAGGTGCTCACCGACCCGCTGCTCAACAAGGGCTCGTACTTCACCATCGAGGAGCGGGTCTCCCTCGGTCTGGTCGGTCTCCTGCCTCACGGCGTTTCGACGCTCGAGGAGGAGGTGGCGCGCTCCCTCGACGCCTACCGCCGCAAACCCGACGACATGGAGCGCTACCTGTTCCTGCTCGGCCTGCTCAACCGCAACGAGACCCTGTTCTACAAGCTGCTGGCCGAGAACCTGACCGAGATGCTGCCGATCGTCTACACCCCGACCGTGGGTCTCGCCTGCCAGCGGCTGTCCCACATCATGCGACGGGCCCGTGGGGTCTACATCCACCCCGACAACATCGGCGCCGTCGACCAGATCTTCGCCAACGTGCCGCTTCCCCACGTCCAGCTCATGGTGGTCACCGACGGCGAGCGGATCCTCGGTCTCGGCGACCTCGGCGCCGACGGGATGGGCATCCCGGTGGGGAAGGTGAGCCTGTACGTGGGCGCTGGTGGCCTCCACCCGGCCATCTGCTTACCCGTCTGCCTCGACGTCGGCACCAACCGGCCCGAGCTGCGGGAGGACCCGCTCTACCTGGGCTGCCGCCGGCCCCGCCTCGAGGGCGCCGACTACGACCGCTTCATCGAGCGCTTCGTGCTCGGCGTCAAGCGCAGCTTCCCCGACGCCCTGATCCAGTGGGAGGACTTCGGCAAGCACAAGGCCTTCCGCATCCTCGACCGCTACCGGGAGCGCGCTCTCTGCTTCAACGACGACATCCAGGGCACCGGCGCCACCGCCTGCGCGGCGATCATGACCGCCATGCGGATCAAGGGGGAACGCCTGGCCGACCAGCGGGTGGTGATCGTCGGCTTCGGCCAGGCCGGTTCCGGAACCGCCCTGCAGGTCCGGGCCGCGCTCGAGGCGGAGGGGCTGTCCAGCGAGGAAGCGCGCCGCCGGATCTTCCCCCTGGAGGTCAACGGCCTGCTGGTGGACGACCAGGAGGGGCTCGACGAGCGGGAGCGCTTCTACGCCCAACCCCGGGCGGCGGTGGCCGACTGGCCCGTTGCCGACCCCGCCCGGATCGGGCTCCTCGACGTCGTCCGCAACGCCCGGGCCACGGTCCTGGTCGGCTACACCGCCACTCGCGGCCTGTTCGACGCCACGGTCCTCCAGGCCATGGCCGACAACGCCTCGCGGCCGGTGATCCTGGCCCTCTCCAACCCGACCGCCAAGACCGAGTGCACCCCCGAGGAGGCGGTCCGGCTCACCGGCGGCCGGGCCCTCGTCGCCACCGGCAGCCCCTTCCCCCCGGTCCACTGGCAGGGTCGCTCCGTGGTCACCTCCCAGTGCAACAACCTCTACATGTTCCCCGGGGTCGGCCTGGGCGCACTGGTCGCCCGCGCCTCCAAGGTCACCGACCGGATGTTCATTGCCGCCGCCCGCGCCCTGTCGGCCATGGTCACCCCGGCCGAAGAACAGCGCGGCCTGCTCCTGCCGAGCATGAACGAGATCCGCGAGGTTGCGGTCCGTGTCGCCCTGGCGGTCGCGGTCGAGGCCCGCGACAGCGGCGTCGGGAGGCTCCTCGACGACGCCGAGCTCGAGGCCCTGATCCGCCACGCCCAGTGGAAGCCGGGCTTCGTCCCGTATCGGGCGGGGAGCCCGGGGCGGGGTTGAGAAACGGCGCCCCAGCGCAACAAAGGCGAGCGCAACACCCCTACTCGTCATTGCGAGCGGTGTCATGCCTCTTCGGGGCACTGGTTCTGGGGACTCACGGCTGCCCTTTGGTGGGAAACGCCGCCCTACCGGCTCGAGTCCTCTGCCCGCAGCAGGCCGTAGACGAGCCCGCCGAGCCGGTCTGACTCGGCAACGACGGCGACTGGGACCGCGACGCCGCGCGACCGCAGCAGGAGAAGATCGCTCTGGACCTCTTGGTTCTCGGCGTAGGCGGCTTCGAGGTGTTGATGACGGTTGCCGAGGGTGCGACCACTGGCCTCCGCCAGCCTGAGCACCGTGTTGTCGGCTGCTCGGACCAGGTGGTCCCTGAGGTGGGAAAGGCCGCGCGGGAGGGAGAGCCCGGCGATTTGGTCGCGACCTGCACCGCAAGCTGGAGCGCGACGAGGCCGGCGCGGCCGCGAGGCAGGTCGGAACGGTTGACTGTGGAGCGTCTGGTCGGGGGTGCGTGCTGGCTCATGGCTGTTCTGGAGGCGGCCGGCGTCCGACTGTCAAGGGCGGCCGCAGGCCGCGAGCGCAGCGAGCTTGCCCTTGACCGGCGGACGCTGGCCGCCTACTCCTCCTCATGAGCCAGCACGCTCCCCCGCCCAGACGCCCCGGACAGCGGCATGCACGCCCCCGATCCTGGCCCCGCTCCCCGCTGCCGGCCGCCCGATCTCGGATAACGGGCGGCGGGATTCGGGGAGCAGGGTCGGGGTCGTCGTGCTCCCGCCCCCCACCCTGCTCCCGCCGCCAGCCGCCAGCCGCCCGCCCCCCGAATCCC
>Ga0209164_1003610_pt1 | contig 14538 bp, 6 predicted proteins | sample MTBNYHSulfiMetaG_FD_187458 | JGI IMG/M metagenome (GOLD analysis project Ga0209164, IMG submission 187458) | Enrichment culture microbial communities from rom New York Harbor, USA that are MTBE-degrading - MTBE-NYH (New York Harbor Sulfidogenic)... | ecosystem: Environmental > Aquatic > Marine >...
CTGATGCCGGTTCTCGCGCTGGTCTATTTCTATTCAAGACATCGGTATTACCCTTGGTCGTGGAACGATTTTGCGACGTTGTGGGCCTTGGGGTTGCTGTGGCCGATGGGCATCGCGGCGGCCGTGGCGTGGTGGGCGCGCAATGTCTTCCGGAGTGTTCTGCTGGCAAGCGCGGCCGCCTTGATTCCGCTCGGCCTCCTGCACGCGTTCGATCCGGTCTGTCACTCCAGCCCCTTCTGGTTTCTTCAGCAGATGAGAAACCTTTATGGATTGCCTCTTGGATTCCACTTTCCCGGTGGCGAGCCGATCCGGCACTTGTGCGGAGGCGGGCTATGGGCACTCGCCTTTCTCGGCGGTAGTTGCTATTACCTGCGCCGGCGGATGCCGGATTGGCGTCCCGCGCCCGCCGGACGCCGCCGGTGGCTCGACACGCCCACCTTTCGCCAGTTGCTTCAGCCTTTTCACCCGGACCGAAACGTCGGGAAGGATGCCGCCGCTTGGCTCTTCATCGCCCTCCTCGGCCTGCTGGGATTCGGTGGCTTGCTTTGGATGGAGCGCTCGGCGGCCCACAGCCGATGGGAGCGATGGAACAACGAATGGCGGCAACTGAGCGAATCATACCAGGCGGCGAAAGAACCGGGCCACGTCCTGCACCGTTATGCCGGCCCTTCTCCACCGGCGATCAGCGTCACGCACTATGATCTCGATCTCAAGATTTATCCTTCGACAACGCGCCTTCTGGCCGGCATATGCACACTGTTGCTGGCCAACGAGGGGCCCCGCTCGGTCACCGAGATTCCCCTGCTGCTCAATCCCGGGCTGGAGGTCCAATCCGTCGAAGCGCTGGACGGCCCCGGCAACGATCGCAAGACGCTGGAAACAAGCGTTCAAGCGGATTGGAGAACGATCCCGTTCCGTCGCGTCTTCAATCAGCTTTGGCTTTCCCCGGCCGGCGCGGTTTCACCCGATGCAGCGCAAGCAGTCCGCATTCACTACGAGGGTTCTCTCGTTCGCGGTCAATCGGGTCCTGGCGCTTACCTGGAAACCCCTCTCGACCGACCTGTGTGGCAACTGGAGGAGACCGACCTGTTTTATCCCATTCCGGTCCGGCTTTCTTCTTCCGGCGGGGGAGCGGCCGACCTTCAGCCGGGGTATTTCACCGCTACGGTCCGAGCGCATGTGCCGGAGCAACCCGCCTTGGTCGTCCTGTGCCCGGGCCGCCGCGAGAACGATCGGACCGTAGCCACTTTTCCCCAGAGCCGGCTCGTCTTGATAGGCGGGCCGTTTGTCGGGCAGGCGCGCACGCTCGAAGGGCTGCCGGTGCGCCTGTACACGCTGCCCGGTCACGAGCTGATCGGCCAAGTCTTCCTCGAAGACGTCGAATGGATGCTGCGGGACACGCTGCGTCACCTGGGAGGTTTTCCCTACCCGGAACTCCTCCTCTGCGATGATGCCGCCGCAGCCTTGCAGAGGCCCGCCGGCCCGGGGATTGTTCCGGTGCGGCTCGACTCCCTCTTGCAGTGGAAAACGATCCTGGACACCTTCAACCGGCGCTTCAAACGCCGTCTAAACCGCTCTCGATACTTTCTCTACGTGGACCCTTTCGACGCGGACCGGCTTCAGGATGCCCTCATCCAGAGCTGCTTCCACGACGCGGTGCATCCGGTCGGCCCCCTCGCCCCGCTGCTGTCGGAGTACCTGCCCCAATACGTCCAGTGGACGCTTCGCCCGGGCACTCAAACGGCGCAGCGGTTCACGCGTCAATATGATATCGATCTCAACCAGAAACCGCTTTACCGCAGGCCATTGCGGCAGATGCTGAGCGGAAACACGCACCGCTTCGTCCTCGAAAAGAAATCCACGGCGCTCTTCCATATGCTGCGCCACCTGATGGGCGAATCCCAATGGGAACAGCTCCTGCAAGCCTACCTCGAGCGGTATCGTTTCGAGCAGGTGCGCTTTGCGGACTTTCGCCGGCTCGCCGGGGAGGTGGCCGGAGAAGACCTCGAGTGGTTTTTCGAGCAGTGGCTCGACCAGCCGGCGCTGCCCGAGTATCGAATCACGCGGGCGCAGGGACAGATGTTCGACGATCCTCAAACCTTCGGGATGGATTACCACGTCAGCATTGAAGTGATCAACGACGGAACCGGCCGGATGCGCATTCCCCTTTACCTCAAAACCGAAGGGGACGACATCATCGAGCCGATCATGCTGGACACCGCGCAGCGCCGGCTGGTCGAGCTCGATGTTCCCGACCGGCCGCTGTTCGCCTCGGTCGATCCCGAGGGATGGATTCTCCAGGGGAAACATTACCACGAGAAGGGGAAAGTGGGGCGCATGGAAGTGGCCGTTGACATTCTATCGCCTCAGGCTGGCCGACCGGAGCAGGCAAGATGAAAATTGCCGAGATTGCCATTCGACGCCCGGTGACGACCTGTATGTTCATCGCCTGCCTGATGCTGCTGGGGATCATTTCTTGGCAGCATCTCCCGGTGCAACTGTTTCCCGATCTCGTCCTGCCGGTCCTGGGCGTTTGGGCGGGATACTACCCCGGCTTCAACGTCAATACCACCCCGGAGGATATTGAGGAGAATCTGACCATCCCGATCGAGAACGCCGCCGCCTCCCTGCCCCGGGTGAAGAAAATCAGCAGCAGCACCTGGTCGAACGGCTGCTGGGCCTGGATCGAGATGGGCTTCGGGGGCGATATGCGCTTTGCCGCCATCGATCTCCAGGAGAAGCTCGAAGCGCTCAAGAAGGATTTTCCCCGGGGCGCTGTGCGATTCCGCGTCATGTCTATTGACACGGCCGAGTTTCAGAAGACCTTTATGTCGCTCGTGATCAAGGGCACCGGGGAGCAGGCGGAGATCCGCGCAGTGGCCTTGGACACCATTCAACAGCGGCTCGAGGACATTCCCGGTATCAGCCGGGTTCAAATCGGAGGGTACAGCCCCGAGCGGGTGTACGTCCGCATGGATGAAAACCGCTTGCGGGAACACCGGGTGCCTTTCCAGGACATTGTCCAGAGCGTCCAGGAATGGAGCAGCCCTGAGGTTTATCTGGGCGAGTTCAAGACACCGGGAGAGATTTACTTCGTCCGAATCGCAGGACGGTACGAGAATCTATTCGACCTCAGCCGGATTCCCCTCGGCGACGGCCGCCAGCTTCGGCTGGCTGACCTGGCCGACATTGACCAGACTCGCCGGGACCAGGAGCGGGAATGGATTTACCGCTACGAAGGTAAGGAATCGATCGGCATCGATCTCGAGAAGGAAGCGCTGGCCAACCCGGTGGTCACCGCCCGCCGGGTGCGGCGGGAAATCGAGAGCATTCAGGACACCCTGCCCGAAGGCTATGAAATCAAGATCCATTGGGACGACGCCGAAACCATCGAGAAGGTTATCCGGGGGGTGACCAAGCTGGCCCTGCTCGGGGCGGCCCTGGCGATGGTCGTCCTGCTGTTGTTCCTGCGCAACCTGCGCGCCGCGCTGATCGTGCTGCTCTCCATTCCGGTGTCCATCATCTCGACGTTTAACCTGATGTACTTCGCCGGCTTCAGCTTCAACCTGTTTTCTCTCGTCGGCCTCGCCTTCGGCATCGGGATGCTGGTGGACAACTCCATCGTTGTGCTGGAGAATATCTACCGCCATTACCGGCTGACGGGAGACCGTCGTCGGGCCGCCTTGCGCGGCACGCAAGAGGTGGCGCGCCCCATCCTGGCCTCGACGCTGACCACGGTCATTGTGTTCATCCCGATTCTGTTCGTTGACGACATCACCCGGCTGATCTTCAAAGAGATGTCGCTGTCCATCGTCTTTCCGATTGTGATGTCCCTGGTGGTCGCGTATACTTTCGTGCCGATGGCGGCCAGCACATTGTTGGCGCTCAACCACCGGCCGAGCCGCGTGCGCCGCCTGTTTCGCTTCCTGCGCTGGATTCCCTTTTACCGGATCATCGCCCTGATCCCCCGGGGCTACCGCCGAAGCCTCAGGCCGGTCCTTCGCCACCCGATGCAGATGATCCTCATCGTCCTGTTCCTGATCTTCTATGCCTGGGGCACCCGGCACCGGATCGCCGAGGGATACCTGACCCGGGACGTCGAGGATGATGCCTTTCATTTCTGGGTGACCCTTCCGGAAGGCACCAAGACAGAAACCACCAGCCGGGTCAGCCAACAGGTGGAAGAGATGCTGGGCGATTATGCCGACATCAAACGCTACGGGGCTTGGATCCGCGACGAGCGCTCTTCCATCTATGTTCGCCTGAAGGACGCCGACGAACGCAAGATGAGCGCCGACGAAATCCTGGAAGACGTTCTGGAGCGCACGCAGGAGATTCCCGAGGCGATCGTAAGCCCCTACTGGCAAAGCCAGGAAAGCCCGGCCGAGATTGAGATCCCCTACGGCGGCGGTGGCTCGATTGAAATCCGGGGGCCGGAGCAAAAACGGCTCCTCTACCTCTCGTCCCTGCTGTCGGAGCGCATTCAGACCATCCCCGGCATCCGGGAAGTGCGCACCGACCTCACCCGAGGGCAGCCTGAACTGCGCCTCATCATCGATCGGCAAAAGGCCGCCCTGTTGCGCGTCAACGCCTCTCAGATCGCCCAAGCGGTTCAAAGCCAGCGCAAAGGCGGGCAGGTCAGCGAGGTCCGACTTCACCAGGACGATGAGGAGATCGAGATCCTCTTCGAGCTGGAAGGGCAAGAGAGCCGGGTGGTGGAGGACACCCGCAAGGTGACGGTCTTCACCGGCACCGGCCAAACGGTGCCCTTGGGCGAGATCTGCCGGCTGGAGCTGGGGCGCACCCCCGGTTACATCCGCCGGGAGAACCAGGAGCGAGGCGCTCAAGTTTATTACGCCCTGATGCCCGATCAGAATCTGGAGAAGATCAAGAAAGAGGTCGAAGATCACATCGGCGCGATGCGAATTCCTCCGGGCTACACGATCAGGACCGAAAGGGAACGCGAAGACATTGACCGGCTGCAAAGAAACTTGAAGCAAATTGTGGCGCTGGGCATCATCCTGATCTTTATGGTTCTCGCCTCGCTGTTCGAGTCCTTCGGCGCGCCTTTCGTGGTGCTGCTGGCGATTCCCTTGTCGGTCATCGGCGTGGTCTATGGCCTCATCGTGATGAGAAATCCCTTTGACGTCTTTGGAGCGATGGGGGTGATCGTCCTGGTGGGCATCGTGGTAAACAACGCCATTCTCCTGTTGCACTTTGTCATGCTGAAGCGGCGCGAGGAAGGGTGGAAGCGTTCCCGGGCGGTGGTGGTTTCCTGCCTGACCCGCTTCCGGCCGATTTGGATGACAACCTTAACGACCACCCTCGGCCTGGTCCCCCTGGCGATGAAAACCAGCGGGAAAAGCATTTGGACGCCCTTTGCCGTGGTCATCATCGGAGGACTGCTCGGCTCGACCCTGTTGACGCCTTATGTCATCCCGGCGATGTATGTGTTCCTGGAGAATCGCTGGCTGGCCCTCAAGCGCCGGTTCTTCTGGCTTCTGTCCAAGCGTTGGGTGCTGTTCTTCTGGAGCGCGCGACGCCGGAATGCTCGGCGCGAACGGGAACAAACCCGGTTCGAGGAACGCTTCGGTCGGCTGCGTCTCCCGGACCGGCTTCTCCAGACAATGCCCCTGGAGATCTCCGCCCGGCACCTGACGATGGTCTTCCCTGAACGACGCGGCTCCGCCCGCGAAGAAAGCCGCAAGCTGCTGCGAAGACTGAAAACCGACGTCCTGCTGCCCGCTCCCCAAGCCGGCATTGTCCCCGCAGGCTCCTTCTGGCTGCACGATCTGACCGACTCGGGCGAAGACCCCCGCAGCACCCCTTACGGCTTCAAGGCCCTGGATGACCTGAACTTCGACGTCGGCGCCGGCATGTTCGGACTCCTCGGCCCCAATGGCGCCGGTAAGACGACCCTCATTCGCATCCTCGCGACAACCCTGCCGCCGAGTCGTGGTCGCCTGAGCGTGGGAGGCTATGACGCGCTTCAGTACCGGCAGGACCTGGCGCGAATCATCGGTTACCTGCCGCAGACCTTCGGCTTCTACAATGATTTCAACCCGCTGCAATACCTGACTCCGATGGCGATCCTGAAAGGGCTGCGCCGCCGCACCGCGCGGCGGGAAGCCATCGAGCGCGTCCTGCGGCAGGTCAACCTGTGGGACGAGCGGAGAACGCCCATCGGGAACTTCTCCGGCGGCATGCGCCAGCGGCTCGGCATCGCGCAGACCCTGCTGACCCTGCCTCGCATTGTTATCGTGGACGAGCCGACCGCGGGGCTGGACCCGAAAGAACGCGTTCACTTTCGCAACCTTCTGGCCGAGATCAGCCGGGGGCGGATCGTGATCCTCTCCACGCACATCGTCGAGGATATCTCCTCGAGCTGCAACCGGGTCGGGATCATGGACAAGGGGCGATTAGTGTTCATCGGCTCCCTCGACGAACTGCTCAGCACCGCCCAAGGCAAGGTGTGGGAGGTCACCGGCTCCCCCGAGGAGACGCAGCTCCTGGGCGAGCAGTATCGGGTCATCTCGCAAACGGTCGTTTCCGGCGGTAAGCGCGTCCGCTTTCTGAGCGAGACAAGACCGGCGAAACCTGCTACGTTAGTCGAACCCACGGTGGAGGACGCATATCTCTATGTGCGCCGCAGCCGGGTGGGAGAAAAACCTTGAATTGCAGGGGGACTGAAAGGTGAAGAGGCAAATCCGATCGATGCGTAGAAAGCTGAGCCGGCTCGGGCTTATCCTGGCTTGGATCGCGTTCGCGGTGTCCGGGCACCCGGCCGAGGAGGAATCCGCCGGGAAAGCGCAACTCCAACAGTCGCTCCTGTGGGGGGACAGTTGGCTCGTGCGGGACGTCACCGACTACCAGCGCCTCAGCCTCGGGCAGTGCATCCGGGTCGCGCTGGTCAACAACCTTGACATCAAGAGCCAGCGGGATGCGCTGCGCTCCGCCGAGCAGGACCTGCGCAGCGCGCGCAACTTCTTTGACTTGAAAGGAACTCTTTCCGCCGAACACTACCAGGACGTCTATACACCATCGGTGGAAACCGGCTCGGTCCTCGTCTATGACCCGGTTCTTCAACAGTACGTGACCACGGCGGCCCGCACGGCGGTGATCGATGACGACATTACGACGCTGAGCCTGCCGGTCACTCAACAGATCAAGACCGGCGGTTCCATCACCGCTTCGCCCTACCTGCAGGAAAGCGACTACCAGCGCAACCAATGGAGCTCGGGCGTCAACCTCACCCTTCGCCAGCCGTTGCTCGATGGCTTCGGCTACGACGTCTCGACGGCCGACTTGCGCCGCACCCGGCTGGGACTTCGCCGAAACGAGCAGTCGCTGGACGGGGCCGTGCGCGTACTCGTGGTCCAGGTCGTCCAGGACTATTATGGGATTCTGAGAACCCAGAGAATCCTGGAAGAACAGCAGGAGGCTCTCGAACGCGCGAAGAGTCTCCTGCGTGCCGCCCAGATCCGCAAGGAGGAAGGGGAAGTGGCCGAACTGGACGTGCTTCGGGCCGAGCTCCAGGTCGCCCAAAGCGAAAATGCTCTCATTGCCACGCGCAACACCCTGCGCTCCCGGCTGACCGGCTTCCAGCTGCGTCTCGGCGTTTCCCCGCAGCAGGCTGTGGGCATCCGGGCCAAGGGGGTTGAGTTCGAGCCGATCGAGCTCCGCTTCGACGAGCTGGTGGATTTCGCCTTGCGCCATCGGCACGACCTCAAAAACCAGGAGTTGTCCCTGGAGCAATCCCGCATCTCTCTTCTGACGGCCCAAAACCGGAATCTGCCCAACCTCGACTTAACCGCCTCCTATCGCTTCTATGACAGCCACGATGACCTGGACAAGGTCTGGGATGTCGATCAAGGTTCGGTCAGTCTCGGGCTCGTGTTTTCGATGCCGCTCGGGGACGTCTCCGACGACGTGCTCCTGCAAAAGGCCCGCATCGGCGTTGACCAGGCGGAATCCGCTCTGGAGAGCCTGCGCCGAGAGGTCATCAGCGATATTGACGACGCGGTGCGCCAAATCGAAACCCTTGAGAATCAGATCGAGGTCCTGCAAAAGAATGTCGAGATTGCCCAGGAGAGTTTCCGTTTGTCTCAGCTGTCGTACGAAGTCGGCGGCTTGATCTCTTCCTTCGACCTGGCCAAGGCCCAGGAAGATCTGACCTCCGCGCGCACCACCTATATTGCCGCTTTGATCGACTACCAGATCGCTTTGGCCCAACTCGACCTCGCCCGAGGACTCGACCTGGTCTCCCTGATCGAGGCCCGCGCCGGCACGCCTCTCCAATGACCCCGGCTGCCCGCTGGGTCGCAGATGCTCCCGACCTGCTTCGGGAACGGATGGATGGGGTTTTCGAGATGTAATCCTTGCGAAACCAGGGAGTTACGCTGAGGCCTCGCCTCCGATAAGCGCTCCGGACGTATCGAGCGAAAAAAAAGCGCGGGAGGCGACCGGCTCAGGTTTCTATTCCATTGGAAGCTGAACCATAGTAGGATGAGGAACTCTTTGGGGAACGTGGAAGAAGGTGGAGGAATATGGACAAAGACGTTGATCCGTTAGGGGAAGAACCCGCGCAACCTGTCCGCAACGGAACGACCGCTCCGGCCGCGGAGTCGGTCGTGTTTATTATGGACGGGGCCAATGGGCCAAGCGCCGAGCTGGTCAGCGAGCTGAAGTCGGCACGGGAAATCGTGGCCGACCGCTCTCTGCCTTTGGAGGAGCGCCTGGAAGCCTATGAAGACATGATGGACTCCGAGGTCGGAGACACCAATATGACCCGGGCGCGCAACATCGAGCGGGAAGTCGGTCTTCGGCAACTGTATCTGAAGTTCGAGGGGAGCAACCCGAGCGGCACTCAAAAGGACCGCATCGCCTTTGCGCAGGCGATGGACGCTTTGCGCCGGGGGTTTGAAGCCGTGACCCTCGCCACATGCGGCAACTATGGCGTCGCGATCGCGATGGCGGCGGCCCTGGCCGGCCTGCGCTGCTTGATTTACATCCCGGGAAGCTACCATACCCGCCGGGTCCAGGAGATGATGGACCTGGGAGCGGAAATTATCCGCGTACCGGGCGATTATGAAAGCGCCGTGAGTGCCTCCAGCCAGCGTGCCATCGCGGAGGAAATCTACGACGCCAATCCGGGCGGGGCCAACCTGGCCATTCAGCTGAAGGCCTACGGGGAGATCGCTTACGAGATTTATGACGAACTGCGCGACGCGCCCGCCATCGTCGCCGTCCCGGTCTCCAACGGTACGACTCTGGCTGGCATCTATCGAGGCTTTCTCAGCCTGCACCGCCGGGGGAAAACCTCCCGCATCCCCCGGATGGTCGGCGGGTCCTCTTTCCGGAAGAATCCCATCGTGCGCGCCTTTCAAACCAATGCGCTGCACTGCGGCAACTTAGAGCCGGAGAAAATCCACGAAACGGCGGTCAACGAGCCTTTGATCAACTGGCACTCCATTGACGGCGACCACGCCTTGGACGCCATCCGCAAGACCGGAGGCTGGGCCGATGACACCAGCGACAAGACGATGCTCAATTTCGCCAAAATGATCCGGGAGCGAGAGGGACTCAGCGTCCTGCCCGCCTCGACGGCCGGCTTCATCGCTCTTTTGTCGGCACACCAGAAGCAACCCTTTCCGCCGGACCGCTATGTGGTCGTCTTGACCGGGAGAAAAGCATGAACGACTGGCCGGAAGGCAGGGCGATCCTTTACTGCGAGGGGGCCTTCGGCACGCCCAACGGCAAGACGGCCCACGGCCTGGTGCGCCGCACCCAGCGCTATCAGGTGCTCTCGGTGGTTGATTCCCGCCACGCCGGGGGCGACGCGGGAACGATCCTCGACGGAACGCCGAAGCAGATTCCCGTCTACCCGGATACCCGAAGCGCCATCGAGGCTGCCCGGCAAGCGGGTGCAGCCGCCACCCATTTCGTCATCGGGCTGGCCCCCGACGGAGGCCGCCTCTCCCCGCAGGCCTTTGCCGCCGTTCGCGAGGCTATCGGCGAGAGCCTGAATGTGGATTGCGGTCTACACGATTTCCTGAGCGACTCGCCCGAGTTGGTCGCCCTGGCCGAAGCGCACGGGGTTCGGCTTCGCGACATTCGCAAGACCCCGCCCCGCTCCGAGTTGCATTTCTTCACCGGCAAGATCGAGCAGGTGGACAGTCTCAAAATCGCGCTGCTCGGGACCGACTCCGCCGTCGGCAAGCGAACCACCGCCTGGGTGCTGGTGGACGCGCTGCGAGCCGCCGGTTTCACCGCTGAACTCGTGGGAACGGGGCAAACCGCCTGGATGCAAGGCAGCCGGTACTGTTTGATCCTCGATTCGCTTATCAACGACTTCGTTTCCGGGGAGATCGAGCACGCCGTCCACTCGGCCTGGAAGGATCTGCACCCGGACGCCATCGTCATCGAAGGCCAGGGCAGCCTGCTCAATCCCGCTTACCCCGGCGGCTTTGAAATCCTCGCCGCCGGCCGGCCGGATCTCGTCATTCTTCAGCACGCTCCGGCCCGAAAGGACTACGACGGCTTCCCCGGCTATCCCATCCATCCGCTGAGCAGGCAAATCGAGGCCATCGAGCGGGTCTCGGACAAACCGGTGATCGCCATCACCATCAATCACGAGGGCATCCCCGTGCGGGAGGTCGCCGAGGTGTGTCGCCGAATCGAAAGGGAAACGGGGCGGCCCGCCGTGGACGTTCTAGTCCAAGGGGCCGGCCGCCTGGTAGAGCAGCTGCGGCCTTATCTGAAAAAGGCAGAGCCGGGGAGGACGAATAGAGGATGAATGCAGAAGACGACCAACTGGCATTGTTGAAAGTCATCAATCGTCTGGAAGTCGGGCCGGTACGCGTCGAAAAGCAGCGGCTGATCGTTCCCTATACGGTCGAGACCAGCGCGAAATCCGGCAGCATCGATCTCATCTACCGCTACGAGGAGCCGGTATTCGAAGGGCGGGAGCACGAGCATCTGAATCTGGCCGGGATGATCGGCGCCCAGCTGGCCCTCAACTATGGCCTGTTCTGCGAGCGAATCGTCTTTCGCGGCGCATTCGACAGTGCCGACCGGCAATTCATCCTCGATATGATGGCCAACACCGCGCGGGAAATCTATGTCAAGAAGCTACTGGAGCCGAATCCGTTCCTCGTGGGTGAGGCCGCTCGGATACCGCGCACCAAGCGTGACAACTATGTCCAGGCGCAGGTCGAATTCGAAGACGCTCCGGCCCAAGGCCAAGCTGCCGGTTCGCCCGGCGCCGAGGCATCCTATCCGCAGGCGGACCCGTCCCGCTACGGCGTCCTGTCCAGCGGCGGCAAGGACAGCCTGCTCAGCTACGCCCTGCTGAAGGAAATCGGGCTGGACACGCACCCGATTTTTATCAATGAGTCCGGCCGCCACTGGTTTACCGCTCTCAACGCCTACCGGTATTTCCAGGAAAAAGTTCCCGAGACGGCGCGGGTGTGGACCAATTCGGACCGGCTCTTCTCCTGGATGCTGCGCTTCCTGCCCTTCGTGCGCCAGGACTTTGCCAACGTGCGCTCGGATGATTATCCGATCCGGCTTTGGACGGTGGCGGTGTTCCTGTTCGGCGCTCTGCCGCTGCTGCGAAAACGGGGCATGGGCCGGCTCGTCATCGGCGATGAATACGACACCACCCGGCGGCTGTCCTATCAAGGCATCACCCATTACGACGGCCTCTACGACCAGAGCCGCTACTTTGACAACGCGATGAGCCGGTACTTTCAGCGAAAGGGCTGGGGCATCAGCCAGTTCTCTCTGTTGCGCCCGCTGTCGGAGCTGTCGATCCAGAAAATCCTGGCCGAACGCTACCCCGATTTGCAGCAACATCAGGTCTCGTGCCATGCGACACACCAGGAAGGGGGCCGGGTACGACCTTGCGGAAACTGCGAGAAGTGTCGCCGGATCGTGAGTATGCTCGTCGCGTTCGGCAACGACCCCGGCAACTGCGGTTATACGCCGGAGCAGATCGAACGATGCCTGCGCGCCTTCGTTGAAAAAGGGGTGCACCAGGAAAAAGCGGTGGCCGAGCACGCAGCCTTCCTGCTCAAAGCGCAAGGCCGGTACACCGAATCGCCCGGGGCGGCCATCGTCCCGCGCGAGCATCCCGAAGTCGTCAAACTCCGGTACGATCCGGAACGCTCGCCGATCGAAGGCCTTCCCCGCGATCTTCGCCGGCCGCTCCTCAGCATCTTGAGCGAACACACCGAAGGCGCGATGCGCCGCACCGGCCGCTCCTGGGTGGACTTCGATCCCTTGAGCGATGCGGCGCTGGCGCGCCCTTATCCTTTCGACGCGGTCTCCTCGCAAGGCCAAAAGTCTGACGACCGAAAGCGCCCGGCCAACTCCCCTCCTGAAAGGAACCACATTCTCGGAGAGCTGACCTGGCCCGAGGCGCAGAAGCGATTCCGGGAGGTGGACGTCGCCCTGCTGCCGGTCGGGGCTACCGAGCAGCACGGCCATCACCTGCCTTTGGACACCGACGCCTTCGACGCCGGGTACCTGGCCCGCAAGGTCGCCGAGGGCTGCAACGATCCCAAGCCGCTGGTGTTGCCCTTGATTCCTTACGGCGTCTCTTACCACCACGACGATTTCACCGGCACGATCAGCATCAGTCCCGGCACGCTCTCCAAACTGATTTACGAGATCGGAATGAGCGTAGCCCGCCACGGCATCACGAAACTCTTCATCATCAACGGCCACGGCGGCAATGCTCCGGCCCTGCACTTCGCCGCCCAGATGATCAACCGGGACGCCCGCATTTTCACCTGCGTGGACTCGGGCGAAACCAGCGACGCGGACGTCGAGGCTTTGGCCGAGACGCCCAGCGACGTTCATGCCGGCGAGATCGAGACGAGCACCACGCTGGCTGTCCGCCCCCATCTGGTGCGCATGGACAAGGCGCGCCGGGCGGTGCCTCGCTTCTCCAGCCGGTATCTCGATTTCAGCTCGAAACGCAGCGTGGACTGGTACGCCCGCACGCTGAAAATCTCCAAAAGCGGTGTGATGGGCGATCCGACCAAGGCGAGCGTCGAGAAGGGGCGGAAGATCTGGGACATTATGGTGCGCAACCTGATCGAATTCGTCGAAGAGCTCAAGAGTATGACCCTTGACGAGATCCACCACAAGCATCATATGTAGGAGCCGGCGAATGCGGATCACAAAGGTCGAAGCGCAACTGTTGACGATGGGCCTCGAAGAGCCTTACAGCGTGGCCTATGAAACCTACGACCAGGCGGTCAACATCCTGCTGCGCGTCGAGACCAAGCCCGGGATGGTCGGCTTCGGCTGCGCCGCTCCGGATGAACACGTTACGGGCGAGACGCCCGAAGGCGTGCTCAAGATACTTCGGGAAGGGGTAGCCTCGGCGCTGAAAGGCTCGGACGCGCTGCGCACCTCCTTTCTGCTGGAAAAGCTAAAACCGCTGCTGAAGGATTATCCTTCGGCGCTCGCGGCGGTGGATATCGCCCTGCACGATATTCTCGGCAAGGCGGCCGGGCAGCCCCTTTGGAAAATCCTCGGCGGCTTTCGCGACCGCATCAAGACCAGCGTGACGATCGGCATTCTACCCGAGCGCGAGACGGTCGAGCGGGCACGGCACTGGATCGCCCAAGGCTTCTTGTGCCTGAAGATCAAGGGAGGCAAAGAGGTCGAGGCGGACATCGCCCGGGTTCTCAAGGTGCGCGAGGCGGTCGGGGAGAAGATCGAACTTCGCTTCGACGCGAATCAGGGCTACACGGTGGAGGAATCCATCCAGTTTGTCGAGGCGACCAAGACGGCCCGCCTGGAGCTGTTCGAGCAGCCGACGCCGCAGGGCGAGCCGGATCTCCTCGGGCGCGTCACCCGCCGCGTGTCCATTCCGGTGATGGCGGACGAGAGCCTGATCACTTTGCGCGACGCCTTCCGCCTGGCGCGGCGGGACCTGGTGGATATGGTCAACATCAAGCTGATGAAAGTGGGGGGGATTGCCGATGCCCTGCAAGTCAATGCGGTCGCCCGTTCGGCCGGCCTCGAAGCGATGGTGGGCTGTATGGATGAAGCCGCACTCTCGATTTCGGCCGGTTTGGCCTTCGCGCTCGCCCGGCCGAACGTCCTCTATGCCGACCTCGACGGCCACATCGGGCTGAAGGGAGACCCGACGCAGAGCGCGGTCATCATTCGCAACGGCGTGCTCTACCCCAGCCGCAAGCCCGGCCTCGGCCTCGACACCCTGCCTTTCTGACTACCGCCCCTGCCTGATTGGAATCAGCTCTCAGATTGAACTCGAAACGAGTGTACCAGCATCCCTGCTTCGCTGTGCCGCTCTTTGATGTGGAGTGCGAAAGCGCAGCTTTCGCCCAGCCCGTGATGGTCCCCCCGTCCCTCCCCTTCACTCCGTATTACTGCCCTGCTGCCGCGGCTCACCCAAGCCGATTTCTCCAGTAGGCCACGCGAGCCGAGCGTGGCCCCCGGCCGAGGAGAACGGGTCCGCCTCGGCTCGGCGGACCTACCGCCTGCGGCGGCAAGCACAGC
>Ga0209164_1003611_pt1 | contig 14537 bp, 10 predicted proteins | sample MTBNYHSulfiMetaG_FD_187458 | JGI IMG/M metagenome (GOLD analysis project Ga0209164, IMG submission 187458) | Enrichment culture microbial communities from rom New York Harbor, USA that are MTBE-degrading - MTBE-NYH (New York Harbor Sulfidogenic)... | ecosystem: Environmental > Aquatic > Marine >...
TTCGGACCCCCGGGCCCCCTGGAGGGTGAAAGGTGGTGATGAGCCCGGGAGACGGAGCGAAGTTCCGCTCCGGATCCTCCGCATTGATCCGGAATTCTATGGCATGCCCCCGGTGGAACGCAGGCACGTCGGGAAAGGAGAGAGGAAGGCCGCTGGCCACCCGTATCTGCTCCTTCACCAGGTCGATGCCCGTAATCACCTCTGTGACGGGGTGCTCCACCTGGATTCGGGTGTTCATCTCTATGAAGTAGAAACGGCCGTCTTCATCGAGAAGGAACTCGACGGTGCCAGCTCCCACGTAGTCGATGGCCCGAGCCGCCTTGACGGCGGCGGCCCCCATCTGTTCCCGGAGGGCCGGGTTGACGGCCGGCGAGGGCGCCTCCTCGATCAGCTTCTGGTGACGCCTCTGGATCGTGCAATCCCGCTCCCCGAGATGCACCACGCGCCCGTGCTGGTCCCCGAATATCTGAAACTCCACGTGCCGGGGGCGGTCCACGAGCTTCTCCAGGTAGACGCCCGGGTCTCCGAAGGCAGCCGCGGCCTCGTTCCGGGCCTGCCGGAAGAACTTCTCGAAGCTCTCGAGGTCGTTTGCTACCCGCATGCCCTTCCCCCCACCCCCGGCGGAGGCCTTGATCATGATGGGAAAGCCGATCTCCCGGGCCAGCTTGGAAGCTTCCAGCTGGTCCGCTACCTCCCCTTCGCTTCCGGGAACGGTGGGAACCCCCTCCGCCATCATGGTCCTGCGGGCCGTGGCTTTGTCTCCCATGGCCCGAATCTGGCCGGGAGTCGGTCCAACGAAGACGATCTCCGACCGATCGCAGATCTCGGCGAACTCCGCATTCTCCGCCAGGAAACCGTAGCCCGGATGGATGGCCTCCGCGCCGGTGATCTCCGCGGCGGCGATGATGCGGGGGATGTCCAGGTAGCTGGATGAAGCTGGGGGGGGACCGATGCATACGTCTTCGTCGGCGAAGCGGACGTGGAGGGACTCCCGGTCCGCCTCGGAGTAGACGGCCACGGTGCGGATCCCCAGCTCGTGGCACGCCCGGATGATCCGGATGGCGATCTCGCCGCGGTTCGCTATGAGCAGTTTCTTGAACACCCGTCCGCCTCCAGGAGAGACCGGGTGGGCCCGGTCATCGGATGAGATCTTCGCTCCTCAAATCGACCTCCCGCCCCTCCAAATGCCGCGCGCGCCCGAACCTCCGCCAAAGAGTCCGGACGCGCCTCCAACACCCCTTCGGGCCAGGCATCCACCGGGCCAGCCGACAAGAGCCCTTGCCCCGGCTTCCCGCCCGAGCGCTGCGCCCCTCAGGACGGGTCGATGAGGAAGAGAACCTGGCCGTACTCTACCGGCTGGGCATTCTCAACCAGGACCTTCGCCACGGTGCCCTCCACCTCGGACTCGAGCTCGTTCATGAGCTTCATGGCCTCGATGATGCACAGGACCGTGCCTCTCCCAACCCGGGCACCCACCTCGGCGTAGGGAGGCGAATCGGGTGACGGAGCCCGGTAGAAGGTGCCCACCATGGGCGAGGTCACCTTGATGAGCCTGTCTTGAGCCGCGTCCTCCCCGCCTCCCGCGTCGGTCGCGGATCCGCCCGCTCCCTCCACCCCGGCCGACTGGAGCGAGGAGGTGCCCACCGGCGCCGAATGCGGCACCACGACCGGATTCGCCGCAGGAACAGGGATTCCGGAGCCAAACCCGGACGGACTCTTCGAGAGCCGGACCCGGGTTCCCTCCTGCTCCACCTCCAGAGAGTCGAGACTGCTCTGATCCAGGGCCCGAATCAGGCGCTCGACGAATTCCAGGTCAATCATCCGGTCACCCGTGTGAGATATTTGTCCTCTCGACGATCCACCCTCAGCACGTCACCGATCTCCACGAAGAGGGGCACCTGGATCACCGCACCCGTCTCCAGCTTGGCGGGTTTGGTGCCGCCCTGGGCCGTGTCCCCACGGACGCCCGGGTCCGTCTCGGTGACCTCCAGCTCTACGAAGAAGGGCAGCTCCACGCTCAGTACATTCCCGTCATGGACCAGCCCCTCGCACTCCATGTTCTCCTTCAGATACTTGAGCTGGTCGTCCCCGATCACCTCGTCGGAGAGGGGGATCAGCTCGAAGGTCTCTCGGTCCATGAAGTAGTATAGATGCCCGTCCGAGTAGGAATAGGCCACCGGTCGCCGCACCAGCCGCACGTCCGTCACCCGCTCGCCAGCTCGAAAGGTCTTTTCCAGGACAGCCCCCGTGAGGACGTTCTTCAGCTTCGTCCGCACGAAGGCGCCACCCTTACCCGGTTTCACGTGCTGAAAATAGACGATAGTCCAGAGACCGCCATCGATCTCCATGACCAGACCGTTCCGAAAATCCGCAGTCGTCGCCATACACCTTCAGGATTGTGTCTTCAGATTGGCAAGATGGGCCATGAGGCCCCGCAGCCCAAAAAGATAGCTATTCTTCCCGAAACCTGCGACTGTCCCCACCGCGATGCCACCGACGAAGGAGCGGTGGCGGAAACTCTCGCGTGCCGCGGGATTGGAGAGATGGACCTCCACCACCGGGAGGCCGATACCCAGCAGAGCGTCCCGCAGGGACACGCTGGTGTGCGTCAGCCCCGCGGGATTGATGAGGATCCCATGGGCACGGCCGGAGACATCCTGGAGGAAATCCAGGATCGCACCTTCGTGATTCGACTGGAAGATCTCGAGATCGACACCCATCTCTCGGGCGAGATCTCGCAGCTCTCCGTCAACTTCCTCCAGGGTAGCGGACCCGTAGAGGTGGGGCTCCCGGCGGCCCAGCAGTCTGAGGTTGGGACCGTGGACGACGGCGATCCTCATTGAAGGGTGTCCAGCCACGCTTGAAACGCGTCTAACGCCCGGTCCCCCCCGGTCCCGACCCCATCCACCTCGCCGGCGGTGCCGGGTTCTCCCACCGCCGGTGAGTCCGGCGCAAGGGACTCGATGGAAACGACGGCATCGGGAGCCAGGAGCTCGATGGGCACGATCGCATCCGGAGCCAGAAGCTCGATGGGCACGATCGCATCCGGAGCCAGAAGCTCGATGGGCACGATGGTCTCGGGAGCCAGGAGATCGACGGGCACCGTGGTCTCCGCAGGCATATGCTCCACCGGGACCCCGGTCACCGGCGCCAGGGACTCGACGGGCACTACCGTCCCCAGAGGCGCGAACCCGGAGGACGGCCTCGGGACCGGCGCCGCCTCCTCCTCCAACAACTCCTCCTCCAACAACTCCTCCGGCGGCTCCAGCTCCTCCGCCGGCTCCAACTCCTCCGCCGGCTCGAACTCCTCCGCCGGGACGGCCGTCCCCACCCCCCGGAGACCAGCATCCCGCTCCTGGCGCTGCGCCCGCACCTCCAGGAGCCGATCCCGCAAGGCCTCATTCCCGGGATCCCGATCGAGCACCGTCCGGAAGACTTCCTCGGCCCACTCCAGGTAACCCTGGCGGAAGTAGATCTCTCCCAACGTCGAGGTTACGAGCGTGTCACCCCGACCTCCGAGATCAGGAACCGGGACACCGTCTTCGGCCACCCAGGGACCATCGAACTCGTCCTCGTCCCTACCCGAGGCTTCCCCTGGCAGCGCCACGCCGGTCTCAAGGGGCTGCTCCTCGGAAAGCCCCTCGTCCACCGCCACGCCGGTCTCAAGGGGCTGCTCCTCGGCGATTTCCAGGACCTCCTCCTCGGGGGTATGCTCCATCTCCTGGCCGTCAGGGGCCGAATCCGGCGCCCCTCCGTCAACGGCCCAGTCCGTCGCCCCTTCTGGGAGGCCTACCTCCTCCCCCCAGGGTGAAACGTCCGGCTGAAGCGTGGCAGAGCTCCAATCCAGCTCCTCCGCCACATCCTGGAGATCCCCCCAGGTCGGCTCTGTTGGGGCTCGCAGGGGATCCTCCGCCGACCTCCCGGGTTCGGCAGAGCGTTCGATCCGTTCCTCCAGATCCCTGATCCGAGCCGGAAGATCGGCGTCGATGGGATCTTCCTGGAGGAGGTCCTGCAGGAACCCGAGCGCCGTCTCGACCTGGCCCCTCTCCATGAGGATGCCGGCCAAACCTCTCATGGCCGCGATGTTCCGCGGATCCAGATCCAGGGCAGCCTTGAAGGAGGCCTCCGCCTCCTCAGGCCGCGAGTGCTCCAGACTCACCCAACCGGACACCACATGGCCCGATGCGAAATCGGGATGCCGGTCCATTCCCTCCCGGAGAATCCGACGGGCTTCCAGGAAGTCGCCCGCCTTGCGGTATGCGTCGGCCAGGGGCACGAAGCCACGCCCTTCCGGATCGGCGGCGGACCAGTAGAGATCCTGAAGCTTCCGAATATGGGCTTCCAGGGATTGTCCCACAGGTCGATCCTTGATGATGCGGGAAATCGGGTCCGAGAGGGGGCTTGTCGGCTAGCCAGAAGATAGTCTTCGCTTTTCGAGCATGTCAACGGAAGGCGCACGGGCCCCTGAAGCCCGCTGTGCTTGTGTGAGGGCCGTGTTCCACACCTGGAGTCGGATGTTCCTCTTCCTTGAGCGGACCTGGCCCCACCGTTAGTTTTTTGGGTTATTCTTCGTCGCCGCAGGTAGCCGAACCAGTCTGGAGTCGTGGGCCTATGATGCGTCAGATGCGGGAGAACACGAAGTGGATCATGCTGGTGACGGCGATCGCCTTCGTGGCTCTCATGGTGTTCGAGTGGGGCATGGATATCACCGGCCAGACGGGCAGCGGGTTCGGAGAGCTGGGACGGGTCAACGGAACCCCGGTTTCCTACGAACAATACCAGGCCGCATTCAGGAACCTCTACGATCAGGCCAGCCAGGGGCAGGAGGCACCCATCTCCGCGGCCCAGAACAGGGAGATCGAGGAGGCAGCCTGGAACGAAGTGGTGAACCAGATTCTCATCCAGCAGGAGCTGGCCAGGAGGGGAATCCGGGTCACGGACCGGGAGATCCGGGATGCGGCGCAGTTCAGCCCTCCCCAGGAATTCGCGGGAGACCCCCTGTTCCAAACGGATGGGAACTTCGACATCCAGAAGTACCAGGACTTCCTGGCTAGCTCTGCGGACGAGCTTCTGCTGCTCCAGCTCGAGGCCTACTACCGGGATATCATCCCGAGGAGCAAGCTCCTTCGGCAGGTGACTTCCGGCGTCTATTTCACTGATTCCGAGCTCTGGGAGCAGTACCGATTCGAGAACGAGCGCGTGAGTGTCCGGTTCGTGGCCTTGAACCCGGCCGACCGGGTCCCTGAATCGGCCATCGAAGTGACGGACGCCGAGGTCAGGGAATATTATCGGGCACACCAGGAGAGCTTCGAGATCCCGGCTCAGGTGGACGTCAAGTACGTGGCCCTCACCAAAGCGCCGCTCCTGGAGGACACCGTCGCCGCCAGGGAACGGGCCCAGGAGATCAGGCGGGAGATCCTCGAGGGAGCTGAATTCGGCACGGTAGCCCGGCGGGAATCCGCCGATGAGGGATCGGCGTCGGAGGGAGGAGATCTCGGTACATTTGCTCGAGGCCAGATGGTCCCGGCCTTCGATTCGGTAGCCTTCAGCGCCCCCCTGAACCGCGTCCTGGAGCCGATCCAGACCAGCTTCGGGTTCCACGTCGTGGAGGTTCTGAGCCGACGCGGAGACAGCGCCCAGGCTCGCCACATCCTCGTGCCCGTCCAGCGGACCAGTGAATCGGAGCTGCGGCTTCTCACCCTGGCCGACTCCCTCGAGTCCTTGGGTGCATCCATGGCGTTGGACGAGGCCGCCAGGGCTCTGTCGGTGCCGGTCCGACAGCAGGTAATGACGGAGCTCTTCCCCTTCCTGGCCGGGGTGGGCCAGGTCTCGGACGGTCTGGACTGGGTGTTCCAGGAAGCCTCCCCCGGAGAGGTGAGCCCCGTGTTCGAGGATGAACTGGCCTTCTACATGATGGAGCTGGTGTCCAGCACTCCGGGCGGCGTGCAGAGCATCGAGAACGCTCGCTCCACCATCCAGCAGATCCTGCAGATCGAGAAGAAGGTGGAGATTGCCAGGACCGAGGCGCTCGAGCTGCTCCAGCAGGCTCGGTCAGCCGGAACGCTGGAGGTCCTGGCCGGGCGGGAAGGACTGACGGTCCAGGAGGCGGGCCCCCTTGGCAGGCTCGAGCTCTTCCCGGGCCTCGGATACCAGAACAAAGCCGTGGGAGCGGCCTTCGGACTTCCGGAGGGAGAGATTGGCGGCCCGGTGGTGACGGAGAGCAACGTCTACCTCATCCAGACCCTGGAGCGCATCCCCGCTGACAGCCTGGCCTGGGAAGAGGAGAAGAGCCTCCAGCGAGCCCAGTCCGTCTTCTCGGCGCAGCAGCAGAGGCTCGGTCAGTGGATCGAAGGCCTGAGGGAGGCAGCAACCATCGTGGATCGCCGGGAGCAGGTGTTCCGGGCACCCTCGGGCCAGGCACAGAGCCAACCCTTGTTCTGACGATACTCCCCGACGAGGAGCCACCTCGATCAGAGAGGGCCCCGGGAGCCGATGCTCCCGAGGCCCTCTGTCTTTCATGGCCCGTCCGCCAGCCCCGGCGTCAGTCCGGGCGCTCCTCGTCGGTAGCGGTAAGGCGACGGGGGCCTTCGTCCCGCACGGGATCTTTCGGAGGACGCACGGCCTTCTTGTCGTCCAGGGGTGCCTTGAGCTCCCCTTCGATTTCCCTCACGGAGCTCTTGAACTCCCGTATCCCCTTGCCCAACGCCGATCCGATCTCTGGAAGGCGCTTCGCACCGAACAGAAGGAGAACCACAAGAAAGATGAGGATGATCTCCCCCATCCCGAGTCCACCTAATGGCATGATTCCTCCCTTCTGGATACGCGACAACCGCCGCCGAGCGGGAAGCAGCTACGGCTTCCGGCCAAGCCCCATGGGGACCATGTGAATGTAACCCAACGGCGAGGGGTTGTGAACGCTGACCGACGGGCGATGCCGGATCCACGGGCCAGCGCTCCTGAGGAGGATCGGAACCGGAGGTTCGTCAGATCCAGGAGCGGGCGATGAAGGCGACGATGCCCACTCCGACCAAGGTCAGGACGTTGAGGTGGACGTCCAGGGGACCCACCGTGAACGCGACGGCCAGGAGATCGACGGAGAAGGGCCCCACCGAAGCGGACACGGAGGTAGTCAGGAAATCCCTGGCAGCGCTCTCCGGGAGAAACAGCTCGGAAAGCCGCGCAAGCAGCCCGCCCAGGAAGAAGCCCAGTACAAGGGTCCAGGCCAGGCGCCGCACGGTGCGCCGCTGGATGCCATCGATCCACTCACGGTCTGAGGCCACTCAGCGATTCCTGTCTACGACATACGTGATGGAGTCCCGGAGGGCCTCTACGGCCGCTCCGTCTTCAGGCAGGGCTCCCAAGGCCTCCTCTGCCCGAGCCGCGAATTCGAAGGCCTTCATACGGGCATACTCGACACCACCGAGCTCCGCCACCACATGAAGGATCCGGCCGATCTCCTCCTCGGAGGGTTGAAGGCGGCTGAAGAGCTCTCGGATTTCCTTCTGGGCTGAAGGTGGGGCCACCCGCAACGCGCCCACGAGAGGAAGTGTGACCTTCCGCTCCCTCAAGTCCTGCCCCACCGGCTTCCCCGTTTCCAACTCCGAGCCCACATAATCGAGGATGTCATCGGCCACCTGGAAGGCCATGCCCAGGTTCTGCCCGAACCGCCCGAGGGGCTCTCTATACTCGTCTCGTCCCAGCAACGCACCCATGGCGCAGGCTGCGCTCATGAGAGAAGCCGTCTTGGCTGCGATGAGTCGATAGTAGTCTTCCTCCGAGAAATCCAGGCGATCAAAGGCGGTGAGCTGCCGCATCTCGCCCACGCTCATAGCGTTCGCCGCGTCCCCAAGGATCTTGATGGCCTCCAGGTGACCGACCTCGGCGAGCTCCGTCACGGCCCGACTGTAGAGATAATCCCCCATGATGATAGCAATCTGATGGGTCCAGACGGCGTTGACCGTAGGCTGTCCCCGCCTCAACACCGAGTTATCCACCGCGTCGTCGTGAACCAGGGTGGCGAGGTGCACCAACTCCACCACCGCACCCAAGGTGACCGCCTGGGGATGTGGCGAGCCGCCGATCTCGTTCGAAAGGAGGACCAGCGTTGGTCTGAAGAGCTTGCCCGGCTGGAGGAGGAGATAGTCGTTGACGTCCGCGATCGTGTCGAAGTCCGCCAGGATGATCCGCCGGATCTCCTGGAGAACCGATTCGAGACGGTCCTTGACCGGAGCCTGAATGCGGGCGAGGTCCGGGCGGGCACTTCGGACCAGGGAGCTGGACTCGGTCATGGGGTTCAAGGGAGCTTGTACTTCACCGCAGGGCTCGCAGCCGCTCGGTAACGTCCTGGAAGTTGATGTCCAGCGAGAAGACCTTCTCGTAGAACTCCAACGCTTCGGCCGTGTTCCCCAGTTTCTCCTTGGCTCTGCCCATCAAGTAGTAGATCCCGATCAGTTCGTCCTCCACTTCATAGGGGGCATCCAGAGCCCGATTCAGAGCCCGGACGGCCATTTCCGGCTTGTCCATCTCCATCCAGCAGCGCCCCATGACCTCGTGGGTCGGGAGGTGCCCCGGAGCAGCCCTCAGGGCCATCTGGAACTCTCCGATGGCCTCATCGAGCAGCCCCATCTCCATGTAGGCCGTGCCCAGATCGTGATGGGCCGCCACATCGTCCACCGCCAGGTGTTCGGACACCTTCTCCTTGAACTGGCTCAGCATCTTGGCGAAGTCCGCCTGGTCGTCGCCCGAAGGCGCATCGGCGGCCACCTTCCAGCGGGTAGTCTTCTCCGCATCCTCTCCCAGGACCATCGCTCCAAGGTCCACGTACTCCTGCGACGAAGCTACTTCCACGGGAGGCAGAGCCGCGGAGGCACCCTCCAGCCCCCGGATCCCCAGCAACGCACCCTCGTGGCCGGGAGAAAGGGCGAGCACCTGCTGATAGACAGCACTGGCCTTCGACGGGGCCCCGGTCCGCACGAGGCAGGCGGCCAGATCCAGGTATGCCGGTATCAACACGGCGTCGTCGGCTGCCCGGAAGGCGTGCTCCACCAGCCTCTGGTGGAGCTCCACGCTGTCGGGATCGGACCGGATGAGGTCCCGAACCACCTTCAGGTCGGCATCGAGATCGTCGCTCTCGGCCTCCTCCGGATGAGCGGACACCACGGCAGAATCCGCGGGCCCGTCCCCAACCTCCCCAACCTCCTCCGGCTCCTCTTCGAAGGCCAGAAAGGGTAGGGGTTCGAGATCGGCCAACTCCTCCCCAGCCTCTTCCACCTCCTCCGGCTCCTCTTCGAAGGCCAGAATGGGAAGGGGTTCGAGATCGGCCAACTCCTCCCCAGCCTCTACCACCTCCTCCGGCTCCTCTTCGAAGGCCAGAATGGGAAGGTGCTGAGCGTCATCCCCATCCTGAGCCTCTTCGAGGTCAAGGATGGGTAGAGGCTCGAGGTCCCCCTCCTCGTCGCCCTCCTCCCCTTCCCCAGGCTCCTCCACGAAGCCCAGCGTGGGGAGAGGCTTCAGATCCTCCTCCTCCTCAAAGAGGAGGACCGGAAGGGGCTCTGCCACCTCTTCCTCTTCTCCCGCCACCGCCTCCATGCCGGACGCTTCATGGAGCCCCGGCTCCTCGCTCCAGCCAACGGCGTCCCCCGCGGACACCTCCGTGGTTTCCACGCCATGGGCTGCGTCCGCGAAGTCCGGCCCCTCGAGAGGGCCGATCTCTACCTCGGGGACTTGATCCTCCAACCATTCGTCGGCGTCGAGTCCGGCGAGGCTGGTGCTTTCGACAACGAGCTCCTCCATCTCCTGGACAGCCGCTTCGGCCAGAACGGTCTCCATGTCCGGGAGGGGAAGGTCCGGCGCCAGTTCTGCCAGCTTGGCGGATACATCCCCGGCTTCCGCCCGCCGATCCGACCGCACCAGGAGCCGGTAGACCTCGGTGTACTGCTCCACCGCCTCCTGCACCCGGTCGTGGGCTTCCATCTGGGAGGCCAGGCCCTGGCGAATCTCCACGTCCTCGGGAGAGAGGTACACGAACTCCACCAACGCATTGAGGGCAGATTCGATGTCGCCCAGACCGGTCATGCGTTCGGCGTAGGTCAGGAAGCTCTGCCTGGCGTCGGTCAGAAACCCCTGGGCTGCCCGGATCTGCCCCATGCGGAGGAAGAAATCGTTCCTCTCCGGAAAGTTCCTGAGCACCTTCTTGCAGATCGCAATCGCGTTGTTGGGAAGCTCGGCCTCGAGATACAGATCGATAGCCTTCCCGTACTGCTCCACGGCCGCGCTCTTCTGGCCGAGCCGGGTCTGGATATCCCCTACCCGATTGAAGAGGGAAATGTCGGGCGCCTCGTCCTCGTCGTGCTTCCGGAGGGCGGATCGGTAGAGATCGAGGGCCCTTTGCCACTCCTCCCTCTGCTCGTGGTAACGGGCCTTCTCTTTCAGTTCTTCGACTTTCATGGCTCCCGTACCAGACGTCGCGCTTGCTCGGGCCCGAACCCGACCGACCATTTCGGGTGGCGCCCGGGGAGAGGCGGGGGAAAGGAAGAACGTCCATACCCTCCAGAGAGGGTGGACGTCCGCTGCACATCGGCACCGCAGGTCTCGCAAGATAAGCGGGGGCCGGAACGTGGACAAGCGAGGCCCGGGGGCGAGAGAAGTCCCCCGGCCGGGGTGCTGACCGGGACCGGGGGACTTCCCATGGCTGCGGAGGGTTTGAGTGCCCCGAGCGCCTGGGGACGGGCCTACCTCCCCGCCGCCTCCTTTGCCACGAGGTTCGGATTCCCGGCCTGGAGTTGGTACGCCCAGTCGAAGATCATGATGGCGGACCCGTCCTGGTCGAACCCGAGAAGGACGGCCCGGATCACACCGTAATGAAGCCCACCTCCGTCCCCTATCACCCGGAGGACATAGCTCGCCTGGGGATAGAGAGGCATATCCCCGGTGGTGTATCCCGTCAGCGGGGCCTGGTCCAGGGCGACACAATCGGAATCTGCAGCCACGCCGCACTTCAGCGAGGTCGTCTCGAAATAGCCGTCATAGACCTGCGTTCCCGGACCCGGAACCAGCCACCACCCGTCGGCATCCACCTCCATGCGGAAGTGTCGGCTCGGAGACGTCCCGTCCACGATGGGATAGGAGAGGTCGTCCTGGGCGAACCGGAACCCGGAGTGGGTCGGGACGTCCTCGTGGGCGTAGATCCACTCCCCGTGGTAATCGGGGCGGGGAGTACCGGAGGCCGTGACGCTCCCTGAGCTCTCATGGCCCTGATCGTCCACCGCCGATATGAAGTAGGACTGGGTGACCCCATTCACGGCGAGGAGGTCCAGGAACCCCTCGGAATCAGTCTCGCCCAGGAGGTAGACATCATCGTCGTCCTGCTCCAGGTACACCCGGTAGAAGGAGAAGTCGGAGGCACTCCGCGCATTGTCGCTCCAGCGGAGAAAGACGGCGTTGTCCAGGGCCACGATCTCCAGGCTCGCCGGATCTGCCGGCGGGACGGGAGCCGGCACGAAGACCTCCACCGACCAGTCCGAGGAGGTCTCCAAGCCTCCGGGGCCGACCGCAGCCACGTAGTACTCGTAGGTGACCTCGCTCTGGATGTTGACGTCGGCGTAGGAGCACTTGCCGTCGGCGCAGTTGGTGACTTCGGCCATGAGGTAGTACTGCGCATCCGAAAGCCGCTTCCCGTAGATCCGGAAGGTCTCTCCCTCCCAGGCCGGGGCCAGCTCCCAGGTGAGGTACACGGCCCGGTTGTAATACCATCCGGACAGGTTCTGGGGCGCAGCCGGATATTCATCGACCACCGAGGTGACGTCATCGCCGCAGGCGCCCAGGGCGAGTATCAGGGGCAGAAGGAGAAGCCCGGTTGTGGCGCGTGTCATGGTTTCCTCCACAGAGGGTCAGGGTCCACCCTGCTCCGGAGCAGATCCCGTGCCGGAGATGAGAACCAGCCATCCTGCAGGGTCTTGAGGGGTGGGGGGGGAAGCAGGTTGTCCTCTTGAGAGGACAGCATCAGGGCCGGGACGGACATGCGATTGGACTCCCGGCGCCCCAGGCCGGGCGGCACTGGACCATCAGAAGCGGCGCACTCCCGACGGATCCTGGATGCTCCTCTGCTGATAGTCAAAATGAAGGTCTTCTTGATCGGTGAGAGATACCTCGAACCGGAAGCTCCAGTTTCCGGTGGCCGTCTGTCGGAAGTCGAAGAAGGCTTGCCACCGGTGCAGGTCGCGGGTCAGACGCAGGAGATGGTCGTTGAACGACTGGTTGGCTACATCGTAGGAGGTCCTCCAACTGACCTCCCACTTCTCGGTGGGGTTGAAGGTCAGCGTGCTCTGAACCATCTGGTTGGATGGCTGCGTTTCCGACCTGGGGCGCTGGAGGGAGTAGGATAGATTGGCCCTCCAGCTTCCCGTGCCGCCTCCACCCCCACCCCTGGCTCTCGGGGTAGGGCCCCCGCCCACCGGGATGATGCTGGATTCGTCGCTGAGGGTCGGCGCGAACGGGTTCTCCTCCTCGTCCCCGGACGCTGCGGGGGCTGCCCGGACCGTGGAGGGCGCCGCGGCATCCCCTCCCAGCAGGGACCCGAGAAGCCGGAACGGCAGGGACTGCGAATCCAGCGAGAAGCCGAAGTTCATCTGGGAGAGATGAGGGGAGAACTTGCGTGACGGGCCCGACCCGCCCCCGGGTTGATCCGAACCTCCTCCACCCAACACATCCTCGAAGAGGAGGTGGGTCATGGTGAGGTTGAGCCCCCGCAAGTAGTCGGACGAGATGGTGTTGGTGAGCTGGGTGGTCTCGATTCCCCAGATCCAGTTCCCTTCTTCCGCAGCTCTCTCGAAATCATAGGACACGGCCGTGGTGCGGAGAGCGAGGAGCGTCACCTTCTGCCCTTCCCGCTGGCTCCGAAGCGCGGCGGAGCTGTCCGCCACCAGGGAGTCGACGCCCAGGGTGTCGCCGGCAAGCTCCAGCGTGTCACCCGGCATTGTTGGAAGAGAGTCCCGGCGAGCGGATGCGCCCGGTGCAGCGGCGGCGGGTTGACCTCCGGCAGCGCCCGGCTCTTCCCGCCGCTTCGCCTCGAACGTCTGGTTCAGGCTGATTCGAAGAACCCGTTGGGCCCCCACCTCCCTGGACCCGAAGACCGCCTCCTGAATCTCAGTGGGGGACACTTTGGGTGAATACGAGAAATCGAAGCCGGGGCTCATCTTGTGACGGATGGCCTCGAAGGAGCCGAAGCCGGGGAAGAACCCGTACAGGTCGGTCCTGAGGGCCACGCCCAGGGAGAGGCGGGCGGGAGCCCCCACGAAGGAGGACGCCAGGGAGTCGGCGTCGGAGCGCACGAACCGGCTGGATATGCTGAGGCTCGGCGTGAGGCTGGTGGATCCAACGAGCCTCTGCTGGTAGCCGAGGGAGGCGTTCCAGCTCAGATCAGCCTCGGCCTGGTCCTGGGGCTCCGACACGATAACGCCCTCTGGACGCCACCACGGGTCGGTCACCACCGGGACCCCCTTCACCACCGACTCGTTTAGTGAAACACCCGAAGAGAGGGAGAGATTCCCGAGGGACAGTCCGGTGTTGAAGCTGGCGGCGGTCTTCACCTGGTCCGCCAGGGAGGGGGAGAACTGGACGGTATCGGGGCGCTCCGGCCGATCCGAGATGCTCCTCCTGAAGCTGGCGGATCCTGACCAGGTCAGGTTGTTGTAGAAACGGGCCTGGGCCGGGGAGGCCTTGAAGAAGGTCTGGGGAGAGAGGGAGAAGCTCACGTTCGGGAGCGTCATCTCCACCCGGTCGTCCGTGAGGTACTGCCGCCGGTTCGCGCTGAGGGTCAGGTTCCCGAAATCGAAACGCCGGCTGAGTCCCCCCTCGGAGTCGATGGACTGGACGACCTCGATGGGATCGAAGGAGGTCTGCCGGACAAAGGAGCTGCTGGAAGCGTAGCGGGCCCGGAACCGGAGGTTGGTCCGCTCGCTCATCTGCCAGTTGTTGTTGGCGTCGAAAGCCATCTCCGAGCCCCCGCCCTCGCGCCAGAACTGCCTGAAGTTCACCCCTCCGTCAAGGAATTGCTTGGCCCAGTTGTAGCGGACGCTCCCCGTGAGGGAGAGGTGCTCTCCGCTCCACCAGTCCAGGAAGACGGTGCTGTCGTAGTAGTCGCTCATGGCCCAGTAGAAGCCGATGTTCGAGATCCTCCTCCGGTATCCGCGGGAGGTTCGAACGATGTCGTTCACGCTGAACGTCGGCGTCAGGAGGCCGGAGGCCCGATCCCGGTCCAGGCTCTGGGCCATGAAGGGAAGCCAGAAGACGGGGACGTCGGCGAAGTAGAGCTTCACGGGCCGGGCCACCATCACGTTGTCCCGGACGATCTTCACGTTGTTGGATGCGAAGTGGTAGTGGGGTTCCTCCAGCTCGCAGGACGTGAACGACAGGCGGGAACCGTAGGACGCGGATTGGCTCACCGAGGTCAGGTCCCCGTGAACGATCCACTCCGCCCCAGCGCTGTACCTGGTCCGTGCGTCCAGGGCTGTTCCCCGCTCCGCGTTGAGATCGAAGAT
>Ga0209164_1003612_pt1 | contig 14535 bp, 13 predicted proteins | sample MTBNYHSulfiMetaG_FD_187458 | JGI IMG/M metagenome (GOLD analysis project Ga0209164, IMG submission 187458) | Enrichment culture microbial communities from rom New York Harbor, USA that are MTBE-degrading - MTBE-NYH (New York Harbor Sulfidogenic)... | ecosystem: Environmental > Aquatic > Marine >...
TTATTATGGCGGGAGCGACGGGGCTTGAACCCGCAACCTCCGGCGTGACAGGCCGGCGCTCTAACCAATTGAACTACGCCCCCAATTTTTTAAATCCTAAATTCGAATATCGAAGTACTAAACAAATCCGAAATGTCAGCTTTCCAATGGCCTAAACCTTGTTAGGTTTGTTTTGGATTTTGGTCATTCGACATTGTTTCGAGTTTCGTGCTTCGAATTTTCTCCTGCCGAATGGTAGGCGGAACAGGGATTGAACCTGCGACCTCCGGCTTGTAAGGCCGGCGCTCTCCCAACTGAGCTATCCGCCCTTGTTAACAAAGTTAATTCTATGGAATTGTCCCTCCCTTGTCAAGCTCAGGCGACCTCGGCCTCTTTTTCATATAGGAGGATCGGACTTTCATGACGGAGAACGACCTCTTCACTGATAATGCATTCACGGATGTTCGATTGGGAAGGAATCTCATACATCACATCCAGCATGGTGCTCTCCATGATCGCCCGCAGACCCCGGGCCCCGGATTTTCTCTTGATGGCCTCCTTGGCGATGGACATCAAAGCCCCTTCGGTGAATCGAAGTTTAACATTTTCAAATTCAAAAAGCTTTTGATACTGCTTCACCAGGGCATTCTTCGGTTTTTTCAAAATATCCACTAAAGCATCCATGCTGAGTTCATCCAGAGTAGCGATCACCGGAAGTCTACCGATGAACTCTGGAATCAATCCAAACCTCAAAAGATCTTCTGGCTGGACCTCCCTCAGTAACTCGCCCATGTCCCGCTCATGTTGAGACTTAATATCCGCCCCAAATCCAAGGGTTTTCCCTCCGATCCGTTGCTCCACTAATTTTTCCAATCCGACAAAGGCCCCGCCACAGATAAAAAGGATGTTGGTCGTGTTGATTTGAATGAATTCCTGCTGAGGATGTTTTCGACCCCCTTTGGGAGGGACGCTGGCAACGGTCCCTTCGATGATTTTCAGGAGGGCTTGTTGGACTCCCTCGCCTGAAACATCTCGTGTGATGGAGGGACTATCCGATTTTCTCGAGATCTTGTCAATCTCGTCAATATAGACAATTCCTTTCTGAGTCCGTTCAATGTCGTAATCAGCCGATTGAAGAAGACTCAGAATAATATTTTCTACATCCTCACCCACATACCCTGCTTCGGTGAGACAGGTCGCATCCGCAATCGTGAAAGGAACGTCGAGGATACGGGCCAGTGTCTGGGCAAGGAGCGTTTTTCCTGACCCAGTCGGTCCGATGAGGATGATATTCGATTTCTGAAGTTCTACATCTCCTGATGCAACACGGGAATCAATCCGCTTGTAGTGATTGTGAACCGCTACCGATAAGATTTTCTTGGCATGCTCTTGTCCGACGACATATTCGTCCAACTTGGTCTTAATCTCCATGGGTTTGGGTACGGTCAACCTTCCTGGGACAAAACGCTCCTCCGCCTCTTCTGCGATAATTTCATTACAAAGCTCGATACATTCATCACAGATGTAGACCGTGGGGCCGGCGATGAGCTTTCTGACTTCATCCTGGCTTTTTCCACAGAAAGAACAATGCAAGACGGTCCCATAATTCCCTCCGTTCGCCTTCATCATCTTCTCCTTTCTGTCCCCCCTTGAGGACTACCCTTGAGGTCGGACGGGACGCTGGATGACCACCTCATCAATGATACCGTATTCCTTTGCTTGATGGCCAGACATATAAAAATCTCGGTCGGTATCCGCTTCAATCCGTTCCAATGATTGAGACGTATGCCTGACCATGATTTGATTCAGCTCTTCTCGAAGCCTGAGGATCTCCTTCGCCTGAATGTCTACATCCGAGGCCTGTCCCTGAAACCCTCCCATCGGCTGATGAATCAGTATTCTCGAATGGGGAAGAGCAAATCGTTTCCCCTTCTGGCCTGCTGCGAGCAGCAGAGCCGCAATACTGGCCGCCTGTCCCATGCATAGCGTGGACACTTTGGGTCTAATATATTGCATCGTATCGTAAATCGCAAGTCCAGACGTGACCACGCCTCCTGGAGAATTGATGTAGAGATGAACATCCTTGTCAGGATCTTCCGATTCCAGAAAAAGCATCTGGGCAATGACCAGGTTGGCAATATCATCGTCGATTGCCGTCCCAACAAAAATGATTCGCTCCTTCAAAAGGCGGGAATAGATATCATAGGCCCGCTCGCCCCTTCCATCCTTCTCAATTACAATCGGTATCAGTGTCATCGGTTTTTTCCCTCAAACAGAATTCAGGTTTGCTTTCTCGAGCAGAAAATTCAAAGTCTTATCCCGGATGATCCCCATCTTCACTTCGGGAAGGAGATCATTCTTTTCGTAATATCGTTTTACCACATCAAATTTCTGGCGCATCCCTTCCGAGATCTCTCTCAGACGATTGTCCGCTTCTTCATCGGTAACGGAAATCCCCTCTTGACCTGCGATCTTCTCAAGGATGAGGAAGGTCCTCACCTGTTTTTCAGCCATGGCCTTATAATCCTCTTGAAGTTTTTCTTCTGTGAGGCCCAAATTTTTAAGCTCCAATCCCTGGGCAGCCAATCTCAACTTCATATCCGAGATGAGGGTCTTGGTTTGCCCCTCCACTAAACTCCCAGGGACCTCGAAGGGATTCGCCGCAAGCAATTGGTCCAACATTTGGTCTTTTAACTGCCGTTCTAATGCCAGCTCCTTCTCCTTTTCGATTTCTCCCCTTAATTTCGTTTTCAACCCCTCAAAGGATGAATAATCTCCTAAATCTTTTGCAAATTCATCATCCAGAGGAGGAAGAATCTTCTCTTTGATCTCTTTGATCTTAACATGAAATGAAATCGTCTTCCCAGCCCATTTCTGATATCCATAATCCTCAGGGAACGAGACTTCAATGTCACTCTCTCCTTCTGGTTTCATCCCGACCAATTTCTCCTCAAAGGCCGGGATAAATTGTCCACTTCCCACCTCCACCGTAAAATCCACAGCCTTCCCTCCTTCCAGGGGTTTGCCGTCCAGACTCGCTTCATAATCGATAATCACATAATCCCCCTTCTGGATCGCCCTAACCTCCGAAACCGTTTTTAAATTGGCGTGAAGGTTTTGGAGGGCTTTCAATCGGTCTTGGATTTCTTCTTCCTTTACCTCTTCCTTCTTCCCTTCGATCTTTAATCCTGTATATCCTTCCAGTTTGATATCAGGTTTTACTTCAATCACAACGGAATATTGAAACGACTTTCCACCCTCAAATTCTCCGGGATCGATCATGGGTGGGGAAACCGGCTGGAGGTTCGTCTCCGAAAGGGCTTGAGGATAGGTTTCTTGAATCAATTTTTGGATCACCTCTGCTTTGACATAATCCTTAAAATATCTCTCCAAGATATTCCTCGGAACCTTCCCGGGCCGAAACCCCTTGATCTTGGCTTTTTTCCCCAAATCCACGTAGAAAGAATTAATCTCTTGGGACACTTGGTCTTCTGGAATTTCTACCGATACCTTTTTTTTAATCGCACTGATCTCTTCAACGTTGGCTTTCATTCATCATCCCTTCTATAATCCGAAAATCCGAAACTCGAATATCGAAATCCCTGCCTACCGGTAGGCAGGCGAAACAATTTCAAAATTCGAATACCAAAATTCAAAACTCTTGTTTGGAACATTTGTATTTTGAAAATTTGTGCTTGTTTCGAATTTCGTGCTTCGAATTTAAAACTTCTTCTTTTAGTTAAGGTGGTGCCGAGGGCGGGACTCGAACCCGCACAGTCTTTCGACCACGAGATCCTAAGTCTCGCGCGTATTCCAATTTCGCCACCCCGGCCTATTTTCTGGTCCTTTTCCTACCCAGTTAAGAGAAGGTAAGGAAGTAAGGGTAAAGGTTAGGAAGCACCTCTCCCTCTGACCAAACTGGTATCCCCGCCTGCCGCAGGCAGGTTTACCATTACCCATGGATGAATGCCCTTTATTTTTTGAGTCATTGGTGAGCCGTACAGGAATCGAACCTGTAACCTACTGATTAAGAGTCAGTTGCTCTACCTATTGAGCTAACGGCTCATCCTGATTTCGGATTCCAGAATGCGGATTTCCGATTTTTATTTCGTTCTACAATCCTTAAGCAAACTCTTTTTCAAGGATTTAGTACGGCTATGCATCTAATATGGTGCATGGCGCGCCCGGTCCGGCTCGAACGGACGACCTGCGGATTCGAAGTCCGACGCTCTATCCAACTGAGCTACGGGCGCTTTGGGGTGAGTGAAGGGACTCGAACCCTCGACCACTGGGGCCACAACCCAGTGCTCTATCCAACTGAGCTACACTCACCATATATTTATCAATGGTATATAGGCTAGGAAACCTGTTAAGTAAACCTCACCCTCAACCGAAACGGGCATCTTAACCCTAACCTAACCACTTAGTATCTTCAACCATCCACTTATTATAAAGTGGCGCGCCTGGAGGGATTCGAACCCCCGACCCACGGATTAGAAGTCCGTAGCTCTGTCCATCTGAGCTACAGGCGCTTAACTTAGAAATATACAATCTTATTGAGTTTCCGTCAATGTCAAACTTTTGCCCAATTGTCTGGGAACGGAGTCATTGTGCTAAATTTGTGCTAATTTACTCTCAAAGAATCGTGACCTTTCCTTCTCCAGGGCCTCTATCCCATTCCTTAAACTCTCTACGGAATGATGTGAATATCTTTGCACCATCCTTGGATCTTTGTGGCCCAAATATTTTTGGACAACGGAGAGATCAATTCCACTTTGAACACACCTCGACGCAAAGGTGTGTCTAAGATCATGAAAATGAAAGTCTTCAATCTTTGCCTTCCTAAGTCATCTCCTACATCAAAAGAAGGATTAGGAGGAGTGCTATAAAGGATTATCAAATGGGTGAAGACAAAAAACTATTCTCACACATTCAACCTTTCTACTAACCTGGAATGGTAAGTTAATTTTGTAGTTATTGATTACCGAAGGAAATCATCAGGCCAGGTGGATATTCGAAGATCAAATCAAAACATTTTGGATGATCTGAAAACAGCACATTTATAGCAGATATACGGCTACCCGAAGAGGGAGGCTTTGCTTGGCCTTCGGCGCTTTCACCTGCAAAGCCTTGGATCTATATAGCGTCGGGAGGTGATGATTTCCGATGAAAAGAGAGTACAACGATGAGTTGAGCCACCAGCGTAACGAGTCGGCTCCAACGCCTGGTTGGGTCTTGCTCCTCGTTTTTCATTGGTTTTGTGGTCTCTACTCAGATATGTGCTTTTGCCAAAATTTAATGGCGTATTCTATCCATCCTTCGGCATCGGTACTCACACCAAGCCCAAAGCCATGACCGGCATTCCTATACCTGCGGTATGCGACTTCTACTCCAGCGTTTCTTAAATTTTCAACACGTCTTTCCACAGTTGATACATTCGCTATCCAGTCATTCGCACTTACCGTAATAAAAGTCGGTGGGAAATCGCTTGAGTAGCTTGATTGACCGGTATAGGCAATGACTACAGTAGCCGGTTTAGGAAGATTGCCACCTCCATAACGAGAAACTCCGTTTAAAGCGATATTACCTACCATCCTGGCCCCGGCAGACCCTCCCCATAATGAATAACCTTGGGTGCTCACCCCAAGCGTTTCCGCATTCCTGAAAACATAAGCTATTGCCGCCGCCAGGTCTTCGGTAGCTTTTTGCTCGCTAATGCGATACCTTATAACGAAAGCGTTCAGCCCTTTCTTGCTTATCTCCCGGCCGAGCGGAAAACCTTCATGCAGGGAACCGACGTATGAAAAGCCCCCTCCCGGACAAACAATGGCAAAAGGTGCTTCGGGCTTTCCTCTGTGGAAAAAGAGACCGGTAGAGTTTCTGGCTGGGTCCTCTTGCTTTTGCCTTTCGGTATAGAAATCGTAGAATGTGGTTTTGCCGGCATTGACTTCGTCAATCATGTGGTTAAGTGTGCCCACTACAATGTCCGGGTTCACCTGGCTATGGTAGGGTATAAGCGAACCAACCTGATTCAACCGCGTGTCATAGTAATCGGTGTTATCATCCCAGGGCAATATAAGCTCACCAAACCCTTTAAACGCCGGGTGGTTTACGATGTCGCGGACGTAATCATTGGTTGTTAGATGGCCCTTCTTCGGTTGATCTTCCATAGTCGCCGTAGCTACCGTATCTCTAACTTTCAGCCTTATCTTCATACTGTCTCCCTGCGCTTCCGAAATGGTTACCATGCTAAACACTGAGACAAGAATTCCTGCCAGAATTACGGCGAGTTTTTTGTTCATGATGTAACTTCTCTTGTACTTGAATTTAAGAATATTATACCCCAATCCATGCAATGCTAGCTAGATCAATCCTGCCTAATTGTTGACTAATCATCCGAAGGCCCCGAAGCTGAACATAGCTTGCCAAGATCGTGCCTTTGTCAAAGGTTTCGGTATGAAAAACAAACCTGTTCCCTGGATTGGTTCTGTTTGTTATTGGTTGAAATCTTGTATAAGAGTGAGATTTTCAAAAATCACGCGTACAGGAAGTTATTCTCGATAAAGACACATGCAATTTATTAGTAATGAATGAGAGGTAACAATGGGATGAGAAATGATTTCGGTCTACTAACCCGAAAATCAGTGTCTTAAATTTGTATTAAAACCAAATGAAAATGATTGAAATAGATAAAATAGGCTGAAATTGTTAAGCCTCTTCGGCTGACTTAAATGTCCCCAACATCATTTACATACTAATTTATATAATTTGTCAACGATTTTCCCTGAGTGAATAGGCATCCATTCTGAAGTAAGGTCGGAAATACCAATAGTCTTTCCTTCTTTAGAATAATGATGAACGGTCGATACACGACCTGTTTTGTTTTTACAGTTTATTTCAATAAAACTCGTCGAATAAGCCAAATTTTTATACTTATTGCCACCCGCTCTAATCTCTTTTTTAATCCCCTCCTTTGTATAAACTACTTTTACCCGCACTCTAATAATGTGGCCAGACGGATGAGTCATATCCCTTCGATCATAGAAAGTATCCCCATCATGAGACGATTCTAAATAGACCCAATCATTCCCCAATACTATCAGGTGACCGAAGATAACAAATCCAATGATTAAGAAGATGAATCTCAATTTGGTGAGTAATGATTTAATTCAAATCACTCCCTCTTTTTATCTCCAGATCTGCCCACCTTATCCAAGGGCATATTTTTGAGTAGGAGTCTACCAGTTTATTGGAAAATTTCAAGAAAAAATGACAAAGAGTATCTATTGGTAACGCATATGAAGGATTGTTGGGTATATTAAAATAGGTCAGAAACATCCAAGGGTGGGCTATACGCAGATTGGTTAAAAAAACTCAGAACCAAGCTAAGTTTCTTTTTATTATTCTATTCTTTCTTTAGTAAGGTAAACATTTTCCATTTGACACCTATTCCATGATTAAGTACTCTTCAATTGAGACTGAAGCCATCCTTTGACAGATTAATTCTTTAGGGACACTCCAGCATGGATGAGAATACCATCATAGAAGAGTTTGAGGAATTAATAAAAAGATTTGGGGTACAAATCCGCCATGAACCCATAAAGCAGGACGAAGACTCAATCAATGTAGTAGGAGGTTTATGCCTGTTGAAAGGGGAGTATGTGTTGATTATCAATTCCAAAGCCGCAATAAGAGATAAAATTAGAACTTTAGGAATAGCCTTAAAACATTTTGACCATGAGAGTATTTATATGTTCCCAGTTCTCAGAGAGTTATTGGACAAGATACCTGAGCAAAAGCGGTTCAACCTGATTGATAAGGAGAGAAGGAGCCTTTAATAAGGGGAGGAAAAGTAGGCGTCAAAAATTTCGCTTAAAATTTGATTGATGATTGCTTCCACTCTTTCAGGGGTGGACCTGGAAACCGTCACCTCCTTTACAACATCTACCTCTCGCATATAAAGTTTACCCTCACTTTTTACCCCCAGATGAATCAATAATTGAACCGTAGTCTTAATATTTGATCTAAACAGACTTCCTTTCCCTTCCGTCCAGAATTTCTTGATGTAAATCGTCAATGCAGAATCAGTCTCTATATTTTTTAAAGATTTAAGCGTTCCATCCCAATCTGAGTCAGAAACTACCTTTACTCCCAATCGGGAAAGAGCATCCCCCAAAGTTTCTTGGAGGGCTTTTTCCAATGGTTTAGGGTTGCTTTCGAAATGGGTTCCTAATCCTTGGAGCGGAGTATGAATCCCAATGTAAGATTTTTCTTGCCGCTCATCTTTAAAGGGAGCTATACCAATTGTTGAACCAAATCTCTGCTGGAGGGAAGGAAATTCCTTCGTGGATTGATAACGGAAAGAAAGGGCATAGGTTATTGCCTCAGCATAATCAATGAAAAAGATTATAAGAAAAAGAACCAACAGCGAATGAACCTTTAATTTCATGAGCCGCCCCCTTCCGCAAGGCTTCTCTTCATCGAATAAATTCACAATTTACTTTATCCAAATTATCTTTCTTAGAGAAAAAAGCTTTAACAAATATCTCATAATCTTCTTTTGATAGAATGTATTTATACTTTTCAGCATTATTTCGAGTTATTTCAAATGCATTCTCAATTTTATCACACGGATAATTTTCGCATTTTCCACAATTTTCGTTATTCTTGTCTAAACAGCATTCTCTTACATTATATTCACAGGTTCCATTAAAAGTTTCACATCCGTAACAGACTAATGTCTCTGGAGGGTCTATATTTTCACGCCAGCCGATTTTTTTCCATAAAATAGCTATTTCTCTTAGTTTATGTTCGTTCTGATTTAAAGTGGCGTTATATCTATGACAAAAATTACAATCATCTCCACAACAAGCTAATTTAATCATCAAATTTTCTCCTGCTTCATATTCAATCATTCATTTGAAGGGATATATCACTATCACACTTGACAATGTCTGCATAGCTAAACCCAGATTTTCACACTTTCTCTCATCTGACAGACACTGTCAACTTACCTTGGCATTGCTGGAATGGGATTCTCCAAACTATCTTCAAAAACTTTATCAAAACATCTGTGAATAGTCAAACATATGGAGATTATGATAGAATTAATTTAGAAGGATTAGTGATGGGAATAGGATGTCGAGTTTTTCTTATCGGTGATGATGATTCTCTCCAGCGGATTTCTATGGTTCAGTTGACCCGATTGCTCCGTTTCGACCGAAGAGAAAGTCTCCAACAATACGCTGGGAAACGTGTGCGTTGTGCAATGGTATTTTTGGAGGTGACAGGGAGATTGGTTGAATTGAAGATAATCAAAAAACAGTGTCTTAAATTTGTATTAAAATTAAATAAAAAGGACTGAAATAGATAAAATAGGCTGGAATATATAGAAAAGGCTTTTTCCCCAATCCTCTGTTGTAATAGCCTTATCAATCTCCTCCATAATTTCATTACTCTTATTGATACAATCAACGCAATAAATATCCCCATCTGCAGTGTAATAACCAATAGTCCCTTCTTTCTTTGTGCCCGTCTTCTTCCGTCCTTCCCAGTTTTTCTGCTGGAAAAAGATTAGAAAACTTTAATTGAAAATTAACCTGTCTTTAATGAAAGCGTCTTAAAATAAAAAAGGAGAGAGAACATCTCACTCTTTTCCCCCTCAGAATCCACCAAACTCATAATTTGGTGGATTCTTTTTTAACAGCAACTTTTTATCTCGTATTACGCAGAGACAAACCTAATTCTTTCTCCACTTCTTTTCCTTCCATGTGAAACTCAATTGTTGCCCTTGAAATGATCTTGAAGGAACCTTTTTGCCATTAGCTTTGAATAACTTCCAGTTGTCCGACCCTGGGTTACAAGTTCTTAGATGGTAAAGCCTTACTTCTTGACAGTTTTTGTCTTTAGGCATTATGCGGATGGGGAGGCCATTCTTGATTCTATTGCCGCATACGATGCAAATGGCACCGATATTCTCATTCGCTCGTTTGATATTACGAGCTTTGTCCATTGTTTCTTTAACGAGTTCCTTCCTCTTTCTCCTGACCGATTTAGTGTTGTAATCGTGTTGGGGGTTAATATTTTTAATCCGCTTCACCGTAGAACTTTCCTCCCCTCTATTGTTTTCCTTCTGATTTCTTTTCTCCCTATTTGTTTCCTGCAACAATATCATTGGAAGAGATTCAATGGCCCTATAGAGAATCTTATGTTCTTTGCTTTTCCATGTTGTATCCATGCTTCGACAAGGGCATCTTGAGATACTGTCTGTGAAATGAGGAGTTCTTAAAAGGAGATAACTTGTTTAGAATTGAGACTAATTTCTATAGCTCCCCAACAAAAACTATTTAAACGAGATTCCTAAGTCATACGCCTTTTTCAATTCCCATTTATCCTGTTTGATTTCTCCTTTTTCATATGCTGTGCCCAAAACCTTCCCAACAAAATCTATTCCTAAATAATCAAATGACATGCGAAACATTTTGATTAGAGGGCCGCAACACTTGGACCCTTCCGCCGAGGGTGCTACAATAACTCCCTTTTTCCCTTTTAGTTTTCCGTTTGCACCATATGGCTGCATCCTATCGAAAAGAAGTTTCATCTGTCCAGTAGGGCCATAATAATAAATCGGCGTGCCGAAAATAATTAAACCTGCACCCGTAATCTTTGGATAAATCTTTTGCATCCCATCCTTAATTGGGCAAACATGTTTGCCTCTTTTGCATTTACGGCAATCAATGCAGGGGGATATCTTATATTTGTACAAATAGAGCTTTTCACTTGCGTGTCCTTCCGTCTTGGCACCTTTTAATATTTGGTCAACCAGGACATCAGTATTGCCTCCTTTTCGAGGACTTCCGATCAATGCCAATATTTTCACAGTAAGCCTCCTTATCCTTTCCAAATCTGCCCACTCAAATTCACCAATGGCTTTTCGAAGCTATTTTATCTAAAAGAAAAATTTATAATCGGTAGAATAAAGAAAGGATTCTTGTTTCCATTAATATTTATTAATCCGATTTGCAAACCTTCCAGACTGCCTGTGTTATTCACAAAAGCCAGCTGCAATCCTTTCATTGTACCTGCATAATTATAATATCCTGATTGAAACCCAGTAAAACTACCCTTGGTAATATTCACAGCACTATCCTGCCAGCCACGAAAATTACCTTCAACATAATTTACTAAACCCCACTGTATTCCTTCAACATTTCCCTTGATTCTGTTCACAAGCCCAAGATCAAAGCCTTTTAAATTAGCATTAACGCCATATATGAAATTTATTCTAACTCCTTCAATTGAAGTATCTTCCCTGAATACCTGTATCGGATTTACCAAAGAAATTTGAATTGGCTTAGTCCCCCCCGCAAAAACTTGAGTACTTCCCATAAGAAGTAACACCGAAATAACATAAAACAGTCTTTTCATAAGATTCTCCTTTCTCCCTCTCAGGAGTGTCACCCATTTATTCCTTCTTCTTTAGCTCATGATCTGGCAGTTAGGACACTTTGAAAACTGGTAATTGATGCACAATGGGTATTTTCAAATGGAAGTTTACTAAATTGGTATAAAAGGGTCAACAGGAACTATCGACTACCAATTCAAGGATTGAATAGAAAGAGGATTTTCAGAAAATTACGATAACGAAGACCTCCTCAACAAACTCACATGCAAATTGATAGTGTTCAATGAGGGGTGACAATGGAATGATCTTCGGTCTGCCACCTCAAAAAAAAACAGGCCAAGAATCAAGGGATTAGAAAAAGTTATTTAAAGTCATTAAGGATGAATAAAATTATAGGAAAATAATTAGAAAATTGTTAGAGTTGTAAAATATCATTTGGAAATATCAAGAAAGGAAAGTTTTATGAAAAAAGGTTCTCCAAAACGTTTTTCCGAGTTCCTTGAAATTGCGTTAAGAGCGGGAGCGACAGCCGCCAGAATTATTCCTTCCAACTGGGTGGTGATTGATGAGAGAGTTCGGTTTAAATGTGAGGTACCGAGGTGTGCTGGATATGGGCAATATCTCATGTGTCCCCCTTATGTTATGTCTGTAGAAGCATTCTCGAAGATTCGATCAAACTACAAATGGGCTCTCCTGGTTCAGGTCGAAGCCAAGAACATTGATTCGACTGACAAGGGCAAAGGTAGGATTAACCCAGCTATTCTTAAAAAGAAAAGGGAATTGCACCGATCCTTTAAACTTAAGCTTGTTGAGATTGTCGAAGCCGTTGAATCGTCAGCCTTCAAGAAAGGGATGCGTTTTGCTGCTGGGCTGGTTGGAGGAAGTTGTGTTCTATGTGAGAAGTGTGTAGATGACAAATCATCCGAGGCTTGTAGGCACCCCTTTCGGGCAAGGCCTCCGATGGAGGCAGTTGGGATTGACGTAGTCAAAACAGCGCAAAATGCAGGTCTTCCAATTCATCTGTCCTCCTCAAAGAATGTTGTCTGGACTGGGCTTGTCCTTTTGGAATGAAAGAGCCGTCTAAAATTACCACCACCAAAAATCAGTGTGCTAAATTTGTGCTAATTTTGTGCTAAAGGAGAATGAAAAAGACAAAAACAGATAGAAAAGACTCACCCAAATAGAAAGAGATTTTACTCAATATTTTAAAAAGACTATGGGGAACCAGGTTCAGATTCAAGCGGTTATAAAAATTGGCTCTTTTGGATTAGAAGTCCGTAGCTCTGTCCATCTGAGCTACAGGCGCTTAATTGCTAACTATACGATTTCTTTCAGTTTTGGTCGAGTTCAATTTAATAATTGATATTTAACATCCCTAAGTTATTGAGCATTTTTGGAAATGAAGGCCTGCGTTGCTCCTATCGGGTATGCATGGCGTTCAGATCCCGAGGGACAAAGAAAGCAAGGGTTTCTATCTCATTTTGGGGGTTGGAACCAAACACCTTCATTAGCCCTTTATTGATCTCATTAATGGTAATGACAATATTTCAAGCGATTCCAACCTCCCTATTCATAAATCGTAAATAGGCTCCTCAGGTGGCATGATATTATCGAGAAGGGCCATAGTCTCTTCACCCTCCGCAAATTCCCCAATAATTAAAAAACCCATAGGTAGCTTCGATTTACTCCTTATATCTCCAGTCTACATAACAAAATGATTTTCTTCCCCATTGGCCAAAGAATTCCTGATCATCAATTCACAAAGATCATACATGACCTTAAAAGGTTGAATATCGGTTAGGCTGTCGACAAATCGTGCTTGCTCCATGGCGATCTTCTCGGAGATTTCTCCCTGATTTAATCTTTCGAGAAGCTCCTGGTGATATTTCTCTGTTGATTTCATCGCTTTTTCTAGATGACGACGAACCTCTCCCTCAACCACGCCATTGTGGCTTAAGGCGGCACGCTTGGCCGGAAGGGGAGCAAGCTTTCGGATGCTGTTGCAGTATTTCTCAAGGGATTCAAAATAATTGGGCCAAAAAGTATTTTTTTCTCGAACATAGAATCCCGTAACATCGCCTAGAGCCAAGGTCTTCTCATTTTCCTCAAAGAGGGCAATATGGCAGGGGGAATGACCGGGTGTTTCGTAGATGTGCCATGCAATGCCCGCACCTAATTCAATCCTGTCACCTTCCTTGACGACCGAATCAACCTCAAAGGCATAGTCTTTAATAGGCTCCGGTAATGAATCAATCTCTGCCTTCGCCTTCATCAACTGGGCAATGCCGAGATCGATGAGTTGAAATTGTTTAAACAATTCTGTTTTTTTAAGGATTTTGGCGCCGATGGGGCTTGCCAAGAGTTTTATATGAGGCCAAGCGCGACGAAAATGCGGGACGGCCCCAATGTGGTCTGGATGGGTATGGGTCAAAACAATATACTTTATTTTCTTTGGATCGATCCCTAAAGATTTGATTTGATAGACCATGATAAGAAACGTGGAGCCGGTTCCCCCTTCAATAATCATCCCTTCCTCTCCCATGGACAAATAGGTAGGGAAAGCAGGAGTGCCCAATTGAAAAAGATGAGGGGTAACTTCAATCGGTTTATGATTTTTTGCGCCCATGTGGTTTTCTTCCTCCCTTATTTGTTCTCATTTGCTTCTTCAGAATTGTCTTCATCATCTTACTGTTGATCAAAAATGGCCATATGGTCCTCCTTTCTTTACTGCAAAAATCAAAAAGGCCATGGAAATTAACTCCCATGGCCTTCATTATAATAAAGAGACAAAAAAGCCATGGGGACCAACCGGCTCACCCATGGCTCCCTGTTACGATATGGTCAGACTTAGAGGCATGGATGGGGCCTGCTAAAAAAGAAAAAGTAGAAAAAGAAATGTTCTGAATGCATCTTATGTCCCTATGTCTGAATTATATTTACCTTCTAGCATATTTTTATGAAATGTCAAGAGGACCGTTAGACTTGCCCACCCCCAGTTTTCCCTTCTCTTCCCCGGTGGCCTGGACAAACCCCTCTCCAAGGCTTCATAAGGCCATGTTTCATATGGCAGAGGTCACCGTCTTCTGCAGCCAAGAAGACTCCTGCCGGTTATTGGAAGCCATCTGCCCAACCCAAAAACGGTATTGGCCGAT
>Ga0209164_1003613_pt1 | contig 14526 bp, 15 predicted proteins | sample MTBNYHSulfiMetaG_FD_187458 | JGI IMG/M metagenome (GOLD analysis project Ga0209164, IMG submission 187458) | Enrichment culture microbial communities from rom New York Harbor, USA that are MTBE-degrading - MTBE-NYH (New York Harbor Sulfidogenic)... | ecosystem: Environmental > Aquatic > Marine >...
GCACACGGGTGAGGGGCACTTCGCGTTCCTCGCCATCCTCAATGATATAAGCGGTCTTGGGCTGCAGGCCGATCAACTTTCGAATGGCGCTCCCGGTCTTGCCCTTGGTGCGCGCCTCGAGCAGTTTCCCCAGCTTGATCAGGGTGATGATCACAGCCGAGGTCTCGAAGTAGACATGATGGCCCAGGGCCGGCGCCAGCAGCACGCCCACCGAGTAAAAATAGGCCACCGAGGACCCCAGCGCCACGAGCACGTCCATGTTGGCGCTGCGATTGCGCAGGCTTTTGAATCCGCCAACGTAATAGTCCCAACCGGTGTAGAACTGCACCGGCGTGGCCAGCGCCCAGAAGAACCAATTGACCCAGGCCGCATGGCTCCAGTCCCCCAGGAGGCCGAAATCGCGCGACATGCTCAACACAAAGAGCGGCAGGGCGAATATAACGCCGGCCACGAACTTGCGGGTCTGGTCGCGAATTTCGGCATTGCGCGCCGCTTGCTCGGCATCCTCGCCGGCCGTACCCTCCTCCGGTGCAATGGCACCGTAGCCGGCCTTCTCGACGGCCGCCACGATCTCTTCGACGGTCACGGCGCCCGGCAAATAATCGATGGACGCGCGCTCCGACGCGAAATTGACTGCCGCACCGATCACACCGGGCACCGTTTTGTTCAAGGCACGTTCCACATTGGACGCACAGTTGGCGCAGGTCATGCCGGTGATCGGCAGATCCACGTGGGCGGCCGGCACATCGAACCCGCTCTTTTTCACCTGGGCCACGATATCTTCGAGTTTCAACTCCGATGGATCAAAAGCGACCTCCGCTTTTTCACTGGCAAAATTGACGTTTGCGGATTGGACGCCGGCCAGCTTGTTCAGACCGCGTTCGATATTGGCCGCACAATTGGCGCACGACATGCCGGTGAGGGGAAGGGATATGGACTGCTGGGCCATACAATACTCTCCTGTCTGAAGCGTACCCGTCCACCATTGGCCTGTTTGTGAACGTGCACCTTGTCACATCAAATCAATACTAACCATACCGGTTCGAATTTCAATGCACGGCATGGACCCAATGTGAGACAATAGAAAACAGTTGCCTTCCCCCGGCTCCCTAAAGCCTGCCGTCAATGCTGCTCAATGGCCGCACGTGGGTGGCTTGCCTCCGGTGGCCTTATGGAGCCGCTCCAGATAGCGGCGCCAGAACCCCTTGCGTTCGCTCACCACAAAATCCTGAGGGGCCGCATCGAATCGGCGGCGGCAGCTCTCGGCACAGAAGTAGAGCTCGATGCCGTTGTAGCAAGTTGTGGCGGCGGCTGTGGATGGATCCACCTCCATGCCGCAAACCGGGTCTATATAACGCGTTGCATTTCTCATGCGGAACCTCCTGTACGCCGGGCATAGAAACCATTCGCCGGTTCTGGCCCAAATTCGTCGCTTCAGCGGGTCAGTTCGCGCCGCATGGCCTCGTATTCGGCCCGGTCGATGTCGCCCTTTGCATAGCGGCGCTTGAGTATTTCCAATGCGTCCGGCGCATCGGAAAGCGTATCGGCAGTCGTCCGCCGGACAGTCAAGACGCCCGAAATCAGCAGCACCAGGGCCGCTATCACAACAATCCAAAAGAGAATCATGACAAACCCCATGGGGCCGCCCATCATCATGTCGTGCGGCATCCAGTCTCCGCGGCTGAATCGGTACAGACCGTGCCGGCTGGCCATAAACCAGATACCCAGAGCGATCAATGCCGCAGACAACCCGATGTTGACCAGGAAAGCGGAAATTCGTTTCATGGGCAGTACCTCCCGTGATCGATGGCAGGACACCGGACGGAACGGTTGTGACGTACAACAGTTATCGGCGTGTTTCCAGAAAGGGGGGCGGTGAATACTGCCCCGCCCCTGATTCGGCTCGATCGGGATGCTCCTGGAAAGAGAACACCCGGACGCGTGCTCACCATTCTATCTATCGCCAACAGTAACCGCCCCCGTAGCCCCGGCCAAAGCCGCGTCGCGCATCTTCGGGCAACAGTTTGCGCATTTCAAGTTGGTGAAGTACGGCCTGTTGATCGAATTCACTTTCCAGCTGCGACAGCTCCTTACGCAACGTGGTCACCTTGTCGGTGTCCGGATTGTCCTTTCTCATCTCCGTCCCCAAGGCGTACCGCTTGTCCTCGATCTGGTCCCTGAGCTTTTCGGTTTGCTCGAAAAACTTTTCCCTGGCCTGATCGAGCTTGGCCCGCTGCTCTTCGGTCAGATCGGCGGCGTAACCGCGCCCGTAGGATCCGTGGCCGGGACCATACCCCATCCCCTTGCCGTGCCCGGGACCCCATGCGTTGCCATATCCCATCATGTGACCGCCATAGCCCGGTCCCCAATCCATCATGTGGCCGCCGTAACCGCCTCTGCCATAACCTCCCTGGGCGAAAACGATCGCCGCGCCCGCGAACAATAGGACTGCGCTGATGATCAAAGTTTTTTGGGTGATTCTGGATCTCATGGTGTTTCTCCTTTCCTGGATTGTGTCATTTCCATACAACGTGTTTGTTTGACACGATATAAGAGCAAGCGGTGTGCCAGTCGTCCAGGCACATCGATCGAGATCATTCATAACGTGCTGTTATGATGATTTTTTAGAGCAGTTAAAATTAAACTGGAGAGAGGAACGGGTGAGGTTGCTCCCTATCTGTCGGCTGGCACAATGGGTATTTTTGATACAATTCGCAAGGGGAACCCCACCCGAATAGGGTAATAACGATACAGGGCAAGATCGCTTGATGCCTCTGGCGGGTATTCGGGCCGACACCCGTTAAAGATAGCCGGCCAGGAAGTCGCTGGGAAGGCCAAGGGCTCGGAAGCGATGCGGAAAAATGTCAGGGGGGATTTTGCCCGACGCTATACAATCCCTATGTATTGCAGGATCAACAGAAAGGTGATCGCCGCTAGAATGCGCCTCAACCAGAGCCGATAACGCTCTACATCGATGCGATTCCGAAAATACATGCCCGCCCCTAATGCCAGCAAGGCGACGCCGACAATAGGAAGCACCGTAATCACATAGGCGGCATCCAGGTAGCCGTGGCTTGCCAGGACGGCACCTTGGCTCAACTTACCGAAAAAGAAACAGAAATTGAAGACCTGGACGGTGATGAGCGGGGCGAGGTTCATTTCCAGGGCAAAGATGATCAGGGCCGGCACCATGACATTGACCGTTCCGGCCAGCAGCCCGCCGATCATTCCGAAGATGGCGCTGGCATAAACCGGATGGCGCCGGACCCAGTCCAATCGGATACCGAAACGATGGATGCTCAAATAGACCATGATCATGACCGCCAGGAGCAGCTTATACGGTGCCGGGTCCGTGAGGACGAGCAATTGGGTCCCCAGAAGGCTTCCGATGGCCCCGAAAATCGCCAAGGGCCAGAAGCGCCCGATGCTGTCGCGCCAGTGCCCCCCATGAATCACATTGACCACATTGATGGCCAGGGTCGGGAACAGCAGCAGGACGATGGCGGTGCGGACATCGCCGATCAACGCCAGGAGCGGTGTCGCCAGCATGGGAAAGCCCAATCCCAGGAGGCCGTGCACCAGTGCCGAAACAATGATAATCAAATAGGTTGCGATGTCAGTCATGATCCACCCTGCTTGCTGCATACAAATGAATAACGCAACCGGAAAAAATCGAAAAAGGAAAAGATGACAAGCATCGTTTCACCCCGGCATGAAGCGACGGCAGCGCCGCCCGGCAGGATTATGCAGTTGACAACCATAAGATGAGTGAGTATTACTCACTCATCTTTTCAATTTATCCTCGACCAGGATCCGGGCTGCGACATGAAACATAAAGGCCACACCAATCCACCAGGCCGCCAGAAGATCATCGAAGCCCTGACGCAACTCATGCAAACCAGGGATTTCCATTCGGTGACCACTGCGGAGATCGCCCAGCGGGCGGGTGTCACCGAGGGGTTGATCTATAAGTATTTCAGCAGCAAGAAAGACCTGCTGTACCAGGTGCTCGACGATCTCTTCGCCCGGTTCAACGAAGCCGTCCTGGAGCGCATCGCCGGCACGTCGTCCGCCATCCAGCAGCTGGACATCATCATCGCCTCGAGCATCGAATACTATGCCGCCAATCGCGTCTTTGCCCGGATTCTGCTGCTGGAGGTGAGGAATTCCCAGGACTATTTCGCCTCCGAAGCCTATGAGCGGGTCAAGACCTATGCCCGCCGTATTCGGGACATCATCGACACGGGCATCGCCAATGGCGAAATCAAATGCGACATCGATCCGCAAATCCTTAGAAACGTCATCCTGGGGGCCATCGAACACGCCTGCCTGGGGGAGATCATTTTTTCCAGGAAGCTCGATGCGCAGGTGGTCACCCAAAGCATTTCAACGATCCTATTCAACGGGGCCAAAGCATGAACAAAGAATTCAATGTCCAGAAACTCATTGCCGCCAGCATCGCCAGCGGTGCCCATGTTATTTGCGAAGACGACGCCAAAGCCATTTTGGACAACTTCGGGGTGCCCGTAGTTTCGGAGATCCGGGTGCCCGACCCCCAAACGGCCGGGGAAGCGGCCGAAAAGACAGGTTTCCCGGTGGTACTCAAGGCGGTGGGAGCGAAGATCCTGCACAAAACCGAATCGGGCCTGGTGCGCGTGGGGCTGAACAGCCCGGCAGAAGTGGCGGCCGCCGCCGCCCGCATGGCGACCGAAAGTCCGCTGCCCATCGAGGCGTTCCTGGTGCAGCCGCAGATCCGGGGAAAGAGGGAATTTGTGGCCGGCATGTTCCGCGATCCGCTCTTCGGACCGGTCATCATGTTTGGATTGGGCGGCATTTTCACCGAGGCCCTCGATGATGCCGTCTTCAAGGTGGCCCCCCTGTCCAACTCGGACATCGAGGCCATGTTCGCGGAACTGCGTTCCCGCAAACTGCTGCTGCCGTTCCGGGGGGAAGAGGCGGTCGATAAAACCGCCCTTGGCGCCATCTTGAAGGGGTTGTCCGACCTGGCCACGCAATTTCCCCAGATCAAGGAAATCGACATCAACCCGCTGATCGTCCAGCCCGATGGAATGCCGGTGGCCGTGGATGCCCTGATGATCACCGGCGAACACCGACCGGCGCCCGCCATCAAAAGGGGGGAGGTCAACCGCGAAACCCTGGGATCGTGCTATTACCCGTCGTCCGTGGTCTTCGTGGGCGCTTCGGGCACCATCTCCAAGTGGGGGCACATGCTTCCCACCAACATCCTCAACCGCAATTACAAGGGCCGCGTCTACCTGGTCAATCCCAAGGGCGGACAGATCGCCGGGCAGGAGGTCTACCGCTCGGTGAGCGACATCGAGGACGACGTCGACCTGGCGGTGGTGACCCTTCCGGCCGCCAAGGTCAAGGAACAAATTCCCCTCCTGCAAGCCAAAAAGGTCAAGGCCATGCTGCTGATCTCCTCCGGTTTCAGGGAGACGGGTGAGGCGGGACGCCGGCTGGAGGACGATGTCGTCAAGGCGGCCCGTGAAGCCGGCATCCTCATCTTCGGGCCCAACACCATGGGCATCTGCAATCCGCACATCGATTTCTTCTGCTGCGGGGTGCACGTCTATCCGCTGCCCGGCTCGACCGCCCTGGTGTGCCAGTCGGGCAACATGGGCACCCAGCTGCTCGCCTTCGCCGAGCAGCAGGACATCGGCATCCGCGCCTTTTCGGGTTCCGGCAACGAGGCCATGGTGACCCTGGAAGATTACATGGAGGCCTTCGAGGCCGACGAACTGACCCGCACGGTGGTGCTCTATATCGAAAGCGTGAAAGACGGCGTCCGCTTCTTCAAGAGCGCTCGCCGGGTCTCCAGGAAAAAGCCCGTGGTGGTCCTCAAAGGCGGCCGCACCTCGGAAGGCGGCATGGCCGCGTCGAGCCACACCGGTGCGCTGGCCTCCGACCACCGCATCTTCGACGCCGCCTGCCGCCAGGCCGGCATCATCCAGGTCAAACAGCCCATCGACCTGCTCGACCTCTCGGCCGTCTTCTCTTCGCTTCCCCTGCCCCGGGGCAACCGGGTGGCCATCATGACCCTCGGCGGCGGCTGGGGCGTCGTCACCACCGATTTGTGCATCGAGCACGGCCTGACCCTGCCGCCGCTCTCCGAGGCCATCGTGAACCGGCTCGATCAAATTCTGCCCGACTATTGGAGCCGGGGCAATCCGGCCGACATCGTGGGAGAACACGATCCGGCCATCCCCATGACGGCCATGGAAGCGTTGATGGAGTGGGACGGCTGCGATGCGGTGATCCACCTGGGCATCCACGGTCGGCGCATTCTGGCGGCCAAGATGCTCAACTCCATCGCCAACACCGACCCGGCCTATTCCGCAGAAGAGTTGAGGGAGATCGAGGAAATGGCCGTCGCATTTGAAAAAGAGTACATTCGGCATGTCGCCCAACTGACCGAAAAGTATGACAAGCCGGTGCTGGGCGTGAGCCTGCTGACCGACGAGGACTCCAAAACCCTCTATCGGATCGAGGGCTGCAAGTACAAAGGCGTTTTCTTCCCGTCACCGGAGCGGGCGGTCAAGGCGCTGGCCAGCATGTGCCGCTACCGGCAGTGGCTGGAAGCCCATTCATAATGGAAATCGGCTTCCCGAACCCGTCTGTCGTTCCCGGACGGCGCCGTCAAAGCGGATCGTCGTGGCACTTCAGACATCCCGTAAACTGCGGATGCGAGGTGGGCGGCCCCGAGGGATCGCGATCCGGATGGTGGCATTCGAGACACGCGACGTCACGCTTCACGCCGGCATGGATCTCTGGATAGTGCCGGATGGAGGGGCCATGCATGCCGAAATAATAGCGATAGGCACATCCCGATACGAGCAGGATCATCAAGGCGAAAACGCTTAAGGCGAGCCAGGGTTTGGGTTTCAAGATTGCTGCTCCTTTCGTCCGTCTTTAAGCTGGAGGAGATGATCTGCCGTGTGGATCACCTCCGGATCGTGACTGGCCACCAGCAGGGTGCATTGCCGCTGCCGGCTGAGGGATGCCATGAGGCCGATCAGTTGCGCCCCGGTGGCTGAATCGAGGCTGGCCGTGGGTTCGTCGGCCAGCAAAATCCGGGGGTTGTGGACGATGGCGCGGGCAAAAGCCACCCGCTGGGTCTCTCCGCCGGAAAGCTCCCGGGGCAGGGCAGGGCCATGGTTGGGCAACCCGATGGTCTCGAGCAGTGCGATGACCCGCATGTTCCTCTCCTTGGCGGCAACGCCGTTGAGCGCCAGGGGTAACGCGAGATTCTCACCTACCGTCAGGTAGGAGAGCAGATTGCCCTGCTGGAAAACGAATCCCACCCGCTCCCGTTGAAATCGCGCCAGCGCCCTGCGCGACAAGCGGTGGATCTCCACCCCGTCGCAACGGATCGATCCGCGGTCCGGCGTTTCCAGACCACCGATGCAGTTGAGCAGGGTCGTCTTCCCCGAACCCGATCTTCCAGCGACAATAAAGTTTTCTCCCTTTATTACGCTGATGGAGAGGTCTTCAAGGGCCGTCACCTTTCCACGGCCTGAAGTAAATGTCTTGTATAGCCCCTGGACTTCGATCACGATCACATGCTCCGCAGGATATCGGCGGCCTTTTTGCGCACCACGAACAGGGCCGGCCAGACGGCGGCCAACTGACCGAACAGCAGGGCGAGCAGCAGGGGCAGCCACAGGGAATAAGGGGTCAGGCGCGGGAAAATGACACCCGAGACGGCGAAATAGGGGTTGTGGGACGTCAAGGCGGCCAGATCGATGCCGGTCCGCGCCAGCGCCCCAACGACCAGGGCGCCGGCGCCGGTTCCGGCCGCGGCCGCCGCCAACGTCAGCAGGGTCACCTCGGCAAAGATCAGCAGGGCCGATTCGGACGGCAGGACCCCCATGGCCTTCAGAATACCGTGTTCGCGGATGTTTTTCAGGACGAAAATGATAAACGCGCAGGAGATGCCCAGGGCCACCACCGCGAAGACCAGCACCATCACGATGCTCATGGAGACGAAATTCAACTCGACCAGCTGTTTCAGATCGGGCATGAATTGGGTCCAGGCCGAAAAACGGGACGCATACGGCAGCCGGTGGTAAGCGGCCAGCACGCGCTGGGGATCGACCCCATCTTCGACGAACACGGCGGCGGAAAGGCTGTTTCCGGCGGCCGGCAACACATTCCGGGGTGCAAAACCGACCCCGTAATCCAGCGTTGAGATGCCGGTGCGGTAGATACCGCAGAGGTTCAACGCCACCCGCTGCCCACCGGGCGGGATCTCGACCAGCATCGTTTGACCCACGGAGGCGCCCAGCACATCGGCGACGGCCGCACTCAGATAAACTTCGGACGCTCCGTCCTGCAGATAACGGCCGCTCACGGTCTTTTTCCACAGGGCGGTGGCCTCCCGCTCGTCCGCGGGCCACACCTCGCAAAGCACCACGCTCTCGCTCCGCTCCTGAAAATGGAGCTTTACCGGCCGCCGGATGCGCAACAGCACCCGCCGCACCCCCTCGGTTCGAAGCCTGGCCGGGTCCACGTCTGCGGGAAGATCTTCAGCGGCAATGTGGCCGGAGAACAGGCCGACCGAATTGCGGATCATGGCATCGTTGGTTCCCACCGCCAGAGAAGCCAGAAAAACCAGGGCAGCCACGGCCGTGAACACCATGGTGCCCAGGACCATCGTCGATCGCCGGGAACGCCACACATAGAGAACGGCCATTTTCAGAAAAAAGCCGGCCTTCAAGCGTGACCTCGCTCTCCTGGGCGCAACAAACGTTCGGCGCCGATGCGCGCCACGATGAAAGCCGCCGCCGGATCGACGAGTGACCGGTGGCCGGCGTGCAGCAACTGCTCCAAGCCATGCTTCAGATACCCCATGGCCGTTTCGTTCGCCTCCCAAAGGGTGTCGGAAAAAGCCCCTGCGAGTTCCGCCTGGGTCCCGGACGATACCAGGTCGGCCAACCGGCGTTTGCGGGTTACATCCGCTCCCCACTCGATCAGGGATGCCACGAAGTTGTGGCGGCAGGTTTTCACATCCCGCCCCAGATCCACCATGTCATCCAGAATCTGACATCCCATGCCGATGTGATAGAGGGCCTCCTTGACCCGGGCCGCATCGCCGGGCAGCGGCGTTTCGATTACCCCGGGCACGGCCCAGGGGCACTGGAACAACAGACCGGTCTTATAGTGATGCACAGCGGTGAGCACCTTTTGCGGCGGCAGCCGCCGGCCTTGGATGCCGGCCTCTTCGGAGGCCTCCTGGGCGCCGCTGCGGGTCAAGGCATGCAGCGAGCTTCGCACGGCGGCGCGCAGCTCCCGGATGGAAATTTCGGAACGCTCCAGGGACGACAATAGAATATCGAAGAGCACCCGCTCGGACACCATGATGTCCAGGATCGAGCGGAAACGGGCAGCGCCGGCCGGCAGGTCGGTCTGCAGGGTGGGCTTGTACTCGTCGTCCAGAAGATTGTCGCAGCCGGTCACCATGCCGCGCAGGCACTGGTTGACGGCCGCATACAGAATCCTGCGCCCGGGAGCGATTCCGCAACGGAAGTAGGAATAGAGAAAGAGCGCCGAAAAAAAATTGCGCTCCAGGGACAACGCTTCGGACGCCGGCGGCACCAGTTGAATCCCGCTGCCCGCCAGGGTTTCAGCCGCGCATTGCCAGTAGAGTTGCAAACCCGCCCCCAGCTCGGTTTGAAGCACGCAAAAGGGATTCTGATCCGCACCGGCAGTCGGGCCGGCATCGCAGTCGAATGGGGGTCGCATCAATGCAACATCCAGTGCATTCATGGCTTTTCACTATAAAATACGGCGAGGTAGCCGAAATAGTATCCCATTATCCGCGGCGGCGCGAAACCGGCCTCCGCGATCAACCCCGTCAGAACGCCGCGCGTGTTCTCTGCGATCTGGGGCTGCAGGAAGAACCAGCGGGACACCTTGGACACCAGCGCGCCCATCCAAGTGGTGGGCAGATGCATGTCGGCGATGACCAACCGGCCGCCCGGCTTGAGCACCCGGTGCGCCTCGCTCAACGCACGCGCCTTGAGGTCCAGGGGAACATGATGAAAAAAGAGGCTGGAGACGACCGCATCGAACGATCGATCTTCAAAATCGAGAGCTTCGGCGGCCATGGCTTCGAAACGGCAACAGGCCCCGGCCCGCTTCTTACGGGCTACCCGGACCATCTTGCCGGCCGCGTCGATGCCCACGGCCAGGCCGCCCGACTGGGGATCGAGCCGTGCGGCGATCCGCTCGCAAAGCAACCCGGTGCCGCATCCCAGATCGAGGATCTGCTCTCCCGGCCCGGGGTTCAACAGGCGGATGATGTGCCGATCGTACTCGGCCTGCTTGCCGAGCAGAAACAAGGGCTCCAAAAGATCGTAGACGGCCGCGGCATGATCGAGCGTACGGCCGCGCGTGGGTATGGACGGAATTTCCATGCGCCGGTTCCTTTGCGTTGGGGAAGGCAGATGGCGAGAAGGCCTCGCTGCCCGGGGCTGCGAACCAGCCGTTTGATCGTCCTCAACCGGGTTAGCTGATAGTATAGGGAGTGAGTAGCCTGTTTGCAACTGTGGTTTGCACATTGTTTTAAGCCTTGTGTTCGCCATTGGAGGTACGCTATTTTGATTTTCGGGTTTGAAAGACGTGGTTGAAAACCAGGTCGCAACATGCAGGCACCATCTTCCGCCGTGAATCGTTGGGAAAAGCACCGTATCACCGTTCGATATTTTTTCTTATCAACCGCCAAGAGGGAGAAAAGCGCATGGCAATTGCAGCCCGTTCCATGACCGATGAGGAAAAGGCCCGTTTCAACACGCTCAACAAGGAGAACCTGGCATTTCTCATGGACCGCTACAACCGGGTCAACCGGTGGGTAATCGCGGACATGATCCGACGCACGGCCTATCACTATCCCGATAAAACGGCCCTCGTCTTCGGCGATCACCGTCTGACCTACGCGGAGCTGGAAGCGGCCGCCAACCGCACGGCCAACGCCCTGGCCGGATTGGGGGTCGAAAAGTACGACCGGGTGGCCATCCTGGCCCACAACACGCTCCACCACGTGCTGACCTGGCTGGGGTGCTGCAAGATCGGCGCGGTCTACCTGGCCATCAACTACCTGCTGCGCGGACCGGATGTGAGCTTTTGCATCAACCACTCGGAAAGCAAGGTGTTTATCGTCGAAGACGCCCTCTATCCGATCGTGGAGACGGTGCTCGGCGAACTGCCCACGGTCCAGACCCTGATCTGGTCCGACCAGGGTGCCGGACAGCCGCCGGTGGATGATCGTTTCCTGGTCTTCGACGCCTGGATGAATGGCGCCGCCGACACCGAACCGGATGTCATTCTGCACATCGAAGACCCCTGCCAGATGACCTACACCAGTGGCACCGAATCCCTGCCCAAGGGGGTGATCATCAGCAACCAGGCCCTCATGGCCCAGTATATGGGCGCCATCGTGGACGGCGGCTACGAAAGCACGGACATTAACGTGAACGCTCTGCCCATCTATCATTGCGCCCAGCGGGACGTGTTCATGAACCCCATCTTCTGGGTGGGCGGCACCAACATCCTCATGGCCCCGGACATCGGCGCGATCCTCAAGACCATTGACCAATACCGCGCCAATATGTTCTTCGCCCCGCCCACGGTGTGGATCGGCATTTTGCGCCATCCGGATTTCGACCGTTACGATCTCTCCTGCCTGACCAAGTGTTATTACGGCGCATCGATCATGCCGGTGGAGGTCCTCAAGGAGCTCATGGCGCGTCTGCCCGGGTGCAAGGTCTACAACTACTACGGCCAGACCGAACTGGCCCCCTACCACACCATCCTCAAGGCCCAGGATGCCCTGACCAAACTGGGATCGGCCGGCATGGGCGGGCTGAACATGGAGACCCGGCTGGAAGATGAAAACTTCGAACCTATCACGACCCCCGGCGTGCCCGGCGAAATCTGCGGCAAGGGGCCGCACGCCATGATCATGTACTTCAAAGAGCCCGAAAAGACCGAAGCGGCCATGCACGGTGGCTGGTTCCATTCCGGCGATATCGGTATCCTGGACCCGGACCGCTACATCACCGTCGTGGACCGCAAGAAGGACATGATCAAGACCGGCGGAGAGAATGTCTCGACCCGCGAGGTGGAAGAGGCCATTTATCTGGACAAGCGCGTGGAGGAGGTGGCCGTCATCGGCACCCCCCATCCCAAGTGGGTGGAGGCGGTCACGGCCGTCGTGGTGCCGCGCAAGGGCGAGACCATCACCGAAGATGAAATTATCGCGCTGTGCAAGAAGGAGCTGGCCGGGTTCAAGGTGCCGAAATCGGTGGTGTTTGTCGAAGCACTGCCCAAGACACCGACCGGAAAGATCCTCAAGCGCGAAATGCGCAAGACCTACAGCGACCTCAATCCATAGTGAGCATCATGAAGATCATCGATGCGGCCATCGTGGCCCAAAGCAAATTCGTCACACTCTTCGAAGTGGCGTACACGGATAAGAAGGGCGACCCCCGGCGCTGGCACCTGGTCAGTCGGGAGGCGCGGCCCAAATGCGTCACCGGCGCCCAAAAGCGTCCCGATGCAGCCATCATCGTGCCCTACCACCGCCGGGAGAACAAGCTGGTGGTGATCAAGGAGTATCGCGTGCCCATCGGCGACTACCAGTATGGTTTCCCGGCCGGTCTCCTGGACCCCGGCGAGGCGCTGGCCGTGACGGCCGGCCGCGAGCTGAAAGAGGAAACCGGGCTGGATCTGGTGCAGATCTTCCGCCACAGCCCGGCCATCTTCTCTTCGGCAGGCATCACGGACGAATCCATCGCCATGGTCTTTGCCGAAGTGGAAGGCACACCAAGCGTTCATGACAACGGGGATTCGGAGGATATCCAGGTCTTTTTGATGGACCGCCAGGAGGTGCGCGACCTGTTGCAGCGCGGCGACATCTTTTTCGGCGCGCGCGCCTGGCTGGCCATGGATGCCTTTACCCGTATGGGTGAAACCTATTTTAAAGATTAAAAGGAGGAGTATTCGATGAAAGGATTGGTCACTGCTGTTTTGATCTTGTCGCTGGTGCTGTTTTCCGTCAATGCCTTCGCCAACAAAACCTCGGTCACCATCGACGGGCCGGAGAGTGCGGCCAAGGGATCCGAAATCACGATCACGATCAACGTGAGGCACGACGGCAACAATTTCTTCCACTACACCAAGCAGGTCTATGTCAAGGCCAACGGCCAGGAGATCGCCCGCTGGGATTTTTCGGCGACCAGTCGGCCCGAAAACGAAGTTTTTACCAAAGAACTGAAACTCACCCTCACCGAACCAACCGAGATCGTGGCCGAGGGCGTCTGTAACATCCACGGCAGTGATGGACCGGCCGTTTTGAACGTCCGCGTCGAATAGGGCGAAAAGGAGACACCAATGACCATCGGCGGTGTATCCATCATCCTCATATTGGGTGTCTGCAACCTGCTGCTGATCTTATTTCAGCTGCTGTCAGGGTTGCGGGTGATCAAGGTCAAATTCGGAGTTCACAAGAAAACCGGCATCGCCTTGGTGGTGTTCGCCACGGTCCACGGTATGCTGGGGTTCTTTGCCACCTGAAAGGGACGCGCGCAACAGGCTACTCGATCTCCCGGGTTTTCTGGAAAACCACCTCGGGCCACTCTTCGGCCACGTGGTTGAGCCACCACAGGCTGGCCGCCAGGTAGACCAGATGACCTTCGGCGTCCACGGCCAGATTGCCCTGGTTGGTCTTCTCGAAGGCCGCCAGGCGCTGCCGGTCGATGCAGTGCACCCATCGGGCCGTGGCATAATTCACGTTTTCATACACGGCATCGACCCCGTACTCGTCCCTGAGGCGTGCCATGGTCACATCGAACTGCAACAGACCCACGGCGCCGAGTATATATTCACTGCCCAGCACCGGCCGGAACAGCTGCACGGCCCCCTCCTCGGCCAGCTGAATCAACCCCTTGTGGAGTTGTTTGGCCTTGAGGGGGGACTTCAGGCGCACCCGCCGGAAGTGATCCGGAGCAAAGTTGGGAATGCCGATGAACTTGAGCGGCTCCTTTTCCGAAAAAGTGTCGCCGATCTTGATGGTGCCGTGGTTGTGAATGCCGATGATGTCCCCGGGCCAGGCCTCCTCGGCCAGGGTGCGGTCCTGGGCCATGAAGATAATCGGGTTGGCCACGACGATCTCCTTGCCCAGGCGGTGGTGGCGCAGCCGCATGCCGCGCTGGAAGCGGCCCGAGCAGACGCGGAGGAAGGCGATGCGGTCGCGGTGGGCCGGGTCCATGTTGGCTTGGATCTTGAAGACGAAACCGGAGAAGGACGCTTCCTGGGGATCGACCATGCGGTTGGCGGTCGCCCGCGGCTGGGGCGCCGGTGCAATCTCCACGAAGGCGTCGAGCATCTCGCCCACCCCGAAGTTGTTGACCGCACTACCGAAAAAGACCGGGGTCTGGCTGCCCTTCAGGTAATCGTCCAGGTCGAAGGGGTTGGCCGCCCCCTCCAGGAGGGCCACATCCTCGC
>Ga0209164_1003615_pt1 | contig 14526 bp, 15 predicted proteins | sample MTBNYHSulfiMetaG_FD_187458 | JGI IMG/M metagenome (GOLD analysis project Ga0209164, IMG submission 187458) | Enrichment culture microbial communities from rom New York Harbor, USA that are MTBE-degrading - MTBE-NYH (New York Harbor Sulfidogenic)... | ecosystem: Environmental > Aquatic > Marine >...
AGCAAAACTGTATTGACCAGCTATATGTTCAAGGTACATCATATCTCCTTATCTGCAAATTCTGTCCTCTCTTTTTTCCTTCGACGTTGCGCCTCAGGACTGCTGCCATCCACTCCAGATCTGTTCGATTTCTACCTGCGCCGACCATACTTGAATTTAATTATTTTTTGACTGATGTGCACGCCTTTAGCATCTGGCAGGAATCAGGCTGCAAACATCAGGCACTGCACAGATACTGTAGCAAGCAACGGAGCACGTCGAAACCAACCACGCACCCTAACGGGTATGAAAAACGAGAAAGGAAAATCGGTTGGATGTGTTATAAACAAAAAATAACGCTAAAGGATTTAGACCAGGATTACTAAACCTCTGCTTCGTGCCCTCGCCGATTCTTCCTTACGATACGGGCGCTTGTATGGAATGAGATCCTGCCAATCGGATCGCGGCAGGCCGTTGAGAACAGCGGTGCGGGTCGAAGATCGAAATAAGCATCAATATCAGTTGCAGGGAAAAATGGCTGAATACGTTTTCAAATTCAAGAAGGGAGATATCATCGATTCAGACACTCAGTTCAGCATAATTTCTAAAATACCCACCGAACAAGTGTTCGATAATATGCTGGAGATAGAGAAAGTGACTAAAGACACCGAGGTCATTATTAAGATTGAAGAGTAAATCAGGTTTCCGAGGCGAAGTGTTGATTAGGGTGCCGCACCGTTGCGTTTCATAGCGTAGGCGCTTGCGCAGCCCGCGCACCAAAGCTCGCCGTGGCGCTTAATGCAGCCCCAATAATAACCGCCTGCATGCGCGGGACTCCTGCATAGCTGTAGCGCGTACTCAGTGATAATCGGGCTCCACTGCTACGCGCACAGACCCGCAGCCTGTAGGAACCACGCACTGATGCTTGCTTCGCCACAGTGAAGGCGTGCGCGAGTATACCAAAAATTGTCACCGGCACGCCCCAATCCAGGACTTTTAAAACGCAGTCACATGCACCGCACCCGACTGTGCACATCAAAATAATCCGGCTCATCGCGGATTAGCGTGATCGTGTCGCTCTGCAGCCGTTTGCCCTGAGGTATCGAAGGGCAGCCCATCAGTTCGTGCTTCGATACCTCAGCACGAACCGAGTGCGTAAATCACGGTAATCCGCGATGAGCCAATAATCCCAAGCTCACGACCCAGCAGCCGGTGCTTATTGTTTTTTGGGCCCCATCCCCTTGCCCATTCCTGCAGGCCGCTCAGCGCAGAACTCTTCCTTACTCAGTTGGCCACTACTGTCACCATCACGCATTCTAAACAGTTCTTCTTGAGCTGCCATGAATTCTGCTTTGTCGACTGTTCCGTCTTGATTGGTATCTATTCTGTCAAAACGCTGCTGGCATATCGTCTTCGGGTCAAATTGACCAGACCCGCCGCCCGGCCCGGTTTGGGCGACAACGATTCCCGTTAAGGCAACAATTACGGCTACAACCACTAGGGAACCAAGAAGTTTATAAGATTTCATGGGACTCCTCCTCTTTTTACGGGTGTTTTGCCAGTCGGTGATTTAATTACAGCCCTAAAACCGTGCCAAGAATATGGACGGGACCGAATGCTGCAGGGTCACGGCCCGAAAACACTTGGCAATGAGTATCCTCAACTGCCCAGATCGACGATCATGTCAGCCTCGTTCCCACAAACGGTGCAAGTTCTGCTCTCCTTTTGTTGCTGCTTGACGGATCCCGGGGAAACCTCCACATCGATCAGCTCACAAGTTACGATCATCTCCGCCTCATTCCCACAATTTGTGCATTTGCAGACTTCACGTTTTTCCGTCATTTGTTTACCTCCTTCGATATATATAACTAACAATCACTATAAGCATGCTTCGGTCAGTAACCCCTCGCACCTTACCCCTTTATTCCTCCCATGCGGGGAAACTGTAGATAACTTATGACAATCATGCAAGAGAATCCTCATCAGTCGCGTGCAAAAAGTGATATTGATACAAATAATTGGATTAGTGCAGAAAGGAAAGGACGGTGCAACCAATAAAAAAAAGCCAGTCATTGATCTGTAAACGACTGGCTTTTGCTGAGTTGCTCAACAGCAAAACATACTAACCTGCAAGTGTTCAAGCAGCTTTACAGCATGCGTTTTTGCTCCGAATTGAGCAGCGGCCCTGCAAATAATGCAATCAAGGCCGGCATGTCAAGGCTCTATTTTTTTTTGCGTTTTTTCTCATTCACCGATTCTCGAAACGCTTTGCCGGCACTGAATTTGACCACATTCTTTGCCGGAATCTTCATCTTCTTGCCAGTTCTAGGATTGCGGCCTTCACGAGCTGCGCGCTCGGCCATTTTAAACGTACCAAAACCAATCAAAGTCACCGGATCTCCAGCTTTAACCGCCTCCTTTATGGCGTTCATGGCGGAGTCCAAAGCTGCACCTGCCGCTTTTTTTGTGACCTCAGCATCCTGGGCAATCCTGTCAACTAATTCAGCCTTTGTCATGGTTTCCTCCTGCTTTGTAAGGTTTGAATCACTACTGACTGTAGTCGGGCCCCAACACCACTCTATTATGTTTCTCCAAGCAAACGCTTTTGAAACCACAGGTAAACAGCCACAGCCGTTCTCAGCTTGAGTTTAAACGACTTTCCAGTATCCAGGAAAGAGCATAGATTTATGAATATCAATAGCAAGTACTGAGCTTACTAGATTCAAAATCACAATGCCGTGATGTCTATACGCTAGCAGGAAGGTTCGCTTAAGAGATCAGCCAGCAATCCTCGCACACACTAAAACTTAGCTTACGCCGTCTTGTCAAGCATAAATATGCTTTATTTATACAATTTATGCCGTTGAGAATCCACACCCACACTCGCCTTTGTATGTCGCGATACAGCTTTACGCGAACGAATCACTATCTAATATAATAATTTCAATAAGTTAATTTGAATATACCATTTTAGAAACATCTTACCCTCGTTCCCTCACGACGAGTAAGTTTGATTTCCAGCCGTAAAATACGAAAGGCATCATAGTCCTTCCAGGTAGGAGCAATACAGCAACTTTACACGGCCCTGCCAAAGGCTTACGAAGTGTGTCCTGATGAAAACCGTTACAACCTTGAAGTACCGCTGGGGAAAACACAAAAGTCATTGCTTTTTATGCACAGGTTCATTATAAGAACGCGGATGATGATAACGAAGGTAGTTGCCCTTTTTAACTATTCAGGCACTTACGCAGACAAACAGACTCCATGAAACCATGCCTTCCTGGCCACCTGACCCGCCTGATGCCATGCACAACAGGGATGCCGTTGGAAAAATTAAAAAGAGGATGCGGAATCAGGGATTTTTCCAAATTGGCTGGACGGAACCAGCCGGGAGCTTGTGCGGAAAATCGAAATATTCTTGAGCGGACCTAGAGCCAGTTCCGCCAGTATCTCGATGCAGGCTGTTATTCTGTCAAGCAACAGCTATCCGAAAAACGGAAGAGCAACTCTTCCCGACTTTAAAAGAACGATCAGGCGGACGCGATGGTAATAGCGGTAGATGGCCCTGCGGGAGCGGGAAAAAGTACGGCATGCAGACTCCTTGCTGAAAAACTGGGTTTTGCATATTTGGATACTGGCGCGATGTATCGTGCCTTAGCATGGAGCCTGACCGAACAAGGTGCACCATTGGAAGACCCAGGGACCTTTGGTGACCGCTTAACTGATCTTGCTTTCCATTTCAGCATTGAGAATGGTGTCCTGAGCGTTTATTACCAGGCCAAGAAATTGAACGAGGAATTGCGACGACCCGATATCGCAAACTGGGCCTCCCGGATTTCCCAAATTCCTTCCGTGAGAGACTATTTAACATCCTGGCAGAGAAAGCTCGCCCATTCCGGCAGTATTATCGCCGAGGGTCGGGATATGACCACGGTGGTATTTCCCGACGCCGAAGTGAAAGTGTATCTGACTGCAGATTTACCCACAAGAGCCAGGAGACGATTCCTGGAGTACCAAGAAAAGAAAATCGCTGCCGACTATTACGCTCTCCAGGATCAGATCCGAGAACGCGATAAAGCTGATCGGGAAAGGGCTGTGGCGCCTTTGCGCCCGGCCGCTGATGCTTTTGTGGTCGATACCTCACAGTTGGAAATTGATCAGGTTGTGCAACGGTTACTCGAAATAGTCACTGCTATCATGGGCAGAGATTGACGATTATTTGGGAAATATGTGAAATTCAAATTGCAATTTTGCTTGATTTTCGCTAGATTTATGTTTTTTTAGAAGTTGGCATCGCGCCAAATTTGGACAAGGGGGTATTAAACTCAATGGTTGACAACGATGAAACAACAAAACAAACAAACACTGAAGATCCAATGTTAGCCGATTTGACTTTGGAGGAATCCGCCTTAGACGAAGAGATCGAGGATATGGAGACGATCGAGGATATGTACGAGCAAAGCTTCCGAAATATCCAGGAAGGGGAAGTTATCCGCGGCCGCATCGTACAAATCACCGACGACTACATCATGGTGGATATTGGATATAAGTCGGAAGGCCAGATCCCTGTTCGTGAGTTCAAGGACGAAACCGGCAAAGTGCAAGCTGCTATAGGTGACGAAGTTGACGTATTGCTGGAGATCCACGATGATGAAGAGGGAACGATCCTCCTGTCGAAGGAGAAGGCCGCAAAGATAAAAGTCTGGGATGACATAAGCCGGGTCTACAATGATGATGGCATCATTGAGGGTAAGGTCATATCTAAAGTTAAAGGCGGTTTAGCGGTTGATATCGGTGTGCAGGCATTTCTCCCGGGATCTCAAGTCGATCTCAGACCGGTTCGCAATCTTGAATCTTTGATCGATCACAACTACCCCTTCAAGATTCTAAAATACAACAAGAAGCGCCGCAACGTGGTGCTCTCCCGCCGTGCGCTGCTGGAAAAAGAGCGCGAGCAAATGAAGACTGAGACTCTCGCAAGTCTCGAGGACGGTAAAGTAGTCGAAGGTATTGTAAAGAATATCACCGATTACGGAGTCTTTGTGGACTTGGGAGGCATCGATGGCCTGCTGCACATTACCGATATGAGCTGGGGCCGGGTTGGGCATCCATCAGAGATGTTCCAAATCGGCGACAAAATTAATGTAGTGGTGCTCTCCTTTGATCGCGACAACGAGCGAGTCTCCCTCGGACTGAAACAGCTCGTGCCTGATCCTTGGACCAACGCCCAGGAGAAATATCCTGTCGACACCCAGGTAAAGGGTAAGGTGGTCAGCCTGACCGACTACGGGGCGTTTGTGGAAATTGAAGAAGGCGTGGAAGGTCTCATCCATGTTTCTGAAATGTCGTGGACCAAGAAAATACGACATCCCAGCAAGATTCTGAATGTTGGAGATGAAGTTGAAGCCGTCGTATTGAGTATTAATCCGGATAATAAGCGAATTTCGCTGGGGATGAAACAGCTTGAGCCCAACCCCTGGGATGTTATCGCAGAGAAGTATCCGGTGGGCACAACAATCGCCGGTAAAATAAAGAATATCACGGATTTTGGCGTGTTCATCGGGATCGATGAAGGAATCGACGGACTCGTTCATATCTCTGATATTTCATGGACAAAGCGCGTCAAACATCCTTCGGAGGTTTTCAAGAAGGGCCAGGAGGTCCAAGCCATAGTGCTCAACATAGACAAAGAAAACGAACGGTTTTCATTGGGCATTAAGCAGCTGGAACAAGATCCGTGGGAAACCATTCCCGAGCGTTATCCTCTGGGGAGTGTGATCAGCGGGCCTATCACCAACGTGACTGATTTCGGCCTCTTTGTTGAACTGGAAGAAGGCATAGAAGGTCTGGTACATGTCTCTGAAATCAGTAAAGAGAAGATAAAATCCCCGGTGGGGCAATACAAGATGGGCGACAGCATCAGTGCCAAGGTGATCAACATTTCGCCCAAGGATCGCAAGATCGGGCTCTCGGTCAAGAAGGTCGAGGATCAGGACGAGCGCTCCAATTACGAGGAGTATGTGAACAGCGCCAAGGCTGCCACCTCTAACCTTGGTGAGTTGCTCAAGGAAGAACTGGAAGCTTATTCCAGCAATACTTCGCCGACTGACAAAGAATAATAATTCGAGCTTTTTTTCCTGCAAGCCCGGTTTATGCCCTGAGCCTTAAACCGGGCTTTTGTTTTTGGGAGAAGAGAGAAAAAGTGAAACGACGCAATTTTTTGACTCTAGTATTCGTTCTTACAATCGCCCTTGCAGTTTTGTTTTGGCTGGTCTCTCCTGAAATCCGGATAATGGCGCGCCCCAATAGAATCGGTGTGATTGAAGTAAAAGGAGTCATCGATGACGTACAAAAAACTCTGAAAGATGTGGTCAAATTTCGCAAAGACCCCAACGTGAAGGCCATCGTTTTGAGAGTGGAATCTCCGGGGGGAGCCGTGGGGCCGTCCCAGGAGTTGTACAGAGAGCTCAAGCGCACCAGAGACACGAAACCGGTGATTGCATCCCTGGGGGCCGTGGCGGCGTCCGGAGGTTATTATATTGCTTCGGCCACCAGTCGTATTTATGCAAGTCCGGGAACAGTCACCGGAAGTATCGGTGTCATTGTTTACTACCCCAACCTGCAAGGGCTCTTTGAAAAGATCGGCTACCGCATGACAGCCATAAAAACCGGTCAATTCAAAGACTTGGGAAATCCTGACAGGGAGATGACTGCACAGGAAAAGACACTTCTGCAGACAACGCTCGATGAAGTTCACCGTCAGTTTATTCAAGATGTGGCCCAGGGGCGCAATCTTGCACCGGAAAAAATTAGCGGAATCGCCGATGGCCGTATTTTGACCGGCGCATCAGCAAAGTCGCTGGGTCTGGTTGATGAGCTCGGCAATTTCGAAGATGCGCTGGGGGCAGCGGCGGTAATGGGGAAAATCGAAGGGGAGCCGAAGTTAATTTATGCCAAGAAAGAGAAATTTTCTGTGCTTGAGTTCTTACTTGGCAGCGAACTGAGCAGCCAAATAAGGAGCTACAGTTCAAGTTTTAGCTATGTGCGTTATCAGGCCCCGTTCATTCCTTAGTCGATCCAAACAGATTGCTGGCTTGAACGGGCAAGCCCTTGGCCCGCCCGATCCAGGTTGACGCATCAGGCCTGGAAAACCGCAACGTCTCCGGCTCCTTCTCTCAGTACTTCAGGGGTGTCATCAATAAGTGAAATAACGCTTGAAGGTTTGCCATTGACCATACCTCCATCGATGATCAGGTCAATAGCATGTCCCAACTTGCTCTTGATCTCCTGAGGGGTCTCCAAGATGCTGCTGGTCTCGGGATCAGAGGCGCTGGTGCTTATTATCGGATGCCCCAGTTCCTCAACGATCGCCAGGCAGATCGCATGATCAGGCACACGGATGCCGACAGTCCTGCGTTTCGTCAACATGATTTTGGGCACCAGGCGCGAGCCTTCCAGAATAAACGTGTATGGACCCGGCAACAAACGCTTCATAGTTTTATAAGCATAGTTGGTCACCTGTGCATATTCGCTAATGTTCTTGAGATCACTGCAGATGAAGCTAAAAGGTTGATGAGGAGACCTTCGCTTCAGCTGATAGATCTTTTCTATGGAGTCCTTATTGAAAAGATCGCAACCGATCCCGTAGTAGCTGTCGGTCGGATATGCTATTATACCTCCCTTGGCCAGAGTTTCAGCAATCTGTTTGATCTTTCTCGGTTCAGGATGTTCCGAATTGATCTCTATAATCACAAGCAATCCTCCCTGGCATGGTGTTATGGGCATTCAGCGGCTGCAATTCCCGGGGCATGGCAATCGACTCCTTGGGCACTAACATTGGAGAGGCCATGGGATGGAGACAGTGAAATAGCCAACCAACAACACTTAGTCGATCTGTTATCGCAAAAAAATACAATGGAAGCATAAGCTCAACAAAGTTCCCGTGTCAAGATAAGAAAAGGAGCCGATAGTTGGGGGGAATATTAACCAAAGACAAACCTCATTTTGCCTCGATCGACATTGGCTCCCATACCATTCGATTACTCATTGCCGAATTGGTAAACGGCACAGAGGTGGCACCCATTCGAGTCGAACGGGCGATAACGCGGCTGGCGAGGAACTATCAGCATGGAGAAAGACTCACAAGTGCGAGCATGCAACAAAGCATCGATGTACTCAAATCGTACCACGAACTTTTGCTGCAATATGACGTAGGTACTTTCGCATGCGGCGCGACGGGCGTCTTGCGGCGCGCCGGCAACACCCGTGAATTTCTGCAAAACATTCTTACACTTACCGGCTTGAATGTGTCCGTTTTGTCCGAGAAAGCAGAAGCTACGCTTTCGGCCAAGGGTATCTTAAGTGTCCTTCCCGATACCCCGAGAGGGATTCTATTGTTCGACCTGGGGGGGAGCAGCACCGAATTCCTGCTCATCGATTCCAGGCAACCCGAGCCTGTTTGTGATATGAGCGTATTTATCGGAGCAGCTACTATAACGGAAAAATATCTTCCGGGCGATCCGCCAAAAGAAGAATCGATTGATACTGCCGGCAATGCCATTCAAAACGTGATCAAGCCGGTTATGGAGCGATTAACGTCATCCCTTGTGAGACTCAACATCTCTCTTGAAGATCTTTTAGTGGTTGGCACTGCCGGAACGGTCACCACTCTGGCGGCGATATACATGCAGATGGATGACTATAAACCTTATCGAGTCAACGGCTTGTCATTGAGCAAGAGGTGGCTGAGCTATACGGTTGACCGGCTGGCATTGCTTCCGGCTAAATCTCGACAAGGAATTCCAGGATTGGAAAAAGGAAGAGAGGACATTATATTGGGTGGTGCGCTCATTGTTGCAGGAATTCTAGACAATCTGGGACAAGATCAATTCACCGTGACAGATGCCGGCCTTCTCGAGGGCCTTCTGCTCGAACTTATCGAAGAGCACTATGAAATGCCCCAAAGTCTGCGCACCCCCTTGACATGGCATTGGCAAAAGAGTAGAGGCCAATCACTAGCAAGAGAGCATAGTCCGCAACTACAGGCACGGAGAAATTCAATGCAAAATAAGCATCTCGAGATTCAAGAAGCGCTTACTTTTGATGACGTTTCACTAATTCCCAGGTATTCTGAAATATTGCCGCAAGAAACCAATCTCGAAACCAAACTGACCAGGCTAATACCAATGCGGATTCCTCTTCTCAGCGCAGCAATGGATTCCGTGACCGAGGCTGACACCGCCATAAGCATCGCCCGAGAAGGTGGCATCGGCATCATCCACCGCAATATGTCAATCGAGAGGCAAGCCCAGGAAGTAAACAAAGTGAAGAAATCGGAAAGCGGCATGATTGTCGACCCTGTAACAGTGGAGCCGGATCAGAAAATTTCCGATGTGCTCGAGTTGATGTCGCGCTACCGCATCTCCGGCGTACCCGTCGTCAAGCAAGGCCAACTGGTGGGAATTATTACCAATCGGGATCTCCGTTTTGAGACCAGCCTGGATCTGAAAGTTTCCGAGGTCATGACCAAGACTGATCTGGTGACGGCACCCATAGGAATTTCACTGGAAGATTCCAAGAAGCTCTTGCACACGAAGCGAATCGAGAAACTCCTGGTGGTGGACGAGGCCGGCAAGCTCAGAGGCTTGATCACCATAAAAGACATCATGAAAGTAAAGAAATACCCCAATTCCTGCAAGGACCACCTGGGAAGATTGAGAGTTGGAGCTGCCATCGGCGTCGGTAAAGGCATGCTCGAACGAGCGCGAGCCATCCACAGCGTCGGGGCGGATGTGATTGTAGTTGATAGTGCCCACGGTCATTCGAAAAACGTTATGGAAATGGTGAAGATCATCAAAGCGGAATTTCCCCAGCTGCAGGTGGTGGCAGGCAATGTTGCGTCGGCTGAAGGAGCGCAAGCCCTTATTCAAGCCGGCGCCGACGCCATCAAGGTCGGTGTGGGGCCCGGTTCTATCTGCACGACCCGCATCGTTGCCGGAGTCGGTGTGCCTCAAATCACAGCGATTTCAGAATGCGCACCGGTTGGCAGGGACCACGACGTCCCGATAATTGCCGATGGCGGTATTAAATTTAGCGGGGACGTCGTCAAGGCACTGGCAGCCGGCGCAAACAGTGTCATGATCGGCAGTCTTTTTGCCGGCACCGATGAAAGCCCTGGTGAAACAGTTCTTTACCAGGGGCGCAGCTATAAAGTCTATCGAGGCATGGGATCGCTTGGTGCTATGAAAGAAGGAAGCCGCGACCGTTATTTTCAGGATGAAGTTATGGAGCATGCCAAGCTGGTTCCGGAAGGCATTGAAGGCATGGTGCCCTACAGAGGACCTATTGCCGCGAGTGTTCATCAGCTCCTCGGAGGACTGAGATCGGGAATGGGTTACCTTGGCTGCCGTAATCTGGAGGAACTGCGAACCAATGCTCGCCTGGTGAGGGTAACCGCAGCGGGCTTGCGAGAAAGCCACGTACACGATGTCATTATTACCAAGGAAGCCCCCAACTACCAGGTGGATTTGAAGTGACGCTTACGAAAAATCAAGACTTGAGGACGCTCTGATGAAGTGGAATCATTTGCACGAAGAACGAGTATTGATTCTGGACTTCGGCTCCCAATACACTCAGCTCATCGCCAGACGTGTGAGGGAAAGCCACGTATATTGCGAAATTCATCCCTTCAACATGACCCTGGCAGATATTCAGGCTTTCGAGCCTAAAGGAATTATCCTGTCCGGGGGGCCGGCCGGTGTCTATCAAAAAGAAGCTCCCCTACCCGATCCGCAAGTCTTCGCATTGAAAGCTCCCACTCTTGGTATTTGCTATGGCATGCAGGTTATGGCGCATCAACTGGATGGTGAGGTGGAAAAGGCTCTTCGCCGTGAATACGGTCCCGCAACCATCGACCTTGTTCAGGACAGCGAGCTGTTCCGCGATATCGAGACCAAAGATGTGCGAGTATGGATGAGCCACGGCGACCGCGTTCTCACTCTCCCTCCAGGCTTTAAAGTTCTGGCCGTCAGTGAAAATTCGCCCATTGCAGCAATGGCAGATCTGCAGCGTGGCTTTTATGGGGTCCAGTTTCACCCTGAAGTGGTCCATACCCCCTGCGGCAAGACTATTCTCGAAAACTTCTTATATCGCATCTGCCAATGCCGCTCCACCTGGACCATGAAGTCGTTTGTAGAATCTGCGACCCATGCAATCCGTAAACGTGTCGGCAAAGACCGGGTGATTTGTGCATTGAGTGGTGGAGTCGATTCTTCGGTGGTGGCGGCACTGCTGCACAATGCAATCGGTTCGCAGCTGCATTGCATATTTGTCAACAACGGTCTGCTGCGCGAAGGGGAAGCCGAAAGCGTTCGACGCATATTTCGAGATCACTTTGAAATGAACCTGATATACCTGGACGCAGCCGATCTCTTTTTGCAGAAGCTTGAGGGCGTCACCGATCCGGAACGAAAGCGCAAGATCATCGGAAATCTTTTTATCGAGCTGTTCGAAAATGAAGCCGCAAAGCTTTCCAACGCCAAGTATCTGGCGCAGGGAACCCTTTATCCAGACGTCATCGAGAGCGTCTCTTTCAAGGGTCCGTCAGCGACTATAAAGACACATCATAATGTCGGCGGGCTCCCCGAAAAGATGAAACTGGAGCTCATCGAGCCGCTCCGGGAATTGTTCAAGGACGAGGCGCGTCTTGTCGGCAGGGAGTTGGGGTTGCCCGAACGGATCATTATGCGCCATCCGTTTCCCGGACCGGGCTTGGCCATTCGTCTGCTGGGTGCGGCAACCGCAAAGGATCTGCAAATATTGCGGGAAGCCGACGCTATCGTGATGGAAGAGATGGAAGCCTCGGGATGGTACGACAAAGTCTGGCAGGCTTTCGCCGTTTTGCTGCCGGTCCGATCCGTGGGGGTCATGGGGGATGAAAGAACTTATGATCAGGTCATTGCGCTCCGGGTTGTGGAAAGCGTGGATGCCATGACCGCAGACTGGGCCAGACTGCCCTACGAATTGCTGCAAAAGATATCCAACCGCATCATCAATGAAGTGAGCGGTGTCAACCGGGTTGTTTATGACATATCCTCAAAACCCCCCAGCACCATTGAATGGGAATGACGCATTTACGGGGCAACAACCAGTTGATCCGCTGCTATTTTGCGGACGATATAGTTTTAGAAGAAAAAGGTCATGGATTCCAAGCAGGCTGGATTGAAGTATGAAAGCCAGCATAACAGGCGTCGGGTTTCGCGTTGCTCAACCCGACCTACTCACAACATCATCTTGGAGGCTATAGCTGCCGGGACATGGCGATGGAAAAGATGCCCGGAAGGGGCCACCGCTTCTACCGATACCAACATCAGAGCAAAACCGGCTGGGTTGCGTTTCAAGCAAAATATAGAGAAACAGACCTTTGGATTCGTGCTCAGAAGGACTTAAGAGAAGAAGCCATTGCCATCGTCTTAAATCTTCGTCATCAACTGGAGCGATATACTTCTCAGTCTCCCCGGTTTTTGAAATCCCTCGAACCCCTAGCAGACGATCCTTCGGCCCCGAGGCTTGTTCGCAACATGCTAAAGGCCAGCAAGGCGGCAGGCGTAGGACCTATGGCCAGTGTGGCTGGAGCGATCGCCGAACTGGTCGCCGTCGGTCTCAAACCCTGCAACTCCGCCATCATCGTTGAAAACGGGGGCGACTGTTACCTCGACCTGCAGGAAGAGACAACCGTGGGGATATATGTCGAGCCGAGCTCACCGTTTAGCGGCAAAATCGCACTGCGCTTTGCTGCCGAAAGATTCCCGTTGAGCATCTGCACCTCTTCGGGAAGAATAGGCCATTCGTTGAGCTTCGGCAAAGCGGACGCCGTAACGGTTGTCGCAAAAGACGGAGCGTTGGCCGACGCTGCAGCCACTGCCTTGGCCAACCTCGTTCGTACTCCCTTTGACGTCGGCAAAGCCCTGCAGAAAGCACCTGCGATTCCCTCCATCCAGGGGGCTCTCATCATGATAAAAGACAAAATGGGAATTTGGGGTGATATTGAGCTCGCCCCTTCAACCTCTGCATGAGCCATTACCTGCGACCGAATGCGGTTCCAAAAATATCTTGAGTTTTTATAAGGCGTTGCTATAGTAGCGACACTGTTCATGAAGAGGCTTCTCAGCTGCCGCAACTGATGAAGCAGCCTTCGCCCGGAGTCTACCAGAGCGACGAACTGGATAAATTCATAACCGTACAGCCTATCTATCTTGTGGCGGGAGAAACTCATGGAAAACTTGTGGGCGCCTTGGCGGATTGAATATATTCTGGGCAAGCGAGAGGCATATTGCATATTCTGCCCGGAAGGCGACGGTCTTTCCGACGAGGAGCGGCTCATTCTACACAGAGGCCGGTTGACCATGGTCATGATGAACAAGTACCCGTACAACAACGGACACCTGTTGGTTGCACCATGGCGACATTTGGCGAACCTGAATGAGCTTGATGAGGACGAGATGACTGCTATTATGCGCTGGGTGAAGATTTGCACGATCATTTTGAAGCGAGTCATGCACCCCAACGGTTTCAATATAGGGTTGAACTTGGGAGCAGCTGCCGGTGCAGGGGTTGAGGACCATCTTCATTTTCATGTGGTGCCCCGCTGGCAGGGGGACACCAACTTCCTAACGGTCTTCGGCGATGTCAGGAGCATACCCGAGCACCTCAAACAGACTTATACCAAACTTCGACCTCATTTTTCAAAGGAGAGGGATTCATGAAAGTATTGAAGCTGGTAACAGGTGGCTTGATCCTTTTGATCGTCGGGTTGTTTATCTGGCAAAATATTCCAACTTTCACAATTCCCCTTCAGTTTCAGCTCAATCTCTATATCAAAGAACATCTGCAATGGAGCCTGAAACTCTATTCGCTCCTTTTACTCGCGGGACTGGCAGGCTTATGCCTTGGGCTTTTGGCGATGCTTAGACCTTACTTCAATGTGCGCCGTTTACTGGCACAGGAAAGACAGGAGCGTCAGCAACCTCCTCCCATCGCGCAACAAGCCCCCAAGGTGGAAGTGAAATCAGAGCAGAGCTCCCAAGGACAAGTCGAAAAATAACAACCTCTCCTTAGCCCTTCGCCCTATCGACACACTCCGGCGGAATACGCCAAAGAGGCATTTCTATAATCCGGGGTCCATGCTCCCTGGCGGCATCGAGAAAGGGGTTCCGCACCCGCTCTTCTCCGCTGTGGTTTCGCGCTCTGGTCAGCGCATCAACCGGTATACTTTCCTTTGGGTAGGCATTATAAATTTATAGATGAGAGAAGATTGTTATGGAGGAATGGCAACAAAACCTTCGAAATGCGCTGCTGGAGTGCGAAGGATCTGCCATTCATTCGTTGATCGCATGGATTCGGTCGGGAGAGCCGCGACGTTTGGAAATATAGGCTCATCGCGGATTAGCGTGATCGGGTGACTCCACAGACGTTCGCCCTGAGGTATCGAAGGGCGAACGGCGCCGTTCATGCTTCGATACCTCAGCACGAACGGGGTGTCTAATCACG
>Ga0209164_1003617_pt1:0-7500 | contig 14512 bp, 7 predicted proteins | sample MTBNYHSulfiMetaG_FD_187458 | JGI IMG/M metagenome (GOLD analysis project Ga0209164, IMG submission 187458) | Enrichment culture microbial communities from rom New York Harbor, USA that are MTBE-degrading - MTBE-NYH (New York Harbor Sulfidogenic)... | ecosystem: Environmental > Aquatic >...
GTCCCCACGACCTACCCGTCGCGGAGGTCAGGGCGGTGGCCCCCGCCGGGTTCCTCATCGGCCATTCCGCCGCCGATCGCGACCTCGCCCGCCAATCCGAGGCTGACGGGGCCGATTACATCGGCTGCGGCCCCGTCTTCCCTACGGAGACCAAGAAGGACGCGGGGGAGGTCACCGGCGTGGAGGGCCTCGCAAGCGTGGCGTCCTCCGTTGCCATCCCGGTGGTGGGGATCGGCGGGATCGGCCCGAAGGAGGCGCTCGCCATCGCCCGCTCCTCGGGGGCAGCGGGAGTCGCCGTGGTGAGCGCAGTCATGGCCGCCGTGGATCCCGGCGCGGCCCTGCGGGAGCTCCTGGAATCCTTCGGGCGGAGATAGGCGTCCACTGAATCCAACCCTCTCGGCCGCTCGATGCTCTTGGCGGTGCTCCAGGGACTCCCGGCCCGACTCAGAAGAGGGTGTATATGAAGGGGGCGAGAGCCGAACCCTCCACAAGTACGATCAGGATACCGAGAAGGAAGAGCAATAGGAAGATTGGCGCGAGCCACCATTGCTTCCTGGCGCGCAGGAACTCGAAGACGGTACGTAGGTCGTGCCAGATTTGCATGTGGCTGATCAGAACGGTTTCGAGTAGTCCGAGGTCTCGTCCGGCGGCAACCGCTCCCAGTACGAGATCTGGGGCCCCGACCGGATCGTGAGGCGATCGCGCCCGAGCAGCCGTGCCAACCAGCCGGCCGGAGTCAGGACGAGGAAGAAGAACACCGCGAGGAGCAGTGTGTTCCCGACCCTCCCGACCCGATCAGCCAGCCACATCCAGGCCGTTTCGAGCGGCCCGAGGATGCCGGGTGCCGCGACGGCAAACCCCGCCAGCGCGGCCGCCAGGATAACCGGGTACCGGGCCAAATGGCTTCCGTGCCAGGCGAGCCATCCGGCCAGTACGGCGCACACACCCGCCATGAGCAGGCCAAACCTCCGCGGGCTGCGCCGGTGTAGCAGCCTCAGTCCAGTATCGCCTTCCATTCCTGCTGCACCCTCCCGTCTATGGGCTGCTCCTCCTTCAGCAGGAGGACATCCTCGAGGATCAGCGCGTCCATCCCAGTGCCCATGAAGCAATCGTATGCCTCCACCGGGCGGTTGACGATCGGCTCCCCCCGCCGATTGAAGGACGTGTTCACGAGGACACCACAGCCAGTCGCCTCCCGGAATGCCCTCAGGAGAGAGTGGAATCGTGGGTTCTGGTCAGGGCTCACAGTCTGCACTCTCGCGCTGTAATCCACATGGGTTACGGCCGGCAGGCGGCTGCGGGGTTCCTGGACCCGAGCCAGTAGCGGGTCGTCCGGAGTGGTCCGGGTTTGGAGCCGCTGTTCCGGACGCAGGGGCGCGACCACCAGCATGTACGGTGCGTCTTGGTCCAGCTCGAAATACTCCGCCACGTCCTCTCTCAGGCAGGCCGGAGCGAATGGCCGGAACGATTCCCGGAACTTGATCTTGCGATTCAGCACCGACTGCATCCCGGGATCGCGGGCGTCCGCGAGGATGCTCCGTGCGCCGAGCGCCCGGGGTCCAAACTCCATGCGTCCGCTGAACCAGCCCACCACCTTCCCGTCTGCCAGCAGTCCTGCCACGCGGCCTAACAGGAGAGCTTCGGTGTCGACGTGATGGTGAGGAATCCCTTCCGAACGCAGCCAGTCCAGGATCGCGGAGCTGGAGTAGTGGGGCCCAAGGAAGGAGCCCCGCTGCGCGTCCACCCCTTCAGCCCGCTCGCGCGGAGCCCCCAACACGTGGTGGGCAGCCACCAACGCCGCGCCGAGTGCACCGCCCGCATCTCCGGAAGCCGGCTGGATCCAAACGTCGTCGAAGACCCCCTCCCTCAGGATCCGGCCGTTCGCAACAGCATTGAGTGCCACGCCTCCGGCCATACATAGTCTGCGCTCGCCGGACTGTGCTCGGACGTGCCGCGCAGCTCGCAGCATCGCTTCCTCCACGACAACCTGAACCGAACAAGCCAAGTCGGTGTCTCTACTCGTGAGCTCGCTCTCCGGCTCGCGAGGGGGTCCGCCGAACAGTCGATGGAATCGTTCCGAGGTCATCCTGAGCCCGTACGGATATTCGAAATACTGCATGTTGAGGCGAAACGAACCGTCGGGCCGGAGGTCCATCAACTCGTCGAGGATCAGCTTGGCATAGCGGGGACGACCATACGGGGCGAGCCCCATCAGCTTGTATTCTCCGGAGTTGACACGGAAGCCGCAGTAGTATGTGAAGGCGCTGTACAGTAGCCCCAGGCTGTGCGGAAACCGCTGCTCCTCCATCAACTTCAGCTTGGCTCGATCACCCACTCCCCACGCAGAGGTAGTCCACTCCCCCACTCCGTCGCTCGTGAGAATCGCGGCTCGTTGGAACGGAGACGGAAAGAAGGCTGACGCAGCGTGGGACTCGTGATGCCCCGCAAACAGGAACGGGGCGTCCGTCCCGAGTTGGCCTCGTATCCTGCGCTCAATCCACAGCTTCTGATTGAGCCAGATCGGCATGGCCATGAGGAAGGAACGGAGTCCCCGTGGAGCGAACTCGAGGTAGGTCTCCACGAGCCGCTCGAACTTGATCCAGGGCTTCTCGTAGAAGGCTACACAGTCCAACTCTCCGGCGGTGATGCCCGCCTCCTCGAGGCAGTAGCCAATGGCCTGTCCCGGGTAGCGTGGATCGTGCTTTCGGCGCGTGAACCGCTCCTCCTGCGCGGCGGCAACGATTTCCCCATCCCGTACCAGGCATGCGGCAGAATCGTGGTAGAAGGCGGAAATCCCGAGCACCGTGCGAGAATCATGCATTTCGATGGCGGCCCGAGGTTCCAATCATTATGCTACCGCGATAGGGGAGAACGATCACGCAGGAAAGCGGAGATTATGTCCCGGAAGCGCGGCAGGCGCAAGGCGGCGACGGGCCGCCCATCCTCGAGCCGGATGGCGGCGAAGGATCTCACACCACGGCAACGCCTGCTGCTGATTCTGATCCTTGGTGGAGCTCCGCTTCTCCTCCTCGTCGCACTCGAGCTCGGGCTTCTCGCTGCGGGATACGGCGGTAGACCCCCACTCTTCGTCGCCTACGACCCAGCGCCCGAGTATCTGGTTCCGAATCCATCGATTGGCTTGCGATATTTCCCCGGCTCGAATGACCCTCCTCGTCCGCCGACGGACATCTTTCGTGCTGACAAGTCTCCAGGCTCGCTGCGGCTCTTTGTTCAGGGCGCCTCCAGCGCAGCAGGATTCCCGTATTCGTACGGCGGCGCGTTCTCCAAGATGCTGGAGGAGCGGTTGACCCGCCAATACCCGGATCGAGAGGTGGAGGTGGTGAACACCGCGATCACCGCCACCAATTCGTACACATTGCTGGACCTGGCCGATGAGATCATTGCACAGCAACCGGATGCGGTGTTGATCTATGTCGGCCACAATGAATTCTACGGGGCGTATGGCGTGGGTTCCGCCGTACTTGCCGGGCGCGTGCCGGCCATAACGCGGGGGTACCTGTGGATGACCCGGCTCCGGGCAGTGCAGTTGGTGAGGTCGCTGGTGGGACCGCCCGCCGGAGAGGGGAAGGAGCCCTGGTCGGCAAGGACGTTGATGGAGCGAATGGCCGCAGAACAATCGATTCCCCTCGGTTCCGGACTCCGTGAATCAGGGGTCAGGCAATTCAGGTCGAACCTTCGGCGACTGTTGGAGAAGTACCGGAATGCCGGCGTTCCGGTGTTCATCGCCACGGTTGCCAGCAACGAGCGGGATCTCCCACCGTTCAGCGGTGCCCCGGAAGATGAGGATGCCCGTGGGGCGTTCGCCTCCCGTCTGGCACAGGTGCGGGCCGCGCTGGGAGCCGGCGACACCGTCGGCGGCATTCTCCTGCTGCGACAGGGCGTTCTGGATCAGCCACTGGCGGCTGACCCACGCTTCGCGCTGGCCACCACATTTGATCGGATCGGGCAGTACGACTCCGCGCTGGTGCACTATTCCGGCGCGATTGATCTGGATCGACTGCCGTTCCGGGCTCCCAGTGCAGTCAACGAGGTGATTCGCGACGAGGCCCGGCGTGCGGACGCGATTCTCGTGGATGCATTGGGCAGGCTGAGGAGGGCCTCTCCCCAGGGGATCATCGGAAATGAGCTGATACTGGAGCACGTCCACCCAAACATCCAGGGCCAGTTCCTCATCTCCGAGGCGTTTCTTGATGGTCTCCGGGAGGCTGGATCGCTCGGAGAGGCCGCAGCCTCAGGGCCTGACGAAGATCCCAGACAGCGCGTTCCAGTGACGGCCGTGGACTCACTGATCGGGGAGTTCCACATCCAGCGTCTCACCGCAGGATTCCCATTCCAACCGCAGGGAGTCGTCCGCGTCGCCCCCGTCGATACTCTCAGGCCCCGGAACCAAGTGGAAGCGATCGCCCTGGAGTTCTACAGGGGGCGCATCAACTGGATCGATGCGCAGCGGCGGCTGAGTGCACACTACGCGACCACCGGCCAATTCGCGGAGGCGATGCATGTGGACCGGGTTCTGGCGCTGGAACTCCCGTTGGCCCGAGCTCCACTGTTCCACGCGGCCGTGGTCGCCCGTTTCGCCGGAAGGCTCGATCTCGTTGAGCGATTCCTCGCGGAGGCACGGGACCGCGGTGCGCAGGCCGAGGCACTGTTTCTCGAAGGCGGTCTGCTTGCGACCCGGGGCGACACGGCCGCGGCGCGGGAGCGGTACCAGCAGGCAGCACAGTTGGCGATGCAGGACAGCCAGTTCCGCCTGGCCCCGGAAGCCCTCGCAGCAATTCCAGGGCTGGAGACGAGGGCCCGGGAGCGGCCGACGGACCCTGGGGCCCTCAGCGATCTAGGCGCAGTCTACTACTTGACAGCCCAGTATGACCGTGCTCGGGACATGGTATCCAGAGCACTCCTCCTGGCGCCCGGGAACGAGGCTGCGCTCAACCTCGAGCGCCGCATGAACCAGCTCCTCACGACCTGATCCCCCCCAGCCCCCCAACGACCAACGCCCGTCGTCGGCGTTGGGGCCGAGACGGGCGTTGGGGGGCAAGGGGAGGCTGGCGGCGACGTACTCTCCCACCGGATCATCCAGCAGTACCATCCGCGCGGCGGGGCTTAACGGCCGTGTTCGGGATGGGAACGGGTGTGTCCCCCGCGCTATAACCACCAGCCAGGTCCTCGGCTGCCGAGCAGCCGACGCCTGTTGTTGCCGACTGCTCATGCAGCAATAGACCAGGGATCGAGAGGGGAGAGCGCTTGGGTCGGTCAGCGACGTGTGGGGTGCAGTCCATCGGCTATGAGTCAAGCCTCTCGGGCGATTAGTACGGCTCGGCTCCGCATGTTGCCACGCTTCCACCTGCCGCCTATCAACGTGCTCGTCTCGCACGGCCCTTCCGAGAGCTTACGCTCTGGGAGTGCTCATCTTGGGGGGGGCTTCCCACTTAGATGCTTTCAGCGGTTATCCCTTCCTGACGTCGCTACCCGGCGCTGCCCCTGGCGGGACAACCGGTACACAAGAGGTCAGTCCATTCCGGTCCTCTCGTACTAGGAACGGCTCCCCTCAACACTCCAACGCCCACGACGGATACAGACCGAACTGTCTCACGACGTTCTGAACCCAGCTCATGTACCGCTTTAACGGGCGAACAGCCCGACCCTTGGGACCTTCTCCAGCCCCAGGATGCGATAAGCCGACATCGAGGTGCCAAACCGCCCCGTCGATGTGAACTCTCGGGGGCGATAAGCCTGTTATCCCCGGCGTACCTTTTATCCGTTGAGCGACGGCCCTTCCATTCGGGACCGCCGGATCACTAAGGCCTAGTTTCCTACCTGCTCGACCCGTCGGTCTCGCAGTCAAGCTCCCTTGTGCCTTTACACTCTCCGCGCGATTGCCGACCGCGCTGAGGGAACCTTTGCGCGCCTCCGGTACTCTTTTGGAGGCGACCGCCCCAGTCAAACTACCCACCTGCCACGGTCCCCGGGGAGGCTTCACTCCCCTGGGTTAGAGCCCCAACATCGTAAGGGTGGTATTTCACCAATGGCTCCCCAGAACCTGGCGACTCTGGTTCCTTGCCTCCCACCTATCCTACACATGCGGTGCCAAGACCCAATGGCAGGTTGTAGTAAAGGTGCACGGGGTCTTTTTGTCCTGTCGCGGGTAATCGGTATCCTCACCGATACTCCAATTTCGCCGAGCCCATGGAGGAGACAGCGCCCAGATCGTTACGCCATTCGTGCAGGTCGGAACTTACCCGACAAGGAATTTCGCTACCTTAGGACCGTTATAGTTACGGCCGCCGTTTACCGGGGCTTCAGTTCAAAGCTTCGCTTGCGCTGACCTCTCCCTTTAACCTTCCGGCACCGGGCAGGCGTCAGTGCCTATACGTCGTCTTGCGCGACTTCGCAGACACCTGTGTTTTTGCTAAACAGTCGCCTGGGCCGATTCTCTGCGGCCTGCTTCGGCTCCCCTGGCGTCCAGGTTCACCTACCACAGGCTCCCCTTCTCCCGAAGTTACGGGGACATTTTGCCGAGTTCCTTCTCCATGGATCACTCGCGCACCTTAGGCTTCTCGCCTCGCCTACGTGTGTCCGTTTACGGTACGGTCAGCTCAAGCACTCCCCCACGAGGCTTTTCTCGGCGGTCTGCTTACGGACCCTTGGCGGGGCCCGAGGGCCCCTTCGGCATCGGCGCTCGGCTATCCGGGTCTTTTCGCCCCCGGAAACGCCTACCACCTTGCATCGGATACTCCACCACCCGACGGTCCTGTCACTCCCGCGTCCCCCCTCAGGGTCAAACGCACTCACGCTGGTACAGGAATATTGACCTGTTTCCCATCGCCTACGCCCTTCGGCCTCGGCTTAGGGACCGACTAACCCGGAGCGGATGAGCCTGGCTCCGGAACCCTTAGGCTTTCGGTGACAGAGATTCTCACTCTGTTTCTCGCGTACTCATTCCGGCATCCTCTCTTCCCTGCGCTCCACGGAAGCCCTCACAGGTCCGCTTCGTCGCCCAGGGAATGCTCCCCTACCATGTTCGGCACCCCGAAGAGTGCCTCTCCATTCGTAGCTTCGGCGATGGGCTTGAGTCCCGACCATTATCGGCGCAGATCCACTTGACTAGTGAGCTATTACGCACTCTTTAAAGGCATGGCTGCTTCTAAGCCAACCTCCTAGTTGTCTCTGCAAACCCACATCCTTTCTCACTTAGCCCATACTTCGGGGCCTTAGCTGACGATCTGGGCTGTTTCCCTCTCGCGGACGGACATTATCACCCGCCCACTGACTCCCAGGGTCCATCTCACAGGCATTCGGAGTTTGCTTGGGGTTGGTAACCGGGTAAGGCCCCTAGCCCATGCAGTGCTCTACCTCCCGCAGACACCCCCTGAGGCTATACCAAAATATATTTCGGGGAGAACCAGCTATCTCCGAGCTTGATTGGCCTTTCACCCCTATCCACAACTCATCCGAGCGGTTTTCAACCCACATCGGTTC
>Ga0209164_1003617_pt1:12500-14512 | contig 14512 bp, 7 predicted proteins | sample MTBNYHSulfiMetaG_FD_187458 | JGI IMG/M metagenome (GOLD analysis project Ga0209164, IMG submission 187458) | Enrichment culture microbial communities from rom New York Harbor, USA that are MTBE-degrading - MTBE-NYH (New York Harbor Sulfidogenic)... | ecosystem: Environmental > Aquatic...
CCGATCCCGTGGATCTGGCCCACTTTCCGTCCAGTGGGTTCGAATGAAAGGACACCCCGCTTGATCAAATCCAGGAGCTCCTGGTGGGGCCTGTTGTTCCGGCGATGCCGGTCTTGCAGAGCCTCTTCTACGTGGGTCCAGGATACTCGCTGCGCCGCTCTCTGAGAGGCGACGTGGGCCGCTTCGCGCACGAGATCACGGATGGCCCGGAACCTTGTGGAGAGCTTCCATTGATTGCCCGCAAGACGGGAGCCCTCTTCCACCACGGCAGCCACCGCCGTGGCGTCGAATGCGGGGAGGCTTTCTCTCCTGCAGCGAGCCGCGATGAACGATGCGTACCCAGCCTCGGTCTCTCGCGTCCGGTCCATGTGGGGTGTGAAGTCCACCTTGACCTTGAAGAGCTCCTCGAATTCGGGGTCCGCATCCTGGAGCAGGTAATAGGTCTGGGGCTCGCCGATCAGAATGACCTTCACGTTCAGGGGAATGGGATCCGGGTCCAGCGTCTCCGTCACGACCATACCCAGGTCCCCCGCAGGATCCGCCGGCTTCAGCTCACGTGTCCTCAGCGTCCTCTTGAGGGCCGTCCACACATGGGGCCGGGAGAGGACCTCTTCAGCATGGATCACGAGGTAGCCGCCGTTGGCCCGGTGAAATGCTCCAGGAGCGATCCGTGTGAAGTCCGTGACCATGACCCCGAACCGCACCTGCCCTTCCACTCTCCCGAGAAGAGCCCAAAGCGTGGGGTTCGACTCCATGATCACGGGGGCTCCGGAGTGCCTGTCCGGCGAGACGATGGGATTGACCTTGTATCTGACAAAGAAGTCCTCCCCGGAGGGTCCGAGGACGGACGATGCTACCTCCCCGTCCTCCCTCCCCGAGGGAGTGAACTTCTCCCAGTTCTCTACGATGTCTGCCGCCATAGCGTCGAGGTGCTTGAGGACCCCGGGGCTGTCCTGGTAGAAATCCTTCAAAATGGAGAACCGGAGGGCCACCACACTCCGCGTGACCTGGCGGTGAAGATCCTCCGCCAGGGCCTCCGCCTCCCCCCGCAGTTCGTGCATTCTTCGCTGCGCGACGAACAGGCCCTTGCTTGCCGCTCTGACCCGCTCATCGATGGATTGCCGGACTTCCGGCGGCAATTCGCCATATGCCTCCTTGGTTATGGGCTGTCCATCCTGAGCGGGGACGACTACCACTCCATCCTGATGGCCGATGAGGACCACGCTGGGGTCTTCCTCCACCTCCTTGCGGAAGGCATCCATTGCCACGGAAGCCTCCCTGCCTCTCTCCTCGAAGATTGCGGAGCGGCGATTCGAGACATCATCGGCTTCAAGGGCCTGTGGGATGGCCTTCTTGAGCTCGGCAATGAGGGCGTCGAGACGGGCTCGGAGGAGCTCCCCTTTCCCGGCCGGCATCTCCATGGCCCTGGGTTCACGGGGGTTCTTGAAGTTGAAGCCATAGCACCAGGACGAGGGAGTCCTCTCCTTCTCAGCTCGTGCCCGGAGCTCCTGCTGGATAAAGGTCTTCCGGCCTGAACCGGCTCTTCCGAGAACAAAGATGTTGTAGCCTTTCGAGGCGACGGAAACCCCGAAGGCGAGCGCCCGCATGGCCTCGCCCTGCCCCAGGGCCGCAGCGAGGGGCGCAACCTCCTCCGTCGTGCCGAACCCGAGGGAAGCTGGGTCGCAAATCCGATGGAGCTCGTCGGGTCTCAGTTCGTTCGGCTTCACCATGAGGGTCATTCCCGGATGGGGTGATTGGGGTAGGCAGTAACACCCGGCCCACACCAGCGAATTCTAACCGGTCTGGCTGGTTCGCGCCTCATGATCCAGGGGGAGGGGCGAACCGACACACAGCTGCCGGCATCGGGAGCCGCATTGCGATCCTGGGGGAGGGAGAAGGAAGGGGGGTTCTCCGGGGCGCCGGGATGGAGCTGCGGGGGCTTCGCCCCCTCGCTCGTCTCGGCGAGTACTCTCAGGATCGCATCGCGCCACACTCAAGGGCGCCTCGGCTCG
>Ga0209164_1003618_pt1 | contig 14511 bp, 13 predicted proteins | sample MTBNYHSulfiMetaG_FD_187458 | JGI IMG/M metagenome (GOLD analysis project Ga0209164, IMG submission 187458) | Enrichment culture microbial communities from rom New York Harbor, USA that are MTBE-degrading - MTBE-NYH (New York Harbor Sulfidogenic)... | ecosystem: Environmental > Aquatic > Marine >...
TGTTCATGGTGCAGGGCAGGTGGGGGTATATCCAAGACAGGGGAAAGCTTTCAGTGTTCCAGAAATTCTTCCTGGGAGGCATCAACACCGTACGGGGGTTTGATTTTGAGAGCATTTCTCCTACCGATGAACAAGGATACAGGGTAGGCGGTACGTCGATGATGTGTTATAATATAGAGTATCGTTTCCCCGTACTCAAAGAACAGGGGGTCGTGGGTCTCGTCTTTTTTGACGCCGGCAATGTCTATGATACCAACTATACGTCCTCCGCTTCCGAATGGTCCTTCAGCGGGATCAAAAAGTCCGCGGGTGCGGGGGTCAGATGGTATTCCCCGATCGGCCCGCTGAGGCTGGAATACGGGTGGAATCTCGACAAAAAGGGGGATGAATCGTCCGGCAGGTGGGAATTCAGCGTAGGGGGGATGTTATAGTCAATGAGTTGTAATTTGAGATCTCGAAAATCATGCCATTTTTCGTAATCATAGATCGTCAGGTGCCGATTTTCAGTGCTGTGGATCCGGAATGACGGAACCGTGGAATGCTGGGAAGGGGGAGTTGAATCACGCCGTAAGCGTGACCCATTGGGCGAAGTTCCCAAGTCCTGCATTCCAGGCGGGTGTCGGAAGGATAAAGACATTCATCATCGGCCGGCGGACGTTTATAAGTGGTCATGGAGCATCATTTGGCTGTCATTCGTTCTGCTGTCATTCAATCGTCAATATTCAGTGGTAATGGGGGATAAAATGAAAAAGATTGGTCTTTTATTTATTTGTTTTACCGTGCTTTTTTGTTTTCAACATGAGTCTGCCCGGGCCGAAACCGTCAAGATCGGGGTGCTCAATATGAAGCGGCTTCAGCAGAATTCTGCCAAATTTCAGAAGATCCGAGAGGAACTGAAAGAAAAATTCAATGCCCTCCAGAAAAAGCTGGATGCGGAGAGGGCCCAGATATCCAAAATCGAAGAGGAACTGCAGAAACAGAGCATGATGTTGAGCCTGGACGCCAAAGAGGGTAAAGAGATGGAATTGGGGAAAAGGACGCGTCATTACAAGTATATGTATGAAGAAGTCACACAGGAAATGAAAAATGCCGAGTATGAGGCGACGAGAAAGGTGGGGAAAGAGATAGAGAAAATCGTAGAAAAAATCGCCCAAACAGAGGGATACAGCCTCATACTGGAAGAAGGGACAGTGGGTCTGGTATATTACAACAATGCCCTGGATATCACAGACCGGGTAACCAAGGCATACGATGCCGCAAATTGACAGGGGAGAACAGGTCTTGAGCATGTCACTCGATGAGATTGCCGCGTCTGTGGGCGGGGATGTCGTTGGGAATAGGGACCTTGTCATTACGGGGATCAACTCCCTGAATGATGCCGGCCCATCGGAGATCTCCTTTTTTTCCGACCGCCGATACCAGGAAAGCCTGGGCAAGACCCGCGCCGGCGCCCTGCTGATCTCCCAGGAGACCGATTTGTTTGACGGCCCACAGGTCATCGTTCCCCATGTGGAACTGGCATACGCCCGGGTGGCCGCGCTCCTTGCCCCTCCACTATCGAGACATTCAGGGATCAGCCAACGGGCCGTCATTCATGAGGAAAGCCGCATCGGAAAGGACGTGTCAATCTATCCCATGGTGTATGTGGGTCAGGGCGCTGAGATCGGTGACGGCACCACGCTCTATCCCGGGGTATTTGTCGGCGAGGGTGTAAAGATCGGCAAAAGGTGCCTCGTATATCCCAATGTCACCATCCTGAAGGGGTGTATCCTCGGAAATGACGTCATCATCCATCCGGGGAGTGTCATCGGCGGGGATGGTTTCGGCTTTGTCCGGGACGGCGCTGTGTCAGTGAAGATCCCCCAGACCGGGATCGTTCAAATCGACGACTGCGTGGAAATCGGGGCCAATAACTGCATTGATCGAGCCGCGCTTGGAAAGACCTGGATCAAGAGAGGGGCAAAAACCGACAATCTGGTGCATATCGCCCACAATGTCGTTATTGGAGAGGACACCATTATCGTGGCTCAGGCAGGCATCTCCGGGAGCTGTCAAATCGGACGCGAGGTTGTTATCGGGGGCCAGGTCGGCATCATTGACCATATCGAGGTGGGAGACAGGGCCATGATCGCCTCCCAGTCCGGCATCGTAAAGTCCATCCATCAGGGTGCGGTCGTTTCAGGCACCCCGGCGATTCCTCATCGCACGTTTCTCAGGGCTTCTGCACTGATGCCTCGGTTGCCCGAATTCCATCAGCGTTTGCGAAGATTGGAAAAGCGGTTCGAGGAGGTTGAACCGCATCCCCCTTGCGCTTCAGGGTCTCCTTCCTCAGGAAAAGGAGCCGAGGGGGCCAGGAAGGAGGAGTAAGGTTGCCCATGCATCTTCCCTTGACCTATGAAGATATTATCAAGATCCTTCCCCACCGGTATCCGTTTCTGTTGGTCGACCGGATCATTGAACTGGAGTTGGACAAGCGGGTGGTTGGGATCAAGAATGTCACCGCCAATGAGCCCTTTTTCCAGGGTCATTTTCCTGAAAATCCGATCATGCCCGGGGTTCTCATCATTGAGGCGATGGCACAGGTGGGAGGCATCCTGGCACGGTTGTCCGTACCCGGTGCCCTCGAGCGGAAGGCAAGCGGTTCAATTCTTTTTGTGTCCATGGATGGGGTAAAATTCCGGAGGCCGGTCGTCCCCGGCGACCAAATCAGGTTCGAGCTGGTTCCGTTGCGGACGGGGTCCAGGATCTGGAAGATGGCAGGGAAGGCCTCTGTGGAAGGGGAGGTGGCCGCTGAAGCCGTTCTGGTGGCTACCATAGGCTAAGGGATTCATGATTGAAAACTGAAGGACCGCCAATTTGTAATCATGGCTCTTTTTATAGCTTGAGAGCACAAAGTTCTCACGCCATGCCGGACTTGATCCGGCGTCCAGAAGGTCTGACTCATCAAAAAGACACTGGATTCCGGCTTTCGCCTAAATGACGGAGTTGAAGTTATGGACCTAATGATATCGATAGGTTAATAGAACTTTGGACTGCAGGGTTATAGAGATGAAATATAAAAACAGATGAAGACGATAGTAGACCCATGACTGTTCACAACACAATGAAAATACATCCTTCCGCAGTGGTCAGTTCGAATGCCGAACTTACCGACGGGGTTGAGGTAGGCCCTTACGCTTCGGTGGGCGACCATGTTGTTATCGGACAAAACACAGTGATTGGCGCCCACGTGGTCATCGAGGGACATACCCGGATCGGGGAACGAAACCGGATTTATCCCTTTTCCTGTATCGGCACGCCGCCTCAGGATATCGGCTACCAAAACGAAGATACTCGGCTGATCATGGGAAATGACAATGTCGTCAGAGAGTATGTCACTATCAACCGTGCTACCACAAAAGAGGCGTGGGAGACGGTTATCGGCAACAACAACTATCTGATGGCCTATGCTCACGTTGCCCATGACTGTCGGCTGGCGGATCATGTCATATTGACGAATGGCGCCACCCTGGGCGGACACACCCATATCGACGAGTACGCCATACTGGGGGCCTTTCTGGCAGTTCAGCAATTCGTTCGAATCGGCGCACATGCCTACCTGGGGGCCAAATCAGGGATTGACAGGGATGTCCCCCCCTTTATGATAACGGCCGGGCCACGGGCAAAACTGTATGGCATCAACCAGAAGGGCCTGATTAGAAGAGGATTTTCACAGCAGACCATTGACGTCCTCAAGAAGGCATACAGCATCATCTGGCGAGAAAATAGAAGCTTCAGAGATGGCATCGCACAGGTCAAGAAAGACCTCGAGATCATCCCTGAGCTAAAAATGCTGTTGGATTTTCTGGTCAGCTCCAAGCGGGGCATTCTGCGGTGAGTGTTGCCCTGTTGTGAGGCCCAAAACCACCATATTTTCCAGGTCAAGATAAAACATGGGGAAGAACAGCCGGAGCATCGGCATGATTGCCGGCGGCGGGCAGTTCCCGCTGCTTATTGCAGAGGCCGCCAAAAAGGAGGGAATTCAGGTCATCGCCGTGGCCCATCTCGACGAGACCGACCCGAAACTCTCAGACAGGGTGGATGACATTGTCTGGGTAAGATTAGGACAGTTGGGGCAACTGATAAAGGCGTTCAGAACCCGCGGTGTCACGGAAGTCTTGATGGCGGGGACCATCACCAAAAAGCGTATGTTTGATAATATACGGCCTGACTTGAAGGGGCTCACCATCATGTCGAAACTCGCCTTTTTTCATGATGATGACATCTTGAGGGCCGTCGCCCAGGAGTTGGCCGGGGAAGGTTTAACGATTATCGGTTCCACCCAGTTTTTGCCTGAACTCATTGCCCCGGAGGGATGTCTCACGGCGAGGCGTCCCAACAAGGCGGAAAAGGAAGATATCCGGTTTGGATGGAAGATGGCCAAGGAGTTGGGGAGGCTGGATATCGGTCAGTGTGTGGTAGTGAGAAAAAAGACCGTCCTGGCCCTTGAAGCCATTGAGGGCACCGATGCAACCATCCTCAGGGGGGGTAAACTGGCCCAGGAAAAGGCCGTTGTTGTGAAGGTGAGCAAACCGGGTCAGGATCTTCGATTTGATGTCCCCTCGGTGGGCCTTGAAACCATACGGACCCTCTCACGGGTAAACGGGGCCGTGCTGGCCGTGGAGGCTGGGAATACATTATTGTTTGATAAGGCGGAGATGATCGCCCTGGCTAATCTGAAGCGTATCTCCATTGTTTCTCTTTCTGCAGCGCCCTGATATGGCTATATTGCAGGGTTGACAAGCGTTCATGTCAATGCTGGAGGCGTCATTTTTCTTAACGCTTCAGTATTCAGGCACCGGCGGGGTGGGAAGATGTGGAATGATCCGCACATTCAGGGCCTTTTGGGCGCACGCTGTGCGAACGAATTCGCACCGTCAGGGACAGAGACGACGAGAGTGGTCACATTTCAATGAAATAGCCGATAGATACGGAATCCCTATATGGAACAGACAAAACTCAAAATTGCGGTTATCGGCGTTGGGCACCTGGGGGAGTACCATGTGCAGAAGTACAGGGCACATCCAGGGGTCGAACTTGTGGGTGTCGTGGATGTGGTCAGAGATCGCGCCGATGAGATAGCTCAACGTTACGATACAAAAGCCTATACAGATCACCGGGATATCTTGGACCGGGTGGATGCCGTAAGCCTGGCAGTGACCACCGAGATGCACTTTGAGGTGGCCAAGGATGTTCTGGCAAAAGGGGTGCATATGCTCATCGAGAAGCCTATCACCTATGATCTCAGTGAGGCGGATACCCTCATCCAAATGGCCCGAGAACGGGATTTGGTGCTTCAGGTGGGTCTCGTCGAACGGTTTAACCCCGCCATTGTCAAGATGATGCCCATGGTGGACAACCCCCTTTTTGTGGAATCCCACCGCATGAACCTTTTTACAACAAGGGGGCTTGATGTTGACGTGGTCCTTGACCTGATGATCCACGACCTGGATATCATTCTCCATATGATCCCGTCAGCGGTGAGAGAGCTCCACGCCGTCGGCATGCCCGTCATCACCGACAAAACCGACATCGCCAATGCGAGGATCATTTTCGAAAACGGAACCGCTGCCAATCTGACCGCGAGCCGGGTATCCGGGAAAATGCTGAGGAAGATCCGCGTATTTCAGCCCGATGCCTACATGTCTGCCGATTGCGGAAAGAGGCAGCTTACTGTGATCAGCCTTGACAATCAGAAAAAAAATTCCCACAATTTTCCGGAAGTGACCACAAGCAAGGAACAGTATGCTGATTGCGACCCCCTGAATGACGAGATCACCGCGTTTATCAATGCAGTCATCAAGAGGTCTGCCCCGGTTGTGACCGGTGAGGATGGGCGAAATGCCTTGAGAATCGCCCTTAATATTATTGATCAGATTGAGAAAGGCTGCCAGAATTTTAGCCCCGCTTTCTGATACCAGAGATCATCGGCTGGTACTGATCGTTGCCGGCGAGGCCTCAGCCGACCTGCACGGGTCCAATCTCGTGAAGGCCCTTAAACGCTCGGACCCAGACATCGCCTTTTGGGGTATCGGGGGCGGCAACATGGCCCAGGCAGGAGTCAGGATTCTTGTCTCATCCTCAGAGATGGCCGTGGTAGGCTTGACCGAGGTCCTGCACAGACTTCGCACGATTGTCAAGGCGGCTAACACGATGAAATCCGCTCTGAAAAACCTTCATCCGGACCTCTTGATTCTCATTGACTATCCCGATTTCAATCTCTACCTGGCCCGGATTGCCAAGCGGCTGGGTATCCCTGTCTTGTACTACATAAGCCCCCAGGTATGGGCGTGGCGAAGGGGACGGGTTAAAAAGATAGCGAGGCGTGTGGACCGCATGGCGGTCATCCTGCCGTTCGAGGAGTCCTTTTACCGGGAACAGGGCCTGAGGGTTGATTATGTGGGACATCCCCTGCTGGATGAATTTGAATCCAGAGTCCGGGGTCGCACCCCTCTGGGCGGGAACCCAGCCACAGGTCCGGCCCCTCAGAGCGAGACCGCAATTCATCATCCGGTCGTCGGGTTGCTGCCGGGAAGCCGGAGGGATGAAATCAGAAATCTCCTCCCTGTTATGATCAGATCCGTGGAGATCCTCAAGACCCGATATCCCCGCATCCGATGTCTGCTCCCCTTGGCCAAGACCATTGAACGTGAATATGTCGAGACCTTTGTCCGAGACACCGCAATGGATATAGAGATAGAGCAAAGCGACATTTACCGGACACTGGACCGATGCGACGTTGCGCTGGTGGCCTCCGGCACGGCGACGCTGGATACGGCAATCATGGGAATCCCCATGATCGTTGTATACAAAGTGGCCCCCTTTTCCTACTGGCTCGGGAGGATGCTGATCAAGGTGCCATATATCGGATTGGTGAATCTCGTTGCGGGAGAAAGGGTGGTTCCCGAATTGATCCAGAACGACGTGACGCCTGACAGGCTTGCAAATGAGGCACTCCCGCTCCTCGAAGATGAGGGGACCCGGAAAACGATGATCGCAAGGCTGAAAGGGGTACAAAAGGATCTCGGGAAGGGGGGTGCATCCGAAAAGGCCGCCCGGATCGCCATTGAGATGATGGAATGAGCAGAGAGATATCTAAATGGCAAAGACAATCTTAGTCGTTGATGATGAAAAAAGCATCCTTCAATCCCTGACCGGCATTCTTTCAGACGAAGGGTTTGAGGTTCTGACTGCCGAAAGCGGGATAGAAGCATTGGATAAGATCAAGGAAGCAACGCCGGATCTTGTCCTTCTGGATATATGGATGCCGGGACTTGACGGGATTGAGATCCTGCAGAAGATCAAGGAGGATTACCCGAACCTCCAGGTGGTCATGATGTCAGGGCACGGCAACATAGAGACTGCGGTAAAGGCAACCAAGATAGGTGCCTATGATTTCGTGGAAAAGCCGCTTTCTTTGGACAAGCTTCTCCTGTCCATTAATAACGCCCTCGAATATTACAGGCTGGAGGAGGAGGTGAGTCTCCTCAAGGAAAGGGAACGGAACAAATATCATATTACCGGCAGCAGCAGTGCCATCCTGGAATTGAAGGAGCAGATCAAGATCGTCGCCCCCACCAATGCATGGGTCCTTATTTCGGGCGAAAACGGTACAGGAAAAGAACTTGTGGCCCATACCATCCACCTCTTGAGCCGGCGCAGTCACAAGCCGATCGTCGAGGTAAATTGTGCGGCAATACCCGAAGATCTCATCGAGAGCGAACTTTTCGGGCATGAGAAGGGTGCATTTACCGGGGCCTCCACCATGAGAAAGGGGAAATTCGATTCCGCCCACGAAGGGACTATTTTTTTGGATGAAATCGGCGATATGAGCCTGAAGGCCCAATCAAAGACCCTGAGGATCTTGCAGGAACAGAAATTTGAGAGGGTCGGGGGAACCAAGACGATTCACGTGGATGTGAGGGTGATCGCCGCAACGAACAAAGACCTCGAAGAAGAAATTGAGAAAGGAACGTTCAGGGATGATCTCTATTTCCGGCTGCATGTCATTCCCATCCGGGTACCCTCTCTCAAGGAACGTATTGAGGACATCCCCAGCCTGGCGAAGGAGTTTGTTTCGGATTTTTCTCTGACCACGAATATAGAGGCCAAAGAGATCTCGGCCGAAGCCATCTCAATCCTTCAGAGATACGACTGGCCCGGAAACGTCAGGGAATTGAAAAATCTTATTGAAAGGCTCATGATCATGGTGCCCGGTAAGACGATCCAGGTCAAAGATATTCCATTGCCGTATAACCGGGCCTCCGACATGAAGGCAGGTGTTGAATCCAGTTTTGTGCCCGATTCGCTTAAAGAAGCAAAGAGCCAGTTCGAGAAGGCATTTATCCAGGCGAAACTGCAGCAGTTCAACGGAAATATCTCGCAGACAGCCGAGGCCATCGGTATCGAAAGAAGCAATCTTCACAAGAAAATAAAGGGGTATCAGCTCGATACGTACAGGGATGAGGCGTCTTCATGAAGTGTGGGCAGGGCTGGGGCTTGCGGAATGAAATTACTGAATTGGAATTCGATTGAGTATATCGCTTGTAACCGGTTCCATGGAGAGCATAAAAACAAACGGGCAGACGGATTGGGAAGGATGTGGTGTTCACCCGTGGCCATTCAGTCTGCCTGTTAATCGTGTCTTGGTTCGGGTATCACGTAATCGAAACAGATACCATTTATACTGTCATTCTGGTGGAGGCGGGGGGAGTCGAACCCCCGTCCGGAAACATTCCGCATAGGCGTCTACATACTTAGCCCAATTTTTAGATTTCGCCTCAGGGATCACAATTGGGCAAGGCGTCCAAGAAGCTAACCTGTGTAAAGTTTCGCCTTTCCGTTTCACAGGTGCAACGGATCAGCTAGCCCGCTCGTCGACGTCTTATTCGGTCACGCAGGCTAAGACCGAGAAGACGTTAGCCTATTTTATGCGGCTAAGGCATACGCATAATCGTCTGCGTTTGTGTTAAGCCCACCTGTTTAACGAGCAGCTGGAACCTCGGTATGCAGCCTACACTTCAATTATCCCCGTCGAAGCCGTTTCGCCCCCTCAAACAAAGAATATGGATAAAAGTTTATTGGGTAATGTCGTTCATCTTTTAATATCAATAATAATGGCGGATGACCCCATTGTCAATAGTTACTTTTTTTGCGGGCCTGATCCATCTCCCGTTTCAATTCCTTTTCCTTAAGGGACCTCCGCTTGTCATATTTCTTCTTTCCTCTTGCCAATGCAATTTCCACCTTAGCGCGTCCCCTTTTGAAATAAACCTTGGTCGGGATCAGGGAATACCCCTTTATCTCGGTCTTTCCGATCAGACGTCTGATCTCCTTTCGGCTCAACAGAAGCTTTCGGGCCCGCATGGGGTCCAAATCCACACCATGGGCGAATGGATAAGGGGATATGTGCATATTGTACAGAAATACCTCACCCCGCTTCACTTTGGCGTAACTGTCCACAAGATTGCCCCGGCCCTCCCTGAGGGATTTCACCTCGGCCCCCAGAAGCACCATGCCTGCCTCGATAAACTCATCCAGATAGTATTCATGGCCGGCCTTTTTGTTCTGACAGACCATCTTTACAGCTGAATCTCCAATCGCTGGCATATAAACACCCCTCCCAAATGCCAATCCAAGGCACTTCGGCCGACATTCGCCTGGTTGTCATTGAACGATCGCTGGACAGTGAATCATCGGTCGACCTTGGAGTTTGGACTTCGGACGCTTCAGCAGTCCATGTTCAATCGTCAAACACCCATCGTCAATTCAGGAGGTATCCCTTTTCCTCCAGCTCGGGAAATATCTTCCGGGTCTGCTGCAAGATATAGGTCCGCACTTCTTTGGCGGTGTTCAACAACATGATCTTTGCCAGATCTAAACGGGCCTGCTCCATCGGGATCGATCTTATCATCTTCTTGATGAGAGGGATGGCCCTGGCATTCATACTGAGCCCGTCGAGGCCGATTCCTAATAAAATAGAAATGCAAAGGGGATCGCCTGCCATCTCGCCACACAGGGAAACCTGTATCCCGGCATTTCTTGCCGCCGCAACGACCTGCTGAATCATCCTGAGAATGGCTGGATGAAACGGCTGATACATATAGGCCACATGCTCGTTGACCCTGTCGATAGCGAGGGCGTACTGGATAAGATCATTGGTCCCGATACTGAAAAAATCCACGTTTTGGGCCAGGATATCGGCCATGGCAACGGCTGAAGGGATCTCAACCATTATACCGACTTCCATGGCGTTATCGTATGGGATATCTCTGCGATCCAGATCGTCCCGGACCTCGTCCAGGATCGCTTTTGCCTCCAGAAGTTCTTGCAGACCGGAAATCATTGGGAACATCAATCGGAGACTCCCGAAGGCACTCGCCCTGAGGATCGCACGGAGTTGTGTCTTGAATATCTCCGGTTCCCTCAGGCAGAACCGTATGGCCCTCAGGCCGAGCGCAGGATTATTCTCCTCTGAGATGGCTATCTGCGATGCGAATTTGTCGCCGCCCAAATCCAAGGTCCGTATGCTGACCGGTGCCGGCCGCATGATCTCCACGACCTCCCGATAGTCTTCAAACAGCTCCTCTTCTTCCGGGAAACCCTTTCCTCTGAGATAGAGAAACTCCGTCCTGTATAGCCCGATCCCCTCGCCGCCATAATCTTTGGCGGCAGTCACCTCCTCCAAGAACTCGATATTGGCGGTAATGGCGATCCGATGTCCGTCAGGGGTCTCTGCCGGAAGATGGCTCATCCTGGCGATGCTGGACTTATATTTCTGGAGCCGGAGTTTCCGTTCCTGATAGAGGATGATGTCGCTGTCTTCAGGATTGATCACGACCACGCCGGAGCCCCCATCGACAATCAGAAGGTCTCCCTCCTGAACCAAGGCAGTCGCGCGTTCAAGGCCAACCACCGCCGGGATTTCGAGGGCCTGCGCCATGATGGCGGTATGGGAGGTCCTCCCTCCAACATCGGTAATAAATCCCATCACCTTGGCGGTATTCAATTCAGTGGTATCCGCCGGGGATAGATCATGGGCAACAATAATTACCCTCTGATTAATCCTGCTCAGGCTGTGGCTGCTATCGCCGGAAAGGGTCCTGAGGAGACGTTCCGTGACATTTTCCACGTCGCTGATACGTTTGCTGATATAATCGTCATCAATTTGTTCAAAGATCCCTCGGATCTCTTCCAGCGTTTTCTTGAGTGCCCATTCGGCATTTATCTTCTCCCCAAGGATCTTATGGATGGTGGAATCGCGGAGCATGCTGTCCTTGAGGATCATCAGGTGACTGTCCAAAATGAAGGCCTGATCCTTCACCGTATCCGGCATCTTGTTTTTGAGAGAAACAAATTGGGCCTCCACCGAACGAAGGGCCTCCTCAAATCGTTCGACCTCTCGGCTCAACTGCTCTCCATTGACAAAGCACTGGTAGAGAATCTTGGTCCTTGAACGGTCCACCAGATGGGCCTTGCCGATAACAATGTCGGAGTAAACCGGAATCCCCCGCAGTTCCTTTTGGGTGGCTACGGAATCTTTTCTCATGCCCGCTCTCCGAAATTTCGCTCAAACAGCTCAATCAGCTTTTCCATAAAACTCTCCGAATCTTCTCCTACAATCCTGGCCTCCATCTCGGTGCCTTTGGGGCATGCTAACGTAAGTATGGATAAAATGCTGGAGCCATCCACCTCTTCGTCATCCTTCCGGAGAAATAGCCGGGAATCATACTGCTTCCCCAGTTCCACTATCTTGGCGGCCGAGCGGGCATGAAGCCCCAGGTTGTTCCTGACCTTGAGTCTTTTGACAAACTCCACTCCATCTTCTCCTCCTCTTTCACCTTTTCTGGCGAGGCATGCCTTATATACCTGCCGATAGGCCACTCCTTCTTCCTTAGAGATCCGGGCAGCAATATCCTTGATGCTCATCCGGTTGGCCCTGATCAGTCCATCGATCCGATTCGAGGCTTCTTCGCTCAATCCCCCGGATCTCCCTTTGGATTCACTCCCTGCGACCACTAATGTAAACTCGCCCCTGATCTTCTCAGGCGCGAGGGAGGTCAAGATATCTCCAGGAGCGCCTCGGTGCACCTCTTCAAAGACCTTGGTCATCTCCCTCACCATGACCATTCGCCTCTCTCCGAATATTTCTTTCAGATCGGCCAACATCGCCTGAATGCGATGCGGGGCCTCGTAAAAAACCATGGTAGAAGTCTCTGAGGCCAGCCTTTCCAGTTCCTTTTTCCTCTTTCCAGGCTTATTTGACAGAAAGCCCAAAAATAGAAAGCGATCCGTCGGAAGGCCCGATACAGACAGGGCGGCCACCACCGCCGACGGTCCTGGAACAGGCATTACCCGGATGCCCTCCTCAGCCGCCCGGTTGATCAGCCGCACCCCCGGATCAGAAATACCGGGGGTCCCGGCATCGGTCACAAGAGCAAGGTTCAATCCGGACTTCAGCCGGCGGACGAGCGGTTCCGTCCTTGTGTTATAATTATGCTGGTGATAGCTTGTAAGCGCTGTCTTGACGCCGTAGCGCTCACAGAGATGTCTTGTGTGAGCGACATTCTCTGCGGCGATCATGTCAACGCTTTTCAGGATCTTCAAGGCCCTCAGGGTAATGTCTTCCAGATTGCCAATGGGAGTGGACACCACATATAGGATTCCATAGGTTTGATGAGGGTCAACAATGGTATCCGGATTTTCCACAGCGGGTCCCGCCTAATAGGCCAGATCAAAGGCATTTTTTATGACTTCAATTTCGGGTTCACCCTCTCCCAGATTGACAGCGACCACATCAAATCTGGCCTTGATATCGCAACAGTTCTTTGATTTCATATAGGCCAGCGCGACCTTTGAGAGCTGCCGACGTTTCCTCTCATTAACCGCCTCTTTGGCATAGCCGACGGTCTTTCCCTTTCTGGTTTTGATCTCGATGAAAACCAGGGTGTCGCCATCCCGTGCAATCAGATCCACCTCGCCCAAGGGACAGCGGTAGTTTCGAAGAATGGACCGATACCCCAGAAGTTTTATCTTCCTGAAGGCCAGTTCTTCCCCAAATGCCCCTAATTCGAGACGTTCCCTTGTCAAAACGCTTCACCTTTTTTCGAGCATCCCCCCTGCCGTTCACTTGCCACACAACAGAATAATCGATTCCTCTTGGGCAGGCCGGAACTGAACTCTTTCACGCAACGCCACAGGGCCACAAAGATATTGATCCGGGGGTTCATGGGACGTTTGATTTCTTTTGTGTCTCTGAGAATCCACGCAATTCACGGTTCCCATATCCTTGAGACTGAACCCTGCACCCTGACCGTGGTAACCGTTACCCATATTATTTATGGGCTTTGTTGCCCTGTGTGATAATAAACTGAAAATTGTGCTCTTTTTGAACTCAACGTCATTCTTTAACCCCGAACGACGTGCTTAAAGGTCAAGCGATGAACCGGGCATGGCCCATACTCCTTCAGGGCTGCAAGGTGTCGAACCGTTCCATATCCTTTGTTCTCTTCGAAACCGTAGACTGGATACATTTCATGGAGGGCCCGCATGATTCTGTCCCGGTACACCTTGGCAAGGATAGAGGCCGCAGAGATGCTGCGACAGATCTGGTCGCCCTTTTTGAGGCATTTTTGAGTGATGGAGACGGGAACCGGGTGGATCCCGTCAACGAGAAGGAACTGCGGTCGAGGGTCAAGGGTCATTACCGCGCGCGACATGGCCTCGAGCGAGGCATTCAGGATATTGAATTCATCAATATACAGGCGCGAGACAACGCCAATGCCCGTTGTTATGGCATCACGCTGGATGACAGCAAAGGCCTCTTCTCGACTCCTCGCCGTCATCTGTTTTGAATCTCGAATCCCCGGCAAATCGGGGCTACCGTCAAAAATGACCGCCGCAGCCACAACCGGACCGGCCAGGGGACCTCGACCCGCTTCATCCACCCCGGCGATCAACTGGTATCCGGCCTCCCGAGCCAAGTCCTCATAAAAAAAAGGGCCTCCACTCAGAGTGTCGGCGCGGTCCGGGAAGAGACTCAGATTTTCATACGGACCCACGTCTACCCGTCTCGCGGACCGGCACCATCCGATTTCCTGAACCGCCACCCATCGGCTTCATCAGGTTCGTTTCTCCTTGATTCTGGCAGCCTTTCCTCTCAGGTTTCTGAGATAGTAAAGACGCCCCCTCCGGACCTTTCCCCTCGTGACGACCTCGATCTTGTCTATAACAGGGGAATGCAGCGGAAAGATCCGCTCGACGCCGATATTGTAGGAAACCTTCCTGACGGTAAAGGTGGCACCGATATTCCCCTTGCACTTACGTATAACAACCCCCTGAAATACTTGAATTCTTTCTTTCTCGCCTTCTTTTATCCTGGCGTGTACCCGAACCGTGTCTCCCGTCTTGAAATCGGGGATATCGACACGCATCTGTTCCTTTTGAAGCGCTTCCATGATATTCATGTCTTTC
>Ga0209164_1003619_pt1 | contig 14507 bp, 12 predicted proteins | sample MTBNYHSulfiMetaG_FD_187458 | JGI IMG/M metagenome (GOLD analysis project Ga0209164, IMG submission 187458) | Enrichment culture microbial communities from rom New York Harbor, USA that are MTBE-degrading - MTBE-NYH (New York Harbor Sulfidogenic)... | ecosystem: Environmental > Aquatic > Marine >...
CGATCCAATGCCTCGTTTCCCAACCCCCGGTCTTCACGTCCGAAGAGTAAGGCGACCACGCCTCTCTCAGCTCGCTCGATGGCTCGTGCGGCGGCCTCCCGGGGCCTGACGTAGTTGCGCTGGGCCGTCCTGGCCCGGGCAGTCGTCCCCACCACGAATACTGCGTCCGACAGGGCCTCAGGGAGGGAAGAGAGGACCTCTGCCCCCGCCACCACGTCTTCACTCCTGTGGGCGATGCCCTCGATCCGCCATGCGTCGAACTCCACAGGCCGGACTAGACGCAGGCGGCGCAAACCCATGTTCTTCATGGCTCGGACCACGCCGGCAATGTTCACAACATTCTGGGGCTCATCCAGCACCACCACGACATTGTCGAGCAAGGCTTGATTCATATGCGGAGAATGGCTGCGGTTGGGGCGACCCGGCTCCGGAGACTGACATAGCTCTAGCAGGGCCTGCCGGAGCAGACGGCCAGGCCCAGAAGTCTACCGCTTGGGCCTTGAGCGGGGGGCGGTGGGCGACTCTCAGGATTCCTGCCCGTCGCGCAGGCGGCGCTCCTCGTCCTTCTCCTCCGGCAGGTCAGGAGCCTCACCGCCCTCTCGGACGGATTGCCGGAAGTTCCGGATTCCCTCACCGACGCCCCGGGCGATCTGGGGGATGCGCTTGGCCCCGAAGAAGAGGACCACCAGGGCCAGCACCAGGAGGATCTCCCCGATTCCGAAGCTCATTGGTTCTCAGTCCTGACTCGAAAGGATAGAGGAGCCCCCGCCTCGGCCCGTCCAGGTAGGCGTCGACGGGAAGCTGAAAGATGGCAGAAGGCGTATTACTTGAGAAGGATCCTGGCGATGGTCTGCAACTGCATGTTCGACGTTCCCTCGTATATGGACCCGATCTTGGCATCCCGATACAGCTTCTCGACGGGGTACTCGCGCGTGAAGCCATACCCGCCGAAGAGGTCCACCGCGGTGGAGGTCACCCTCTGAGCCACCTGCGAGGAAAAGAGCTTGGCCATGGCCGCCTCATTGACGAAGTCCCTTCCCGAATCCTTTAGCCTGGCGGCATTGTAGACCATGAGCCGGGCAGCCTCGATTTCTGTGGCCATCTGGCCCAACTGGAACTGGACTCCCTGGAAGTCTCCAATGACCCGCCCAAACTGCTCCCTTTCCTTCACGTACTTCACCGTGTGGTCCATAGCCCCCTGGGCGAGACCAACCATCTGGGCTCCGATTCCGATCCGACCCTCGTTCAGGGTCTCGATGGCCACCTTGTAACCCTTCCCCACCTCGCCTAGAACGCTCTCCTGCGGAACCCGGACGCCCTCCAGGACCAACTCCGTAGTGGATGACGCCCTGATTCCAAGCTTGTCCTCCTTCTTGCCCACAGTGAAGCCTTCCATGCCCCTTTCCACAACGAAAGCCGTGATGCCCTTGTAGCCGGCCTCCGGGTTCACGTTGGCGAAAACGATGAACAGATTTGCCTCGTTTCCGTTGGTGATCCAGAGCTTCTGCCCGGTGATCTGCCATTCGTCTCCCTCCCGGACGGCGCGGCACGCCAGGGCGAAGGCGTCGGAGCCACTCCCGGCTTCGGAGAGGGCATACGCTCCCACGGTGTCCGCAGCCATTCGAGGCAGGAATCGCTCCTTCTGGGCGTCGGAGCCCCAGCGGAGAAGCGCGTTGACGAAGAGCGTGTTCTGGACATCCACCAAGACGGCCACTGCCGGGTCGACCCTGGAGAGCTCCTCCACGACGAGGATGGAAGTGAAGAAGGTCGATCCGGCACCCCCCATTCGCTCGGGGATCTCTATGCCCATGAGCCCGAGCTCGAAGAGTTGAGGTATGAGATCGGCGTCCATCGCCTGGTTGCGGTCCATCTCGGTCACCCGGGGACCGATTTCCCTCTCGGCGAAATCCCGGACGGCGTCCCGAAACATCTCTTCCTCTTCCGATAGAACGGTCAGGGCCGGGCAGGACACTGCGAGAGGCGAGTCGGGCATGGTGTCATCCTTGGGTTTCAACGTTGAGATGTCCGCTCGGAACCCGGCTGGCGCGGGAACGTCATTCCTGGACCAGGGGTCTCGAGAATCCAATTGGAAAAGTACCCCTGGGCAGGGGCTCGGGAAAGCGCGACGCCCGCCGAGGCTTCCCGTGGGGGGGGTATGGGAGGGGGGGTACCTTGACCTTTGTCGAGAATGACGTCTATTGTCCCGTTCTGGCATGAAGCAAAGCACCCCATGGAGGAACCATGACAGCCATTCCTGAAGGTCTTCTTTACACCGAGGAACACGAGTACTTGAAGCCCGGCGAGGAGGATGATGTCTACTTCGTCGGAGTGACCGATTACGCCCAGGGAGAACTTGGGGACGTGGTCTACGTTGAGCTGCCCGAGGTGGGAGCTACCTTCGAGAAGATGGAGCCCTTCGGCACCATCGAGGCCGTCAAGGCCGTCAGCGATCTCTTTTGCCCGGTCAAAGCGGAGGTCCTTGAGGTCAACGCGGCCCTTGAGGAGGATCCTGCCTTGATCAACTCCGACCCGTTCGGAGAAGGATGGATGATCAAGATCCGGATCCAGGATCCCGATCAGCTCTCCGGGCTCATGGATGCGGTGGCCTACTCCTCCCTGGTCGGGGGCTGATTACGGCAAGGGGTCCGTCCCGGGGGAGGCCGGACCGCTGAAGCAATGACGTTCACGGGCGGGGAGGGATACCCGGGATCGCCTGTCCCGGGACCTCGGACGCGACTCCGGTGGCCAATCCCGGCCGGGGGTTGCGGCCTCGCTACAGCGTTGGATTCCCGATCATGTCTGTCATCATAGAGCCGAAGAGCGATTTCGTGCGGCGGCACGTCGGTCCTGGAGAGCAGGACATCCAGGAGATGCTTGAATCCCTGGGTTATTCGGAGATGGAAGGACTCGTCAACGACACGGTTCCTGACGCCATCCGTCTCCGGAGAGACCTGGACCTTCCGGCGGCCACGCCCGAGCACCTTCTGCTGGAGGAGATCCGGCAGATCGCGCTTGAGAACAAGGTCTACCGCTCCTACATCGGAATGGGGTACCACGACACGGTGACCCCGGGAGTCATCGCCCGGAATATCCTGGAGAACCCCGGGTGGTATACCCAATACACTCCCTATCAGGCCGAGATCTCCCAAGGCCGGTTGGAAGCCCTTCTCAGCTTCCAGACCATGGTCATGGACATGACAGGCCTGCAGATCGCCAACGCTTCCCTGCTGGACGAGGGTACGGCTGCGGCAGAGGCCATGACCCTCTTCCAGAGTGAAGCCAAGGGGAACCGGCGGACCTTCTTCGTGTCGGACCTTTGCCACCCTCAGACCATTGCGGTGGTCCGGACGCGGGCGGAGCCACTGGGGATCCAAATGGTCGTCGGAAGCCACGAGACGTTCCAGTTCACGCAAGACACTTTCGGTGCCCTGGTCCAGTATCCGGCCACGGACGGCCAGGTACTCGACTATGGACCGTTCGTGACCGCAGCCCATGATGCAGGCGCCTTCGTGGTGTTTGCAGCGGATCTGATGAGTCTCGCACTCCTGAAGCCCCCGGGGGAATTCGGGGCCGATGCCGCAGTGGGAAACACCCAGCGCTTCGGGGTCCCCATGGGATATGGAGGTCCTCATGCAGCCTACCTGGCTGCTCGCGAGGAGTTCAAGCGGAAGATGCCCGGCAGGATCATCGGGGTGTCCATCGATGCCGATGGCAATCCGGCTCTCCGCATGGCTCTCCAGGTTCGGGAGCAGCACATCCGCCGCGAGAAGGCAACCTCGAACATCTGCACCGCTCAGGTGCTGCTCGCCATCATGGCTGCCATGTACGCGGTCTATCACGGCCCCAAGGGGATCCGGGATATCGCTCGGCGAATCCACACCCTGTCTGGCGTCTTGGCAGAGGGACTCCGACGCCTCGGCCACGAAATCGTCCACGACGTGTTCTTCGACACGGTACGGGTCCGGCCACAGGGGGGCAGCGCCGACGCGATCATGGGAGCGGCGCTCCAGCTGGGGATCAACCTGCGTGACTTCGGGGACGGCAGCATCGGGATTGCTCTGGACGAAGTCGTATTGCCGGATGACCTGGACGACCTCTTCGCCGTCTTCGGTGGGGATGGACAGGTCTCGGCACGAGGTCTCGCCGAGGAGGGAGTCCGGGTGGATCTCCCCGGAACGTTCGTCAGGACGTCCGACTACCTCACGCATCCCGTTTTCAACCGATATCACTCCGAGACGGAGATGCTGAGGTACATCCACAAGCTGGAGGCCCGGGACCTTTCCCTGAACACGAGCATGATCTCCCTGGGATCCTGCACCATGAAGCTGAACGCCACCACACAGATGGTGCCGATCACCTGGCCCGAGTTCGCGAAGCTCCACCCGTTCGTCCCGGGGGACCAGGCCAACGGGTATCGTCGCATCATCGGGGACCTGGAGGCCTGGCTGGCGGAGATCACGGGGTTTGCCGCCACCTCCATGATGCCCAACTCCGGCGCCAACGGCGAGTACACTGGGCTACTGGTCATTCGGGCCTACCACCACGACCGTGGGGACATTCACCGCAACGTATGCCTGATCCCGGCCTCCGCCCACGGGACCAATCCTGCCAGTTCCGTTCTGGCGGGGATGAAGGTCGTGGTGGTGAAGACGGACGATTCGGGCAACATCGACGTTGAGGACCTCCGAGCGAAGGCGGAGAAACACGCGGGGGACCTGGCTGCCATGATGGTCACGTACCCTTCGACACATGGGGTCTTCGAGTCCCGGATCAGGGAGATATGCCAGATCATCCACGAACACGGGGGGATGGTCTACCTGGACGGAGCGAACCTCAACGCCCAGGTGGGGCTGGCCCGACCCGGTGATTACGGCGCCGACGTGTGCCACCTCAACCTGCACAAGACATTCGCCATCCCCCACGGAGGGGGGGGGCCCGGCATGGGGCCCATCTGCTGCAATGAGACCCTGGCGCCGTTCCTCCCGGCCCATCCGGTGGTGAAGGCCGGTGGGGAGAAGGGCACGGGACCCGTGAGCTCGGCCCCCTGGGGCAGCCCCAGCATCCTTCCCATCCCTTGGATGTACGTTCGCCTTCTCGGGCCCGACGGGCTCAGGCAGTCCAGCGAGGGCGCCATCCTCAACGCGAACTACCTCGCCGATAAGTTGGAGGAGCACTTCCCCGTCCTCTATAGGGGTGAGAAGGGCCGGGTCGCCCATGAGTTCATCCTCGATCTCCGCCCGGTAAGGAAGACCTCGGGTGTGACCGACGAGGACGTGGCCAAACGCCTAATGGATTACGGATTCCACTCACCGACCCAGTCCTTTCCCGTCCACGGGACCCTGATGGTGGAGCCGACGGAAAGCGAGTCACGATACGAGCTCGACCGCTTCTTCGCAGCCATGACGTCCATTCGGGAAGAGATAACCGATCTGGAGAAGGGGGTCGGAGATCCGGAGGACAACGTCCTGAAGAACGCTCCCCACACCTGTGGCATGGCCGCAGGGGACCACTGGGATCATTCCTACTCCAGGGAAAAGGCCGTCTTCCCGGCCCCGTGGACCAGGGAGAGCAAGTTCTGGCCGCACGTACGCCGGGTGGACAACGCATACGGCGATCGGAATCTGGTTTGTGCGTGCCCACCTCTGGAGGAATACGCCCGGGACGAGGAATAGCGAAAGCTGCCCGCTTCCGGCGCCTGTGGGGTGGTGGCATGGGCGAAGACGTTTGGCCGGACCGTTGCGATGCCCCCGGGGATTGATTCCCGGGGGCGCAGAGTCGATTCTGTTGGTGATAGCCGTTGAGCCTCAAGCGAAAAGGAGGCACCCATGGCCATGCTTCATTACCACGGCCACTCCACGTTTACTCTCACTACCGATGAAGGAATCCGGATCATCATCGATCCATGGTTCGACGAGAACCCCGTGAGCGATGTGAAGGCCGTGGAGATCCGGGAGGTGGATTTCATCCTATGCACCCACGGCCACTTCGATCACTTCGCCGACGCGATACCCCTGGCCAAGCGGACTGGTGCAACCCTGGTCTCCACCTTTGAGATCGTGAGCTTTGCCCAGAGCAAAGGCGTCACGGCTGCGCACCCGATGCACATAGGCGGTGGTTACAGGTTCCCGTTCGGGTACGTGAAGATGACTCCGGCGCTGCACGGAGGGCAGGTGGCCGGAGATGAGGAGGGAGCGTACACAACCGTACCGGGGGGCTTCTGGATCGACCTGGGCGGCAAGCGACTCTACCATGCCGGCGACACGGCTCTTCTCACCGACATGGGACTTCTCAAGGGAACCGTGGACGTGGCCCTCCTCCCCATCGGGGACAACTTCACCATGGGTCCGACGGATGCGGTGCGTGCTGTGGATTTCATCGAGCCCAAGGTGGTGATACCGATCCACTACAACACCTTTGAGATGATTGCCCAGGATCCCGAGTCGTTCAAAGAGATGGTGGGAGCCCGGGCCGCTGTCGAGATCCTGCGCCCGGGGGAAAGCTACGAGTTCTGAGCACCGGCGGAGCAAGTCCCGCGAGGGGAGGAGACGGTATTGGCTGGGAAGGAACATGATCTCTCGAGGGGAGGGGGACGGGGCCACCCGTCTCCCTCCGCTGTTTCGGACCATGGCACCCTCCGATGGCGGGTCGTCCGGGATCCCCCGCTCCCCGGTCATGTCAACATGGCGAGGGACCATGCCCTGGCGCTCTGCCTGCAGCCCGGGGAAGGTGTTCTCCGCCTGTACCGTTGGGATCCTCCGACGGTTTCCTTCGGACGGAACGAACCGGCCAGGGGGTTCTACTCGGAGTCAGCAGCGTTGCTGGAAGGGGTGTCCTTCGTCCGGCGTCCCACCGGGGGCAGGGCCGTCCTGCACCACATGGAGCTTACGTATGCCCTCGCCTTCGCCGGGGGAACCCTTGGGGGCCCGAAGATCAGCTACCGCCTGATCAACCAAGGTCTTCTGGCGGGTTTGAGGCTGTTGGGGGCTTCCGTGGAGCTGGCGGCAGCGCGGGGTCCGAGTCTCCCACCGGACGCGGGCCCCTGCTTCCGCGAGCCTGCGGAAGGGGAGGTGACGGCACTGGGGCGAAAGCTGATCGGGAGCGCGCAGGCCCGGATCGGAGGCCGGATACTCCAGCACGGGTCCCTGATCCTGGACGGAGACCAGGGGCGCCTGCGACGGCTCCGGATGGATGAGGAGGATGTGCCACCACCGGCAACCGTGCGGAACCTGCTGGGAGAAGTGCCCGATCTCCAGGCCCTTGGCCAGGCGCTGGAGGACGGCCTGGCCCTTACGCTGGGGGGCGATTGGAAGGGAGGGGAGTATCGGGCTGACGAGAATATGGTGGCGAGGGAGCTCGAGACCCACTATCTAGATCCGCGTTGGACGTGGCGGATATAGAGGAATCGGTTCCACGCTCCGGAGCTCCAGTGCCGAACTCCGGGAGTAAGGAGAGGAGACGGTGAGATGAAGCGAGCCGTTCAGATTTCCCTGTTGGCGACTCTCCTTCTCGCCGCCTGTGCGGAGGGGCCGGAGGTCGGGGATAGCTCCGCGCCGGGATTCTGCGAGGGAGTGCAGGCGAGGGTGGACTCCTTCATGTCCACGGCCGCCGGGGGTGGCTCGGAGGGAGTCCGGTACGGCGGGATGGCAGTGGTGGGCGCACCAGCGGACCTGGGCGGGATGAACGCACTTGCCCACGGTGATGCGGGGGCTGTCCAACACCAGATGTTCGTGAACCTCATGACTCTCGTCCAGTACGATGAGAACCTGGAGCCGGTGGCCTACCTCGCTCGCTCGTGGGATGTCTCGGAAGACGGATCGGAGCTTACTTTCCACTTGAGGGACGACGTCCGCTGGCATGATGGTGTTCTCACCACAGCACACGACGTGGCCTTCACCTTCCTCACTGCGGTGAATCCAAGAAGCGGGTTTCCCAACCCGGCTTTCTTCCAGCACTACCTTCCGGGGGAGGCGGGGGTGGAGGTTGTGGATTCCTTCACGGTGAAATTCCGCTTTCGGCCCCATTCCGAGTTCATGGATCCCTGGAGGACGGTGGCAATCATGCCCCGGCACCTCCTGGGAAGTGTCCCACCCGAGGATCTGGCCCGGCATCCGTTCGGCGAAGTGTGCCCGGTTGGCAACGGTCCGTTTCGGTTCGTGTCCCGCATGCCGGGTGACCGCTGGATCTTTGCCGCGAATCCAGCCTTTCCCGAAGGCCTGGGGGGAAGGCCGTTCCTCGATCGGTACGTGTACAGGGTGATCCCGGAGCAGACGGTCCTCCTGGCGGAGCTCCTGACGGGGGGCGTGGACGTGCACGTGGCGATGTTCCCGAATCATGCGGCCCGGGCCCAGGCGGAGCCGGGGCTGAGGGTGGTGAGCTTTCCCTATCGCTCCATCTTCTTTGCGGGTTGGAACGGACGGATTCCCAAACTCTCCGACCCTAGGGTGCGCCGAGCCCTGACGCTGGGTGTCAATCGGCGCCAGATCATGGAGGGCATCCACGGCCCGGATGCAGTGGTGGTGAACTCAGGTGTCCCACCGGTTCATTGGGCCTTCGATCCGTCTCTTGGCGATTCCCTTTCCTACGATCCGGGACAGGCGCGGACCCTTCTGGATGCAGCGGGTTGGTTGGACCGGGACGGGGATGGGATCCGGGAGAACGCCGAAGGGACGCCGCTCCGGATCGAGCTTATACTCAACCAGAACCAGGAACGCCAGGAGGTGGCGGAAATCATGCAGGTCCAGCTGAAGGAGGTGGGTGTGGACCTGCACCCCAGGGTGCTGGAGTTCGCCACTCTCATGGACCGGATCACCTCCTCCCGGCGGGACTTCGAAGGGGTCCTGGTCTCATGGGAGGCCGAGTTCCGCCTTGACGAACGGGACCTGTTCCATTCGGATGCGGTGGACGGACTCTGGGCCTTTTCCGGGACCGTTGATCCGGCCCTGGACCGCTATTTGGATACCCTTCAGCTGATTACGGATCGGTCGGACGCGATCCCCGTGTGGCGAGCCTACCAGAACCGGATCATGGAGATCCATCCGTACATGTACCTTTATTCAGCCTACCGTAGGGATGGGGTGTCAGGGAGGCTCAGGGACGTGGTGCTGGATGCCCGCGGTGAGTGGGCGAACATACGGGAGTGGTGGATTGCCTCCGAAGACCGACGGGCTCCCTGAGGGGGACGAGATCCCGTGCTTGTCTACGCCGCACGACGGGTGCTCACATCTGTGCCGCTGGTTCTTGGCGTAGCCACCATCGTGTTTCTCGTCCTCGCCCTTGCTCCAGGTGATCCGGCGTCCGTCTATGTGAGGCCGGGCATGTCTCCTGAGACGCTTGAGCATATCCGACGGAATCTGGGGCTTGATGCGCCCGCGCATGTCCAGTACGGGAGGTGGGTACTCTCCTTCTTCAGAGGGGATTTCGGCTACTCGCTGGCCAGCGGCATGCCGGTCAGGGCTCGGATCCTGGCGGTGCTTCCCAACACGCTGATCCTGACCTCCGTTTCCCTGTGCATCGCCTTTGTGACAGGCGTCCTGGTGGGAGTGGTTCAGGCCGTTCGTCAACATTCCTTCCTGGATTCGGTGCTGAGCGGTGCCTCACTCTTCTTCTACTCCATGCCTTCCTTCTGGCTCGCCATCATGATGGTCCTGGTGTTCAGCGTCAACGCGGGAAACGCCTGGGGATGGCCCGTCAGCTTCCCTCCGTCGGGGATGGCGAGCGACGGATACGAATTGATGAAGGCTACGGATCAGTTGAGGGATCGGATCCACCATCTCGTTCTTCCCGCCTTCACGCTTGCCCTTGTCCTCGCCGGGGGGATCGCTCGCTACGTCAGGAGCAGCATGCTGGAGGTCATCCGGCAGGACTACATCCGAACGGCCAGGGCCAAGGGCCTCCCGGAATGGCTGGTGGTGTGGAAGCATGCTCTCCGGAACGCCCTCATCCCAGTGGTAACCCTGGTTGGGGTCTACTTCCCCCTCCTCCTCAGCGGGACCGTCTTCATCGAGTACGTCTTCGCGTGGCCAGGGATGGGGAGGCTCATGGTGGAGTCCATTCTCCTGGAGGACTATCCAGTGGTCCTGGCCGGGACCTTCCTCTTTGGCGGAATGGTGGTGCTGGGCAATCTGCTCGCGGATCTCCTCTACGGGATCGTTGATCCGAGGATTCGCCATGGCGAGGGGTAGGTGGCTCGGGATTGCCCTCCCCGGCCTCCCGCAACTCCTGAGGGGAAAGTGGCTGGAGGGGGGCGTTGCGCTCTCCCTCTGGGTCGGCCTTCTGGCGGTGATGTTGGCCCGATTCGACCGGATTGTGGAGGCCATTCAAGGGGGTGTGGATGGGCGAGTCGCTGTGCTGACCCTTCTCCTGGTGCTGGTGGGGGTATGGGTGTGGAGCTGGGGGAGCGTGCGGGAGGGACGCTCCGAACAGGAGGCGGGTGAAGGGATCAAATGGGGGATCCTGCCGGGCGGCTGGGCTGCATTCCGGAGTAACCGCATGGCCCTGCTTGGGTTGGGGCTTGCCATTTCCTTCTACTTGGCCATGGTGCTAACCCCCCTCATCGCACCCTTCGACCCGTTGTCCATGCCGGCCTTCGAGGAAGCCGGAGACATGCGCCTGCGGCTCGCTCCACCTTCGGCCGTGCATCTCCTGGGCACCGACCAATATTCCCGGGACGTCCTTTCCAGAATCCTCTACGGTGCCCGGATCTCCCTTACCATCGGATTCTTGGCGGTGGCCATAAGCGTCACCCTGGGGACGTTCCTGGGCGCGGTGGCTGGGTACTGGGGGGGGCTCGTGGATTCGGTCATCATGCGAGTCCTCGATATGTTCATGGCCTTTCCGAGCATCGTCCTCCTCATTGCGATCGTGGCCCTGTTCGAGCCCTCGATCTTTCTCGTGATCGCTGCACTAGCCTTCACCCAATGGCCATTCACTGCGCGCATCGTGCGGGGGGAGATCCTGGCGCTCCGGGAGAGGGAGTTTGCGGAGGCGGCAAGGGCGCTGGGTTTCTCGCGGGCACGCCTTCTTCTTCGCCATCTCCTGCCCAATGCCATGCCATCGGTCGTGGTGGTGGCGACTTTGGGCATCGGAAACGCCATTGTCCTGGAGGCGGGGCTCTCCTTCCTTGGCCTTGGGGTCCGGTCGGCCACTCCTTCCTGGGGAACCATGGTGGATCAGGGCCGGGCCTATCTGCTCGACGCCTGGTGGGTGGTAACCTTCCCGGGCCTGGCCATTGTGCTCGCGGTAATGGCGTTTAACCTCCTGGGGGACGGGCTGAGGGACGCCATGGATCCCAGGCAGGGGACGAGGGTGGACCCGTGAGCCTGCTGGAGATCCGCAATCTCCGAAGCGTGATCAAGACACGGGACGGGGAGGCCCGGGCCGTGGATGGCGTGGATCTGACCGTGAAGAGGGGTGAGGCATTGGGGCTCGTGGGGGAATCTGGGTCCGGAAAGACCGCCCTGGCCCTCTCCATTCTTGGATTGCTTCCCGACGGCCACGGGAGGACCTTGCCGGGGAGCTCGATTCGCCTTCTGGGAGAGGAACTGGTGGGATTGGAGAAAAGGCGACTCCGGGAGATCCGTGGTGGATCCATCGCCATGATCTTTCAGGAACCCATGACCTCGCTCAATCCGGTGTTCAGGGTGGGAGACCAGATCCACGAGGCCGTAAAGGCCCACAGAGATCTGGGGAGGGGTGAGCGCTGGGAGGAGGTAGTCCGACTCCTTAGGGAGGTGGGAATCCCGGACCCGGAGGATCGGGCTCGCGACTATCCTCATCAGTTTTCGGGTGGAATGCGGCAGAGGGCCATGATTGCCATGGCCCTGGCGGGGAGACCGGCTCTCCTCATAGCCGACGAGCCGACGTCCGCTCTTGACGTGACCGTCCAGGCCCAGATCCTGGAGCTGCTGAAGGGGCTGGTGAGAAAGCTGGGTATGGGACTCCTTCTGATATCGCATGACGTGGGCGTCGTTTCGAGGGTCTGCCAGCGCGTGCTCGTCTTCTATGCCGGGAGGATCATGGAGGCTGGGAGTACCGCGGACATTCTCACGGACCCACGGCATCCGTACACCAGGGGCCTTTTGGGATCTCGCCTTTCCATCAAGGACCGGCGGCGGGTGCTCAGGCCAATACCTGGCGAAGTGCCCGAAGCCGATGCATGGCCTCCGGGGTGTCGGTTTCATCCCAGATGTTCGGAATCCTGGGACCTCTGCGCACGAGAGGAGCCGGATCTGATGGAGATTTCATCGGGTGCGGAACCGGAGCGCCTGCGGGATGCGTCCTCGGACCCCACGAGCGGAGGCCAAGCGGCGGTGAGACAGGCCCGCTGCTGGCTGCTTTCCGGAGACCGGAGCAGGGTCGGGTGAGCGTGCCCGCTGTCGACAGAGGCAATGCCCCCATGGAAAGGAATACCGGATTCCCTGAGGTTGTGGGCGGCCGTGGCGAGCTCCTCATGTCCGTCAGGGGACTCGTCCATCATTTCCCTGGAGGACGATTCGGGGGTCGGGGCAGGGCTCTTCCGGTTCAGGCCCTGCGGGGCGTGAGCCTGGAGCTATTCAAGGGAGAGTGTCTGGCCATAGTGGGAGAATCGGGATCGGGCAAGTCCACGCTTGCCCGGGCCATACTTCGTCTTGTCCAGCCGACGGGGGGGGAGGTGTTGTTCCGGGGCAGGAACGTGATGCAGTTGGGTGGATGGGAACTCCTTGAGTTCAGGCGGAAAGCGCAGATCGTCTTCCAGGATCCCTTTGGCTCCCTGAATCCGAGACTTCGGGCCGGAGCCATGCTGGACGAGGTCCTCAAGGTACACGGTGGCCCTTCCACATCGGCGGGACGGGAGAAGCGTGTCGCGGAGCTCCTCCATCTCGTGGGCCTCAGCGAGCGTCACACCGTCCGGTATCCGCACGAGTTCAGCGGCGGCCAGCGGCAGCGTCTGGGCATCGCCAGGGCTCTGTCCGTCGGTCCCGAGCTGCTGGTGCTGGATGAGCCCGTCTCCTCCCTCGATCTGTCCGTTCGAGCCCAGGTACTGAATCTCCTGAAAGACCTGCAGGAACGCCTCTCCCTGACCATGCTCCTGGTGGCGCACGATCTCACGGTTGTCCGGCAGGTGGCCAATCGCGTAGCTCTGATGTACGCGGGCAAGGTGGTGGAGTCTGCCCCGGTGGAAGATCTCTTCCGGAATCCGATCCACCCCTACACCCGGGGCCTCATGGCGGCGGCGGACCCGGAGGGATCTCTGCCTGACGGGAGCGGGTTGTGGAAGGTACTCCCGGGAGAGGCTCCGAGCCCCACGCGTCCCCCGGAAGGTTGTGCTTTTCACCCGCGCTGCCCCCATCCCGGCAGGGACGATGCTTGCGTCCTGGGATCACCCGACCTGACGGACCGAGGTACGTCGCGACAGGTTGCCTGCTGGAAGGAACGATGAGGTTCGGCACGGGGCTTGACATGCCTCTGACCGCTCTGCATCTTGCCGAGCCCTTAGTAGGGCGTTACTCATCCACTCCAGTGAATCGGGGTGGACTCAGTCTTTGTGGCCTGATGACCGTTACGGCAGGAGGTCCTCTTGGTGGGCGTAATGAGAATCTACGGTGCTCTGCTCCAGCTTCCAGGCATGGACCAGCCGGAGACGACCTGGCAGCAACAGTTGGCCTTCGCGTGGGAAGAGATGGGCTTCATGAGGTGGCCCCTGGCACTATGCTTGGTCATCGGAGTCCTGGTCATCATCTGGAAGTTCTTCGCCCTCTCCCTCAAGGGGGCAAGCACTCGGAAGGTGCTTCGGGAAGTCGACGAGCTCCTCGCAAGCCAGCGCATTGACGAGGCTCTCGAGCTCACCCGGGAATCCAACTCCCCTGGGGCCAACATCCTCCATGCGGGCCTCGAGCGGCACGAGGAGGGCACGGACCGGGTCATGAAGGCCATCGAGAACCAGGGCCTCATCGAGCTCAGCAAGCTCGAAAAGGGCCTGGTGGTTCTGGCTACCCTCACCAACGTCGGCCCCCTCCTGGGCTTCCTTGGTACGGTGATCGGAATGATCATCGCCTTCCAGTCCATCGAGGCTGCCGGCGAGGTGGAGGCTACCCTGGTGGCTGGTGGCATCAAGGTGGCACTCCTGACCACGGCTACCGGACTCACCATCGCCATTCCCATGAGCATCTTCCACAACTACTTCGTGTCCCGGATCGATTCTCTGGTCATCGACATGGAGGAGTCTGCGCAGAAGATGATCGACGCCCTCCACGCCATCGAGCGGGGGCGGCAGGCGGCGGCTTCCTGACCGCAGCCAAGAGGTTGTGATGGAGGCCACCCCGTGGCGGGGTGGCCTCCGCTGTTCTCTTCTGGGTGTTCCCCTCCCCGAGGGTCATGATCCCTCCGTTCCTCACTCTCCTGTCCATTCTCGTGGCTCAAGCCGGCGACCTGCGGGGACAGTCACATCCGGGGCCTCTTATCGTCCCGCCCGTTCCTACGGCCGTCGGCATCGAGGTTCCACGAGACTCTGAAGCGGCATCGCAGGACCC
>Ga0209164_1003620_pt1 | contig 14505 bp, 12 predicted proteins | sample MTBNYHSulfiMetaG_FD_187458 | JGI IMG/M metagenome (GOLD analysis project Ga0209164, IMG submission 187458) | Enrichment culture microbial communities from rom New York Harbor, USA that are MTBE-degrading - MTBE-NYH (New York Harbor Sulfidogenic)... | ecosystem: Environmental > Aquatic > Marine >...
GGTGAACCATTTTGTTAATCGACACGTATCCGGGGAAGATCCTTATCATTGTATAGGTCCTGAAGATGACGCCGCCTGGATCTGGGAGTGAATACACGACCGGGACGGTTAAGCAGACTGACAGGCAATTTGAAAGGGGACGCGACCCTTGATGAAGGGAGCGGTTCTCCTTGATAATTCTCGTTTAATCCAAAAAGGTCTTGCGGTGTCACTGCAAGGCCTTTTTTTTGTGCGATTCGTCTCTTGCAGGCAGTCACGCCTTGTATCGTGATCTGACGGGGCTCCACGGCCCGGCAAGCGGAATCCCATGACATTTCAACATGACGCCTCAGGAGGTGAAACACGTGGCTCGACAAAAAGTGACCATCAGTTATCTTGAGAAAAAAGCGAGCGAAGGAAGAAAGATCACCATGATGACGGCCTACGACTATCCTACGGCCAGTCTGGTTGATCAGGCTGAAATCGATACCATTTTGGTGGGAGACTCCCTTGCCATGGTCGTTCTCGGTTATGAATCCACGGTCCCGGTGACCATGGATGAGATGATCCATCACTGCAAGGCCGTGCGCCGGGGGGCAAAGCTGGGCTTTATCATCGGGGATATGCCCTTTATGTCCTATCAAGTGAGCGTGGAAAAGGCGGTGGAGAATGCCGGCCGTTTCATAAAGGAGGCAGGGTGTGAGGCGGTGAAGCTTGAAGGGGGTTCTGAAATGGTCCACGTGGTCAAGGCCATTACCGATGCGGGGATACCGGTCTGCGCCCACATCGGATTGACCCCCCAGACAGCCACCAAGCTCAGCGGCTTCAAGGTTCAGGGGAAGGACGCTGAAAGCGCAAACAAGCTGATCCAGTCCGCAAAAGATCTCGAGAATGCAGGGGCCTTTATGATCGTCCTGGAATGCATTCCGGACCAGGTCGCTTCAAAGATCACGGATAGCCTGAAGATCCCTACCATCGGAATCGGCGCCGGCAAATACTGCGACGGGCAGGTGCTGGTCTATCATGATCTGGTGGGACTCTTCGAGCGGTTCACCCCCAAGATGGTGAAGCAGTATGTCAACCTGGCGCCCATGATACGGGAGGCCCTTGTCCAGTATCGGGAAGAGGTGGAAAAGGGGATCTTCCCCGGGCCGGAACACAGTTTTGTCATGAAGTCCGAAGAGTCCGATCGATTGTAGCGAGGACGAATGTCGGATTATCGGATAGAAAACGGTGCGTTGAGGCATTTCACGAGGCCGTCAAAGTCAACGTAAGGAGTAAAACAATGAATATTCTGGTAGTCGGTCCCGGCGCCATGGGCTGCCTTTTTGCCAGCCGTCTGAAAAAGGGAGGGCATCACGTAACGATAGCGGATTACAGGCCTGAACGAGCGGAATTCATCAACAGGCATGGCATCTGCCTGGAGGAACCCACGGGTGAAGAAAGGATACATGTTCCTGCGGTTACAGGGAGCATTTCAGAAGAACCGGATGTGGCCTTGTTCTGCGTAAAGGCAAGCCAGACAAGGGAAGCGGCAGAAGAGATCGCCCCGTGGATTCACCTTCAGACATCGGTTTTGACCCTTCAAAATGGTCTCGGCAATCTGGAACTCTTAGAGGAAGTATTCGGGAAGGGAAGGGTCTTGGGCGGCGTTACGGCGGAAGGCGCCACGCTTTTGGGTCCGGGTCACGCAAGGCACGCAGGGCGGGGACAGACCATTATCGGGCCGGCGGGCAGCTCGGACGGCCCGGTCGCGAAAATTGTGAGGGCGTTTGAGGGGGCAGGATTCGATACCCGCACCGCCGATGATGTGGAAGCCCTTATCTGGGGGAAACTGATTGTGAATGTCGGCATCAATGCCCTGACGGCCATCACCCGGCTAAAAAACGGTCAGCTCCCGGTCACAAAAGGGGCCAAAACGGTCATGAGGATGGCCGTTCGGGAGGCCGTGAGCATTGCTGACGCCAGGGGGATTCATCTCCCCTATCCGGACCCCTTTGAACGGGTCATGGAGGTGTGCCACGCCACCGCGGGAAATGTGGCCTCCATGCTTCAAGACGTATTAGGGGAGCGGATCACCGAGATCCAGGCCATTAACGGGGCGATCGTTCGAGAGGGTCTCAAATTCGGTATTCCGACCCCTGTGAATCTGACCTTGACATCCCTGGTGGAGGCAATTCAGCAAACTTATGATCAGAGGGTCGCCGGGTGAGGCGAAGGGGATCGCAGTTATCCCCCCACCAGGAGTCTCTGACCCGGCCGGATCGGTTCTTTTGCGGTTATCTTGTTCAGCTTGCACAATCTGTCCGTTGAGATGCCGTACTTCTTGGCGATCGTGTAAAGGCTCTCGCCGGATCGAACGGTGTGATACCGCTGTTTGGCCTCCGGACCCGCTTTTTTGGGCGTAGATGTCGCGTCCGGACGGGCTATTTGTTTGACCTCCTGTTGCAGCCTTTTTTCCCCTTTTTCGAGACGGATGATCCTGTCCTCCAGCCCTCCCAGTTCCTTGAGCCCTTTCAGCCCCTCCAGACGGGTTATCCGCTCCTCAAGCCTGTTCAGCCCAGCCTGTATGGAGACAAGCGTTTCGGGATCCTCCCCGCTTCTGCCCATCCACAAGAGGGCGATCACCACGATGAGCAGAAAGATGCCGATGCCCCATGGGATGAAGAATTTCGGGGCGGACCCTGGATTGACGGTCGAGCCGGAACCCTGATTTTTTCCGCCTTTGGGCGTATATCCAAGGTCATCGACAATTTCTTCCATGAATTCCTGTGCAGCTTCATTCCTGTCCTGGTTCACGCTTTCCTCCCTTTTCGTCTCTTTATTACAGATGAAACATGTTCCCGAAGGATTTACCCGCCAGATTATTCATAATATGTTTGAAGGATCGTGTAAATGAAAATCGAAGCGCGTTTAAGACACCGGTCCCAAGGCTTGGGGCTTGAGCAGCAGCAACAGGATGGTTTACGATTGAGGATTGAAAACGGGCCGAGACCTTCGACCCTCAACAAAGGCCAGTCGCCAGGAATCGGCAGTCAGTGGTCGGAAGACAGCATCATCAGCGCCTGAACGAAAACACTGTTCAGGCACGACTTGGGTGTTCAGCAAGGCAGCGTGGAGCGTGGCGACACGGGTTCGACCCGGAATTCTTCTCTTCATCTTCAGACACTTCAAAGGCGTCGATTCAAACCTTGAAACCCGGCAGTCACGATTTAGGCAGACGCTTTGACCCCCAACCGGCAACCAGAGCCCGGAATTCGGTCTCCAATATCCAGCCCCTCAAAGATCGACGGTTGACTTTTTGGTCTGATTCTGCTTTTCTCTTCTGCAATTTTTTATCGAGGCCCAACAGCGTGCAGCTCTGTAGCCGATTTTTTCCGGGCGCGCAGGCTTGGGCAATTCTGAAAGGATGATGATCATGAAAAGCTACAGAAAGGAACTCTGGTTCCAGGTGCCTTCCAGGAGGGCCTTTATCAATATCACCCCCCAGGTGAATGAATGTCTGAAGGAGAGCGGCATTCGGGAAGGACTTGTTCTGGTGAATGCCATGCACATTACCGCGTCGGTTTTCATCAATGATGATGAGCCCGGGCTCCACCACGACTATGAGGTATGGCTGGAGAAACTGGCGCCCCATGAACCTGTGGCCCAGTACCGCCACAATGTGGGGGAAGACAATGCAGACGCCCATATGAAGCGGCAGGTCATGGGCCGCGAGGTGGTTGTCGCCGTTACGGACGGCAGACTCGATTTCGGGACCTGGGAGCAGATTTTTTACGGAGAATTCGACGGCAGGAGGAGGAAGCGCGTCCTGGTGAAGATGATCGGGGAGTAGGAAACGATTGCAATGAAAAACAACGGGAAAAGCAATGGGTGGATCAGGAAGGTATCGCCGGCCCTCAAGCCGCCCAGTCTCAGCGACAATACCGCTGACGTGGATCGTCTCATCAAGGGTCTGAAGAAGGTCCTCGATACGAAAGAGGTGCATGTTGATTTATCGCTGGCAGGAAAGGTGCCCTCCTCTCTCAGGCGGTGGGAGTATCACGTCAGCGCATTCGTTTATCAGGAGCATGATTCCTGGCATCTGATCGATATCAAGGATGCGCGGGATGGGGAGAAGTTTTTGGGTCTCGCGCTCGACCTGGGGAGTTCAACCCTTGTTTTGAGGCTTATGGATCTTGAAACCGGCGAACGGATCGATGAAACATCCTTCCATAATCCCCAGATTGAGATAGGGGCGGACATCCTTACCCGGATCCATTTCGCAACCCGGGAGGGAGGTCTTTCGCGACTCCAGGGGATGTTGATCGATCGGCTCAATGAAGAAATCAAGGCACTCACGCAAAAGCAGGGTATGGGGCAGACGTCCATAATGGGCATGTCTGTGGCCGGGAACACCACCATGACGCATCTCTTTTTGGGTTTGAACCCCTACGGTATCTGCCGTGAACCCTATATCCCCGTCGTGAACCGAATCGGTCTGATCCTGTCGCGGGAGTTGGGCCTCGCCGTCAACCCGGGCGCGCCGGTTTTGGTGGCTCCCAACGTGGGCAGCTATTTCGGCGGGGACCTGATTGCGGGGATCCTGGCTTCAGGCATGAACCGGCAAAGCGAGATCTCTTTTTTGGTCGATGTGGGAACCAATGCCGAGGTGGTTATCGGCAACAGGGAGTGGCTCATGGCCTGCGCGGGGGCGGCAGGTCCTGCCCTGGAGGGGGGCGTAGCGGATATGGGGATGATGGCCGGTCCCGGTGTTATCGACCGGGTGGTCATTGATCCGGTGACACGTGAGTTTAGAATAGGGACGATTCAGGATAGAGGCCATACTGACGGCCTGGGGGACGAACGGCCGGTGGGGATCTGCGGTTCCGGTCTCATTGATCTTGCAGCCCAGCTCTTCGTGGCGGGGATGATCGATTTGAGGGGGAAGTTTGTGGAGGCCGCCTGCGGAGATCGTCTGGTGGAGATGGACGGGACCCGGCATCTGGTGGTGGTTTCTGCGGAAGATTCCGGGACCGGCCATGCCCTCACCCTGAGCCAGACCGATATCGACGGGCTCATCCGGTCCAAGGCCGCCATGTATACCATTCTGACCACCATTGCCAATACGGTAAATATCTCCTTTACCCAGATAGCGAAATTCTATGTGGCCGGGACCTTCGGTTCCTACATCGACCCGCGGTCGGCGATTACCATCGGGATGATACCGGATCTGCCCCTTGAGACCTATGTATCCCTTGGAAATACCTCGCTCGAAGGGGCCGGCCTGGCGCTCCTGGGGACTGAGGCCAGGGAGGCGCTCTTTCAGATAAGAGACCAGATCACCTATCTGGAACTTAACGTGAACCAGGAGTTCATGAACCTCTTCAGCGCCGCCAAGTTCATTCCCCACACGGACAGGTCGCTTTTCCCGACGGTTGCCATAGGAGACGGAAGCTGAGGAATAAGAACCTTCCGATGGTGTTATGGTCCAGGGGCTGGATCCGGGCCAGCCTGCTGATGGTTTTTTTGGGCGTCCTGTTTTGCCTATTGTATCCCAGCATTGAGGATTTCTTTGTTTTTTTCCCGGATCGTCCTTTTCGTGTAACCCCTGCAGACTGGGGCCTGAACGGTGAAGAGGTGTCATTTGAGGCCGAGGACGGGACGCGGCTCCACGGATGGTTCTTCTCTCTTGACAACAACGCCCCGATCATCCTCTTTTCCCACGGGAATGCAGGCAATATCTCCCATCGACTTGAGAATGTTAAGCTGTTGCTGGATCAGGGCCTTCGGGTCTTTATCTATGACTACAGGGGGTATGGGAGGAGCCGAGGGAGACCTTCGGAGAAGGGCATTTACCAGGACGGCCTGGCAGCCTATGATTATCTGATCCTGCGCAAAAGGATCTCTCCTGACAGCATCATATCATTCGGCCGTTCCCTCGGGGCCGCAGCGGCTATTGAAATCGCCATGAGAAGGGAGGTCAGATCCCTTATCATCGAGAGCGCCTTTACCTCCACCCGGGACATGGCGAAACAGATGTTCCCGTTTCAGCTCCTGTGGCCCGCTTTGCCCGCCAACTACAACAACCTCAAGAAAATCAAGTCGATTTATGTCCCCAAATTCATCATTCACGGAGAAGCGGATGAGTTGGTTCCCTTTTCCATGGGGCAACGATTGTACGGGGCTGCACCGGCCCCCAAGTTTTTTTACCCCATACCGAGGGCGGGTCATAACGATACCTACCTGGTGGGTGGAAAAGACTACTTTGACGCCTTTTCGAGGTTTGCGAGGGATTCCGGAGGGCAGGGAAAGAGCGGCAAGAGATCGGAGGCCGGATGTCAGGGGCCAGAAGGCAGGGCATCTCCAGGGCCCATCCATTCGGTCATCCAGACATTTTAATCATTCGAACCGCGTCCAGAAACCCGTAACCGGTTCCCTTGTGTGTTATTTGGCGTAGCTGTGAAGACCGGCCAGATAGTTGACGCCGAAATAGGTGAACAGGACGCAGAAGAACCCAACCATGGAGAGGATTGCGATCTTCTTCCCCTTCCAGCCCCTTACCATGCGTGAATGGATCACGGCCGCATAGATGAGCCAGGTAATGAGGGACCAGGTCTCTTTCGGATCCCAGCTCCAATAACTTCCCCATGCGGAATGGGCCCACACGGATCCGGTGATAATACCGAGGGTCAACATCAGGAAACCTATGACAATCATCTGGTAATTCAGATCATCGAGAATCCCCTTTGAGGGAATCAGTTTCAAAAAGATGTTATTCCTCTCCGGCGCGTCCAGTCGCTTCAGCAGATACATAATGCTGAAACCGAAAGAAACGCCGAACGCTGCATAGCCGAAAAAGCAGGTGATCACGTGACTGATGAGCCAATTGCTTTTGAGGGCTGGGATCAACGGCTGGATGTGGCTGCTGATATTGGGGGAGAACGAGGCATAGGCCATTGCCAGGAATGCCAGCGGCGTGACAAAGGCGCCAAAGGTCCTGTTCCGGGTCCGCCATTCCACAATCATGTAGAGGAACATGAGGGTCCAGGCAAAAAAGATCAGCGATTCATAAAGATTGGAAAAGGGCGCATGACCGATGCCCATCCTGTAGGACGTCACCCACCTGAGAATGATGGCCGCGGTCTGGGCAATAAGCCCGATGAGAGAGGCCAAGGTGCCGAGCCTGGCAAGGAGATCCCGGTTCATGACCATGCCGAGGAGGTAGAGCATAAACGCGGCGAAATAGACAAACGTCGTATAGCTTAGGATGATGGAATCTAACATGTTTTTCGGCCCTTCTGGTCCAGTGTTCGATCAGCCGTTCAGGCTGGTTCCTTGATACCGGATACGGGTTGCTGGTTCGTCAAATTTTGAGGTGTCGCGTCCGGGGCTCCTATGGTTATCAAGGAAAAATTCCGATTTGAACTTGTAGCTTCATACGTTAGGCTTCGCGACCTCCTTGCGGTTCACAGGCCTTCCATAACCGTTGATCGTCAGTTGTGAGTTCTCCGGATGTCTCTCACCAGATGTTGCAGTTCCCTTTCAAGACCGACCGGGTTCTTGCTGGCCATCCCCGCCACGTCGATTCGGGTCCCCGTCCCAGTCCCCAGCACCCGAACCCATACCCGGCGGTGGGAGGTGAAAAAGGTGAAAAAGAGACCCACCACCATCAGAAAACAACCGACCCAGACAACAGGAACGCCGGGGTCCCTGTTCACCTGAAGCCCGGTATAATATCGGGTCTCCAGGTCATCCAGGAAAAAGGTGTACGGCTTGAAGGCCGCAGGGTTGAATTTGCGAGACTGGCGCATGGGCCCCGGGAGTCTGTTCAAGGCCTGTTCCCCATCCTTGAACACCCAGAAGTCAACGGTTTCATTGGCATTGGCGGGCCGGACCGAGATCCGGACCGCAGATCCCATGTTCATGATATCTCCCCTCGCATCAACCACCCGGAAGGTCCCCTCTCCGCCGGGCAGGTCAACAGCCTTTCCGGTTTCGACCTTCATGGCGGTCACCGATCCCCCTGGGCCGGATATCCTCAGGTCGACCGTCTTACCCGGGGCGGCTCCGTAACTGGACTGATAAAAGGTAAACCCCATGAACTCCACGGGATGGTTGACCAGGAGGCCGATCTTTTTGCTCTCTTTGCCTTTCACCAGAAAGGTGAGGTCGGAGCGGAATTCCCTGGGCGCGCCGGTTTCATAGAAATCCACCGCGAACCGATCGCAACGCACGTGGAAATCCAGCTTTAAGGGGTGCATCCCTTCCCTGAGCATGACCGTGTCCGTCTGTTCCCCCTCCAGGATATTGACATAGGCCTCGATGCCGAAAAAGGAGCCCACCAGACCGCCCACAAGGATAAGGAGTACGCTCAAATGGACGAAATAGACGCCGAAATGGGAAAACCCTCCCTTCTCTGCATAAAAGAAGCGGTTTCCCCCCACCTCTTTTTCCCTCATTTTTCTGTACCGGGACTGTAGCAGTCGGCCGACCCTGTCTGCCGCCTGTTCCGGTGCCTCGTCTGCAGGACAGGATTGTTCCCGTGGCAATCCATCAAAGGGTCTTGTCCGGTCAGGTTCCGGACGGGCGGTAAACCGTTTCCACGTTGCGGGAAACCTGTCAAGAGAGCAGACAACCAGATTGAGCGTCATACACCCCAAAAGAACCCTGAACCATATGGAATGATACATGTCGAACAGGTCGAGAGCGTTGAAGACCCGAAACATACCAGGGCTGAGGCGGCTGGCAAATTGGGCGGCCCCCTGCTGCTGAGGGATGAGTGTTCCCAAAATGGATGCGATGGCCAGGACGATCAGGAGTGTGATTGCCAACCTGACCGAGGCGAAAAAGTCCCAGAAGATATTGGATCGGCTTTTTGATGTGGAGTGTTTCATGTCTGGCAGCCCCAATGGAGCAAGTTATGTGTCGGGCCTTTCGGTGCCGTGAATCTGTTACTATGATGATTGCAGAAGTCTTGTGCTATAGCACAGGTCGCATCAAACTGCAAACCCGATTTCTGCTGTAAAACGGTTGACCATTGATGCGGTATCATGTAATAGGTGGTATGCGTCATAAGGGGTCAATCGAATGGCAATGAGGATTTGCCGGGTTTATCGAGGAGAAGACCATGCTTGATCTTAAATTCGTTCGGTCCCACCTGAAGGAAATTGAAAATATGTTGAAAAACCGGGGATACGACCTGGATATCTCCCGGTTTGAGACCCTGGATCAGAAGAGAAGGGAAATCCTGTCCGGCCTGGAAGCGCTCCGTCATCAGAAAAACCGTGTGAGCGAAGACATCGCGGCCATGAAAAAGGGGGGCGAGGATGCCTCATCCGTTATTGCCGAAATGAAGGCCGTTGCTTCTGAGATCAAGGAAAAGGAGAAAGAACTTCCTAAATTTGTTGAAGAACTCGATCAGATGCTCATGGTGATTCCCAATATCCCGGACAGCTCGGTATCGGTTGGAAAGGATGAAACGGATAATCCGGTGATACGGACTTGGGGGGAGATCAGAGAAATGAACTTTGTCCCCCGTCCGCACTGGGAAATCGGTGAGGCCCTGGGTATCCTCGATTTCGAATGTGCGGCCAAGATTGCAGGATCGAGATTTGCCCTTTATCGCGGCCCCGGCGCCAAGTTGGAGAGGGCCCTCATCAGCTTCATGCTCGATATACACACGCGAGAACATGGATACACCGAGATCCTGCCCCCCTTTATGGTCAACGGGGCCTCTATGACGGGAACGGGGCAGTTGCCCAAATTCAAGGACGACCTGTTCAAGGTGGAGGGATGGGACCTCTATCTGATTCCTACGGCAGAGGTCCCTGTTACCAACATCCACAGGGATGAGGTCTTGAGCGAGGAAGATCTGCCGATCTATTACGCGGCCTATACCCCCTGTTTCCGGTCCGAGGCGGGATCGTACGGCAAGGACACCCGGGGGCTTATCCGGCAGCACCAGTTCAATAAGGTGGAACTGGTCAAGTTTGTGAGGCCTGAGACATCTTACGATGAATTGGAGATGTTGACCCGGAACGCCGAGGAGATTCTCAGGCGTCTGAAACTTCCCTATCGAGTCATTTCCTTATGTACCGGAGACATCGGTTTTTCGGCTGCCAAGACCTATGATCTGGAGGTCTGGCTCCCAGGGCAGGAACTTTATCGCGAGATATCTTCGTGCAGTAATTTCACTGACTTTCAGGCCAGAAGGGCCGGTATTCGGTTCAAAAGGAAGGGGGGGAGCGGAACAGAGCTGGTGCATACCCTCAACGGATCAGGCCTGGCCGTGGGGAGGACCCTGGTGGCGGTTTTAGAAAACTATCAGCAGGAAGACGGGAGTATCTCCATCCCCGAAGCGCTCCGGCCTTACATGGGAGGGATGGACGCCATCTCCCCATAAGATCCGCCTCCGGCACGCAACCGTGCTCCCTGGCTTGTCTGTCCCGTCTGAAACCTCTGGCATGGCGGGCCGACCGGTTTGCCTGAAGCAAAATTTTCACCGCGCAAAAGCATGAGCTTCCAGAACCCGGCGCACAGCGTCGAACCTCGAACGAACCAGAACCCCTGAACCTTCAACCTCTGAACGTGACGTTTCACATGAGCAAGAACCACCTCTATTCTTCCGGCTGGCGGGAACACACCCGCATCTCACAGAAGACGCATCCGTCGAGGAGGGCCATTCCGCGGGCATTGCTGATTATCCTCTGTTCGGGCATCCTCTTCGGGGGCCTCCTTTTTTTCTTTCCCGTCATTCCATGGCTTGCCGGGCAGACGGGGCAGGCGGGTATCCGCTCTTCGGTGATGGGGAAGGCATTGAAGACGGGGCCCTTGCCAGAGAAGCCTGTTACCGTCGATCTGGCGGACCTGGAACTGAAACCGTCGGACCTGAGCGATCGACTGGTCCTCGAAAGGGCCGGCCAGTCTCTTATCGTGGAATCGTCCATAGATCCGGATCTGCAGAACTACGTTGCCGAGCTCCTGCAAAAATCACACACCGTGAAGGCTGCCGTCGTGGTTCTGAGACCCGAGGACGGGCGCATTCTTGCCATGGTCGGCTACGACGCAGAGGGGGATGGAGAGGGGCTCTGCCTCAGGGCGGATTTCCCGGCTGCCAGCCTTTTCAAGATTGTGGCAGCGGCCGCCGCCCTGGAACGGGCGGGCTTTACCCCGGATCGCAAGGTCTATTTCGATGGGTATAAATATACCCTGTATAAACGGCAATTGAAACAGACGAGGGGACGTTATACCACGGAAATGAGCTTTAAGGAGGCCTTTGGTTCTTCGATTAATCCTGTTTTTGGAAAACTGGGGATATATGACCTGGGCCAACAGGTTATGACCGATTCGGCTGAAAGATTTTTCTTTAATCGACCGATTCCATTTGATTTTCCGGTGGCCAGGAGCGTGGTCGATGTACCGGAGGATGATTTCGGCCTGGCGGAAATCGCCACCGGTTTTAACAAGAGGACCGTGATATCACCCCTTCATGCGGCCCTCCTGGCCTCCGCGGTTGCCAACGACGGGGTGATGATGAGACCCTGGATAATCAAGAGGGTTCTGCGGGAGGACGGCGAGGTCCTGTATCGGGGCGAACCGTCCAGGATGACGGATTCCATCAGCAAGGAAACTGCCGGAGATCTCAGGGTTCTAATGCGGGAGACCGTCACTCACGGGACGTGCAGGCGCTCTTTCCGAAGATTACGGACAAAAAAGGCGTTTGTCGACGTGGAAGTGGGCGCAAAGACCGGAACCATCAACGGCCCAACCGGCCGCTTCAAGTATGACTGGCTGACGGCCTACGCCATTTCTCCCGATGGGTCCAAAAAGGTCTGTGTGGCCGTCATGGGCGTCCATGGCGAAAAGCTGGGCATCAGGGCCGGAGAACTTGGCAGGATCATCATCAACTACTACATTTCCTCCTGGGATGCCGCGCCCATTTTATCAAGACATGCCCGGACAAATCCGTAAAACAGGGGGGCCGGGCTTTCCATCCGGGATTTGAGTTCGGGGTGGGCCTGGGTGGCGACAAAGAATTTTAATTGGGGCAATTCAATAAATTCAACCAGCCTGCCGTCCAGAGACATGCCGGAAAAAACCATCTTGTTTTCCAGCAGAACTCCATGATAGTCCGGGTTGACCTCATACCTGTGCCGGTGTCTCTCCGATACCTCCGTTTTGCGATACAGGGCATGGACCAGGGTCCCTTCTTTCAGCAAGGCCGGATAGGCCCCCAGCCGCATGGTGCCTCCCTTATCTGTGACGTCTTTTTGTCCGGGGAGGATATCAATGATTGGGTGGGGGGTATCCGGCGACATTTCCGTAGAATTGGCCCCTGTCAGGCCGCAGACATTCCTGGCAAATTCGATGACCGCCAGCTGGAGCCCCAGACAGAGGCCCAAAAAAGGGATGTTCTGCTCCCTGGCCAGGCGGATCGCCTCAATTTTACCCTCGGTTCCCCGTGATCCGAACCCACCGGGGACAACAAGGCCGTCCAAGGCCTCCAGAAACGAGGCGTCTTTCAGATCCGTGGTTTCGACCCACTTGAGATCTATCTTGCAGCGGAAGTGGGCGGCACAATGATTGAACGATTCGATGATAGAGGCATAGGAGTCTTCCAGCCGGGTATATTTCCCACACATGGCAATGGCGATTCGCCTGTCGGGGGTTCTGAGATTATCCACCAGATTCTTCCACTTCCTTAAATCGGGCGGGCTGTAGATATTGAGCTTCTTGTGGATGATTTCGGGGAGGCCTTCCTGTTCAAAGATGATCGGGATCTCATAGATATCCTCCACGTCCAGACCGGTGATGACCGCCTCGGGACTGACATCGCAGAAGCTGGCGATCTTGGCCTTGATTTCCCTGGTTAGAAAGTCGGGGCACCTGCCGATGATGATATCGGGAAAGATCCCTCTCTGTTTCAGGAGATTGACGCTCTGCTGGGTGGGTTTGGATTTCTGTTCGTTGACCCCGTAGGGAATCGGCACGTAGGTGAGATGAACGTAAATAATGTTGTCCCTGCCCACGTCTTCTTTCATCTGGCGCATGGCCTCCAGAAAGAGTTCATTTTCGATGTCGCCTACGGTTCCGCCGATCTCTATGATGACCAGATCCGGCTTTTCCTCTCTGACCACCTCAAAAATATGATTTTTTATAACGTCGGTCACATGGGGAATATATTGCACCGTCTTCCCAAGGTAATCTCCCCTTCGCTCCTTTTTTCTCACCATGTCGAAGACCTTGCCCATGGTCAGGTTCCAATTGGATTTGCACGTGACCCCCAGGAACCGTTCATAGTGACCGAAGTCCATGTCGACCTCTCCCCCGTCATCCAGGACAAACACCTCGCCGTGCTCAAACGGATTCATGGTCCCGGGGTCCACATTGAGATAGCCGTCACATTTAATGGGTATGATCTTCAGTTTTGAGGAAAGAAGGTGACCGATAGAGGCGGCGGCGATCCCTTTGCCAAGGCCTGAAAGGACCCCGCCTGTGACGGAAATATACTTAGTGGACGTTTGCATGACGGGTTCCTCCCTGCCTCAACATTGCAACGGTCCCGAATCGTCCTGTCGTTTTCTCCCCCCGGTACGAGTAGAAGAGGTCTGTGCGGCAGCGTGTGCAGATGTCGGAGATTTGAATATGCTCCTTCGTGAGCCCTGCATCCAGGAGTTGCCAACGGCTGATGGCCTTTAGATCGAAATGGGTTGGTTCGACCCGGAATGCCTTAAATTCCTTAGGGAAAATCATTTTATGATCGACAAATTCAGCGCAGCAGGGACCGAGAGAGGGCCCGATACACGCCAGTAGATCACCTTCCTCGCAGCCGAATTCATCCTTCATTCTCGCCACAACTCTTGGAAGGAAATTTGCGACGTTACCCCGCCAGCCGCAATGGACGATGGCCAGGACGTTCCTGTCGGGATCGAATAGAATGATCCCCTGGCAGTCAGCCTGCTTTACCAAAACGGCAAGGTCCGGCACATTTGTTATGATGGCGTCTGCTGGCGGCGTTTGCACCCTGCACCTGTCGTCTCCCGTGCGAATCACAAGAATCCCGGTCCTATGAACCTGTTTCATGGTCATGAGTTCCTTGGCGCAAAGGGTATCCTTGATTATCTCAAGATTCGCAGCAACATGACGGGGAAGGTCTCCCACATCATAACTGGTGTTCAGGCGGTCATACGGCGGGCGGCTCATGCCGCCATTCCGGGTAAACACGGCATGAGACAGCTGCGGGTAACTGGAAAGAAGAGAGTAGCGAAGATATGGAACAGGCTGCTCCATCCATATGAGACAGGGTCGGTCAGGCATGATTTTCATCAGGAGGGGATCCATCAAAGAGGGATCTCTTTTCGCACAGGTTAAAGAGTCCTTGGCCGTGCATCCTCATTCAAACAAAGACCCATCCGCCCTTGCCGCACGGTGAAGTAACATAGAGGTCACCACGACACAGGCATTCTCACTTACCGCTGCTTCCTTCCGGACCTGACGGGGTTCACGAGCGCCTGTTACGTGGGGTCCATGTCAACGCCGAATGCG
>Ga0209164_1003625_pt1 | contig 14491 bp, 12 predicted proteins | sample MTBNYHSulfiMetaG_FD_187458 | JGI IMG/M metagenome (GOLD analysis project Ga0209164, IMG submission 187458) | Enrichment culture microbial communities from rom New York Harbor, USA that are MTBE-degrading - MTBE-NYH (New York Harbor Sulfidogenic)... | ecosystem: Environmental > Aquatic > Marine >...
GGGGAGGAGGTGGCGTCGCCATGACGCCGGCGGCCGGGAGGGGCCCGGCGAGGAAGAGGATGCCCAAGAGGAGTCGAAACGCAGTTTCCATTGCAGTCCTCCCTGCTGAGGGTGCGCGCCAAGGCAACCCTCCCGCGCAGGCGGGGTGGAGGGGGCTGGAGGCGCGTGGGAGCAACGACGGGGTTAGGACCGTCGCAGGAGGATACGCCCCTGAGGAGCGGGGGTCAATGAAGGAACGCCGCGCAAGAGGACGCTATGCACCTTCGATGGTGTAGATCTCGCGCCGCCCCGACTCCACGAGATCGTGGTACCCCTTCATGATCTCTTCGAACGCTTCCGCGTCCTCGCCTCCCTGGCCGAGGGCCATGAAGACGTCCAGGCTGGGCACCTCCATCTCGGCCACCAAGGTCCAGTACCGCTCTGCGCTGACGTCCGTCATGACGCGCATCTTCCCCCAGCCTCTCTCCTCGCCGAGCTTTGCCATGGCGAGAAACTTCTCCACCAGGGGTCTCACCTTACCTGGCTTGCAGTGCATGACCTCGCGGATGAGCAACATCCTGCCACCTCCCTTCAAGTGAGCGAAACACATCGTCCGTGCATGGTTCCCCAGCGGCCCGTGATCGCCGGTGGCGACGTGGACGGCCGCCTCGCGTCGTCCTGGATTCCGTCAAGGGACTTCTCCTCCGCCGAATTGCACCTCGCCGGTGTAGCTCACCATCCACTGGACCCCGAACCTGTCGACGCACATGCCGTACTTCTCGGCCCACTCGGTCTTCTGGAGGGGCATCTCGGCCTTTCCTCCGGACGACAGCGCGTCGAAGAGCGTCTCCGCCTCCTCCCCACTCTCCGCCTCGAGAATGATGGAGAAGTTGTTCCCCATCTCCAGGGACTGCCCCATGGATTCCAGGGCGTCCGTTCCCATGAGGACGTGGTCCTTGCCGAGGGGAAGGGCCATGTGGGCGATCTTCTCGCGTTCGTCTACGGGCACCCCCATGGCGTTCTCGCCGAAGTCCTTGAAGCGGATGACCGAGACGAATTCTCCGCCGAAGACCGACCTGTAGAAGGTGAAGGCCTCTTCGGTGTTCCCGTTGAAGTTGAGGTAGGGATTGACTGTCTTCATGATCGGGCTCTCCTCCTCTTGGCCGCTGACGCGGTTCCAGTCGTACTTGTCTCGAGCGCCCTTCTCGGATGGCTACGGTCTCGGTGGACTCCCCGCCCGCATACCCCTCCTCGAGCCGACGGAGGTGTAGATGTCGATGGCCTCTTCGGCCTTGCCGGCCTGCTCCCCTACGAAGAGAAGGGAAGGGGTGATCTCCTGGGTGTTGTCCCTTCCGGCTCCCTTCCGTGAACGTTGCTGGAGTGGCGGCCCGAAGGCGGCCAGGCATCGTTCCCCGCCTCCCTGTGAATGCGACGAATTGGCGAGGGCGCGGCCATTCTCCCGTGTGGCCCCTCCCAGCGTCCCCCGTTACCTTTCGAATGCCGCCAGGGGCATCCCGCGGCGGCCGGCGACCACGACAACGCCGGCCTACCGGGATTGAGAACGACCCTTGGAACCTGATCCGGTTGACACCGGCGTAGGGAGTGCGGCGACGGGGGGACCTTCCCCCATCTCCTGGTGGCCGTGGGCGACGTGTGTCGCCCCTCGCCGGTTCGCTCCCCTCCCCGGTATCGCTCGGAGGTGGAGTGCCATGAGCAAGACCGTCGAGCCCACCCTCCCCGGCTCCCGTCCCCCCGCGGCACCGGCTGGCGATGGCCCCGTCGCCGACACCGACTACCCTGGCTCCTTCCCCAACTCCCGGAAGGTGTACGTGGAGGGCACCCGGGGCATCCGAGTGCCCATGCGGCAGATCCACCTCTCTGGAGGGGAGCCTCCGCTCCTGGTCTGCGATTCCAGCGGGCCCCGGGAGGTGGACGTGCGCCGGGGGCTGCCAACAATCCGCTCCGGTTGGATCCGGGAGCGGGATGTGGTGGAAGTACCCCGAAGCCGGGCTCCGGACCCCGGCGTGGAGATGCCCGGGAGGCTGGGTTGCCCCACGCTCAGGGGAGGGAGCGGCCCCGTCACCCAGATGGAGTGGGCTCGGGGCGGCGAGATCACCCCCGAAATGGAGTTCGTGGCCATCCGGGAGGGGATGGACGCCGAGTTGGTCCGTTCCGAGGTGGCCCGCGGCCGGGCCATCATCCCGGGCAACATCAACCACCCGGAGCTGGAGCCCGTCATCATCGGGCGAGCCTTCCGAGTCAAGATCAACGCCAACATCGGCAACTCGGCGGTGTCGTCCTCCATCGAGGAGGAGGTGGAGAAGCTGCGGTGGTCCATCCTCTGGGGGGCGGACACGGTGATGGACCTATCCACGGGCCAGCACATCCATGAGACCCGGGAATGGATCCTGAGGAACTCCCCGGTTCCCATCGGCACCGTACCCATCTACCAGGCCCTGGAGAAGGTGGGTGGGGTCCCCGAGGAGCTTACCTGGGAGATCTACCGGGACACCCTGGTGGAGCAGTGCGAGCAGGGGGTGGATTACTTCACCGTTCATGCAGGGGTGCTGCTCCGCTACATCCCCCTCACGGCCCACCGCCTCACGGGGATCGTGTCCCGGGGCGGCTCCATCATGGCCAAGTGGTGCCTGGCCCACCATCAGGAGTCCTTCCTCTACACCCGGTTTCGGGAGATCTGCGAGATCATGCGGGCGTACGACGTGGCGTTCTCCCTGGGGGACGGTCTCCGCCCCGGGTCCATCGCTGATGCCAACGACGAGGCCCAGTTCGCCGAGCTCGAGACCCAGGGCGAGCTCACCCGCATCGCCTGGGAGTATGGGGTGCAGGTGATGAACGAGGGGCCCGGGCACGTGCCCATGCACCTCATCCGGGAGAACATGGAGAAGCAGCTGGAGTGGTGCGACGAAGCGCCGTTCTACACGCTGGGCCCCATCACCACCGACATCGCCCCCGGATACGACCACATCACCAGCGCCATCGGCGCCGCCCAGATCGGGTGGTACGGCACGGCTATGCTCTGCTACGTCACGCCCAAGGAGCACCTGGGTCTCCCGCATCGGGACGATGTGAAGCAGGGGGTGATCGCCTATCGAATCGCGGCCCACGCCGCCGACCTGGCCAAGGGGCACCCCCGGGCCCGTGAATGGGACGACGCCATGTCCAAGGCTCGCTTCGAGTTCCGGTGGCGGGACCAGTTCAACCTCTCGCTCGACCCGGTCACGGCGGCGGCGTTCCACGACGAGACGCTCCCCGCCGAGGGGGCCAAGGTGGCCCATTTCTGCTCCATGTGCGGGCCGAAGTTCTGTTCCATGAGGATCTCTCGGGATATCCGGGAGGCGGCGGTAGCCGGTATGAGAGAGGAGGCCGAGGAGGCCATCGGCGCCGAAAAGCTCGGCGTTGCCGAGGTCACGGAGGCCGCGATCCAGGCGGGCCTGCGGGAGAAAGCCCGGGAGTTCAGGGAGCGGGGTGGGGAGATCTACGTGGAGGACAGGTCAGACTCCTGACGGTCCCGCGGGCGCCGGGTCTCGTCCCCCGTCCGGTGCTTTCCATCGCGGGTTCAGCCGAGAAGGATTCGGCTCAGGCTCAGAAGTAGACCCGCCCCCGAATCAGGCCACCGCTGCCCCGAGCTCCGAACTCGGTGTCGTCGGCGCCCACCGGGACCACAAGCTGGAGGAAGATGTCCACGTTTTCGGCAAAGGAGTACGCGGCGTTGGGCAGGAGTGCGGCGCTCCCGTCGCCGACGTTGGCCAGGCCGTTCATGCCCAGGGTGAGAAGCTCGCCCGTGGGGCGGCTCAGGGACGTGAAGACCATGCCCCGGCCCAAGGTCCTCCGGGCACCGACGGCCACGGCCATCCAGTCGTCGAGCGCGTAGGGTCCACCCCACTCGCCCCGTCCGTCGTAGTATCCCTCCAGGGTGAATAGCAGGTCGCCGGGCAGGGCGGCGTTCCCGCCCACCGTCAGCTCGACCCAGTCACCGCCGGCCAGCGTGGACCAGGTGCTCTCCGCCCAGACCCCCAACCCCAGCACCTCCCCCGAGAGGTCGCCGCCAAAGGTGAGGAGGCGCCGGAGAGGAGCCTGCTCGCCCAGGATTTCCGCGACCACGTCGTCCTCCCATCGCTCGGCCGCCACCGCCGAGAGATCGAACCCTGCCAGGTGCCCCCGGACTCGGGCGACCTTTGCGCTGGTCCGCCAGGAATCCTCGGGTACGTAAACCAGCGATGCGTCGCTTAGCGCGCCAGTCTCCAGCGTGGCGGCCAGGGCACCCACTCCCTCCCGCTCGTAGCCGGGGTCGTAGAGCGCCTTGGGCCGAAACAGCTCGGTGGGGTTGAAGACGAGCCCCCGGCCCCAGGCCAGGTGCTGCTTCCCGGCGGTGAGGCTCAGGGGGCCGGCAAAGAGCGTGATCTCGGCGTGGTTCAGGTATTGCCGGTCATCGACGGTGAACGTCGGGTTCTGGGTCAGCTCTTCCCGGAGGGAGGCCGGCAGCAGGTCGGAGAGGAGGATCTGGGTCCGGCCGCGGTAGATCTGCCAGACCAGCCCTGCGGATGCGATGACGCCGCGCCCGGCCCGGCCCTCCATGTCGATCCGGAGCCGGTCGTAGTCCGTGTGGCCCCACCCTGCCTGGGTCTCGGACATGGAGAATTGGTGCTCGAGGTATCCGGAGAAGCGGGCGCTCGCCGATTGGGCGGCCGCGCCGGCAGGTCGGAGCAGGCCTGCGGCCGGAAGAGCCGCGAGGATGAGCAGGGCCCGTAGCGCCGCAGAGGAGGGGCTCCGAATCACGCGTGCCGACGACTCACGAGCCGCCCTCCAGGTGGCGGAGGGTGAAGTATCGCTCGGGAACGTCCAGATCGAGGCGAAGCTCCACGGTCTCCAGAACGGTCCGTGTATCGGTCTGGAGGGCGTTGTCCATCTCGACCCGGAACGGGTACCAGCGTCCCGCTACCTGCCGCACGTCTCCGAGGGCCACGGAGACCAGGAGGCGGCCGCCCCGTGCGTAGCGCTCCTCCCGGAGGGGGACCCATCGTTCGGTGTCAACCCAGGCCCTGCGGCTGGCGTAGGACACATCGTCGGTCCGGGCGGTGAGGTACAGCACTCGGACGGGCCGGCCGTCCAGGGTGCTGTCGGCCTCCACCACGGCATCATAGGCTTCCACGAGACGGGGGTTCTCCGTGGCGTCGCCCAGGGAGAAGTCGCTTCCCATGAGCCCCTGCCGGAGCATGTGCCCCTGGATCCGGACGCTCTTCCCGACTCGCGGCAGGTAATACCACATGACGCCCTCGAGACGCAGGAACCGGCTGCCGGCGTCGCGGGCGGGGGCCGTGAACTCCAGGAACGACCGGGTCTCCCCCGACGCCCACGACTCGAACTCCAGGGTCCGAACGTCGCCGGCCCGGTAATGGATGGTCATTCGTGCCCGGGTCCAGGCAGTGCTGAAGGTCAGGTTTGCGTCCACGCGCCGCAGGATCTCCGCGGGGTCGTTCACCTGTTGGACATCGCCGCGCGGCAGGATCTCCGTGGGTTCCCTCACCTCCTGGGCGACGACGGTCCCGGGTATCACCGTCGCCGCCGCGGCTGCGGCGAAGAGGAGTCCGAAGAGCGGGGCCGACGGGGTTCGCGGTTGTCGCGACGTCATGCTCATCTCCTCAGGGCCTCCGCCGGCGCCAGCTTCACGGCCCGCAGGGCAGGGTAGAGTGCGGCGAGCGCACCGGTGGCAACGCCGAGCCCGGCGGCCACCGCCACCTGGGTCCAGTGCCAGTCGGGGTAGATGACCGAGCCCATGGGGAACTCCGTGCCTTCCATGGCGGCAGAGATGTCGATTCCCACGGCGCCGACCCAGAGGGCGACGCCGGTGCCGAGGACTGCACCGATGGCGCTGCCCAGCAGGCCGATGATCAGGCCTTCCGTCACGACCAGCCGGATCAGGGAGCCCCGGCGCAATCCCATGGCGGCAAGCATGCCCAACTCGCGCGTCCTCTCCAGCACCGCCATGAGCATGGTGTTGACGATGATGAGGCCGGCCATCGCCATGAGGATCACCAGGAAGAATCCCCAAGCGGCGCGGGCGACGTCCATCAGGCCGAGCAACGTGCCTTCCTGGCGCCACGAACGCACCTCGAGCCTTTCCGGGATGGGCCGGTCCAACGAGATGAGACTCGCCAGCTCATCACGCTGTTCCTTGTCCCGGGCAAACAGCAGCACCTCCGTGGCCGCGTCCGGCAGATCGGCGAGGAGCTGGGCCTGATCCAGGGGCAGCAGGATCAGCGACGCGTCCAGATACGCGACCCCGGAACGCGCGGTTCCGGTCACTTCCACCCGCAGGCCGCCGAAGGAGCGCCACGCCGTCTGCCCGAGTATGGTGAGGGAATCGCCAGGCGCGAGCCCGAGCTTGCCTGCGAGCCCGGCGCCCAGCATCGCTTCGGCCCGGCCCGGCCGCGGCAGCTGTCCCTCGCCCAGCATGCGCTGAGGGTCCAGGTATCCTTCCTCCCGGGCGAAGTCGACTCCCATGGAAAGGGCGCCGATGTTCATCTCGTCGTTGCTGGCCAGCACCGCGGACCGGATTCGCGGAAGTGCCTCGGCCACCGCAGGGTGCGACCGGAGGCTCGGGAGCAGCTCCCCCAGGCCCGGCACGTTCAGGTAGAGCGGCATGAACCGCTGCCGGTCCAGGTACCCCTCCCCGGTGATCCGTGCGTGCCCCGACTCCGTGAGGGCGTAGGCATCCTCCACGTTCGCGATGATCCCGCGCGTGTACGAAAGCATGAAGATCACCGCCGCCGCGGCCACCACCACGGCCGATCCCGTGAGCAGCGTGCGGCGCACGTTCCGAAGTGTGTTCCGCCACGCCAGCCCCAGGAGGGGTGGTCGGGCGACCACGGGGTCCTTCAACGGCTCAGACATGGCGCAGCGCCTCCGCCGGCTTCATCCGGCTCGCCCGGGCCGCCGCATAGAGCGTGGCGGCGGCAGCCAGCACGGCGGTACCGAGCCACGCCACCAGGATCGCCGCCGGTGTGACGGCCCAGAAGACACGCCCCGCCACGGGATATCCGATGTCCATGTCCTCGGCGAACATGGCGCTGAAGTCGATCCCCCGGGCCGCGAAGTAGAAGATGGGCCCCAGCGCCACCAGGGTGCCGAGCGCCCCGGCTCCGAGCCCCGTAAGGGCGCCCTCGAGCAGGAAGAGCCAGCGGACCGTGGCCGCCCGCATGCCCATGGCCAGGAGCATCCCGACCTCCTGGGTCCGCTCGAAGGCTGCGAGAAGCATGGTGTTGGCCACGCCCACCAGCGCCACCACGACGAAGATCGCCATCGCCACGAGTCCGCCGCCGCGCTTGACCTCGGTCAGGGCGATGAACTCGGACTCCTGCTCCCGCCACCCGGCAAGATGGAGTCCGTCGTCGGAGGCGAGCGCCTCCTTCAGGCGCTCCAGCACGCTCCGCTCGCTGACCGTCCCGGCGAACCGGATGGCCAGCTCCGTGGCCCGGCCGTCCATGTCCAGCATGGCCCGGGCCGGCTCCAGGCCCATCAGGAAGCTGTTCTGGTCGATGGATGGGTTCCCGGTCAAGACGACGCCGGTCACTTCCATCTCCTGAGCCTCCCATACCCCGGTCCGGGTCCGCACGAGCACGGTCATCCAATCGCCGGGGCCCGCATCGAAGGCCCGGGCGAGACCGCTGCCCAGGAGGAGGCCGTACCCGTCGGGCGGCAGGTAGCTCCCTTCCACCACCGCCTGCGAGATCCGGAACACGTCCGAGTCACTGCCGCTCGTCTCGATTCCGAGGCCCTGTACGGGGATCTGGTCCCGGCCGTCGGAGAGGTGGGCCTGGAACGCGATCCGGGGCACGGCGGCAGCCACTCCGGGCACCTCCGTAACCCGCATCAGCAGCTCGTCGATGTTGTCCAGGGACCGATCCAGGGGGAGCTCGTCCCTGAGCTCGAACCAGCCCTCATGGAACACCTTGGCGTGGGCCGTCTGGTAAAGGATCAGGTTGTCGTAGCTCTGACGCTCCAGACCGGTCAGCACGGAATTCCACACGTGGAGGAAGAACACCGCAAACGCCACTGTGATCATGGTCAGCACGGTGCGCCGCCGGTTCCGGAGCAGGTTCCTCACGGCCAGCCGCAGGAGGAGCACGGGGCCCAGCTTCCCCGGGACGAGGCTACCCATGGGACGGCTCCATCGCCCTCCGCTCGTCCGACTCGATCCGACCATCCCGGAGTCGCACGAGGCGCGTGGCGTGATCCATCACCAGCGGGTCGTGGGTCGAAAAGACGAAGGTGGTGCCAAGCCGATGGTTCAGGTCCTGCATGAGGGTCATGATCCCCTCGGCGGTGTCGCTGTCGAGGTTCGCCGTCGGCTCGTCCGCCAGCACCAGGTCCGGGTCCTTCACCAGGGCCCGAGCCACGGCCACCCGCTGCTGCTGGCCGCCGCTCAGCTCCCGCGGTCGCCGGTCTCCCAGGCCCGGCAGCCCGACCGCGTCGAGCATGGACTCCACTCGCCTCCGGCGCTCGCCCGCGTCGGTCACGCCCAGGAGTTGCAGCGGAAAGGCCACGTTTTCCGCCGCCGTCAGCACCGGGATGAGGTTGAAGGTCTGGAACACGAACCCCACGTGTGAGTTGCGGAAGTCCGCCATCGTCCTCGGGCCCAGCTTCTCCGTGCTGATCCCGCCGATTTCGACCCGCCCCGAGGTCGGCGTGTCCAGCGCGCCCAGGAGGTTGAGGAGGGTGGTCTTCCCCGAGCCCGACGGGCCCGCCAGGGACAGGAACGCACCACGCTCGATCTCCAGGGAGAGGCCGCGCAAGGCGTGCACCTCCACTTCACCCGCCCGGTAGACCTTCTCCACGGCCTCCAGCCGCGCGATCGCTTCCATGGGCTCATCCCCGTTGGTGGTTCGGCCGTCGCCGCCGGGCTCCAGCCGGAAACACAGAGCTCAGACGTGCCTTCACTCGGGGATGCGGACCGCCGTCCCGCAGGCGGTGACCATGAGCATCCCGTTCCTGGCCCCCAGAACTTCGTAGTCCAGGTCCATTCCCACGACGGCGTTCGCGCCGCGGGACGCCGCCTCGTTCGCCATTTCCCGAAGGGCCTCTCCCCGGGCCGATCGCAGGGCCTCTTCATACGATTGTGACCGGCCCCCGACCACGTCCCGGACCGCGGCGAAGAGGTCTTTCATGATGTTGGCCCCGATGATGGCCTCCCCCGTGACGACCCCGAGGTACTCCTGGATGGGCCGCCCCTCGATGGTGGGCGTGGTCGTGACGATCATGGTCTCCTCCATTCTTCTCAGCGGGCGTCCCGCCGGGCGATCTTGATGCGACGGCGATCCCCCCCGGGGATCGGCGGAGTGGACGCCGGGAAGGCCCACCCGCCTTCAGGGCATAATGCGCTTGTGCGCGGAGGCGAGTCAATGGACGATTTCGTCACAGGAGACCCTCTGGATCGTTATCATGGATGAGAGCCAGCGTCCCCATCCGGGGGCGGTGGCACGTCCGTCTTCCTCGAGGCGACGACCATGGAATCCCGAATCCACGTTCCCGGGGCTGCCCTCCTCCCGAGTCTCACCTGCCTCTTCAGCTTGCTCCTGGCGTCCTGCGGCAACGGCTCACCCCTGGCGCCCGCCGGCGAGATCACCGAGCTGCCCCGTCCCCTCTCCGCCGCCGAGGAAGTCCTCATCGAGGCCGGCAACGACTTCGCCTTTCGCTTCCTGGCCCGGGTACACGCAGGAGACCCGGGCTCCAGCCTCTTCCTGTCGCCCCTCAGCGCCTCCATGGCCCTGGGGATGACCCTGAACGGGGCGGCGGGAGGAACCTTCGACGAGATGCGCTCCACCCTGGGGTTTGGGACCCTTTCCCTTGAGCAGGTGAACCAGGGATACCGTGATCTCATCGACCTCCTGAGGGAGCTGGATTCCAGGGTGGAGCTGGGGATTGGCAACTCCATCTGGTACCGGCAGGGGCTCGAGGTCAGGACCGACTTCCTCGGGAGGACCCGGGACTTCTTCGATGCGGAGGTGCAGTCCCTGGACTTCTCCGATCCGGCGGCCGTGGGGATCATCAACGGTTGGGTGAGGGATGAGACCCGGGGAAAGATCACGGAGATCATCCAGGCTCCCATCAACCCCGCCACGGTCATGTTCCTCATCAACGCCATCTACTTCAACGGGGACTGGACCTACCGCTTCGACCGCGCCAGGACCACCCAGGCTCCGTTCCACGGCCCCCATGGCGCCCAGGGCACCGTTCCCCTCATGGAGGTGACCGGGAGCTTCCCCTACGCCGAGACGGAGGCCTACCAGGCCGTGGATCTGCCCTATGGGGGGCAGGCCTTTGCCATGACCGTGGTTCTACCCGGGGAGGGGAGGTCCGTGGGGGAGGTCGTGGCGTCCCTGGATTCGGGGAATTGGGCCGGCCTGGTCCAGAGCCTCCGTGAGGGGGAAGGGACCGTTCGACTGCCCCGCTTCCGGATGGAGTGGGAGAAGGTCCTGAACGAGACCCTCCAGGCCATGGGGATGGTCCAGGCGTTCCAGCCCGGGATCGCGGACTTCCGGGGGATCTCCTCTCCGGGAGGCGGAAACCCGGGGTTGTTCGTCAGCCTGGTGAAGCAGAAGGCCTACGTGGACGTGGACGAAGAAGGCACCGAGGCCGCCGCCGTCACCGTGGTGGTCATCGACCGGTCGTCAGTTGGGCGCTTCGACTTCCGGGCCGACCGGCCCTTCCTCTTCTTCATCCGGGAACGCCTGTCGGGGACCATCCTCTTCGCGGGAGTGTTCCTGGAGCCGTAGCTCCGGTCGGTCCCGGTCCCGGTCTCGGTCCCGAGGGCGTCGGCTGGGGGTGTGCCAGGTGGACGTGTCCGGGACGGGCCCCGTCAGGAACCCCTCCAGCGTTCACGAAGGTTCCGGATGGAGTCTCCCAGCACGTTGTGGCCCTCCACCAGCGCCCGGCATCGGGCCTCCCTGGCCTGGAGGCTGTCGGCACGCGCCCGCCACTCGTCCACGAGATTGTTGTACCGGTCAAAGCTCACCAGGTAATCCCGGTACTCGGCCTGGGGCACGCCGCCCTCGGCGGGGTCGTCGTAGGCGTCCACGACCGTCCGGAGGGAGTCCACGCTGCGGTCGAACCGAAGGAAGCCTTCCTCCTCACGGGCCAGGGCGACCTTGCAGGAATCCGCCAGGTGCCGCGCCTGATCCAGGGCGGCCCTGAGGGCCTCCATCTCAGCGAACCTGCGGTTCCGCTCCAGGATGGGGCCGCCGGCCATGGCCGCCAGCACTACCAGGGCCCCAGCCCCCATGAGGAGGAGTGCGTTTCTCATTCTTCCAGGGTCGGCAGCGTGGCGGCGGGGCGCAAGGCGTCGAAGACCACAGGCTCGCGCCAAGCCAGCGGCGGCGGCTGGTCTCCTTCTCGATACGGAGCTCGAGTAGCCGTCTCTCTCACTCCTCCCTGAGCACCTCCATGGGGTCCAGCCTCGCTGCGCGACGGGCAGGGAGCCAGCTTGCCAGGATCGCAGATCCCAGGAGGACCGCCACCGCGCCCACGAGGGTGGGGGGGTCCGTGGCCTGGACCTCGTACAGGCGGCTCTGGAGGAACCGTCCTCCCGCCCAGGCTGCCGCCATCCCAAACCCACACCCAAGAGCTGCAAGAATCAGCCCTTGGGTCACCACCTGTCTCTGGACTCTTCCCTGGGCGGCCCCCAGAGCCATGCGGATTCCCAGCTCCCGGCGCCGCTCGCCCACGCTGAAGAGCAGCGTGCCGTAGAGCCCGGCGGCGGCCAGGAGCAGGGCCAGTCCCCCGAAGGAGCCGAACAGGACCGAGTCGAAGCGGCGGCCGGCGGTGGAGATGTCGACCCAATCCTCCATGGAGCGGACTGTGGGCACCGGCATGTCGGGGACGGCGGTCCAGACCGCCTGCCGGAGTGTCCCGGCCCACCCCGCAGGCGGGTCTCCCCGGATCTGCACCGCCATGTGGGCCATGGGGATGTCGAACGGAAGCCGCTCCATGGGGAGGTAGATGAACAGGGGGGGGTCCTCGTCCAGACCGAAGTGCCGGGTGTCGGCCGCCACTCCCATCACCTCGACCACGGTGCGTGCATCGCCTACCTCCATCCTCCTGCTCACCGCGTCCTGTGCGGACCCGAAGACCTCCACGGCCAGCCGCTCCGAGAGGACCACGGGCCAGGGATCCAGCAGCCCCTCGGACGAAGTCCACCCGCGTCCCGCCAGGAGGGATACGCCGAGAGTCTCGAAGTAGCTTTCGGTGGCCGGCTGGAGAAGGAGACGGAGGCCGTCGTGCCTCCGCCCGTCTTCCGCCAGGGACCGGGTCATCCAGCAACACCGTCCCCGCCCCGTCATCTCGAACGGCAACGTGAGGCTGTAGGTCGCCAGGGTCACGCCCGGGATCGCCGCCAGGGACGCCTCCACACGGTCCATGGCTTCCACGTACTCCGCCGCAGAGGTGATCCAGCTCGGCGTCAAGGGGACCGTCCAGATCCCTTCTGTCCTGAAGCCGGGATCCCGGTCCTGGACCAGGAGGAAGCTCCTCAGCAGGAGACCGGCGGACGCCACCAGCACCAGGGAGAGAGCCACCTCCGCCACCACCAGGCCGCTCCGGGTGCGGGAGGCTCCCCTGCCCGCGGTGGCAGCCCGGGAAACGCCCTTCAAGCCCTCCGTCAGATCCCGGCCCATGGATCGAAGGGCGGGGATGAGGCCAAATACCAGCACGGTAGCCAGCGACACGCCGGCGCCGAACGCGAGAATCCGCGCATCCAGGCCGATGTCCGTGCCTCGAGGGATGCCCGTGGGGTTCAGAGCCAGGAAGGTCCGGAGTCCGAGGGACGCCAGGCCGAGGCCGAGGAGGGCTCCTCCCACGCCCAGCAAGAGGTTCTCCACCAGGAGTTGCTTCACGAGGCTTGAAGTCCCGGCCCCCAGGGCCCTGCGGACCGCCATCTCCCGGATCCGGCCCAGACCCCGGGCCAGGACAAGGTTGGCCACGTTCAGGGACGCCACGAGCAGGAGGAGCGCCACGGAACCCAGGAGCAGCCCCAGGCCGGCCCGCACCGGGCGGGCGGTGATCTCCTGAAGGCCGGCCGGCGGAATGCGCGCGACCAGATGCCCGTCCGGGTCCAGGAAGTGGTCCGGGAACCGCTGTGCCAACCGCTCCAGGACTCGGTCCAGCTCGGCGTCCACATCGGCAAGGGTCGCGCCCGGTGCGGATCTCCCCACCACGTCCACCGCGTGGTAGCCCGCATTGCCGAGCGCCTCGCGGCGCCAGTCGAAGGGGAGCCAGACGTCCGCCCCTCCCCCCCCATGGAACATGGCTTCGGGGGCCAGGAAGCCTCGGGACAGTACCCCCACCACGGTGACCGGGGCGTCATTCAACCGGATGGTCCGCCCCACTACCTCCGGGTCGCTCCCGAACGCCCGCTCCCAGAGCCCGTGGCTCAGGACGGCCACGCTGGGCGCTCCGAAATCCTCCTCTACGAAGAGGCGGCCCGCCGCCGGACGCGCCCCGAAGAGGGAGAAGAAATCCCGGGAGACCTCCGCCTTCTGTATCCGGAGAGGGTCTCCCTCCCCCACGAGGTTCGCCGTCTCCGGGAGGACGAATCCCCATGCCTCCACCGACCGCATCTCCTGGAACTCCCGGAGCATAGGACCGGAATGGGATCCGTTCTCCACCATGAAGAGCCGCCCGGCCTCGGGGTAGGGGAGGGGCCTCAGCACCACATGGTCCACCACCGTGAAGATGGTGGTGACGGCTCCGACACCGAGTCCCAGGAGGATGACGACGGTCAGGGTGAAGGCCGGGGCCTTTCGGAGGGTTCGAAGGGCCAGGCGGAGGTTCGTGCTCCAGGGCGACATTGTCGGCCTCCAGGGTTCTGGTCCGTGGCCGGGGGGGCGACCGCGTCCGGCAAGGCGGACCGGGCGGAGGCGCTCCATCCATTCCCGGACCGCCACCCAGGGGAGGCGGCCGAAGGCGCGGAGGGTGAGGTGAATCCGGGGAGCGAGGCCCGAGGCCTCCTCCCAGAGACGGCCGAAGGCCCACGCCATCTCGTCGCCGTCCGCCTCTCGAACGGCGGGAGGCAGAAGGTGAAGGGCAGCGCGGTACAGCCGCTCCATCCGGCTCTCGCCCCCACGTGTGTGAGCCGTCCGTTCCTCCTCCGCGGGACGCCGCATCCGATTTCCTAGCTCCCCTCGCCCGCTGCCAGGGCGGGCTTGGCTTGCATCAGCAACCGCTCCAGGCGGGCCAGCTCGGATGCCAGCAGGGAGCTGCCGGAGGCCGTGATGGCGTAGGTCCTGCGGGGGGGGCCGGCACCACCCTCGGATCGCGGCGTTTCAGGTGCATCACCCATCGCTGGCCGAAGGCACCCTTCCCGGGTCTCCCGGATCCACCCCAGCCCCCGCATCCGCCGGAGCACACGGTAGAGGTTCGCCGGGTCCAGGAAGACCCCGGACGCGGAGCGGGACTCCACGGCCTTGATGATTCCGTAACCATGGGCGGGACCCTCGGC
>Ga0209164_1003626_pt1 | contig 14491 bp, 7 predicted proteins | sample MTBNYHSulfiMetaG_FD_187458 | JGI IMG/M metagenome (GOLD analysis project Ga0209164, IMG submission 187458) | Enrichment culture microbial communities from rom New York Harbor, USA that are MTBE-degrading - MTBE-NYH (New York Harbor Sulfidogenic)... | ecosystem: Environmental > Aquatic > Marine >...
TCTCAGGGCCTCCAGATCGTCTTTCTCCTTGGCCTTGGCGTCCGCCTCCGCCTTTTTCTTGGCCTCGGCCTCGGCTTTGGCTTTGGCCTCGGCTTCGAGCTTGGCCCTGGCTTCAGCCTCCGCTTTGGCCCTGACTTCAGCCTCCGCTTTGGCTTTGGCTTCGGCCTCCGCCTTTTTCTTGGCCTCCGCTTCGGCCATGGCCGCGTCTTCTGCTTTCGCCTTGGGCGGGGCCGCTTCTTGGACCTTGGGCTCCGCCTTCAGCTCTACTACCTTTTCAGGCGCCTTGGGAGCAGCCTTAGGCTTTTCCTCCGCCTTTGGAGGCGCAGTTTTTTCTTTAGGTTTAGCCGCGGGAGCGGCCCCTTCTTTTTCAATAGCCAGAACCGGTTCAGGAGACAGGGATGCAAGATCAGCCTCTTGAAGCTGGAGCTTCTTTGAAATCCCCTCCACATCGGCCAAAGACCCGCCGCCGACCATGCGGTCAATAAAAGCCCGCACCAGCCGGGCCGATTCCGGATGCCTCAGAATTACGGCATCGGCCCCGGCTAGGAGATAGCACACCGCGGCCGTGGCCTCCATGGCTATGCCTCGTCTCTCGGGGTCCCCCAAGGTCGGCGCACTCTCAATGGACTGGCCCGCTTCCTTGCACTTCCAGATCTCATTGCCCACATTGGAGATGATCGGGATTTGAAGTTTGTCGTCTTCCTGGGTCAAAGCAGCCATCCGGATCCTTTCCATCACGGAATAGGAATACTCGAGTCCGTAACCCAATCCGCCGGTCGTTGGATCAATGATGATCTTGTTGCCGGCCACACCCAGGTTTCCAAGAAGGATGTTGAGCTGCTTGGCCAGGTTTACGTCGATCGGGGAGGAAGAGACAATGGTCTGGTTGTAGGCCAGCGCGGAGGCGCCCACACCTTTATGATTCGCCTCCTCCACAGGAGACATCGCGAGATTCTTCCCCTGGCAAAGCTCAGCAATCTTCTTGAGGACTTCTTCGTCCTTTTGGTTGTTGGCTGTTCCCCAGGCCACGACAGGAACATTCACGGCGTCCGCCACTTTCTTAACCACCGCGGCGGCTTCGTCGGCGCCTCTATTCAGGCCGTTGGGGTCCGTGCTTTTGAGTTGGATCACGATGAGGTCGGCGCCGAACTCGTCAACGCACTTCTTGGCCCACGCTTCGGGCGAACCTATCACATCCTTGAACGGTTCCACCACCGCAGCAGGCCATTCTTTTGACGGATCGTAATCCCAGATCTCCATGGCAATCTTGGGAGGATTCGGCATGGATCCTTCAAAAACATAAAACGGGTAAGAATCCGCTCCTCCAAGGGTGACAGCGCAGTCACCCGTTCCGATGGTCGTCGTCCCTATTTTGCCGGAATAGGGCTGTTTTGGAATTTGAAAGGCCAATTTCCATCCCTCCTTCTTCGAAGACAATCACTCCGAAAGCATCTATTATAACTACCTGTTATTCCCTTAAAACAGGGCTGCTCGCGCCTTCATTCCACACGCTGACAGGGAAATAATCCTGCCTATGAAGGGAAGCTGGACCCCCTTCGTGATAGCTTAGGCTATCTTGATTGGATCGCTTGGGGTCGGCCTGGAAAATCGGGGTTCCCCAGCGCGGAACCAGGAAGATACGCAGTTGTCCCCTGAGGCTGAAAAATCCGCCTCCTTTTGCGGGGAGCCCCAACCATATTCAACAGAGGCAGGGTTGTCAAGCGTTTTTTGCCAATAAAAAGAACACCTTCTATTCTAGTAGAGAATTCTCTATATCTTGAGATCAGAGCTTGTTCTTTCCTATATATTGCGGATTTTATGCCGGCAGTATCTTCTCGAACAGAGCAAAGGCCGCTCTAAGCGCTAAACTTTCCCCGGTCAGCTCCGTGGTGGGCCTCCCTTCCAGGTCAAATTGCTGCACAAGAGGGTCTTCGGGGATGATCCCTATGGGGTCCAGGTCAAATTCCCTCGCCTTTTTCCGGATTTCTTCTTCCTGCCCCTCTTTGGCCCGGTTCACGACGAGGCATTTCTTTTCTATTTTCAAGCTCAGTTCATCGGTCAATGCGTGTATTCTGGAAGCGGCCTGGATGCCTCGACGGGTTGGGTCGGAAACCACCAGAAGAAGATTGACATTGTTGGTCGTGAGCCTGCTGATATGCTCCATTCCGGCCTCGTTGTCCATGACCACATAAGCATAGTTCTTAACCAGGCGATCCAGTGAATTGGTGAGGAGCGTATTGGCCGCGCAGTAGCAACCCGCCCCTTCAGGTCTTCCCATGACAATCAGGTCAAACCCCTTGGCCTCCACAACGGCCTGTTCGAGTTTCATTTCCATGAAAACATCTTTTGTCATCCCTGTGGCAACCCCTTTTTTCATTTCCTCTCTGGCGTCTCCCAGGGTCTCTTGAACCTCCATCCCCAGGACTTCGTTTAGGTTGGAATTTGAGTCTGCGTCCACGGCAAGGACCGGAACCTTTCCCTTTTCAACGAGGTAGCGAATCAACAGCCCCGCCAATGTGGTTTTTCCTGTTCCTCCCTTGCCGGCTAAGCCGATCGAGTAAGGCATGGTTTCCTCCTTCAATGGAAATTTTTGGTTGCTATTCCACCAAACTTTCCCTAATATTCAGGCAAATTTAAAGGTCCTTTTCACCCTTCATGAGCCCATCAAAAAAAAAAGAAATTTGGAAAGAAATCATTGCATCTCTGGGATCTAAACTCCCAAAAAAGGAGTTCCAAACCTGGTTCTCCCGGACTTCTCTCAAGAAGCTTGATGACAATATGGCCATTATTGACGTGCCCAACAAGTTTGTCGCCGCATGGATGAGCGATAACTACCTGACAGAACTTAAAAAAATTATTAAAAACCTGACAAAAACCTCCCCCAGTATCCATTTTACCTTTAAGAGCCCGCCCGAACTTCAACCCAATCTTCACGTCCTTGCAGCGCTTCCTCCCGAAGAAGCGATCAAGCAGAGACTGAACCCTATGATGAGCTTCCAGGGTTTGTCCACCGGCGAGTGCAACCGCTTTGCCTGCACCTCCGCACAGGCCCTTGCCGAACATGCTCGCGATGAATACGCCCTGTTGTATATCTATTCAAAACCGGGCCTCGGCAAGACCCATTTACTCCACGCTATCGGGAATCATCGGCTCAAAAAAGAGCCCCTGTGCCGGGTTCGCTATCTATCTTCCGATGCTTTCAGCTCTGATTTTACTTATGCCATTAATAATGAAAAACTGGATGCCTTTCGAGGGGAATACTGCAATCTTGATCTTCTTCTTTTTGATGACATCCATTTACTGGCCCACCGTGAAAAAACCCAGGAAGAGTTTCTTTTTATTTTCAACACCCTCTACAGTGGAAAAAAACAAATCGTGGTCACGGGGGACGGCCCTCCCAACCGACTGAAAAACATGAGTTCCGAGTTAAAATCCCGCTTGGGATGGGGACTCCTCGCCGACATCCAGTCGCCCGACCAAAGAGTGAAGATGGACATTATTGGGGCCAAGGCATCGGAAACCCCGATGGAGATCCCCGATGACGTGATTTTCTTTCTAGCCAACTCGTGCAGGGATGTCAAAAGCCTCGTTAAAAATCTAATCAAGCTCGAAACCTATTCATCTATCAGCGATGGAAAAATTACCATTTCCATGGTGAAAGCCCTGACTAGAGACCCCGAAAGAGCGGGAACCGGTCTGGAAGATATCATGAACACTGCGGCAGGCTATTTCAATATATCCGTGGCAGACCTGGTTTCCGACAAGAAAAAACGTCTTTATGCCTACCCTCGCCAGCTTGCCATGTACCTGGCTAGAGCGCACACAGGTCTTCCCTACAAGGACATAGGACGGTCTTTCGGAAACAAAGACCATTCAACCGTCATCTACGCCGTCAAGCGTATCGAAGGATTGAAAGCAAAGGAGAAAAAGATCGGGAAGGATCTTAAGATTATAGAGAGTTTACTGGGCTGATGGGAGTTTCTGACATTTTATCTGAAACCCCCCGCTCCGTTCCGGTTGATTCCAAGGAAGAAATATTTTTTTATTCTTCTTGTTTAGAATGTGGAAAAAAGTGACATTAGAAAAGAAATTTTATTTCTTGTTGATACGGCAGGTTCGTTCACTTTTCGACAATTCAACGCTATGATGATTTAATTTGTTATTTATGGAGGGACTAATGGAAATAAGAATAGATAAAGAAGAACTGCAGAAGGCGGTTTCCCGGGTGCAAAGCATCATTGAAAAGAGAAGCAATATGCCGATTCTTTCCATGATTCTTATTTCCGCAGCAGGTTCGGATATCACCCTATCGGCCACGGACCTCGAAATAAGCCTCCAGCAGAAGATACCGGCTCAGGTTGTTACTCCCGGAAGTGTGACCATTCCGGGCAGAAAGCTCTTTGAGATTCTTAAAGAAAGCAAAAACCCCGCCGTTCAAATTCGAGAAAAAGAAAACAACCGCATTTTTCTCACCGATGACCAGGCGAGATTCAACCTTGCATCCCTTTCAGCCGATGAATACCCGGTCTTTACGGAGCCCGAAGGGGTGGACATGCTGGAAATCGACAGCGCCGTTCTGCGAGAGATGATCAATAAGACCATCTATGCCGTCACCCTTGAAGAGGCCGGGTTTAAATTATCAGGCATTTACACGGAAAAGGTGAGCCGGGAGGATAAAACCTTCTTAAGAATGGTATCTACGGACGGTCATCGCTTGTCCTTGATCGATAAGGAAGTGAAAAACATCGAGAAAATAAAACTCGACACAGGGGTTATGATACCCAAAAAAGGCATGTCGGAACTCAGCAAGCTGGCCGGAGAAGCAGGTTCAATCCTTATCGGATTCAGGCAAAACAGTTGCGTGGCAAGAAAAGAAGATGCCATCATCGTGATTCGCCTTCTTGAAACCAAGTTCCCGGACTACCACGCGGTAATTCCTAAAAAGGAAAAAGCGATCGCCAGGGTGAGCCGGGAACTGCTCCTGGACGGTATGAAGAAAATGAGCATCCTGGCCAGTGATACTTACAGAGGCGTCAAACTGAGCGTTGAGAAGGGATCGATCGAACTGGTTTCTATTAATCCTGATCTGGGAGACGCTCAGGAGAGGCTTGAGGCGGATTTTAGCGGGGAAAGCCTGGAGGCAGGATTCAACTCCCGGTACTTTATCGATGCCCTCCAGAGCATGGAGAGTGAAACGGTTGATCTGGGGTTTATCGATAACTCGAGTCCCTGCATGATTAAGGGCAAGGATGATCCTGGTTTTATGGGTCTCATTATGCCCATGAGGCTTTAAGATGATGGATCGGAATGAAAATTACGGTGCCGCGGACATTAAAGTCCTGGAAGGACTGGCGGCCGTTCGCAAAAGGCCGGCCATGTATATCGGGAACACCGGCTTTGAAGGGCTTCATCACCTCGTCTACGAGGTCGTGGACAACAGCATCGATGAGGCCATGGCCGATTACTGCGATCACATTGATATCCAGATCCTTGGGGATAACAGCGTCGTGGTCGTGGATAACGGCAGGGGAATCCCCGTGGATATGCACGAGATCGAAGGCGTGCCGGCCCTGGAAGTGGTCATGACGAAACTTCATTCAGGGGGCAAGTTTGACAATAAAAGTTACAAGGTCTCAGGGGGCTTGCACGGTGTGGGCGTTTCCGTGGTCAACGCCCTGTCCGAATTTCTTGAGGCGGAAGTCTACCGGGACGGCAAGACCTACAGGCAGCGCTTTGTAAGGGGCGACAAGCAGACGGAACTGGAGGTTGTGGGCGAGACGGCAAGGAGGGGAACCAAGATCCATTTTAAGCCGGACTCCCAGGTCTTCGAGAACCTGGATTTTGATTTTGACACCCTGGCCAGAAGAATGAGGGAACTATCCTTTTTGACCAGGGGTGTGAAGATTCAGATTTCCGACGAGCGGACGGGAAAGAAAAAGGAGTTCCACTATGAGGGAGGCATCAAGTCCTTTGTGGAATATTTAAACAAGAACAGGAACGTGCTTCACAAGGACCCTATCTATCTTTACGGTGAAAAGAACAACATTCTGGTGGAGGTGGCTTTCCAATACAACGACTCCTACAATGAAATCATCTTCACCTTTGCCAACAACATCAACACCCGGGAAGGGGGCAGCCATCTCATCGGGTTCAAATCGGCTCTTACAAGAAGCATCAATCAGTATTTACAGAACTCCCCCCTGGCCAAGAACTTCAAAGACAAACTGACCGGTGACGACGTGAGAGAGGGGTTGACGGCCGTTGTGAGCGTCAAACTCCAGAACCCTCAATTCGAGGGGCAAACCAAGATGAAACTGGGCAACAGCGAAGTCAAGGGTCTTGTGGAAACCCTGGTCAACGAAGGTCTGGGCAGTTTTTTTGAAGAAAACCCGGCCGTGGTGAAGGCCGTACTCTCCAAGGTCATTGATGCGGCGAGGGCCCGGGAGGCTGCGAGAAAGGCCAAGGAACTGGCCAGGCGCAAAGGTGTCCTTGCGGATTTTTCCCTGCCCGGAAAGCTTGCGGACTGCCAGGAAAGGGACCCAGAGAGAAGCGAGGTGTTCATTGTGGAGGGAGATTCCGCCGGCGGCTCCGCGAAGCAGGGAAGGGATAGAAGGTTCCAGGCCATCCTTCCTCTTAAAGGCAAGATCTTGAATGTGGAGAAGTCGCGTTTTGACAAAATGATGTCCAGCGAAGAGATCAAGACGATGATTTCGGCTCTGGGTACTGGGATCGGGGACCAGGGGTATGACATCAAGCGCCTGCGATATCACAAAGTCATCATCATGACCGATGCGGATGTGGACGGGGCCCATATCCGCACCCTTCTGCTCACCTTCTTTTTCAGGCAAATGCCCGACCTCATTGAAAACGGCTACCTCTATGTGGCTCAACCCCCTTTGTACCGGGTTGGGGACGGCAAGAAAGAGCTCTACGCCAGGGACGAAGAAAGTTTTCATGACTTCATCGTGCGGAGGATTTCTGAAAAGGAAAAGATCCTGGCCAGTGACGGCACCGTGATTTCAGGAAAAAAACTCGCCTCGGTTCTGAACGGGCTGATCCGCTACTACGACAACATGGCCAAGCTCGAAAAGAGAGGGTACGGAGAGCGGTTCATCGAATTTGTGGCCTCTTGCGGCATTAAAGACAGGGACGTTTTCAAGGATAAGGCCTTCATGGAGGATATCTTCAGAAAGCTTCAGGAGAAGGGCTTCCAGGTGACGGATATTCGCGTCTCTGAGACCGGCCATGAATACTATGAATTCGTGGTGGTGGAAACCCGAAACGGAGGCCAGGGGTTTTTCGTGGACTGGGAGATGTTTACTTCTCCGGAGCTCAAGAGAGTTCTTGAAGTGTCCCGCCAACTGGAGGATCTGCGTGGGAAAACCTTCACTTTGGCAGGCGAAGGAGAGAGGAAGGTTCTCCATACCTGGCACGCCCTGCTCGAGGAGTTGATGAGCCATGGGAAAAAAGGGCTCACCATCCAAAGGTACAAGGGCTTGGGGGAAATGAACCCGGGCCAGCTCTGGGAAACCACCATGGATCCTGCCAAGCGCGCCCTCCTCCAGGTCAAGGTGGAAGATGTGGTGGAGGCGGATGAGATATTCAGCATTCTTATGGGCGATCGAGTGGAGCCGAGAAGAGATTTCATTTATGCCAATGCCCTGGAAGTCAAGGAACTCGACATCTAAAATGAAATCCGTCGTGACGGATTTCATGGAGCGACCTCATGGTTGAGAATCTCATGCTCAACAGTGTCAATATCGAAGACGAGATGAAGAAGTCCTATCTCGAATATTCGATGAGTGTCATTGTGGGAAGGGCCTTGCCCGACATCCGCGACGGGCTCAAACCTGTCCATCGCCGCGTCCTCTTCGCCATGCACGAGATGGGGAACACCTTTAACCGGCCTTACAAGAAATCGGCCCGCGTTGTGGGGGATGTGATCGGCAAATACCATCCCCACGGGGATTCGGCGGTCTATGACACGATCGTAAGACTCGCCCAGGATTTCTCCATGCGCTATCCCCTTGTGGACGGCCAGGGCAACTTCGGCTCCGTGGACGGCGATCCTCCTGCGGCCATGCGCTACACCGAAGTCCGAATGACGAGGCTGGCCCAGAACTTTCTGAACGACATCGACAAAGAGACCGTGGATTTCGCAGCCAACTACGACGGTTCGATGCTGGAGCCCCTCGTTCTTCCCACCTCGATCCCGAATCTTCTCGTCAACGGCTCCTCGGGAATTGCCGTGGGCATGGCCACGAATGTGCCGCCGCACAACCTCAACGAAGTGTGCGATGCGATCGCCCTGCTCATCGATCATCCGGAAAGCGGCCTGGACGATCTGACGAGAATCATCCCGGGACCCGATTTCCCCACCGCCGGCTTTATTCTCGCCACCAAGGGCATCCGCGAGGCCTATGAAACAGGCAGGGGCGTGATCAAGATCCGGGCCAGGGCCTTTATTGAAAAGGCCGGTCAAAACAGGGAGAGGATCATCATCTCCGAACTGCCCTACCAGGTGAACAAGGCCAAGCTCCTTGAAAGAATCGCGGAGCTGGTGAAAGAAAAAAAGGTGGAGGGAATCACCGATATTCGAGACGAATCGGACAGAGACGGGATGAGGGTGGCTATCGAGGTGAGGCGGGATGCCAATCCCCATGTGATCTTGAACCGCCTCTACAAGTTCACCCAGATGGAGATTTCCTTTGGGATCATCCTGCTCGCCATTGTCAAGGGAAGGCCCCAGGTTCTCAACCTCAAAGAAATCCTGGAGAAGTTCATCGAGCACCGTCGGGAGATCATCGTCCGGAGAACCATCTATGATCTGAAGAAAGCCGAAGATAGGGCCCATATCCTGGAAGGGCTGAGAAAGGCCCTGGACTTTCTGGATGAGGTGATCGAGGTGATCCGGTCCTCGGCGGATGCAAAGGAAGCAAAATCCAGGCTCATGGCCGATTTCACGCTCACGGAGATCCAGGCCCAGGCCATTCTCGACATGAGGCTTCAAAGGCTCACAGGACTGGAAAGGGAAAAAATCGCCGCCGAGTACCAGGACCTCATCAAGAGCATCGCGAGGTACAAAGCCATTCTGGAAAGCCCGGCCATGGTGCTTCAAATCATCAAGGACGAGATGAAGGAGATCCGCGATAGGCACGGCGACGAACGGCGAACGGAGATCCTGTACGAGTCGGGCGACATTGATGTGGAAGACCTCATTGCAGAAGAAGACATGGTGGTCACCATCAGCCACGAGGGATACATCAAGCGCAATCCCATCAGCCTTTACAGGGCTCAACGCCGGGGCGGCAAAGGGTTGACAGGGGTCAGGCCCAAAGAGGAAGATTTTGTGGAGCTCTTTTTTGTGGGCTCTTCCCATGACTATCTGCTCTTCTTCACCAACAAGGGTCGCGTGTATTGGAAGAAAGTCCATGAAGTGCCGGAAGGAGGCCGCATGTCCCGGGGCAAGGCGATCATCAACCTCCTGGAGTTGCAAAAGGGGGAAAAGGTGGCCACCACCCTGGCGATCAGGGATTTCAGCGGGACCAAGTACGTGGTGATGGCCACCAAGGAAGGACTCGTGAAGAAGACCGAACTGACCGCCTATGCCAACCCGAGAACCGGCGGCATCGTGGCGATTAAAATCAAGGAAGAAGACGAACTCATCGGGGTCAGGGTTTCCACGGGGTCCCAGGATCTTTTCCTCACCACCCGGCAGGGCAAGTCCATTCGCTTCAGTGAGAGTGAAATCCGCGAAATGGGCCGGGTCGCCGCAGGCAACATCGGGATCCGCATGGAGGCCGGCGATGAAGTGGTGGGCATGGAGGTGCTGGACGAGGGTGCCACGATCCTGACGGTCACGGAAAACGGTTACGGCAAGCGCACGAGAACCGAAGAGTACAGGATCCAGGGCCGGGGCGGCAAGGGCATCCTCACCATCAAGACCAGCGAGCGAAACGGGCCCGTTGTCTATGCCTACCAGGTGACGGACCAGGATCAGCTCATGATCATCACGGAGCAAGGCAAGATCATCCGTCTCAGAGCGGCGGAGATCTCGGTCATCGGCCGCAACACCCAGGGCGTGAAGCTCATCGATCTCGGAGAAGGAGAAAAGGTGGTGGCCGTGGCCAAGGTCATCGAAGATTGAACCGGAAAACCGGCCCGCCGACTTGACAGAACCCCATGTTTTTTTGTATGGTAGACTTACCAGAAGCGGAGATTCGAGCGGAGTTGCCTCGCTGACAAACGGCTTTACCTGACGCGATGGAGTGCTCTAAACCGCAAATATCATCTGCCCTCGTATTTCCCACAAAGTCAAGATCCCTTCAACCTTAAGCCGGCAAAAGGATCGCGCATGATTTCTCAGCTTGTTTCGCCCTTCAGCGGAAGGAAAAAAAAGATGTGGCAAGAACATCCTCTACAGGATCTCTACGACGTGGTGATCGTCGGGGGGGGGGTACACGGCCTTTCCACGGCTTACTTCCTGGCCAGGGATCATGGAATAAAACGGGTGGCTGTTCTGGAGAGGCGCTACATCGGATACGGCGGCAGCGGTCGGAACACTGCCATCGCCCGGGCCAACCAGCGGAGCAAAGAGAATCTGCCCCTCTACAGGGAGGGCCTGAAACTTTGGCCTTTGCTGACAAAAGAACTCGATTTCAACCTTATGTTCGCCCCTATCGGGAATCTCAATCTTGCCCATTCGGAGGCAGAAGTGGCGGCGCTCCGAACCATCATCGCCACGGCCCAGTACATGGAGGTTCCTTCGGAACTCCTGAACCCCCGGGAATGCAAGAAACTCATCCCCATTCTGGACATCAGCGACCGGCCCCGGTTTCCCGTCATGGGAGGGATGTACCATCCGCCAGGGGGCACCGTTCGCCATGACGCGGTGGTCTGGGCATTGGCGCGAGGGGCCGACCGCCTGGGGGTCCACATCCATCAGGGCGTAGAGGTGAAGGCCGTCAGGGTCAAAGACGGAAAGGTGGTGGGAGTGGAGACGGATCGGGGAGCCGTCAAAACAACCAGGGTCCTCAACGCGGCAGGAGGGTACAGCCCCACGATTTCCGCCATGGTGGGCCTGTCTTTGCCGATCACGGTGCTTCCTTTGCAGGCTTTGGTCTCCGAGCCGCTGAAGCCGGTTCTTCACCATGTCATTTCCTCGGGGAGATACCATGCGTACGGCTATCAGGGACTCAAAGGGGAGATCATCACCGGCGCCCACATGGACCCTTGGCCTAGTTACACGACCCACGCGACGGCCGGATACATGAAGCATCAGGCCGAAGCGCTCATTGATCTGCTGCCGCCTTTGAAGGGAGCGAGGTTCATGCGGATTTGGGGCGGCCTGACGGACATGACTCCGGACATGGCGCCTATCATCAGCGACAGCGTTGTCGAGGGCTACTACATGGACTGCGGCTGGGGCTATTTCGGGTTCAAGTCCGGACCCGTCACAGGGAAGTATATGGCCGAGTGGATGGCAAAAGGAGAATGCCCTGCTATCCTGAAGCCTTTTCATCTCAACCGCTTTCGGGAGTTCGATCTCCAGAAGGAGACGGCGTCGACGATGTATTATACGCCGTGGAACTAGCCGGGCTGCTGAAAAACGCCCATTTGCGGCGTTGCCCTCGTCCCTCGTCATTGCGACGTACGTTCATGTACGCCTCACTCCTCGGGACGTCGGGCGCCTTGCATCTGAGCATTTTTGAGCAGCCCGGAGGAATATCCGGCGAGAATTTTATGCTTACTTTACACGGAGGGGAGGTGCTGCATTGTCCTTTTTGATTCCTTGTCCCCATTGCGGTCCGCGCAACATCTACGAGTTTCGCTTCGGCGGGGAGGTCAAGTCCCGTCCTGATGAAAAAACAACGGACGCCCGGGAGTGGGCGGAGTACGTGTACTTTTCAAGGAATGTTTGGGGCCCCCAGAAGGAGTGGTGGTATCACACCAAGGGCTGCGGCTGCTGGTTTATACTTTGGAGGGACACGAGGACGAACTTGCCTGTTGAGGCGCCTGAGGAGGATTTGAAATGAGGCGCCTGCCCGAGTCTCCGACGCAGCGAATCGACCGGGAAAGGGAACTGTCTTTTCTTTACCGGGGCAAGCGTCTCAGAGGTTTGTGGGGCGACACGGTGGCGACGGCCCTTTACGCCAATGGCGTCCGGGTTTTTTCCAGGAGCCTGAAATACCATCGCCCCCGGGGGCTTTACAACCTGGACGGCCACAGCGCCCACTGCCTCATGTGCGTGGACGGCGAACCGATGGTTCGTGCTTGCGCCGCGCCTCTGCGGCAGGGCATGGTGGTGACGCCTCAGAACGTGATCGGATCTCCGGAACGGGACCTTCTTGGGCTTTTCCAGGCCTTTCATTTTGCCATGCCTGCCGGCTTCTACTACAAGCGCTTCCATAAACCGGCCTGGGTGTGGCCGCTTGCGCAAAAGGCGCTCCGCCGGCTTGCGGGTGTGGGCAGGATCGATCCGGACATGCCCGGCGGCCTGTACGAGAACCGGCACCTCAATGCGGAAGTCTGCGTCCTGGGGGGAGGATCAGCCGGCTTGGCGGCGGCCTTGGCCGCGGCAAGGACCGGAGTCCGGGTCGTTCTGGTGGAACGGAAAGACCGCCTCGGAGGCTGCCTGAATTATCGGATCCTCCCCTTTGGTGACGGGGTTCCGGCCTACCTTCACGGTGCAAAGCTGGTCGAGGACGTTCGTGCCTGCGAAAACATCCGGGTCCTTCTCTCGACGACCGCCACGGCGGTTTATCAATCCAACCACGTGACCGCGGTTCAGCAAGGCGGCCCCGGCGATCCTTTTCGGCTCTGCTCCTGCGAGATCCGGGCGAAAAGCGTGGTCGTCGCATCGGGCGCCATAGAACGCCCCCTCATCTTCCGGAATAACGATTTACCCGGGATCATGCAGGGAAGCTGCGCCCAGCAACTTGTCCACACTTATGGGCTGGCGCCGGGGAAGAGAGCCGTGATCAGCGGCTGCCACGACGGCCTTCTGGAAGTGGCCCGCGATTTGGCCGAAGCAGGGGTGCACGTCGCAGCGGTTGCCGAGGCCCGTAAGGATGGTTTTGACCCTGAAGCGGCGAACCGGATTCAAGCGCGGAACATTCCTTTTTTTCCGGGCCACGTGGTCGTTGAGGCGGGAGGGTTTCGAGGGGTGCGAAGCGTGTTTCTTCAACCCGTGGAAGGCGGGCGGCTTAGCCCCTATCCATGCGATGTGCTGGTTGCCTCGGCCGGTGAGGTGCCGCTGTCTCAGCTTCTCGAGGTGGCCGGGGCGCCAATGGTGTATGACCCGCGAGGCGCAAAGTTCTTGCCCGGGCAACTCCCGCCCCGCATCCACGGCGCCGGGCGGGTCATGGGGCTGGATCGGCAGGAAGCCATTGAGCTGCAGGGCGAGGAAGCGGGCCTCCTCGCCCTGCAGGACGCAGGGTTGGATGTTTCTCCCGAACTGGCTCGCACCCGGGACGCCTTGAGATCCCTTCCCGAACCCAAAGCCGGATGGAAGGGGCCGGGGATTTCCGCCGGCGGGTCCCGCCGCTTCGTGAGCTTTGATGAGGACGTGACAGTCGGGCAGATTCAAGAGGCCATGAAGGAGGGCTTCGATCGCCCGGAACTGCTCAAGCGTTTTGCCGGCGCCGGCACAGGCCCGAGCCAGAGCTATCTGAGCGGCCAGAACCTGGTGTCGGTGATGGCGGCCGTTAGCGGGGCGGAACCCGAATCCATGACGCCCACCAGGGTTCGACCTCCCGTGGAGCCGGTGAGCCTGGCCGTTCTGGGAGGAAGGCGGCGCCATCCGGTGAAAAGGACGCCTCTTTACGATCGCCAGAAAGCCTTGGGCGCCGGCTTCAGGCTGGCGGGCGATTGGGAGCGGGCAAGTCACTTTGGGGACGAAAGAGCCCATGATGAAATTCTCAATGTGCGAAGCAATGTGGGGTTTATTGACGTCTCGACGTTGGGCAAGTTTCGGGTCCACGGTCCGGATGCGCTCAAGCTTCTCCAGAGGGTCTATGTGGGCGACATGGCCAGGGTCGGGGAAGGCAAGCTCAGCTATTCGATCATGTGCAACGAGGAGGGCGTGGTCGTCGATGACGGCGTGATCACCAAGCTGGGCGAAAACGACTACTTCTTCACCACGAGCACCTTGCGGGCCCCTTACACGTGCGAGTGGTTGAGCTTTCACAGCAAAGAGGAGTCCTGGGATGCGCATGTGGTCAACCTGACGGATGCCTTTGCAGCGATCAACCTTGCAGGACCGCGGTCCAGGGAAGTCCTGAGCCGGCTCGCCCGTGAGGATGTGAGCAACGACGCGTTCCCTTTTATGGGGTTTCGGCGCGTGACCCTTTGCGGGGACATGAAAGCGATGATTGCCCGCATCGGGTTCGTGGGGGAGATGTGTTACGAGATTCACGTGCCCGCATCCCTGGGGGCGGCGCTTCACGAGGCCATCGAGGAGACGGGGAAACCCATGGGGATCAGGCCTTTC